>FWPU01008105.1_pt1 | contig 18334 bp, 34 predicted proteins | sample 2228361 | NCBI WGS metagenome assembly FWPU01 (sample SAMEA103939777, study PRJEB20133) | metagenome
ATGATCTCTGCAGCATGCCACACAGCCCCTTCCACAATGCCCCAAACCGTCTTCTGCCCACCGAGTATCCCTGCACAGAGAATCGCCGGCAGAACCCGCCACTCGTGCCGCTTGCCCGGAGCCTGGCGGGGATCCGGCACTTCTTCCAGAAACGCCATCAAAGTGATATACTGCTTCTGATCCATCGGTCTTCCTTCCTCTCGTTCACACAATCGGGAGTGATATTATCCGATGGATCCTCACTTTGAAAAAGCCCTACCTGAAGGTAGGGTTATTCCATTTCTCTTCGGAACAGGTTTGGGGGGAAAGGGAGACAATTTGAACATTTTTAACTTCTCAGGTTGCTGCTTGGGCCTAGAAACCTACCTAACGCCTATGTGACAGCGTGCTGAGATTCGCGGGCTTGCTTTTTCACATCTCCCTGATGTAGAATAGACGTACTAGCCGACACCTGGGGAGTCAATATGCCTATCTACGAGTATCGGTGTGAATTATGCGGCACTCGTTTTGAACACCTGCTTCTCTCCCACAAGCAAACATCGCCGATTCCTGTCTGCCCGGCTTGTCATAGCACGCAGACGCGTCGTCTCTTCTCCCCTCCGGCCATACACACCGCCGGGCGAGGCGGAGGAAACGAAGAAGAGGAGTCTCCGCCGCCCAAGCCGCCGGTTTTCGGGCGCAAGGAACTGAACGAGATATTGAAGAATAAAGAAACCGATTAGTGGTGCGGACAAACGGCGGGCCCGCACTCCGACGTGGCTTATGGCATTTCTTAAGGAGGGGGCTACAGCATGTCTCACCATCCCGTCGTGGAACTGGCCCGCGCCGCCATCGCGGCCTATGTACGGACAGGGCGCATTATTGAGCCGCCCGCTGAGTTGCCGCCGGATTTGCCAGCCCGGGCGGCCGTCTTCGTCACCTTGCACACGCCGACGGGGGAATTGCGCGGCTGCATCGGCACGGTGGTCCCCACAGAGCCCACCTTGGCCGAGCAGGTTATTCAAGAGGCTATCGCCGCAGCGGTAATGGATCCCCGCTTCCCACCGGTCACGCCGGAAGAGGTAGATGGCCTGGACATCCACGTAGATATACTGAGTACGCCGGAGCCCGCGCAATCGCTGGCCGATCTGGACCCCAAGCGTTATGGCGTCATCGTGGAAGCGGGGCGGCGACGAGGGCTGTTGCTCCCCGACATCGCGGGCGTGGACACGGCGGAAATGCAAGTCGCGCTTGCGCGGCGCAAGGCAGGCATCGGTCCCCACGAGCCGATACGCCTTTCCCGCTTCACCGTAACCCGCCTAACATGAATCATAAGGCATGAAGGGTTGTTCTATCTTCGTGGCAAGCCCCTCTGCTCGTCGGTGAAGGCATGGCGTTGGTTCGCGCCCGCGTCCTCACGCAGAAGTTCCAGGCCGTGAGGCAACGCGGGCGCGATGGTTTCCAGGTTCTCCAACGCTGCTTTAGGGCTCCCCGGCAGGTTGACGATGAGAGTGCGGCCCCGGATGCCGGCGACGGCCCGCGTGAGCATCGCATGAGGCGTTATCCTGAGGCTGGCCGCGCGCATCGCTTCGGCTAAGCCGGGAGCTTCGCGCTCTATCACCGCGCGAGTCGCCTCCGGCGTCACGTCGCGCGGGGCAAAGCCGGTGCCGCCGGTAGTCAGAATCAAATCCAGATGGGCTTCATCGCACCACGCACGCAAGATCGTCGCAATACGCTCTTGCTCATCCGGTACCACCATGCTTTGAACGATCTCGCCGCCCAGGCGTTCCGCTACGAATTGGCGAACGGCAGGGCCGCTACGGTCTTCGTACTCGCCGCGGCTTGCCCTATCGCTCACCGTGAGAATACCAACTCGGAACATAAACCTACCCTCCCGGCATCTGGGAGGGTAGAATAACCTGGAATGAAACGAAAGTCAAACAAGAGGGCCTAACGCTTGGTGTATTGGGGAGCTTTGCGGGCGCGCTTCAGGCCGTACTTCTTGCGCTCCTTCTCGCGCGGGTCTCTGGTCAGAAGTCCTGCTTGCCGGAGCACCTTCCGCAACGTTTCATCGCGCGCTACCAACGCACGAGCCAGGCCGTGGCTTACCGCGCCGGCCTGACCGCTGAGGCCACCGCCCTCTACCTTCACCGAGACATCGTAACGCTGCTCGTTGCCGGTTATCCGCAACGGCGCGGTGGCAATGAGGGTATCGCGCAGGCGCGGGAAGTACGCCTCTACCGGCTTGCCGTTCACGAGCATTGTGCCCGTGCCGGGCACCAGACGCACCCGCGCCGTGGCCCGTTTGCGTCGTCCAACACCCTCTACGTATCGCTCTTCTGGCATCTCTTCTTTCTCCTACCAGCTCCACACCTTGGGCTTCTGGGCCTCGTGGGGGTGAGTCTCCGAAGCATAGACCTTGAGTTTCTTATATATCGCCCGGCCCAGGCGTCCTTTCGGCAACATGCCGCGCACGGCCAGTTCTACCGCGCGGGTAGGGAACTGAGCCAGCTGATCGCGCAAGCGCACGGCTTTAAAGCCGCCGGGATAGCCGGAGTGGCGATAATATAGCTTTGTATCCATCTTACGCCCGGTGACGCGTATCTTGTCCGCATTGACAACGATGACGAAATCACCGCAATCCATGTGGGGCGTGAAGATGGGCTTGTGCTTGCCGCGCAGAAGCCTCGCCACCTCGGTGGCAAGCCGACCCAAGGTCTTGCCTTTGGCATCTACGACATACCATTCCCGCACGATGTCCGCGGGCGTGACGGTGTAGGTCTTCACGATGACAACACTCCTCATGTAAGCGATGAACCTGTTCCCTGCTCACCGCTCATACTTCACTTCCGTCAGGTAGAGGCCGCAAGGCGGCGCAGGGGGTGCCGCGCGGCCCCGATCGCCACTCGCCAGAATGTCGGCGAACTCGCTCACGCTCAACCGGCCTTGCCCCACCAGGAGCATGGTTCCTACAAGGCTACGCACCATCCCCCGTAGAAAGGCATCGGCCTCTATATAAAAACAACACCAGACGTCATCTCGTCGCCATTCTGCCCGGAACACCTGCCGTACACTGTTTTCCCCCTGCGGCGGCTGCCCAAAAGCCACGAAGTCATGGCGACCGATGATCGTCGCGGCCGCTTCGTTCATCGCTCCCACAGCCAGCGGCGTGGCGACATGATGCGCGAACCGCGCCCAGAGGGGAGAGCGCCATGGCTGATTCAACACCGCATAGCGATACACGCGACTGGAAGCGCTGAAGCGGGGATGAAATCCGGCTGGTGCATCGGCCAGTTCCTTAACCACGATGGCCGCCGGCAAAACGGCATTCAATGCCCGCTGCAGGTCCTCCAGAGAATGCCGCCACGTCGCATGAAAGGCGATCACCTGCCCTGTCGCGTGCACCCCTGCGTCGGTGCGCCCGGCGCCGATCACCCTTGTCTCTTCACCTGTGATGCGGGCCAACGCCCGCTCTAGTTCCTCCTGGATGGTCGGCGCACCGGCCTGAATCTGGAAACCATGATAGTCGGTTCCATCATATTCAACGACGGCCCGATAATCGCTCACTCCACCAGTTCCAGAAACACCATCGGCGCGGCATCGCCCTCGCGAGGGCCAAGCTTCAGGATGCGGGTATAGCCGCCCTTTCGCTCGGCGAAACGCGGGGCAATCTCGTCGTACAGCTTCTTAACGATGGCAGCATCTGTCAGCACGGCGGCGATCAGGCGGCGTGCGTGCACAGGATCGCGCCGGCCTTGGTGCCCGTGCTTGGCGATGGTGATAAGTTTCTCGGCTTCTGCCCGAATGGCGCGCGCCCGCGCCTCCGTTGTTCTGATGCGCTCGTGGCGAAACAGTTCGGTGAGCAGGTTCCGGCGCAAAGCCCGACGCTGACCGGTGCTGCGGTTGAGCCGCCGGCCCCCTACCTGATGTCTCATGCTAACAGTCTCCTAAACTTCTTCGCTTTCCTGGTCTTCTAACGCCTCTTCCTGACCGGCATCGCCTTGGTCAGTATCCTGATCCTGGCCGTCACCCGTCGCGGCTTGTGGTACCGCGCTGCGATGGAACCCGATCAAGGCAAGATAACCTTTCGCATCCAGCCGATCTAGCAGTTCATCCAGCGACTTCCGACCGAAGTTGCGAATCGCCAGAATCTCGTCCTCGCCACCTTGTTCCAGCCTGCTTAAGATCTCGCCGATGCGGGTAATGCCGGCCCGTTTCAGACAATTGAAGGCGCGAGCCGACAGGTCCAGGTCTTCAATAGGCGCGTCGCTGATGCTTGCCGGGATGCCCTCTTCCGGCGCAGCCTCGGCTTCGGCCATGGCGGCTTCAACGCCCGCGATCAACGAGAAGAGCTGCACCAGTTCCTTCGCGCTCTGGCTCAGAGCCTCTTCGGGCGTGATTGTGCCGTCGGTCCATATCTCCAGAATCAGACGATCGTAGTCGGTTTGCTGACCGACACGCGCCCTTTGCACCACATAGTTGACCTTGCGGATCGGGCTGAAGATGGCATCCACGGGAATCTCGCCCAGTGGCAATTTCCCCCGCTCCTCGGCAGGAGAGTAGCCCTTACCTTTCTGCACCACCATCTCCAGGTCAATATCCACCTGGTCAGAATCCGCTGTGAGAAGATGCAGTTCCGGGTTAACGACCTCAATTTCCGGCGGGCAGATCAGATCGCCTGCGGTAACAGGCCCTTCACCCCTTACCTCCACATGGATGCGCGCCGGCTCATCTGTATTGGACTTGAACCGGATCTGCTTCACGTTCAGGAGAAGCGCGGTCGTATCCTCTCGCACGTGCGGGATGGCCGAGAACTCGTGATGGACCCCCGTGATACGCAATGAGGTGACTGCCGCACCGGGCAAAGAAGAAAGCAATACCCGCCGTAAGGCATTCCCCAAGGTGATACCATAACCGCTCTCCAAGGGGCTGATAACGAACTTGCCGTAGTTGAGAGAGCTGGCGGTACGCTCTATTTTGGGCAAAATTTGATTGACCAAAGGTGTGCCCTCCTCGCCGAAAAACAGCAGCGAGTGGTCAGTGGCTAGCAGGCAACACGGAGCCCATCGCTATCCGCTGACCACTAACTACCGGCCTCAGCGGCTATAATACTCGACGATTAGTTGCTCATTCAAAGTCGTCTCAATCTGGTCGCGGGAGGGAAGATTCAATATGCGTCCCGACATACTGGCCGCGTCCAACGCCATCCAGGGAGGCACAGGTCGTTCACCCAGCGTTTCGGCGATGCTCTTGAAATGAGACATCTGGCGGCTGCGTTCTCGCACGCTTATAACATCCCCTGCTCTGACCAGCATGGAAGGGATATCTGCCCGCTGGCCGTTCAGGGTTACGTGGCCGTGACGCACCAGTTGTCTCGCCTGTGCCCGCGAATCGGCAAAACCGAGGCGATAAACCACGTTGTCCAGGCGGCGTTCCAGCGTCGCCAGCAGTGCCGCGCCCGTCAAACCCTTGACACGCAACGCCTCCTCAAAGTAGCGGCGGAATTGCCGTTCCAGAACGCCGTAGATACGTCGGGCCTTTTGTTTCTCGCGTAACTGCCGGGCATAATCCGATTCCTTGCGGCGGAATTGGGCCTTTTTGCCGTGCATGCCGGGCGCGTAACCACGACGCTCAAAGGCGCATTTGGGCGAGAAACAACGCATACCCTTCAGGAATAACTTTTCACCTTCGCGGCGACACAATACGCAAACCGGGTCTGTATGTCGCGCCATGCTTTTCTCCTACACTCTCCGCTTCTTAGGGGGCCGGCAACCGTTGTGCGGGATAGGAGTGACATCCGTGATGGCACGCACCCGCAACCCCGTTGCCGCGAGCGCGCGCAGGGCAGCCTCGCGGCCCGGCCCAGGCCCTTTGATAAAGACATCTATCTCACGCACGCCCATATCCAGGGCTTGCTTGGCGCAAATCTGCGCCGCGATCTGTGCCGCGTAGGGCGTGCTCTTGCGCGAGCCCTTGAAGCCCGACGAGCCCGCGCTCTTCCAGGTGAGAGTATTGCCCTGCGTATCGGTGATCGTGATGATCGTATTATTGAATGTGGACTGAATATGCGCCTGGCCCGACGATACAACCCTTCGCTCGCGGCGAGGGGAACGCCTGGTTTTCGCGCTGGCTGGTCGTCCCATGTATCCTCCCAGTCTTAACATCAGAGGCCACGAGCCCTGATCGCTCCGGGGCCTCCTGTTCCTCTACTTCTTTGCCCGTGCCTTCTTGCGGCCCGCGACGGTCTTTCGCGGTCCCTTGCGCGTACGCGCGTTGGTGCGCGTGCGCTGGCCTCGCACCGGCAGATTACGGCGATGGCGCAGCCCACGATAAGCCCCGATCTCCGTCAGCCGCTTGATGTTCATGCTGACCTCGCGCCGCAGGTCGCCCTCTACGCGATAGTTCCGATCAATGAAATCCCGAAGGCGGCTCACCTCGGCCTCGGTGAGGTCGCGCACCCGCGTATCAGGGTTTATCGCCGTTTCCGCCAGGATTTCCTGACTCAGGGTAGGGCCGATACCGTAGATGTAACGGAGGGCGATTTCCACCCGCTTATCTCGCGGCAGGTCAACGCCTGCAATACGTGCCATAGTTGTCTCCTCTCAACGCCTTAACCCTGTCGCTGCTTGTGCTTGGGGTTATCGCAGATGATGCGCACCACGCCCCGACGACGGATAACCTTGCATTTTTCACAACGACGCTTGACGGATGGTCTCACCTTCATGAGTCAGCATCTCCTCTCAGAACCTGTCCACCTAACCAGGTGTTCATGCGGGCCCCCTTCCGGCCCTTCGGGCCACTCCCTCCCTTTTCACGGGGGAGAGCCAGCATAGGGGCGACCTACAACCTCGTTAATATCTCCGGTTCGCCATCGGTGATGGCGATGGTATGCTCAAAGTGGGCCGCCAACGAGCCATCGGCAGAGACGACCGTCCAGCCATCTGCCAACGCTTTCGTCCGCCACGTTCCCACCTGCACCATCGGCTCCAGGGCCAGCGTCATTCCGGACTGGAGCCAAGGCCCCGCATCGTAACTGTGATCCGGCACGAAGTTCAAGATTTCAGGCAATTCGTGCATGGCCCTGCCGATGCCATGCCCCGTATATTCTCGCACCACCGCGAAGCCGCGGCTTTCCACGTGGGCCTGTATCGCCGCCGAGATGTCTCGCAGACGATTTCCGGCGCGGGCTTGGGCAATTCCGGCGTATAGCGCGCCCTCCGTCGCAGCCAACAACCGCTGCGCCAACGGCGAAACCTCGCCCACCGGCACGGTGATCGCCGCATCCCCATACCAGCCCTGATAGACGGCTCCCACGTCCAGACTGATGATGTCGCCCGCAGCCAGAACCCGGTCAGGGCTCGGTATCCCGTGCACCAACTCTTGATTGATAGAAGTACAGACGGAGGCGGGAAAGCCGCGATAGCCCTTGAAAGCAGGAATCGCACCCCGGCTACGGATGATCGTCTCGGCCAGCGCGTCCAACTCCGCGGTCGTGACGCCAGGGCGAACATACTCCCGCAGCCGCTCCAAAGTCAACGCCACGATGCGGCCTGCCTCACGCATAAGGGCCAGTTCCGCCGCCGTCTTCAGCTGGATGCGCCCGTCTTGGCGATGCGCTCGCACACGACCACCCATTATGACATCAGCCCCGCGACGCGCTCGGCGATGGCCGTCTCCAGCGCGCTTTGCACATCCTCTATGCTTTGCTCTCCGTCAACTTCAACCAATAATCCCTTGTCACGATAATACTCAATCAGCGGCGCGGTCTGCTGAAAATAGACCTGCAGGCGGTTACGCGCCGTTTCTTCCGAGTCGTCAGGCCGCTGGTAGAGCCGACCGCCGTCCTTATCGCAAATGCCTGCCACCTTTGGCGGGCTGTAAAGGACATGGTAGGTCGTCTGACAAACCGGGCATATCCAGCGACCACCCAACCGCGCCAACAACACTTTCTCCGATACCCTGATATAGGGCACACAGGCGATGCGGTGACCGGTCTGAGCCAGCACCTGCGCCAATGCCTCGGCCTGGGCAATGGTGCGGGGAAAGCCATCCAGGATCGCGCCACGCACGGCATCGGGCCTGGCCAGGCGTTCCTGCACCATCCGGATCGTCACGTCATCGGGAACCAGTTCACCCCGGTCCATATAGCCTTTTGCCAGGAGGCCGAGGGGCGTGTTGTTACCCAAGTTCTCACGAAACAGGTCGCCCGAAGCAATTTGCGGGATGTTAAGTTTCTCCGCCAGGAGCCGGGCCTGGGTTCCCTTCCCAGCTCCCGGTGCCCCCAGTAAGATTATGTAAATCGGCGGTGTGGTAACCATGATTCTTCCTGACGACGCCCTGCCTACCTGATGAATCCCTCATAGTGGCGCATGAGGAGCTGTGCTTCCAGTTGCTTCATCGTATCCAGTACGACGCCCACGACGATCAGAAGCCCCGTGCTGGTGATGAGTAAAGTCTGCGTCTCGGTGATGTCCCGTGCGATCCAGGGCAAGATGGCAACCAGCCCCAGGAAAACGGCCCCCACCAGCGTGATCCGACTTAATACTCCGTTTAGGTATTCTTCTGTCCGCTTACCAGGTCGGATGCCCGGGATGAACCCTCCTTGCTTCTGAAGCGTGTCCGCCAGGTTTTGCTGACGAAAGACGACGTCGGTATAGAAATAGGTAAACCCGATCACCATGACGAAATACATAAGCCAATAGGCACTACCGCGCGGGTTAAAGAAGCTGTTGATCGCCGTCGCGATCTGTGCCACCCACGGCGTCGTGGAATAGACGAAATAACTGGCGATCGTGCCCGGGAACAGCAGGATGCTCTGGGCAAAGATCAGCGGGATCATGCCTGCTGAATTCACCCGCAACGGAATGTGGGTGCTTTGGCCGCCCACCATCATCAGCCGGTTGCCGCGCATGGCCCGCACCCGTCGCCCATACTGCACGGGGATGCGCCGTTGCCCCTCTTGCACCACGACAATGCCCGCCACCGTGATCACCGTGATCAGGACAAAGGAGATCAGCGAGGCCGGATTACTGACAAGCAACTGCCCAACACGCTGCGGCACCTGGGCCACGATACCGCCAAAGATGATGATGGAGATACCGCTGCCGATGCCCTGCTCGGTGATCAGTTCGCCCAACCAAATGGCGAACATGGTTCCCGCCGTCAAGGTAGCGAGGGTTGCCAGCGTCGGCAGGAAGTGATCCCGCAGGCCGAAGTTGCTGAGCACCGAAACGCCGCCCTGAGAGGTAGCAGCCAAGACGCTTGCCTGACCGTAAGCCTGCAACAGGGCCATGGGGACCGTTAACAAATGGGTGTATTGGTTTAACCTTGCCCGACCGGCCTCGCCCTCCTTGGCGAGTTCCCGGAGATGCGGGATCATGGGCTGCAACAGCTGAAGAATAATCTGTGCGGTGATGTAAGGATACACCCCCATCGCCATCACCGAGAAGTTGGACAGCGCGCCGCCGGAGAAAAGGTCCAACATGCCCAACAACTGGTTACCTTCAAAGAGCTGTCGCAAGCCTTGCGCGTTGACACCCGGCACCGGCACATGGGCTGCAAGCCGATAAATGATCAGGATGAAAAAGGTGTAAAGTAGCCGGTTGCGCAGGTCCGGCAGCCGAAACGCGTTGCGTACTGCCTGGATCATGGACTTGCCTCCGGCGCCCGTTCATTCACGCCGAATGGACGCCTACGCACCGATAACCTCCACCGCACCGCCTGCCGCGAGAATCTTCTCTCGCGCGCTGGCCGAGAAGCGATGGGCGCGCACGGTTAAAGGCCTATCCAATTCGCCCTTGCCCAGGATGACCACAGGGTCGCTGGCCGAGTGGATGATGCCTGCTTCGGCGAGGGCATCGGGGTCCACCGTACTGCCTTCGGCAAAGACGCCGAGTCGTTCCAGGTTGACCGGTGTATAATGCACCTTGAAGATATTGACGAAGCCCCGCTTGAAAGGGAGCCGCCGCACAAGCGGCAACTGGCCGCCTTCAAAGTACGGTGAAATCTCACCTTGGCGGCGAACCTTCTGGCCTTTAACGCCCTTGCCGGCGGTCTTGCCTTGCCCGGCCGCGATGCCGCGAGCCACGCGTTTCCTCCGCTTGTTAGACCCCTCCGCAGGGCGGAGTTCATGCAGTTTCATCTAGCCTTTCTCCTCCACGCTGACCAGGTGGCTCACCTTGTTCACCATCCCCCGGATGACAGGAGTGTCGGCCTGTTCTACCACGTCTCCTATACGCCGTAAGCCGAGAGCGCGCAAGGTCGCCTTCTGGCGCTGAGAGTAGCCGATAGGGCTCTTCACGAGTGTAATACGCAAGTTCTTATTCTGGCTTGGCATTGCCTCGCCTCCAGAAAGGCAGCAACTCTTCCACGGGACGCCCGCGGCGTTGCGCTTCGGTTTCGGGATCTTTCAGCGAATCCAACGCTTTCATAGTAGCACGGACGACGTTAAGCATGTTGGCACTGCCCAAAGACTTGGTCAGCACATCTTTGATCCCTGCCACCTCCAGCACGGCGCGCACGCCGCCACCGGCGATAACGCCTGTGCCCGGCGACGCGGGCTTGATGAGCACCGTGGCCGCGCTGAAATGAGATAATACAGGGTGTGGAATCGTGGTGCCTACTAAGGGCACGGGATGCATGGCGCGACGGGCGCGCTCGGAGCCTTTCCGAATCGCCTCCGGCACCTCGCGCGCCTTGCCAATGCCCAGGCCAACCCTGCCCTGCCGGTCTCCTACCACCACCACAGCGCGAAAGGAGAAGCGGCGTCCGCCCTTCAGCACCTTCGCCGTGCGGGCGATGTGTATTACGCGCTCATCCAGCTCTTCGCGTTCTTCGGTTTCGTTCTCTTGCTCCCTACGCGGCTCCCGCTTCCCAGGCATGAACCCTCCTTCGGAATCCTTAGAACTCCAAACCGGCCTCGCGTGAGGCATCTGCCAGGGCTTTCACGCGACCGTGATAATCAAACCCTCCCCGGTCAAAGACAACTTTCTTGACACCTTTCGTCAGCGCACGCCGGGCGATCAACTGGCCTACCAGCTTTGCCTCTTCCACCTTCTTAAGTTCCGCGAGCTTGCCGCGTATCTCGGCATCCAAAGTGGAAGCGGCAGCCAGCGTGTGGCCGGAGATGTCATCAATGATCTGCGCGTAGATATGGGCCGAGCTCCGGAACACATTTAACCGGGGACGCTCCGGCGTGCCCATCACCTTTCGCCGCACCCGTATATGGCGCAGTTGCCGAGCGCGAGCCGTTTTTTGCAATGCCATCAGACAACCTCCTGCTCTACTTAGCGCCACCCTTGCCGACTTTGCCTGCTTTACCCGCCTTCATGCGCACGCGCTCACCCACATAGCGGATGCCCTTGCCCATGTAGGGTTCCGGCGGTCGCACCCGACGTATCCGCGCGGCCATCTCGCCTACCATCTCCTTATCCGGCCCCGTCACCCCGATCAGGCGGCCCGCTTTGTCCACATCAAAAGCAATCCCCGCGGGCGGCTCAATGGTGACGCTGTGCGAGAAGCCGACGTTGAGAACCAGGTTCTTCCCCTGGAGTTCGGCACGGTAGCCGACACCTTCAATTTGCAATTCCCGGCGATAGCCGGCCACCACCCCTTGGATCATATTTGCCACTAACGCCCGCGTCAGGCCATGCAACGCCTTGTGGCGCCCTTGGTCCGAGGGGCGGCTGACGACAACATGGCCGTCACGCAACTCAATGCCTATCTCCGGAGAAAAGGTGCGCACCAATTCGCCCTTTGGGCCGCGCACCTTCACCACATTTCCCGGCGCGAGGCTTACAGTCACACCCGTAGGGATGGGAACGGGTAAGCGTCCGATTCGCGACACGGCTGGCCTCCTACATCAGACACAAACTACCAAACATAACAAATGACCTCGCCACCGACGCCCAACTTGCGCGCCTTCCGCCCGGTCATAATTCCACGGGGGGTAGAGAGGATCGCCACACCCAGCCCGCTGAGCACCCAGGGGATATCCTGGCGCTTCACATAGACGCGCCTGCCGGGCTTGCTCACGCGCTCAAGGCCGGTGACAATGGACTTGCGTTTCTGGTCGTACTTCAGAATGATGCGCAACTGAGATTGGGGCTTCTCCTTCGTAACCTCAAAGTTCTGAATAAAGCCCTCTTCCTTCAGTATGCGCGCAATAGCGACCAGCATTTTTGAACTGGGCATCAACACCTGTTTATGTCGCACCGCCATCGCATTGCGGATGCGGGCTAACATATCGGCGATCGGATCGTTAGTCATAACATCCCTACTCCTGGGCTCGCTCGCAGGCTCGTATCCGGCTGGTCGGACGCAACCTGCCGCCGTGACCTCACCAGCTAGATTTGATTACTCCCGGCAGACGGCCTTCCAGGGCTTCGCGACGGAAGCAAATACGACATAACTGAAACCGGCGCATAAAGCCGTGCGGACGACCACAGATCTTGCAGCGGTTACGCACGCGTACCTTATACTTCCGGCGCGTCTCGCGAATGATGATGCTCTTCTTTGCCACATATCCTCCTGGTTGGAGTCTGGCGGCAACCCCTTCAGAGGGTTGCGCGCCGTGTCTGCCTAGTTCCGACCGAAGGGCATGCCGAACAGCTGCAACAGCCGACGGGCCTCTTCGTCCGTCTTCGCGGTGGTGACAATGGTGATCTCCATGCCGCGCACCTTGTCCACATCATCGTAGTTAATCTCCGGCCAGACCAGTTGCTCGCGCAGGCCGAGCGTATAGTTACCGCGCCCGTCAAAACTATCGGGCGAGACACCGTGAAAGTCTCTCTGGCGCGGCAAGGCAATGTTGCACAGGCGGTCCAGAAAGTCATACATGCGGTTGCCTCGCAACGTGACCTTGGCTCCGATGGGGTTCCCTTGTCGCACCTTGAAGGTGGCGATAGATTTGCGAGCACGGGTGATAACCGCCTTCTGGCCGGTGATCTGGGCCAGGTCGCGAGTCGCGTTATCCAACGCCTTCGCGTTCTGGAGAGCCTCGCCCAGGCCGATGTTCACCACGATTTTGCTCAGGCGGGGAACCTGCATCTTGTTGCGATAACCAAACTCGTCCATCATGGTCTGGACGATTTCATTTCGGTAGCGATCTTTCAATCTTGGCATGGCAACCATTATCTTTCACCAGCCTACTTGGCGTCAATGTCCTGGCCGCAGTTCTTGCACACGCGGGTTCGGCTCCCATCGGGCAGAACCTCACGGCGCACGCGCGTGGCCTTGTTACACTTAGGGCAAACCAACATCACGTTAGAGATGTGCAGCGGCGATTCCCGCTCAATGATCCCGAATTGGGTGCGGACATCCCCTGTGCGACGCTGATGCTTCTTGATAAGATTGATGCCCGCAACAACGACCCGGTTGGCATTGGCGTCGGGCCCCGGATGACGCCCGGAGCGGTAGCCGGAGATTATCCGTTGCACTTCGCCGCGGGCGCCCTTGTCGTCGCCGCTGATGATCTCAACCGTATCACCCTTCTTGATATTCATCTACAGGCTCCTGAAAGTCGGCACATCCCGGATATGAACGCCGGGCCCGTTCTATAGCACTTCCGGCGCGAGAGAGACGATTTTCATGAAACCCTTCTCGCGCAACTCGCGCGCCACCGGCCCAAAGATGCGATTGCCGCGTGGGTTCTTGGCTTCATCCAGGATGACGGCGGCGTTCTCATCAAACTTAATATAAGAGCCATCGGGCCGGCCATACTCTTTCGCCGTGCGCACGACCACGGCCCTCACGATCTCGCCCTTCTTTATAGCACTGGTGGGTGTCGCCTGCTTCACCGAGGCAACGATGATGTCGCCCACAGTGGCATAACGCCGCTTGGAGCCGCCAACGACATGGATGCAAAGAATCTCCTTAGCACCGGTATTATCGGCCACTTTCAGACGAGTTTCTTGCTGAATCATAGGCATTGCCTCTTTGTCGTGTCGTCTAATCAGACGGTAGAGAGCGGTTCTTGCGCGGTCGCCAGGAGTGCCTCCTCGGTGCCCTTAGCCCTCTCCAGGATGGCATCCACCACCCACCGCTTTTCCCGGCTGAGAGGCCGAGACTCAACGATGCGCACCAGGTCGCCTACCTGGCAACTGTTTTCTTCATCGTGGGCCTTGTAGCGCTTGGCCGTCACCATCACCTTGCCATAGAGGCGATGCCGCGTCGTGCGTTCCACCTTCACCACAACGGTTTTTTGCATCTTGTTAGAGGCTACACGCCCTATCAGCGTCTTGCGATTTCCGCGCATACTAGCCCTCCCGTTCCGTCGCCAAAAATTCTTCCAACTCGCGCTCTCGCAATATGGTCTTCAGACGAGCGATGTCGCGGCGGAGAAGTGTGAGGCGCGCGGTGTTCTTTTGCTGGCCCGCACGGACCTGTATGCGCAGGTTCATCAGTTCCTGGTAGGTATCGTCCAATTTGCGCCCGATCTCAGCCGTAGTCATGGCCCGGATTTCGCTCGCTTTCATGCTGCCGCCTCCACCTCCTCAGGGCTGCTCTCGGCCAGACCCTCGCGCACGACAAACTGGGTGCGGATGGGCAACTTGTGAGAGGCGAGACGCAAGGCGTCGCGCGCGATCTCTTCGCGGATGCCGCCCAGCTCAAAGAGCATCAAGCCGGGCCGCACCACCGCGACCCAGTGATCTACTGCCCCTTTACCGCCGCCCATGCGCGTCTCCGCGCCTTTGAGGGTAACAGCATGATCGGGGAAAACCCGAATCCAGACTTTACCTCCGCGCCGCAGGAAACGCACGATCGCGCGCCGCGCAGCCTCTATCTGGCGAGCGGTCATCCAACAAGGCTCTAGAGCCTGCAAGCCGTACTCGCCGAAGGAAACCTCGTTGCCTCTGGTCGCGCGGCCGGTCATACGCCCGCGATGCGGTTTTCTGTATTTGACGCGTTTTGGCATCAACATGGCTCAAGTTCCTCCCCAGCCACACTTCTAACCCTCGGCGCTCTCTGCCAACTCACCGGCCACCGGCACCGGGCCCAAGACCTCGCCCCGATAAATCCACACTTTGACCCCGATGCGGCCAAAGGTGGTGAGAGCTTCGGCACGGGCAAAGTCTATGTCGGCGCGCAGGGTATGGCGAGGGATACGGCCCTCGCGCACCGTCTCACGTCGCGCCATCTCCGAACCGGCGAGCCGCCCGCCGCAGGTGATCATCGCGCCCTGAGCCCCCAGCTTGATGGCCCGAGTCACGGCCTGCTTCATCGCCCGCTTATAGGAAACGCGCTGCTCCAGCTGCTCCGCGATGTTCTCGGCTACCAGCAAGGCATCCAACTCCGGGCGCTCTATCTCCACGACATCAATCTTGACCGTTTTCATCTTGGTCAAATCCTGAACATGCTGGCGCAACGCGTTCACGCTGGCGCCCTTGCGGCCAATGATGATGCCGGGTTTCGCCGTATGGATGATCAGGCGAACCTGGTTGGGATTGCGCTCAATTTCTATCTTGGAGATGCCGGCTTTAGGGATTTCCCGATGCACCAGCGCGCGCAGCTGCCGGTCTTCATCCAAGAGTTGCTGATACTCTTTGCCCTCGGCAAACCACCGGGTCTGCCAATCCTTGATGACGCCGATGCGAAAGCCATAGGGATGTACCTTGCGTCCCAAAGACTCCTCCTTGTCGCTAGAACCCTCTAGCCGATGCCCGACAGCGCGGAGGCTGTGAGCGGACAATGGTTAGCAATTCTATCTCTCCTGCAACACGACGGTGATGTGAGAAGAACGGCGCAGGATCGGTTTGGCACGCCCGCGGGCGCCCGCCCTGTATCGTTTCAACATCGGGCCGCCATCGGCAGTGATGCGGCTAATATACAAGTCCTCACGATTCAAGCCAAAGTTCTCTTCGGCGTTCGCCATCGCCGAGCGAATCGTCTTCGCCACAGGCTTGGCCGCGGCCTGGGGCATATGCCGGAGTATCTGCAACGCTTCCTCGGCCCGTCGTCCTCTCACCAGGTCAATAACCAGACGCACCTTATACGGAGAGAGGCCGATCCACCTCAATACTGCTCGCACTTCCATGCCGTCCATGTCCGACGCTCCCTACCTAACCTTGGTCGTCTTTTCCTTAGAGGAGTGCCCCCGGAAGAAACGGGTCGGTGCAAACTCGCCCAACCGATGCCCCACCATATTCTCCGTAATGTAAATAGGCACATGCCTGCGCCCATCATGTACGGCAATGGTATGGCCTACCATCTGCGGGAAAATGGTAGAGGCGCGCGACCAGGTCTTTAAGACCCGCTTCTCACCCAGGCGATTCATGGCTTCAATTTTCTTGAGCAGCTTGGGCTCTACAAAGGGCCCTTTCTTCAACGACCGTGACATCGCAGCCTCCCTACTTCTTCTTGCTGGGCCGACGCCGAACGATGTACTTATCCGTAGCTTTATTGCGCCGTGTTTTATAGCCCCGCGCCGGTCTGCCCCAAGGCGTCTTCGGCCCCGGCATTCCTACGGGTTGTCGTCCCTCACCGCCGCCATGAGGATGATCTCGCGGCGTCATGGCAGTGCCGCGTACTTCAGGCCGCCTCCCCATGTGGCGTTTACGTCCCGCCTTGCCCAGGCGAATGTTAGAGTGATCCAGGTTGCCCACCTGGCCCACCGTAGCCATGCACTCCAGACGTATGCGCCGCACCTCGCCGCTGGGAAGGCGCACCTGCGCATAATCGCCCTCCTTGGCGAGAAGTTGCGCTGCCGCGCCTGCCGAACGCACGAGCTGACCCCCCTTCCCTGGCCGCAGCTCAATGTTGTGAATGAGCGTGCCGAGAGGGATATTGGCAAGGGGCAGCGTATTACCGACCCTTACCTCGGCCTGAGGCCCAGACATCACCGTATCGTTCACCTGCAAGCCCACCGGTGCAACGATGTAACGCTTCTCGCCATCGGCATAGATCAGGAGCGCGATGCGGGCCGAACGGTTGGGGTCATATTCAATGGCAGAGACGCGCGCCGGGATGCCATGCTTATCTCGCTTGAAGTCAATGATCCGGTACAAACGCTTATTACCACCGCCCCGATGGCGCACGGTCACTTTGCCACGCACGTTGCGTCCCGCGTGCTTTTTCAGGCTGCGAACCAGCGTCTTTTCCGGACTCTCTTTCGTTATCTCCTCAAAAGTGGAGACACTCATGCCCCGTCGCCCCGGTGACGTGTGCTTATAGACCTTGATTGCCATGAAGCCGACTCCTCTCCCGCCTAGACGCCTTCAAACAGTTGTATGGTCTGGCCGGGGGCCAGGGTAACGATAGCCTTCTTCCAGGCCGGTTTCTTGGTGATGATGCGACGCCCATAACGACCTCGTGTCGCGGGCATCACCGCCACGTTGACCCGCACCACCGTTACGTTCGGGAACGACGCCTCTACCGCCTGCTTGATCTGGTGTTTATTCGCCCGCACGTCCACCTCAAAGGTATATTGGCGGGCGGCATCCGCCTGCAACAGGGCCTTTTCGGTTTGGATATGGCGCTTGATGACTTCATATACATGCATGGTCCTTCACTCCACCCGCAGCATCTGCTCTATAGTCGTCAGCGCTGCCTGCGGGAGAACCAAGTAGTCATAGCCTAAAAGGTCCCGCACATTAAGGTAACCGGCGCGCAAAGTCTTCACATCAGGCAAGTTAGCCGCAGAACGTTCTACGATCTCGTTGCGTTCCGGTAATAGAACGAGGGCGCTGGTCGGCACGCCCAATCTAGCCAGCATAGATGCCATCTCTCGCGTCCTGGGCTCGGTCATCTCCAGGGTATCCAGCACAACCACACGTTCCTGAGACGCCTTGACCGTGAGGGCCGAGCGCAAGGCCAAACGCCGCATACGGCGAGGCATCTTCTGTTCATAGGAACGGGGATGGGGACCACCGGCGATGCCACCCTTGCGCCAATGCGGTGCGCGAATGCTCCCCTGACGTGCCCGGCCGGTGCCCTTTTGCCGCCACGGCTTGCGGCCACCGCCACTCACCTCGCCCCGTGTCTTAGTATCGTGTGTACCCAGGCGGGCGTTGGCAAGTTGGCGCATCAACGCCTGGTGCATCACCGGCTCGTTGACCGTCGTGGCGAAGATATCGTCACTCAAATCCACTTCGCCCACTATCTCGCCCGCCATGTTTCTTAACGGAACTCGCATTGCTGCTCTCCCGATACTGTCTCTGCTGATAACCAAAGAGTGCCGCCCTATTTTACCTGCTTGCGCGCCTCGCGAACGATGACCAGAGAATTCTTGTGGCCTGGAACGGCACCGCGCACGGCCAGCAGATTCCGCTCTGGGTCCACCAAGACCACCCGCAGGTGCGAAGCGGTCACACGCCTGTTGCCCATATGCCCGGCCATGCGCATCCCTTTCAAGACACGC
>FWPU01008106.1_pt1 | contig 18332 bp, 15 predicted proteins | sample 2228361 | NCBI WGS metagenome assembly FWPU01 (sample SAMEA103939777, study PRJEB20133) | metagenome
CTCCCTCAGGGGTCAGCCGTGGTTCGCCCATTCGATCCAGAACGCTATTATAGTACGCAACGTTGGATCGAAATGAGTCGAACATCACCCCATCACAGTCGAGTATCACCAGTTTGAGTTGCACGATAACGCCTCTTCCAGGCAATCAGTTGCCTGCGGGAGTAGGTCGATCATGATGCGATCATGATGCGTTGCGACCATGGCCACTCTCAGGTGAACATACGTCGTTATCTGCTCGGCCAGTATCAGCATAAAGGAATCGAGCAACCTCACTCGTTTTGACATGAAGAGGCGCGATTCAGTTTAGCACTGCTCGGTACCGGCCCGTGCGGTCGGCTATGCTGTGGCGTTACGCTTCTGTGAACTACTGTACGTGCCAAGATGCCAAAAACAATATCTTCTCGTATCTCAAGAACCTACCACAGCGGTTTTCTCAGGGTCAATGAGGCGGGCCCAACAGAAGGGAAGGTCTGTCGTGGCCTTTCGAATGGCGGGACCCCACACCAAAGTTGCCAAGGACAAAGAGACTGAATTATTATGCATTCCAGGCTGCCACCTAGGTTTCCACCATGAATGGAATAACACAGGTGAGGGAGGGGTCTATGCTGTCTTTTAGATGCCTGGTCCGAAGGGTGTGTATCATGACCGCATACCTGTGTGTGGCTCTTGCTGCGTACGCACAGGAGACGTCTGTGGAGGTGTGCGAGACAACGCCAAAATCTTTGCAGCGGAGATACGACCCGGTCATTATACGTGGAGATGCGATAACGGTCGTAGAGGGCATACCTATTGCTTCGCTCAGGCTTTATGCTGCCCGCAACGGTCTCGTGCAGGTGATACCATTTCAGATAGACGAGAGAGATCCTGAAGGTAGGTATGTAGTATCCGAAGGTCCTCGGGCCTGCCAGGACACTGACAAGGGGCTTTTTGATTATAATGACGAACTCGTATTCATGGCTGCAGACGCAGGAGACAGTGTGTCTCCGCAGCTATTGCCTCAAGGCGTGGCTGCTTGGGCTGAGATCGAAATAAGCGATCCCTTGCGACCTTCGGACAGGGCATGGGTGTATTTGTGCGCATTCAAAGGACAACCACCGCCGCTGTCGTCAATACGCTACGTGCACTATCGTGCTGACAAAGAGCAGATCTACTCTGATCACTATAAGATTGGCTACAGGCCAGGATATAGTCTGTACTCGGATCTTTTCTATCCACAAGGTGATGGCAGTTTTGGACCAGACCTTATGGATAGGATCAAGATCCGAATCGAGGTCAAGTTTCTCTTCAGCGTTATCAGGGTGCACAAGAACGAGGACGATTTCAAGGCACAGGTGGTAGGGTGGAAAGAAGGACCTATCCGTGTGTTACGGGATGTCGAGAGTTACGTGCGAGTGCTGTTCAAACTTTCCTCCCCATCAGTATTCGCTGTTACTGAATACTATCCATACCATATGTATACACCTCTTAGATTGACCATACCATTCGATCTCAAATGGGTTTTCAGCAAGTTTGGCATATCTGATTGGTACTGGAAGTTTTATGGAGATCTCCCTGGTCTTGAAGGAGGGCTCATGTATTCCAACCGGAACTTGAAAGGCGTGCCCATTACCTCATCTCAGGACCAGAACCAGAGTGGCCAGGGCTTCGATACCAAGTATCTGGTCTGGGGATACGCAACAAAGGAAGGCGTAGGCACGTGGTTTTGCAATCTTGTTATCCCTGATCCTGGATATCAGTATGTGCGTTGCTACCTGAACATCGACCAAAGACACGCCTATCCACCGGAAGACGTCCCAGGCGAAGTCGCAGGAGGCGCTTTGGTGAATTTCAAGGATGTGGATCCCTTTCTGTGGACATTTCTTTCCAAAGGTACGTACGAACTGGGGCTTGAGACGTTTTTCCCACCGCCTGGATTTCCTCCTGAAGGGGTAGAAGAATGGCTCGAGATACGACAGTTTCCTCTTATGGCCCTTGTGAGTAGGAGTAACGGGACCAAGGCTTCTTTGGTGGAGACCGAGGCCAAGACTGACGTCATGGATCAGGGCCCAGAATCCGGCGGCCAGAAAGGGTTTGTGGTCAGGATCACTGATATAAACGGCAGGAGCGTAACGTTATCCGATGTCGCATTTCATATCGGGTCAGTTCTGACTACACCTCGATACTTTGTCATTGGACAGGATATCGACCGAAGGACATGGCATAGAATCGATTTCGAGGAGATGAAGACCGTCGAGACCTGCTATAGGGATAAAGATCCTGTCACAGGCATGAAGCGGCCCATCATTGCACGGATTGCCAAAAAGGATGGTCAGGTAATCGAGATCATGGCATGCAAGCCGTGCAGCCTAAGTGGCCTTGAGCCCAACGGACGAAAGGTGTTCTATTGGGCCACTCAGATAAGCAAGGCTGAGTTTTTGTCTCAGGGAGAAGCTACATGTCCTGATAGTCAGTGAGGTACTTCTCTGAAAGGAAAGGGAGTAAACGTAACAAAAAAGATAAGCAAGACCACCCATCCGACTATCGTGCGCCTGCCATCCAGTGGGATGCTCACATCCCAGGTGGGAGGATGATCGAGTTTGAGCACTGTCATAAGCACTGCCCACACAAGCCACACTGAGGTATCAGGAGCAAATCCCTGCCAGAGGCCAAAAAGAAGCAACAGTATGAGAAAATAGGGGGGTGTGGATCGTACTTTTGGTATCAAGGCAATCCGAATGCAAGTGGCTAGAAACACTATAGACCACGCCAAAGAGACAACGGTCGGATGTACAAAGACATTGTGCAATCCCCAAAGAGTGAGTGCCACAAACACGAGCCGCGAAATCAGTCGGTGGCCGGGGCCAAAGATTCCGTACACCACATGGCCGCCATCGAGCTGTCCCATAGGCAGGAGGTTGAGTGAGGTTACGAAAAAGCCGAGCCAGCCAGCAAAGGCAACAGGGTGAAGCAGTACGGTGTAGCCTTCTGGTACTGATCCAACCACGAGTTTTGTCAGGGCCATGAATAGGAGGGAATCGCCCAGTTCGATCCCTCCAAGGCTGTCATCGATCCGTACAAGTTCAGATCGACTCAGTCCAAAGATCACCGCGGGTATGGCAAGGGACAGTCCAGCAAGTGGACCTGCGATCCCGATATCGAACAACATGCGTCTGTCTCGTATGGGCGAACGCATTCGTATGATAGCGCCCATTGTTCCGATCAGGGTAGGGACCGGTATGAAGTAAGGAAGGGATGCCGGCACGTTGTAGAACCTTGATACAAAGTAGTGGCCCAATTCATGAAACAGCAGGATTCCTATCAAGGCTGTTGAAAATGGAAGCCCGTGAAGCACGTTGTAGGGCGAGGCAAACGGGTCAAGGCCTTTTTGAATGGCGCCAGCAATGGTCGTCGTTACCACGGTGGCGGCAAACAGAAGGATGTTCATGCCGAGGCCGGAGGTGGGTCTTCGCGCTACGGGATACCATTCAGGGTGATGATAGGCCAGGAGACGCCGCTTGAAGTCCTGATGTCCATCATCGACGGTAAAGCTGTTTTTTTCGTCCTCGTTGCTCATCTTTTTTGTGTGATCGCCTTTCTACAACTACTGGATCGCCTAGCCCCAGGCCAAGGGCTTGGTCTGCTCTGCCCTGGTTCAATGCTATCTCAAGGTATCCTAATCCGTTGAAGATTGCTAGAGGCTTGCCCTGCTGGACCGCATCGTAGGAACGTGCTATCTCAGCGAGACGAAGCCTACCTGTACGGATGCTGAAAGAGTCGTTCCTGATCCATGAAGCGAACAGGTCTGAGGTAATGTTCGAGATGCAGTTGCCAAAACGGTCGATACAGATGATTTCACCCTTGAGATGTGCTGGTGTGCAACTGACCAAGGGAACCTTGATATGAGACGGATCGCTTATAGGAGGTCCGAGTTCTTGCGGCGAGACTCCTCTGACCAGATGAGCAGCAACCGGCGCAAAGATATCTCTGCCGTGAAAGGTCCTGCTCGGTGGTGACTGCAAAAAATACGATGTAGCGGTGAGCACCCATGCACCTTCTAACTTGTAGTCTCTCAAAAGGAGGCTGAAGAGGCCGTTATCAGGTCCTACATAGAAATGGCCTCCGAGTTTGAGCACAAGGGGTCTTCTCGGTCCGCCAACTCCAGGATCGATGACGGCAACATGGATGCTGTGCTCTGGGAAACGCGGGCACGCCTCTCTCAGGACAAGTGCTGCGAATAGAATGTCATAAGGTGGTATATCGTGCGTGATATCCACAATCGTTGTCTGCGGGGCGATGTTCAAAATGACGCCCTTCATAGCACCTACATAGGCGTCCCGGTAACCAAAATCCGTCGTCAAGGTTATGATCCTCGAGGTTGCAGATCCAGGTCGCTTCATAGAGACTCCAGAGGGCAGCTACGACACAAGGGTTTTGTTTTGCAGTAGGTCTTGCCCACTGCAACGAGAAGTGCATGGAATTCATTGAACAGTGCTGTGTCATGGGGCACGTGTCTCATGAAAAATGCTTGTGCCTCGGCATAGGAGATATCTTCGCTGAAAAACCCATGTCGGCTCATGATCCTTATGGTGTAGGCGTCAATGACAAAGACAGGTCGTTGGGCTGCGTAGAGCAGTATGCTGTCAGCGGTCTCTGGACCAATGCCTTTGATCTCGAGGAGCGTTTTTCTAAGGATATCGGTAGGGAGGGCGAAAAGTCGATCCAGGTTGTTTTCATACTTTTGCTGCAGTACCTCCATAAAGGCACGAATCCTCGAGGCCTTGACAGCATAGTAGCCACTTGGTCGGATCGCTTCTTCGAGGACTGAGGTCTGCAGACGACTGAGACCGTGCGGTGTCAACGCCTGGATGTTTTTTAGACGGCCAATTGCCTTTTCCACATTGGACCAGGCCGTATTTTGGGTAAGGATAGCCCCTATCACGACCTCGAATGGAGTCTCGGCTGGCCACCAATGTCGTGGTCCAAAGTGAGCTAGCAATGTATCGTAGATGCGAAGAAGGTGCTCTTGTGTGGTACGAGCACTACGAGTTCGTCTCTTCATCCAATCGTTCGAGAATTGCTGCGGCGAGCAGAGGTATATTGAGCTCGTGATGGCCAATCAGATGAAACCCTTCGCCACCTCTACGTACTGGCCGTTCCACTACATTGACCGACGGACGATAGTGCCGTATGAAGTCCATATTCACTGTCGTGAAATCTTTGACCACATGCCCCCTGTTTCGTGCCAGGTTGAGGGCCTTGACAAAGACTTCAGGTAAGATGACCGCTGATCCTATGTTGAGATAGACGCCTCCTGAAAGCCGTGCGACAATTTCTGTGAGCTTGTAAAAATCCGTAAGGCTTGCTCTCCCTATCGCAGCGCCATCTGCTGAAGGATGCATGTGCACAATATCGGTTCCCAGCGCAACGTGCACAGTGACCGGTACGCCAAGGCGGTACGCACTGCATAAGAGACTCTTGCAAGCGTATGGAGGAGCCGTACTGCTGAGACGTCTGCATATGGCCTGACCGAACCCTATCTCATGAGGATCAGCCTCTCTTAGAGCCTGGTTAATGAAAAGGGCTGTCTCGTGAGCCATACCGAACATGCCCTGGTCGAGCGCAGGACCTACGTCTTCAGAGGTCTGGCCGCTCAATGCTATCTCGACATCGTGTATCACTCCTGCACCGTTGAGTGCGAGGGCTGTGATGATCCTTTGTTCCAGTAGGCTTATGAGCACAGGGGTCAATCCCACCTTGATGACGTGAGCACCAAGGGCTGCGATGATTTCCCTGCCTGCCAGGTGAGCCCGAATGATTCGCTCTGTAATGGTGTTGAAATCTTGTGCTGCAAGGATACGAGGCAGTCCTGAGAGAAACTCCCGTACGGTCTGTCCACGAACATATGCTTTGGCAAAATCCTGCACCCGAACCTTTGAAGGCCTCTTCTCTAGAGATACGCTTTTTACGCAAGTTGAATGGTCAGCCTGTTGTTTCATGGTTCTATTCGCCGGTACACGTCTTGATCGAGCTCTGAGGGATACAGAGTTCTAGTTCAACCATCTCGCACAACACGTGTTCTATGGTGAGGTGTACTTCTTGGATCCTCGGCGTTTCTGTCGTGGTAGATACACAGAGGGTAAGGTCTGCGATATCTCGTACCGTGCCGCCATTGCCGCCGGTGAGCGCGATGGTATAGATGCCCAATCGTTTCGCTTCCTCAATGCCAGCAACGATATTCGGAGAGGTTCCGCTGGTAGAGATTGCAATGGCGGTATCGCGTGGATCTCCAAGGGCCTTGATCTGGCGAGAGAATATCAAGGAGAAATCAGTGTCGTTGCCGATGGAGGTGAGAATCGAGGTGTCAGTGGTCAGGGCAATAGCCGGTAGAGGACCTCGGTCCAATGCATATCGGTTTACGAACTCAGCAGCCATGTGCTGCGCATCTGCCGCACTTCCTCCGTTTCCGAAGATAAGGAGCTTACCCCCCGCCCGAAGCGTCTTGACGATCTGACGTACCGCCTGTTCGATAAGTGGTTCGCTGGCCTCGATAAATTCCTTCTTGAGCTGCGCACTTTCCTCGAAGCGTCGTCTAATGAGCCTCTTCATATGCAACGGCCTCTTCATATGTTCTGGAGGGCTTCTACCCTCGTGCATTTGACAAACAGGGAAGAAGTCTTCTATAAGAAATGCATCGGTCTACACGAAGTGCTATCCATGTCTCTACCACCACACGAGGAGTCGGACGATGCCTGAGAAAACACTCCCTGTTATTGTTACCGACAAGACGTTTGAAGAAGAGATCTTACGTTCCGATATCCCCGCACTTGTCGACTTCTGGGCCAGCTGGTGCGCCCCGTGCAGGATGGTCAGTCCTATAATAGAGGAACTGGCCCAAGAATACAAAGGCCGGCTCAAGGTCGCCAAGCTCAATGTAGATGAGAATACTGAAACCCCGACCCGGTACGGTATCAGGGGTATACCTGCCTTGCTGCTTTTCAAGGATGGGGAACTCGTTGACCAGATGGTGGGTGCAGCTTCAAAGTCAAGTCTCGTACAATTCATAGAAAAGGGCATAGGGTAGACCATACGGTCCTCGTTAGAACATGAAGCGTCGCATATGGATATTGAGGAGGAGCCCTAACCCTACGAAGGTTACAAGTAGAAAAGAGCCGCCGTAGCTGAGAAGGGGAAGTGGCACGCCCACCACGGGAAGTACTCCCATTCCCATGCCAATGTTTATTGTTACGTGCCAGAACAGAAGACAGGTTACCCCTACTGCGGTAACCATGGCAAACGTGTCTTTTGCCTGCCGAGCCACCTCAAGACCCCAAAAGAGCAAAAGTGCATAGCTCAATAAGACGATCACTGAGCCACAGAAACCCCATTCCTCGGCCAGGACCGAGAAAATGAAATCAGTATGGTGTTCCGGCAGAAACCGAAGGCGCGTCTGTGTGCCTTGCAAAAATCCACGGCCGAATACCATCCCTGAGCCAATAGCGATCTTTGACTGGGTAATGTGATATCCAGAACCCAAGGGGTCCCTCGAGGGATCTAAGAGCGTGAGGATCCTCTCTTTCTGATAGTCTCTGAGAAGGTGCCACCCTGCGGGCATGCTCAGGAGTCCTACGACAGCCATCAAGATCACATACCGTCTCTTGATTCCCATGAACAGGATAACCGATAGGAACACAAGCGAAAGGACCATGGCTGTTCCCAGATCTGGCTCTAGGAGCACGAGAACGAACGTGACGGCAAAACATACCAATGGCAACCACACGTCCCTGAGTGTGTATCCCCCTTGTGCTGTGTTGTTGTGGAAAAATCGTGCCAGCGCAAGGATAAATGTCAGTTTGACGAACTCTGATGGTTGAAACTGCAGCGGTCCAACGTCGATCCACCGTCTCGCGCCTGAGATCGATCGGCCGAACAACAGGACATAGATGAGCATGACCAGGGTGAGTCCGTAAATGAGATAGCTATAGGACAGGATACGGTGGTAATCTATGAATAGAATCGCAGCAAAAAGGGCCAGGCTGAGGGCGATCCATATGCATTGCCTACCATATAGAGGGATATCTCCACTGAAAGGCCCACGGCCTGCGGTTGCACTATAAAGCAGTAAGATACCGACAGCCGTGAGAAAAAAGATCACGCCGCACAGTGCCCAATTGAAGTAGGCAAATCTATTCTTTCGGATGACTGCCACGGGTCATTTCCTCGTTGTGTGAGTCTCTGTGTGTCAGCGAATATGGTTGTTCAGGTTCAAAACAAGGTATCAAGGAGCGCCTGCTGCTGCGTGTCCACAGGCGGCGCTCTGTTGTGTTGCTCCTCAAAATATGCCCGAAGTATCTGGCGAGCGATAGGTGCTGCGGCCTGTCCTCCATGACCGCCGTGCTCGACAAGAACAACGACAGCTATCTCCGGTGCATCTGCAGGTGCATAACAGACAAACCATGCGTGGTCATTGGTTTCCCGTACCGCGCTCCCACCCTTTTCTCTTCCTAATTGCACGACCTGTGCGGTTCCAGTTTTCCCGGCAACGTCGATTCCTTGGAGGCGTGCTCGCGTTCCGGTTCCGCTGCCAGTCATCACCACGTCACGGAGTGCTTGGTGGAGCACGGTGACGGTGGAAGGACTAAGTGGTAGAGATGCAGAGAGGCGAGGAGGGTTGTCTGCGACGAGCGCACCATCGAGGGATTCAGCGCATTCCACGAGCCTTGGCGTCCACCGCATACCGCCGTTCGCAATGGTGGCCATCATGCATAACAGTTGGAGGGGGGTTACCAGGAGGGCACCTTGGCCAATGGATACCATGGCCGTCTCGCCTTCGTACCAGGGCTCCCTTGAAAACTTTTTTTTCCACTCAGGTGAGGGAACGAGCCCAGACTTTTCTCCGGTCAGTTCGATACCTGTGGGCTGACCGAACCCAAATCGTGATGCCCACTCCTTTATCTTCTTGATCCCTAGACGTTGCCCAACTTGATAGAAGTAAACATCACACGATTCGACCAAGGCCCGGTGGAGGTCGACGGTGCCATGCCCGTGGGTCCTCCAGCACCTGAACATCCTTGAGCCGATTCTTAGAGCGCCACTACAAAAGAAACGATCGTTTGGATGCACTACACCCTCCTGGAGTGCGGCAGCAGCAATGAGGACCTTGAATACTGACCCAGGCGGGTACTGCCCCTGGATTCCGCGGTTGGTGAGCGGGTGAAGCGGGTCATTGATGAGCAGTTTCCACTGTTCACTAGAAACGCCGCCCACGAGCCTATTAGGATCATAGGCAGGTAAGCTTACGTAGCAGAGTATCCGTCCGTCACGGGGATCCATGGCAATGGCCACTCCGGTCTTGTCCGGCCCGAAGGCAGCAACTGCAGCCTCCTGCAAAGAAGTGCGGACACTGAGTCGTACATTGTGGCCTGGTATAGGCTCCCTTTTCTCGAGGGTACGTATCTCTCTTCCATGTGCATCCACCTCGATCTGTGCCCCCCCGTCTTTACCTCGAAGGAACCGCTCCCATTGCTGTTCTATTCCTATCTTTCCGATCATGTCGCCCGGCTTGTACTTGTAATGCTTATTCGCTTCGATCTCTCCGCTGTTAATTTCGCCTATATAGCCAGTTATGTGGCTGAACAGAACTCCATACGGGTAGTGGCGCGTTTCGTTGACCTCGAGAACAAGCCCAGGGATACGGACTTTATTGGCTGCGAGATATGCCATAGCTTCCCACGTCGCATCCTTCCACATCGGCACGGCTCGAAACGGTGTTGCCGTCCCTAGGTACTCTATCTTCCCGGCCAGGTCCATCTTTTCCTGCGGATAGACTGGAGAAAGATAGGTCATCAGGGTTCTTGCATCCTTAACCTCCTCTGGAATTACAGATACCACGAAGGACGGTCGATTGTCTGCGATGATGGCCCTTTCTGCATCAAGGATCCTGCCTCGAGTTGCTTTGATCTCCGCCAATCGAATTCTATTGTTTTCCGATCGATTTCTATACTCGTTGCCGTGCCAGAGCTGAAGGCAAGAGAGCCGTACAAGCAGCAGAGAGAGTGCAAGGACGAATAACACCTTCATGTAAAAGAATCGCTGCTGATAGCTCTCTTGCTGGTATTCTTTGATCGTTGTCATGCGACCAGTGGCCTTTTCTTACCGAAAGGGAACCGGACTTCTTTCCACTGAATCCATCTCATTGTCTTTATGAGAAGCAGGGTGGCCAGCACGGTAGCACTCGTCTCGCCGACGAGACAGAGCAGGCTGATCCTAGCGTCATCCATAGGATAACCGATGATTCTCATCAGAACCAGGAACAAGGGGTCTCTGACGGCTGTAAAAAAAAAGGTTGTTGTAAGCTGCGTTACGACGCCGCTGGCGAGTAGCTGGGAACGAAGCCACTGAGTAACGCCATACGCCATGACAGCGAAGAATACATTCCAACCTTCCGGCATTCCTGAAAGGCTATCTGCAATAAAGCCTACGAGATAGACCAATACCAACCCGGACAATCTTGTCATGTGAAAGCCACAGTACACACTGACTACAAGAACGCAATCAGGACGCACGTAGTGGCTGATCGGCCCGGCGAAAAAGGTGCCCTGAACAACGAGACCCAAAAATGCCACCAGCCCAAGAAATAGATGTGTCACTGCGGCATCTCAGCTTCTTTAAGAACCACGAACGCTTCTTCGAGAGTACGTAAATCCACAGCAAGCTTCAGATCTGCTTCCTGAAACAGTCCAAAATGCTTTTTGTTGACCTGTGTGATCGTACCTATGAGAATTCCTTTTGGATAGGTTCGGTCCACCCCTGAGGACACGACCGTGTCTCCTACCTGTATGTCCTCTGAGACGTGAAGATATTTCATACGGCACGAGTGGTTTCCCGTGCCTTCAATCATACCTCGAGCCCTTGTTCTCTGTGTAATCCCTGCGATTTCACTATTATGATCGGTGAGCAACATAACCCTGGAAAAATGGGCCGAGCTCTCCAAGATCTGACCTACGAGGCCCTTGGGTGATATAACCGCCATTCCCTCTTTAACTTCATCCCGGTAGCCTTTGTCCAGAACGATTGTCTGCGACCACCCATGTAGGTCATAGCCAATAACCATTGCAGGGAGCAAGGTTCCGGGAAACGTATCCTTGAGATCGAGCAGCTCCTTTAGACGCTTTGTAGCCATAGCTGCTTCTCTGAGGTCTGTCACTTGCTGATGAAGATCGCCGATAATACGGCGTAGTCTTGCATTTTCCTCTTGCACGTGGACGAGAAAGAGGTATCGTCTCCCCATGTCCTGCACTGTTCGCATGCCTTCGGTAAGTGCCTGTTGTATTCCCCCTGCTGTCTCCAAGAAAAGCCGATGTATAGTGCTTATCTGTAGTGCACCGCGGGCATCAAGAAGCATCCTGTAAAAGGCCACTGCCATGAGAAGTGCAACAAGGAACAAAAATCGGTACTTTCTAACTACCTGACGCACCCTTGAGTATCTCCGGCAGGGCTACTTCATGTTTGTCGGAAACGGCCTGAATTGCTTTTTTATGACCCATTTTCTAATATGCACATACGTTCCATTCTACAGTACCTTATCCCAACACGAGGATAAAATAAACAATTCATGTTCACCATAAGACCTTGACAAGAGGCCGACACAATTATGCTGAGTTACATGAGAAGAAATGCAGGGTCATGGATCATTAAAGTACTTTTCGTACTTATCGCACTGACCTTTGTCGGTGGTTTTGGCATTCTGCCGCAAGTGAGAAGATGGGAGGAGCGCAAGGAGTTGGTCGCCGAGGTTGGTGATCACATTGTAACACGCACGCAGGTCGAGCACGCATATCAGAGACTGCTCCAGACCTACCAGCAGGTGTACAAAGATAAGATTACCGAGGAAATGGTAAAGCAGTTGCGGCTCAAAGAAGTGGCGCTCAATGGCCTTATCAACAACGCCCTCCAGATACAGGAGGCGCGTAAACTGGGCATCGACGTGACTGATGAGGAACTCCAGAACTGGATACAATCACTTCCCTATTTTCAGAAGGACGGCCGTTTCAGTAAAGAACAGTATTTGCGAATACTCCGCTTGAGCAACATCGAACCCGGCGTATTCGAGTCCCAGCAGCGAGAGGAGTTGATCATCGGCAAGATGGGGCAACTGGTGCGGGACAGTGTCAAGCTTTCTGATCAGGAACTCTGGAATACGTACCGACTCGAACATGAAAAGGTAAAACTATTCTACCTGGTGTTCAAACCATCTGCCTATGAACGAGTGATAAAGCCCACTGAACAACAGCTCCGTGAATACTATACGAACCATCAGGAGGCATACAAGACGCCTGAGAAACGCAAGGTCGTATGTGCTGTATTCAGGCCAGAAGATTACATGCAGGAGGTCCAGGTTCTGACAGAGGATATCGAGGAATATTATGACCTCCATATAGACGAATTCTCCCACCCAGAGGAGATGAGACTCAGCCAGATCATGTTGAAGGCAGGTCCTCATGAGGAAAGGGAGGCACTCGAACACAAGCGGAAGCTGCTCGAGCAGGTCCTGGAGAGAATCCACAAGGGTGACGATTTTGCACGGCTCGCAAAGCAATATTCGCAGGACTCGACAGCCAAGGAAGGAGGAAGTCTGGGTTTTGTCAAAAAGAGCGAACTCGTGCCTGAACTTGCAGAAGTTGCTTTTTCGCTCAAGCCTGGTGAAGTAAGCGGTATAGTGATGTCTCCTTACGGGATGCATATACTCAAAGCAGAAGAGTACCGAAGTTCGAAGGTCGATTCGCTCGATATGGTCAAACCTACGGTTGAGAAGGCTGTACGTAGCGAAAAGGCACGACTCTTGGCTCGGAGAAAGGCGGAAGAGTATCTGTGGGCGCTGAGAGACAAAGGTGGTGCAGCAGCCCTTTCAGTTGGAGCAGAAACAGGCACTCGGCCTGTAGTAATTGCAACAGGGTATTTTGCGCGTGGAGAACCTGTGCCAGGGATCGGGTATGACGAGGCCTTTACCCGGACCGCGTTTTCGCTCGAGCCGAACACTTTGAGCGAAGTGGTCAAAGGCGCTACTGCCTTCTACGTACTCAAGGTAGTGGACAAAAAAGAGCCAGCGGTGCCTCCTTATGAAGAGGTTGCCTCTGCCGTCACCAAGGACGTTGTGCGGCAAGAAAGCATCGCATATGCACAAAAACGGGCAGAAGCGGTCTTGGCTCAGGCAGCCAAGGGACAAGACCTATCTGCTCTGGCTAAGGCAGAGGGAATAGAGGTGGGAGAGACTGATTGGTTCAGCAGGATGACCCGATTTATACCTGGAGTAGGATCTTCAGAGGCCCTCAAGGAGGCTGCCTTTTCACTCTCCCCGCGCAGTCCTGTTCCAAAACATCCTATAGAGATCGACGGAGCGTTCTATGTGATTAAATTCAAGGAGCGTATCGAGCCGCGCCAGGAGGATTTCGAAGCGAACAAGGAAGCGATGCAGAAGCAGGAACAGCGCAAGAAGCAAGAAGAGATGTTTCAGTCCTGGTTGGCAGGACTGAGATCCACCGTAAAGATAAAAGTGTCAGCAGCAGAGCTTTGATCTTCTCACGTGCGTGGGTAAAAGGGAGCAGACTGCCTTGCAAGAAATGAGCGTCTATAGCGTGCTCGTTGGCGAAGATAATTATTCATATGTGGTACTGGACCCTTCGGCCCCAGAAGCAGCACTTGTCGTAGATCCTGGAATGGGTGGGCCGGTGATCGAGAAATTAAAGTCTTTGGGTGCTACAGTTGCGGCGATCCTAATCACGCACCCCCACCTGGACCACATCGCAGGGATCGAAGATGTGTATGCATATGCGTACCGTCCTCGAGTAGTGACCTACATGTCCGATATGGAGCGAATCCCTCGTGCGAATACCGTAGTGGACGATGAAGATGAACTGACATTCGGCCCTTTTACGGTTAAGGTTCTGCATGTCCCTGGGCACACCCGAGGTCATGTGGCTTACCTTGTAGGGGATAACCTGTTTACAGGAGACACCCTTTTTTTAGGGGGCTGTGGCCGTATATTTGAAGGCCGGGCTGAAGACTTGTTTCATTCTCTCTATGGAAAGATACGGGGGTTCTCGGATGAGCTCAAGATCTATCCTGGGCATGAATACACCGTGAGAACCCGATCGTTCTGTCTCACGATAGAACCGAACAATCTTCTGTTGAGCGAGAAACTAGAAGAGGCACGATCTCTAAGGGCAAAGAGTCTTCCTACTGTCCCTGGCGATCTTGGGACTGAAAAGCAGACGAATGTGTTCCTGCGGTGCGACCTACAAGAGGTCATCGAGCGGGTTGTCAAGCTCAGTCCCCATGTCCGTGGGGACCCCATTTCAGTGTTCAAAGAGGTTCGGAGGATGATGGATAACTTCTGACCCTCCTGTAACACATCAATCCCCAAGGGCCTTCCTCTCTCCTGCCAGGCAAGATCAGATACTGTGCTGGATGCTGATGAGGTCAGGGTGTAAGCGAATGCTCGACCCAGGGGTCATCCCAACGACCATAGAGGCTCCATGACCTCAGGTGTGTGAGATCGAAAAGCGACCTCACCCCATCCAGATACGGACCGTGGTAATAGTGGAAGTGTGGGGGATGAAGGTAGTCGAGGAGGTCCCTCGCCTTTTGTTCATCGATACGCCCATAGGCGCCTAGCACAAGTCTGGTGAGTGTCTCGTAGCGCCACAGAGAATCATCTATTGCAAAGGTGTGCGATCGTACCATAGATGGCACGAGGAAATGGTTCGCGTACACCAGTACATCTTCCCCGTCTTCGATCTGAGGTGGCCACCCAATGGGTACGTTGACAGGTGGCACATAGTGTATAGGCCTGACTTCAAAGTAATGAGCAGTGGATTCAACAGCAACCCCACCATGCTCAGGACCTCGTCCATCTCCTATAAGATAAAGCCATGAGACGCCTCGTTTGGTGGTTTCGATACTGCTGACTGCATGGCTCAATTCATCGGCCTCTTCCAATACCGTTCGTGCAGTAAGAAGGGTGCCCATACCAAAATCCTGAGGAAGGCAATCGGTAGAAGGCACCATGTCCATTCCGATACCTATGCCTTGATCGTTCATCCCCACTGCAATACCCACGAATCCTGGGAGAGATACATCCACCATCTTGTGTCCGTTTTCAGGCAGGCGTTCAAAGACGACACAGTTCTTTGAGACCACGGGAGACATCATCCAACTGCGTGCCATGAAAGTTTGACCAGAGGTCGTTGCCGCAGCCGTGACAATAAACCCATCGCACGTATGGACCGGCATAGGCACTAAGGGCAAGAAAGGTGTCACCAGTGGGTAGCCGATACTAAGAAGTGCGTCGAACCCGAGGTTAGTAAGGAGGACTCGGTCAAAGGATGCGCCTGGATATCCAGCAGCTCTGGCTCCATCGACGATCCCCTCCATTTCTCGTACGTATGAGGGAGGGATATAGTGCAGATTGTTCCGACAGGATGAAATGAGAAAATCAATAACTATCTGCGGGAGCGGACTTGCCAGGATTTCCTCAATGTCATGTAAATCCATTTCGAGTAATTCCAGGGCCATCGTTACATAAAATTCGTTTGAAAGGACCCGGCTGAGTCTATCAGCCAAAAGATATCCTTGTTGAAAGCCCATCTCGTATGGCTCGCCTTCGAGGTGAACAAGTACCTTGTCGTGGGGCGTTACGATGAGCCAGCCCTTGCCGTCAGGTGCGTATGTTCTATTGAGTGGCTCAGCTGGGCGGAAAGAAGACTCGTTGCTGCAGTGGATTGAGCCCGTACCTAGGAGGATGAGGAATAGGACAAGGCGGATAGGTACCTGCGTTATGCCCATGGCCTATGCTGCTGACATGTGATGTGCTTGCGTTTCTCATACCACGGGTTGACACGACAAGGCAAGCACAAGGAGCATGTCTTTGAACAGGGACTAGATAGACAAAAAGCCAGCCGCTATGCGATAGGATGACTCTGACCTGAGCTATCCATTGCCCCTAGCTTGTCTTCTTTCGGTGGTCAGCTTTGCCAGGACCTCTGCCACAAGGCGCTCTGGGAGGGGTTCAAAGGCGAGAAATTCCATCGAGAAGTTCGCACGTCCAGAACTCAGGGACCGAAGCACTGTAGCATATCCGAACATCTCTGCTAGGGGCACACATCCAGAGAGCTTCTGGGATCCCTTCCTGAACCGTCGCATAGTGTCTATACGGCCGCGGCGCCGGATAATATCACCGGTTATGTCTCCAATGTACGCGTCGGGTGTGGCAATCTCGATCTTCATGACAGGTTCCAAAAGTTGTGGGGCTGCCTTGTGAAAGGCCTCTTTGAACGCCATACAGGCACACACATAAAACGACTGTTCTGAGGAGTCTACTTCGTGGAAGGAGCCATCGAGCAGGACAGCCCTGATATTGACCACTGGGAACTTCGCAAGCACTCCTTGTTCCATTGTGTCAGTGATGCCGCGTTTGATGGCAGGGATGAATTCCTTTGGAATGGCCCCACCGCGGATCATATCGACAAATTCGAATCTCCCATCCTTGAAGGGCTCGATCCTGAGAACGATATGTGCAAATTGACCCTTGCCCCCTGTTTGTTTCTTGTACCGGGTTGCTACCTCAGCAGGCATGGTAATGGTCTCTCGGTAACTGACAAGGGGTTGGCCTGAGACTACTGGTACGCCAAATTCCCTCTGGATGCGGTCCTCGATGATCTCCAGGTGGAGCTCTCCCATTCCCGAGATAATGAGTTCATGGGTTTCCTTGTCCACGAAAAATGTGAATGAAGGGTCTTCCATAGCGAGTTTTCGTAGGGCCCGTGTGAGGGCGTCGTGTTCCTTTGGGTGTTCAGGTGCAATCGATCGCTGAATTACGGGTTCGGGCACTGTGATCCTTTCCAGGAGTACTGGATAGCGAGGGTCACAGAGCGTATCTCCTGTAGTCGTGAACTTGGTGCCAATGAGCGCAACGATATCCCCAGGACCAGCGCATGCAATCTCTTCGCGGTCCTTAGCATGGATTCTGAAGATTCTGCCGATCCGTTCGGTCCTTGATTGAGTGGCATTCACTACCTGGTGTCCAGGTCTGAGCTCACCTGAATATACCCGAGCAAAGGTCTGCTGCCCCACAAAGGGGTCGTGAATGATCTTGAAAGCAAGGGCAGTCAATGGAGCCTTTGGTGAAGGGAGCCGAGTAATGGTCTTGTGGGGATCTGATGGATCATGACCGACCACACCACCGGTATCGGCCGGTGAAGGAAGGTACGCGACAACTGCATCAAGGAGAGGCTCGATACCCATGTTCTTGTAGGCTGACCCACAAAAGACGGGGGTGAGGAGTGAATGGATAACGCAGTACCGTGCGGCATCTCGTAGTTCTGCTTCTGTGGGTGCTTCGTCGTTGACGAATTTCTCGAGGATCGCTTCATTGAATTCAGCGAGCTTTTCAATGAGATGGATTCGAGAGCGACTGGCCCGCTCTACAAGAGCTGAAGGAATCTCTCGTTCGATCAAAGTAAAATCGTCAAAGTACAAGGCCTTCATAGTGATGAGGTCAATGATGCCCCGGAAACTGCTTCCTGAGCCGATTGGTAGCTGAAAGGGTACTGGATTGGCATTGAGGATTTCGCGCATTTGAGCGACGCACCCTTCGAAATCAGCGCCTTCGCGGTCCATCTTGTTCACTAGGGCCACTCTCGGTACCTTGTGGCTATCGGCCTGATTCCAGACTGTCTCTGACTGGGACTCCACACCACCTACTGAGCAAAACACGGCAATCATTCCGTCAAGCACTCTGAGTGATCGTTCTACTTCGATGGTGAAGTCGACATGGCCTGGCGTGTCGATGATGTTTATCGTGTAGCCTTTCCATTGACAGGAAATAGCTGCCGAGGCGATGGTAATACCGCGCTCTTGTTCTTGGAGCATAAAGTCCATGGTGGCTTCTCCGTCGTGGACCTCTCCAAGCTTACGAGTAACACCTGTGAAGAAGAGAAATCGCTCTGTTACGGTTGTCTTACCAGCATCGATGTGTGCTGCTATTCCTATGTTTCTAATCTTCTGTATCGACATGGGCCTCCTCATGGTGACAGAAATCACTGGTGCGCGCGGTGTGATCTAACCTCCTACTGCTATGGTCTCAGGTCAAACCCTCTGTGCGTCCAAAAGATAAAAGTCCGCTTGCACTGAGACCTACACCTTCTCAGTACCTCAGGAACCCTTGTTCTCGTGGGTACGATTTCGGCAGGGGAAATCCTGGAAGGAGAGGCGAACACAACGCGCTATGTAGGTTAAATCATACTATCCGCTACGGGTTTCGTCAACTGTCTTGACGTCTCCTTTGGCCGGCATAGGCG
>FWPU01008107.1_pt1 | contig 18332 bp, 16 predicted proteins | sample 2228361 | NCBI WGS metagenome assembly FWPU01 (sample SAMEA103939777, study PRJEB20133) | metagenome
CCCGCCCGATTCCCGATCTGGGAGAGGCTCAACGGGGTGCCGGCCTCCGCGATGACCTCCAGGATGCGCAGGGCGCGGTCCACGGACTGTGTGCGTTGAGCCATGGCCCCTCGTCGGCTGACCGGTCAGCCGCTCCCTGCGTCACCTCGCCCGTATGCCGTCCCCGGCGGACCCGATCCCCCCGCCGTCGAGGGCGTGGGATCCGGGCCGCGAGGGGGCACGACGCCGTACTCTCCGCTGATGGTGTCCAGGGCCAGCAGCGCCCTGCTGCCGTTGCGGAAGGTTACGGAAAACAGGCGCAGCTCCTTGTACACGGGGCGGGCCGCCCCCAGTTCCACCCGCACGTTCAGCCACGAGCGCAGCCGGCGCGAGGCATACTGCCAGAGGAGGCGCTGCACCGCGGGCTGCTTCAGGTCCTCGGCCTGCAGGGCGAAGGCCACAACCAGGGGGTCGGGAGAGCCCGGGTCGCGGACCTCGTCGACAACCTCCACGTCGGGCTGCAGCACAGCCGGCGCGCCGGTGACACCGTCCACGGCGACGCGCCAGTGCCTGGTCACGGCAGGGAGCAGCGGGGCTTTCACGTGGACCCGGGCCTCCACTTCCCAGAACGGGTAGAGCACCACCCCCGCGGGCTCGATGGCCAGCGCATGGCTGCCCACCACCGCGGGCAGGGTGGTGGCCTGGGGCCGCCAGCGCTGCATGGCCGGCCTACTGGCCCGCAGGCGACCGCCGCTCCCCGCCGCTCATCGCTACACCGCCCCCTGGGCCGCCGGCCGTCCGGGAAGATGGGAGAGTCCCGGCCGCCGCGCCGCGCCGGCTTGCGGCGCCAGGGCCAGAGCCAGCGTGGCCTCGCGGCGCACCACCGCCGAGGCGGCTGCGGCCACCGCCGGCGGGAGCGGCCCGTAGCCCGCGGCGTCGTCGAACGCCGAGACGGGCTCACCGGCCGGAGGCGGGGTCAGCCACGACCCGATCACTATGGCCACCACGGCCACGATCAGCCCCAGCATGAAGGGGTGCAGGCCGAGGATGTTCCACTTCCCCACGGTCGCCCCCACGTAGAAGAACAGGGAGAGGATCATGCAGGCCAGGACGCCGCCGGCACTGGTGCGCTTCCAGTACACGGAGAAGAGGTTGGGCACCCCCAGAGCCAGGGCCATGGCGCCGAAGGCGAATATGACGATGGTAAAGACCAGGGCAGGCGGCCGGATGGCGACTACAAAGGCCAGCACCGCCAGCACCGCCACCAGGATACGCCCCACCCGCAGCCGCTGCTGCTCCGTGGCTTTGGGCATGAAGAAGCGGTTGAGGAAGTCGTGCGCCACCGTGGAGACCAGCAGGATGAGGAAGGAGTCGGCGGTGGACATGATGGACGCCACCGCGGCGGAGCTCATCAGGCCGGCCAATACCGGATGCAGGATCATGAACCACAGCCGGATCCCCGCCTCCTCCACGTCCGCCGGCGGCTGCTGCAGCAGCACGCGGGCCAGGGCCCCGATCATGTAATAGAAGCAGGAAAAGAGGACGACGAAGATGGCTGTGATGAGCATGGCGTGCCGTGCGTTGCGCGGGTCCTTCAGGGAGAGGTGGCGGATGGTCACGTGCGGCAGGCCGAAAGAGCCCATGATGATCAGGACGATGGGCGTCAGCGCCGCCATGAATGTCCCGTAGGCGTTCTCCGGTCCGGCCGGGACCACCAGGTGGGGGCCGATGGCGGCCAGCTTGTCGTTGAAGGCGGCGAAGCCGCCGGCCATGCTCAGGGCGGTCCAGAAGAGGACGTGGGTGAGCACCCACATCAGCGAGAACTGGATCACGTCGGTGTAGACCACCGCCAGATAGCCGCCCATGAGGGTGTAGACCAGCACCACTGCACCGCCGACCACCATACCGGCGATGTAGCTGGTGTTGAACATGACGCTGACCAGCTTCCCGGTGGCCACGAACTGCGCCACCAGGTACATGGCCACGGTAATCAGCACCACCAGTCCGGCCAGGACCCGAAGCGCCGGGCTGTTGAAGCGCCGCTCGTAGTACTCCGGCAGGGTGATGGCCCGCAGCAGCTCGGAGTAGCGCCGCAGCCGCCGCCCCAGCACGCCGAAACTCAGGGAGTTGCCCGGGGCGTCCCCTGTCGCCCACCACAGGGTTGAGTAGCCGCTGCGGTAGCTCAGCCCCGGCGCGGCAGTGTAGGTGTACCCGCTCATGTAGGAGGATACCAGCGAGAAGGAGGAAGCCAGGGGGCCGATGCGCCGCCCCCCGATCATGAAGTCGTCGTACGTCCGCACCCGGTTCATGAAGTACCAGCCCGTCCCGAGCAGGACGACGAGATAGATGGCAAACACCACATAGGACGTGGTCATCTCCCGCCTCCCTTCAGCCCGCTTGATAGCACCGCTCCGCAGCCGGCAGGGGTGCCGGCGGCGGGGCTAGCCGCGCCGCTGCAAGGCTTCCTGCTCCTTGCGGGCCTGGTACGCGTAGATGAGGCCCACGAGCACCAGCACCAGGAGCTGGCCCACGATGAACAACCAGGTGCCGGAACGCCAGAACAGCTCAGACCCGCTCACCGCCTCTCACCTCCCCTCTTTTTCGCATGGTGGAAAACTGTTTCCATGAGCCCGGGTAGCCCCACCATATGGCAGCGCGGGGGAGGCCGTCAATCACTCCACCGGGGAATCCGGGGGATGGCCGCCGGGCGGCCGCCCCACTGCGGGCAAAATCGGGTCTGCGCCCGATTGACCGGGCTGGACTCGTACCGCAAGGTGGTCTTCAAGGACGGAATTCGGCGGATGACGGCCAAATCGTTGCGAAATTCGTCTGCATTCGGCGCCACCATCGACGAGGTGGACCGGCAGATCCTGCTGCACCTGCAGCGGGACGGCAGGCTGACCAACAGCGAGATCGGCCGCCGCCTGGGGCTGGCCGAGGGGACCATCCGGAGGCGCATCGAGCGCATGCTGGCCGAGGGAATTGTGCGCATAGCCGCGGTGGCCAATCCCTTCAAGATCGGCCTGCCCATCGTCGCCCTCATCGGCATCGAGGTGGACCCGCCTCGGCTGGAGGAAGCCGCCCGCCGCCTGGTGGAGATGCCCCAGGTCCGCTACGTGGGCTACTCCACGGGCACCTACGACATCATCATCGAGGCCATCTTCCCCTCGAATCAGGCCCTGCTGCATTTCCTCACCCGTCAGCTGGCCAGGATCCGGGGGATACGCAAGACCGAGACCTCGCTCCAGCTGGACGTGCTCAAGCGCAGCTATGAGTGGCAGATCCCTCCGGTTGGCCCCCAGGTTGGGCGGGACGGCGCCCTCCGCCGGAGCGCGCGGCGGCGGGTTACCGCGCGCAGAGCCTCCGAGCCAGCAGACGGGGAGTGAGCGAACAGACTCGCCGCCCGGGAGGTGACAAAAGGAGGTGACTCGATGAAGAACCTGCACGTGACGGCACTGGCAGTCCTGGTCGCCCTGCTCATGCTTTCGGCGGGCGCGCCGTGGGCCTCAGGCGCGGCGGCCAGACCCAAGCCCGGAGGCTGGCTGGTCCTGTCGCTGGGGACGGATCCCCCCATCTTCGACTCCGCCCTGGCCACGGGGATCCCCAACCTGGGGATCATCCTCCAGGTGAGCGAGACGCTGACCAGGATCAGCCCGGAGGGCGGCAAGGTGCTGCCGGCGCTGGCCGAGTCCTGGTCCGTCTCGCCGGACGGGCGGACCTGGACATTCAGGCTGCGCCGCGGCGTGCGCTTCCACGACGGCACCCCCTTCAACGCCGAGGCGGTGAAGTTCAACGTGGAGCGCATCCTCGACCCGGCCACCCGGGCCCCCGCGCGGCCGGCCTTCACCATGATCGACCGCGTCGTCCCCGTGGATGAGACCACGGTGCAGATCGTCACGGCCGGCCCGTTCGCCCCGCTGCCCGCCCAGCTGGCCTACGCCCCCATCGCCATCAACAGCCCCACCCAGGTGAAGAAGCTGGGGGCCAACTACTTCACCGCCCCCATGGGCACCGGGCCCTTCAAGTTCGTCCACCACCTGAAGGGCCGGGAGGCCCGGCTGGCGGCCAACAAGGAGTACTGGGGCGGGGCTCCCTACCTGGAGGGCCTGGTGATGCGGCCCATCCCTGAGACGGCCGCCCGGATCATGGCCCTGGAGGCGGGCGAGGTGGACGCCGTCTACCACGTCCCGCCGCGCGACGCCGCCCGCCTGCGGGCCAACCCCAAGTTCACCGTCCTCACCCCGCCGCCGCAGCGGAAGATCTTCATCGGCATGAACGTGCAGTGGGGCCCCTTCAAGGACAAGCGGGTGCGCCAGGCCCTCAACTACGCCGTGGACAAGAAGGCCATCGTGGACAAGCTCTTCCTGGGGCTGGCCAAGATCACCGACTCGCCGGTGCCGCACACCGGGTACGGGTACTTCCCCATCAAGACCTACGAGTACAACCCGGCAAAGGCCCGCCAGCTACTGGCGGAGGCCGGCTACCCCAACGGCTTCCGGGCCACGCTGCACTACGGACCGGGGCGCTACCTGCTGGACACCGAGGTCGTGGAGGCGGTGCAGTCCTACCTGGCGGCGGTGGGCGTGCAGGTGGAGATCATCCGCATGGAGTGGGGCGCCTACATGGCGGTGCTTCGCAAGGGCGTCCAGGAGAGCCCGGTGCAGATGTTCTTCATCGGCTGGGGCCTGCCCACCCTCGACGCCGACCTGGCGGTGAAGGACTACACGGAGGAGTCCTGGGCTCCCGGCGGCCTGAACAACATGTTCTACGCCCGGGAGGACCTCACCCGGCTCATCCTGGCCCAGCGCTTCTTCACCGACCCGGAGAAGCGGCTCTACGCGCTGCGAAAGATCCAGGAGATCATCATGGATGACGCGCCGCAGATCTTCCTGTACACCGAGCCGCAGATCCACGCCAAGAAGGCCGACGTGAAGGACTTCATCATCTCGGTCACCGAGATGGTGGATCAGCTGCACAAGACCTGGCTGGACCGCTAGGGCAGGCGTGCACCGCTACCTGGCCCGGCGGGTGACGATCATGGTGCCCATGCTGCTGGGGGTGTCCATGATCGTCTTCGTTCTCATCCGGCTGATACCCGGCGATCCGGCGGAGCTGCTGGCCAGCCAGTGGGCCACCGCCGAGGACATCGCCCTGGTGCGCCGCACCTGGGGGCTGGACCGCCCCCTGCCCGTGCAGTACGCGGTCTTCCTGGGCAACCTGCTGCGCGGCGACCTGGGCCGGTCGGTGGCCTCCGGGGTCCCGGTGGCCGCCGAGATCGCCGGGCGTTACCCGGCCACCCTCCTCCTGGCCGCCGCCAGCATGGCTGTGGCCGTGGTCGTCGGGGGTATGGCGGGCATCGTCTCCGCGCGCCGGCCCTACTCCTGGTGGGACAACGTCGCCATGGTCCTGGCGCTGGTGGGCGTCTCCATGCCGGCGTTCTGGTCGGGCCTGATGCTGATTCTCCTGTTTGGCGTCATCCTGGGCTGGCTTCCGGCCAGCGGCATGGGCACCCCGCGCCACGTGGTGCTCCCCGCCGTCACCCTGGGCCTGGTGGCCGCCGGAATCATCGCCCGGCAGACCCGCTCCAGCATGCTGGAAGTCCTGGGGCAGGACTACATCCGCACCGCCCGCTCCAAGGGGGTGGACGAGGTCGCCGTCACCTACCGGCACGCGCTGAAGAACGCCCTCATCCCCGTGGTGACCATCGTCGGCCTGCAGTTCGGCACGCTGCTGGGTGGTTCGGTGGTGGTGGAGAGCGTTTTCGCCTGGCCGGGAATGGGGCGGCTGCTGGTGGATGCCGTCCTGGTACGCGACTATCCCGTCGTCCAGGCCGCCGTCCTCCTCTTCGCCGCCACCTTCGCCCTGATCAACCTCCTGGTGGACGTGCTCTACGCCTTCCTCGACCCCCGCATCCGCTACGGATGACCCTCCGCAGATGGCCACCCGGATGCTGGCAGTGAGCGTGACGGGCACAAGGCCCAGGTGGGCACAGCACCGCGCGCTGCGCACCTTCCTGCGCAACCGCGCGGCCAAGGCCGGGCTGGCCATCCTCATCCTGCTGGGGGTCGCCGCGGCTTTCGCCGGCACCATCAGCCCCTACCCCCCGCTGGCCGCCGACCTGAACCGGATGCTGCAGCCGCCCTCGCGCGCTCACCTGCTGGGCACCGACGAGCTGGGGCGGGACCTGCTCAGCCGCCTCATCTACGGCGCGCGCATCTCCCTCACCCTGGGGTTTGTCTCCGTGAGCATCGGCCTGCTTGCGGGCACGGCGCTGGGAGCGCTGGGCACCTACCGCGGAGGGTGGGCGGACCTGCTGTGCATGCGCTTCGTAGACGTGCTGCTCTCCTTCCCCCCGGTGCTGCTGGCCATCTGCATCGTCGCGGTGATGGGCCCCAGCCTCTACAACGCCATGATCGCCATCGGCATCGCCCAGATGCCGGTGTACGCCCGCCTGGTCCGCGGCCTGGTGCTGGCCATCCGGGAGCAGCAGTACGTGGAGGCCGCCCGCGCCCTGGGGGCGCACGACTCCCGCATCCTCCTGCGGCACATCCTGCCCAACTGCCTCTCTCCCCTCATAGTGCAGTCCACGCTGCAGGTGGCCTCGGCAATCCTCTCCGCGGCGGCGCTGGGCTTCCTGGGACTGGGGGCGCAACCGCCCACCCCGGAGTGGGGGGCGATGCTGAGCAAGGGCCGGCTGTACCTGAGGGTGGCGCCCCACCTCACGGCCTTCCCGGGGCTCGCCATCTTCGTCACGGTGCTGGGCTTCAACCTCTTCGGCGACGGCCTGCGAGACGCGCTGGACCCCCGCATGGCCGCGCGCCTGGGCCTCTAGGAGGTAGTGAGATGGAAGACGCTATCAGGCACGTTCTGCAGCAGGTCGACGACGACTACACCCTGGACCTGACCCGCCGGCTGATCCGGATCCCCAGCGTCGCCCCGCCGCTGCAACTTGAGGAGATCGCCGAGGTGGTCTCCCGGGAACTCGCCGGCTACGGGCTGTCTCCCGTGGTGGACGGCGACAGCGGCGAGGGATGGGCCCGGCCCAACGTCCTGGCCAGCGTCGGGGATGGCGCACCGGTGCTGCTGCTGGCCGCGCACACCGACGTCGTCCCTCCCGCCGACCCTGCCCAGTGGCGCCACCCTCCGTTTGCCGCCGTGGTCGAGGACGGGCTGCTCTACGGCCGGGGAGCGGCCGACACCAAGGCCAGCCTGGGGGCCATGATGGCCGCGCTGCGCGCCGTCGTCCGGTCGAAGCTGCCCCTGGCGGGCAAGGCGGTGCTGGCCGCCTGGGCCGGGGACGAGTGGCGGCCCCCGGAGGCGCGCTGGTTCAACGGCCTGGCCTACCTGGCGGAGGCGGGCAGGCTGCGGGCCGACGCCGGCATCTTCGGCGAGCCCTACGACCTGCGCATCTGCTGCGCCAGCCGGGGACGGGTCTGGTTCCGCGTGGAGGTGGGCGGTGAGTCCACCCATTCCGCCACGGGCAAGGGCATCAACGCCATCCTCAACGGGGTCAAGGTCATCGACGCCGTCTACGGGATAGGCGTCGGCGAGCACCCGGTCCTGGGCCGGGACACCATCAACGTAGGGACCATCGAGGGGGGCGTCCAGCCCAACATCGTCCCCGATAGCTGCCGCCTGACCTTCGACATCCGCTTCGGCCCGCCCCGCGGCAGCCGCGACATAGAGGGGGAGGTGCGCGCCGCCGTGGAGGCCCTGCGCTCCGACCCCACCTTCCTGCTGCGCGAGCTGACGGTGACGGAGCGCCGCGAGCCGATCGCCTTCCCCGACTCCGGGCCGCTGGTGACGGCCCTGCGCGCGGCCGGGCGGGCGGCGGGGCGCGAGCTGGCGCTGGGCGGGGCGCTGTCGTTTGGGGACGTCGCCGACTGGAAGGACGCCGTCGGGCTGCGGGAGGCCTGCCTCTTCGGTCCGGGACAGACGGCGCAGGCGCACGCCGTCAACGAGCACGTGGCCGTCGCCGACCTGACCGCGGCCGCCCGCATATACGCCGCGGCCGTGGTCGCCTACTGCGGGGTGGCCCGCTGAGGCGGGCTGTGCAGCCTGACGACCGCGCCACCCTCGCCTCCCTGGACGGGGAGTACCTCCTGTGGCTGCTGCGGCGGCTGGTGCAGATCCCCAGCGTCAACCCGCCGGGGCGCCTGGCCCCCGTCGCCAACTTCGTCGCCGAGGAGATGCGGGCCCAGGGGCTGCAGGTGGAAGTCGCCGGCGATGAAGGAGAATGGTGGGAACGGCCCAACGTCCTGGCCGTCCTGGCCGGAGAGCGCCCGGAGTGGGGAGTGCTCTTCTCGGCGCACACCGACGTCGTTCCCGCCTACGACCTCCACCTCTGGCGTCACGACCCCTTCGCCGCCGAGGTGGTCGACGGGCTCCTCTTCGGGCGGGGGGCGGCGGACTGCAAGGGCAGCCTGGCGGCGATGATGGCGGCGCTGCGGGCCCTGAAGCGGGCGCGCCCGCCCCTGAGGCGGTCGGTGGCGCTGCTGGCCTGGGCCGGCGACGAGTGGCATCCCCCCGACGCCCGCTGGTTCAACGGGGAGACCTACATGGCCGTGCACGGCTACCTCCGCCCGGCGCCGTACGTCGGCGGAGAGCCGTACGATCTGACCATCTGCTGCGCCAGCCGCGGGCGGGTCTGGGCGGAGGTCGAGGTGGCCGGCAGGAGCGCGCACGCCGCGTCCGGGGCAGGGGTGAACGCCATCCTGGCGGCCGCGCGCATCGTCAAGGCGGTCTACGCCCTACCGCGCGAGAACCATCCCGTGCTCGGCCGGGACACCATCAATGTGGGCACGATCCGCGGCGGCCAGCAGACCAACACCGTCCCGGACCGCTGCCAGCTCGTCTTCGACATCCGCTTCGCCCCGCCGCGGACGACGGCGGAGGTGACGGCGCTGCTGCGGGATGTCATCCGGGCGGAGGCGGACCGCAGCGGCGCGGTGCTGCGCCGGCTGGCGTTCCCCGAGCGTCGCGAGCCCATCGAGTTCCCCACCGGCGGCGTGCTGGTCCGCGCCCTGCAGGAGGCCGGGAGGGCGGCTCTCGGCCGGGAGCTGCCGCTTGGGGGCGCCGTCTCCTTTGGCGACATCGCCGACTGGAAGGACCGTGTGGGCATCACCGAGGCCTGCCTCTTCGGTCCGGGACAGACTGCGCAGGCCCACGCGGTGGACGAGCACGTGGCCCTGGCCGACGTCGCCGCCGCCGCCCGCGTCTACGCGCTGGCGGCCCTGCGCTGCGCCGCCACATGACCCTGGAGGAAGCCTGCGCCAGGGTGGTTGCGGACTGCCTGGCCGTCCGCCGCGGCGAGACGGTGCTCATCCTGCGCGACCACCAGGAGACGCTGGGTCTGCACGCGGGTTTGGTGGAGGCGGTGCGGGAGGCCGGGGGCGTGCCTGTGGCCCTGGCGCTGCCGCCGGTGCAGAGCGAGGCGGAGGTGCCCCGGGCGGTGCGCGCGGCGCTGGAGGGGGCCGACGCCATCCTGCTGTGCACACCCTGGATCTTCCCCCACGACCTGCGGCGGCAGGCGCTGGCGGCCGGTGCGCGCCTCCTCTCCCTGTGCGGGGTCACCGACGCCGTGCTGCTGCGGGCGGCGGAGGCAGACTTCTCCCGCCTGGCGGAGGTCACCCGCTCTGCGGCCGCCGCCTTCGCCGGCGCGGCCACCCTCACCATCACCACCCCCGCGGGCACCTACGTCCGCGCCGCCATCGAGGGCCGGCGGGTGGTCTCCCTCGAGGGGATCGCCACCCGCCCGGGAACCGCCTCGGGGCTGCCCGCGGGCGTCGTGGCAGTGACCCCGATCCCGGGGTCGGCCGAGGGGCGGCTGGTGCTGGACGGAAGTATCGAGGGGCTGGGGATGGTCGAGGAGCCGGCCACCCTCACGGTGGAGGCCGGCAGGGTGACCGTCATCTCCGGAGGAGAGACGGCCCGCTGGCTGGAGGCGAAGTGGGCTGCGGAACCTCCGGACGCCAGGGCGGTGGCCGAGTTCGGCATCGGCACCAATCCCTTCGCCCGCTACTGCGGCCGCCTGGTCGAAGACGAACGGGTCGCCGGCTCGGCCCATGTGGGCTTCGGACGGAACACGCACCTGGGAGGAGAGATCACAGAGGGAACCCACCGGGATGCCGCCATGCGGCGGCCCACGGTGCGGCTGGACTCAAGGGTGGTGGTGCGCGACGGAAGGCTGGAGCTGTGAGCCGCCGCATCGGCAGGCGGAAGACGAACGCGTAAGGGAGGGGTGCCGCACATGCTGACCCGCGAGGAGTACCTGCGGATTCCCCTGGAGGAACGCCTGATCAAGCTGCCCGCGGAGGGCCACCAGCGGGCCGAGCGTCTCTTCCAGGACCTGGTCACCGTCGACCTGCACACCCACATCTTCGGGTCGCTGCAGTTCGACTTCGACTACGACCTGGTGCGCCGGACCGGGGTCACCGCTTTCTTCGAGGCGGTGCCGGTGCTCTCCGAGGAGTTCCCCGACGCGGTGGAGCTGCTGGCCCGCTATCGGAGCGTGGTGGAGCGCCAGCCCGGCATGGTGGTGGCCACCCGGGCGGAAGATCTCCGCCAGGCGAAGCGGGCCGGCCAGCAGGCGGTGATGTTCCAGCTGGAGCCCCAGGCCCTGGGGCGCAAGCTGGAGCGGGTGGATCTCTTCTACGGCCTGGGCGTGCGCATGATGCTGCTCACCTTCAACACCCGCAACTTCGTCGGCGACGGGTGCGGCGAGGAGACGAACGCCGGCCTGAGCCGCTTCGGGCGGGAACTGGTCCGGCGGTTGAACGCGGCGCGCGTGCTCATCGACCTCTCGCACTGCGGGATACAGACATCCCTGGACGCCATCGCCGTCTCCGAGGCGCCGGTCCTCTTCAACCACACAGGTGCCCGCGCCCTCAACCCCCCGTGCGCCCGCCTGATCACCGACGAGCAGATCCGCGCCGTGGCCGCCAAAGGCGGCCTCGTGGGCATCTCCGCCATCCCCAACCAGCTCTCCAGCAAGCCGGAACAGGGGATCGACGACCTGCTGGACCACGTGGATTACGTCGTCCGTATGGTGGGGGTGGAGCACGTGGCCATCGGCCTGGACAACACCTTCCACGACCAGGTGGCGATGCACCGCAGGCTGCAGGCGGAGCGGCCGGAGGAGTTCAGGCGCATGGGCATCACCCTGGCGGCCAACTTCATGTACGGCATCGAGTCGCCTCTGGAGTGGAAGAACATCGTCCGCGGGCTGGTGGCCAGGGGGTACCGGGACGAGGAGATCGAGAAGATCGTGGGCGGCAATGCCCTGCGGCTCATCGAGGAGGTAGTGGGGTGAGCGAGGCATCCGCGTCGCCCGGGTACACGCGGCAGGTGGCGGAGTTCGTAACCCGGGCCGGGGTGGACGGCTTCCCCCCCGAGGCGGTCGAACGGGTGAAGCTGCACCTGCTGGACGGCCTGGGCAACATGCTGGGGGCGTACGCCACGCGCCACCCGGTGGTGGAAGGGGTGCTCCGGCTCGCCCGCGAGGCCGGAGGCCGCCCCGAGGCCACCCTGGCGGGTGCCGGCGAGAAGGTGGCGTGCGCGGACGCGGCCATGGCCAACGCCGTCCTGGCCAACTTCCTGGACTTCAGCGACGGCCACTTCATGGGCGGGCACATCAACGACCGGCTGGTGCCCGTCTGCCTGGCGGTCGGCGAGCGCAGCGGCGCCTCAGGCCGGGAGGTGCTGGCGGCCCTCCTGTTGGGCTACGAGGTATACATCCACCTGGCGGCCACGCTGTTTGCGGCGGTGGAGGCCGCCTCGGTGCGCCTGCCGTACTTCGTCGTGCTGGGCGCCCTGGCCGGTGCCGCGTCGGCGGGCCGCCTCCTGCAGCTCTCCGCGGACCAGGTCGCCGGCGCCATGGGGCTCGCCGCCTCCTTCCACCTGGCCGGCGCGCAGTACGTGCACAGCGGAGGCCATGAGAAGGACCTCTGCCCCGGGCACGAGGCCAGGCGGGCCGTCACCGCCGCGCTGCTGGCGCAGCATGGCGTCCTGGGCTCTGCCGACATTCTGGAGGGGGAGCGGGGACTGCTACGCCTTGTCGGGGCGGACCTCCCAGCGGAGGGGACGGCGGACCTGGGGAGGAGGTGGCGGATCGGGGAGTGTTACATAAAGCCCTACCCCGCCTGCCGCTACCTGCACGCCTCCATCGAGGCGGCGCTGCAGCTCCACGCGCAGGGGGTGGACCCCGCCGAAGTGGAAGGCGTCACCGTCACCACCAACAGCTCATCGGCCGCCCGGACCTGCTACGACATCCGCTCCCACGTCAACGCCATCTTCAGCCACCCCTACCAGGTGGCCGTGGCCCTGGTGGAGGGGAAGGCGGACCTGCCGACGGCCTGGGCGGCCAAGCTGCAGGACCCGTGGATCGCCGCCCTCCTGCCCAGGGTACGGGTGCGGTCCACCCCGGCCTATGACGAGCTGCACCGGCACCGGTCCCTCGACCAGCCTCCCTGGCCGGCGGAGGTGGAGGTCGTGCTGCGCGACGGGAGGCGCCTCGCCGCCCGGGTCAAGTCCCCTCGGGGCGATCCGGGGGCCGCTCTGACGGCGGAGGAGGTCGAGGAGAAGTTCGCGACCCTGGCGGGACGGGCGCTCCGCCCGGAGAGGGTGCGCCGCGTGCGGGAGACCGTCCGCACCCTGGAGGCGGTGCCCCACATCGGAGCCCTCACCGCTCTCCTGTGCACGGATCTCCGATGAACGTCCTGGTGATCGGCGGGACCAGGCGGTCGGGGCCGCACCTGGTGAGGGCCCTGGTTCGGGCCGGCCACCGGGTGACGTGTCTGCACCTGGGCACCCACCGCGCCGCCCTGCCCCCGCAGGTCCGCGAGGTGCTGGCCGACCGGCGGGATCCTGCGGCCTTCGCCGCGGCCGTGGAGACCCTTGAGGTGGACACGGTGGTCGACATGATGGCCACCAGCGACACCGACGTGGACGCCGTCATGCGCCACCTCGGAGGGCGGATGGCCCACTACGTGGTGATAAGCAGCTACGACGTCTACGAAGCCTACGAGGCGGCGTGGTTCCATCGTCCCTACCCTCACCCCCTGCCCATTGCCGAGGACGCGCCCAAAGCCGCGGTCCGCTTCCTGTACGGACGGGAGGCCGGGTACGACAAGGTGCTGGTGGAGGAGGCGGCGCGGCGTGCCGCGGCTTCCCACGGTGTGCGCCTGACCGTCCTGCGCTACCCGGCGCTCTACGGACCGGGGGACGCCACGCCCCGGGAGTGGTACTACGTGCGCCAGGTCCTGGATCGGCGGCCCGTGATCATCGCGCCCGGCGGGGGGCAGGCCCTCTTCAGCCGGGGGTACCTCGAGAACATGGCTCACGCCGTGGCCCTGGCGGTGGAGGCGCCGCCAGCGCGCGAACGGGTGTGCAACGCCGCGGATGCCGGCCAGTTCACCGTCCGCCAGATCATCGATGCGGTGGCGGCCATCCTCGACCACCGATGGGAGGTGATCGAGGTCCCCGACCACCTCCTCCCCGCCCACCGCCCGTCGCAGGCGCTGCCCTACGGCATCGACCCCTACCACATCCGTCCCCACCTGCTGCTGGACACCACGCGGCTGCGGGCGGAGCTGGGGTACGCCGACGTGGTCTCCCCGGCGGCGGCCCTGGAGGCGACGGTGCGCTGGCTGGCGGGACGGCCGGATGTGGTGCGGAGTGCCCCACACCTGGACTACGCCGCCATCGACGCCGCCATATGGCGGGCGCAAGGTGGTCGCCCGGATCCTCCCTAGTCTACAAGGACAAACCTCTGGGCATAGACCGAGCGGACCTCCGAGAAGGGCAAACTCGCCGCAAGGCGGGGGCGCAAAGCCACAGCACCTGAACGCGGGTGGGCTGGGCTGCCGAAGAGGGCGTCGCGCGCCGCCGCAGTTTCTTCGGGCTTGCTCCAGCCGGTCGGATGCGAGGCCCTCCCGGGCCTCGCATCGGTGCGTAACGGGGGCAGCGGGAAGAGATGGGAACAAGGGGTACGATCCCGGTGAGCCACGGCGAGGGGACGCACCGGATCTTCCCGCAGCAGGGGATGGCCCTCTGCCGCATCCCCAAGGCGGATCCTGCGACGCGGCGCCTCCCGGTCATCCCTCTGGTCCAGGCGGCAGAAGGGGAGCGGTGATGCCGGCCGACGGGCAGGCGGCAGGGAGCGCGCGCGTCCTGGTCGTCGACGACCAGCCCGCCCACCTGGAGCTGCTGCGCCAGGTCCTGGTCCCGGCGGGCTTCGCTGTTCGGGTGGCCCGCTCCGGTGCCGAGGCGCTTATGGTGGCCAGGGAGTGGGCGCCGGACCTGGTGCTCCTGGACATGCACCTGCCCGACATGCATGGGCTCGAGGTGCTGCGCCGGCTGCGGGAGAGTGGATGGGGCGCAACGTTGCCGGTGGTGGCGGTGAGCGCGCTGGCCAGCGCCGAGGACCAGGCTCTCTGGCGACAGGCCGGCTGCGTGGCAGTGGTGGAGAAGCCCATCGATCTCTCCACCTTCGCCGCCACGGTGGCCCGCTGGCTCCCCGGAGCGACCGGGGCTGCGGAGCCGCCGGCGGAGCGGCCGGTGGCGGACAGACTGGGGGCGATGCTCGTCGCCCACGGACTGATCACCCAGGAGCAGCTGGCCGCGGCCATCGCTGCGCAGTCTGCCTCCGGACGGCGCCTGGGACAGATACTGGTGGATCAGGGCGCCCTCAGCGAGGACGACCTGGCCTGGGCGCTCAGCAACCAGCTGGGCTATCCCTACATCTTCCTGACCGCCGACACCATCGACGCGGAGGCGGCGCACCTGCTCCCCGAAGGCTTCCTCCGGGAGCGCCGCGTGCTGCCCATCCTGAGGTTCGGCCAGGAGATGACCCTGGCCATGGCCGACCCCACCGACCAGCGCACGGTGGACGAGGTGGTGGCGCGCACGGGGCTCCAGGTGAAGCGCGCGCTGGCCCTGGCCTCCAACATCGAGAGCATGCTGGACCGCCTCTTCGCGCGCGGGGCCGGCGTCCCGCGACAGGCGCCGGCGGAGGTGCAGTACCTCCACTTCCACCTGCTGCAGGCTCTGCAGCAGGGGGCCAGCGAGATCCACTTCGACCCGGGGATCGACGGGCAGGCCCGCGTCCGCTACCGGCTGCAGGGCGTCCTCACCGACCGCCCCGCCCAGCCCGCCGAGCTGCACACGGCGATCCTGCGCTACCTCCGTCTCCTCACCGGACTTGACGACCGTCCCGCCGGCCGGGGCACAGGTGTGCTCACCGTGGGAGAGGTGGAGGTGCTCCTGGTGGCCGCCTTCGTGCCCACGGCAGGGGGACCTGCGGCCGCGGTCGCGGTCTACCCGCGGCGCAGTGATCCGCCGGACGCAGAAAGCCTGGGCCTGCGCGAAGAGCTGCTGCAGCCCCTGCGCCGGGCCCTGCAGAGCCGCCGCGGTGTGGTCCTGTTGGGCTGCGCGGATCCCTGGCTGCGCTCCACCCTCCTGCACCTGCTCCTGCCCGTTGCGCAGGGGAGCAAGGTCTGGGCCCTGGAGACCCTGCCCGTCTACCACCGTCCCACCGTCCAGCAGACGTCGCTGGCCTCGCCGGGGGAGGTGGCGCGCTACCTGCGCCTGGGGCTCACCGCGGGCGTGGACGTCTTGCTCGCCGATGACCTCTCCCGCCCCCAGGCGGTGCGGGCCGCGCTGGAGGCCGGGCGGATGCGCCTCCTGCTGGGCGGGCACCCCCAGGACAGCGCCGTCGGGGTGCTGGCTCAGGCGCTGCACGACGGCGGGACCGCCCTCGCCGGCTCCGTCCTCGGCGGGGTGCTCGCCGCCCGAGCGGTGCGAGTGCTCTGTCCGGAGTGCAAGCGGCCGGGGCCGCGTCCGCCCGGCCTGGGCACTCCTGCGTTCACCGTGCACGGCTGCGAGGCCTGCGGCTTCACCGGCTTCCGCGGGCAGCGCCTCCTGGCGGAGTGTTGGACGCCCGACGAGACGGCGCGCACGCTTCTCTACGTGGGGCGCGCCGCGGCGCTGCTGCAGCGGGTGGCCCGGCTGACGGAGGCGCAGATGTCCGAGCAGGGACGGGCGCTGGTGGAGGCGGGCCTGACCTCGCCCGAGGAGCTGGTCCGCGTGCTGGAGAGGGATCCGTGGACATCACCGACCTCCTCATCCTGACCAAGGAGCGCGGCGCCTCTGACCTGCACCTCAGCGCCGGGGCGCCGCCCACCCTGCGCATCGACGGCCGCCTGGTGCGCCTGGACCGCGCGCCCCTCACCCGCGAGCAGGTGCACATCATGCTCTACGACATCCTCACCGACGAGCAGAAGGCGCGCTTCGAGGCCACCCACGACCTGGACTTCTCCCTGGAGCTGCTGCAGGTGGGGCGCTTCCGGGTCAATGCCTTCATGCAGCGCCGCGGCGAGGGGATGGTACTGCGACTGATTCCCTCCACCATCCGCTCCCTGGACGAGCTGGGGATGCCGCCGGTGCTCAAGGACCTGGTGATGGAGCACCGCGGCCTGATCCTGGTGACCGGGCCCACGGGCTCGGGGAAATCCACCACCCTGGCCGCCATGGTCGACCACATGAACGAGCACCGGGAGGATCACATCATCACCATCGAGGACCCCATCGAGTTCGTGCACGAACCTAAGAAGTGCAGCATCGACCAGCGGGAGGTGGGGCCGCACACGCACTCCTTTGCCGTCGCCCTGCGCAGCGCCCTGCGGGAGGACCCGGACGTGATCCTGGTGGGGGAGATGCGAGACCTGGAGACCATCGCCCAGGCGCTCACCGCCGCGGAGACCGGCCACCTGGTCCTCTCTACGCTGCACACCAACAACGCCCCCCAGACCGTCAGCCGTATCGTCGACGTCTTCCCGCCGCACCAGCAGGATCAAATCCGCACCCAGCTGGCCGACACCCTCCTGGGCGTGATCGCCCAGACCCTGATCCCGGCACGCGGGGGGAAGGGGCGGGTGGCGGCGGTGGAGGTGATGGTGGCCACGCCGGCGGTGCGCAACATGATCCGCGAGAACAAGGTGCATCAGCTCCTCTCCGCCATCCAGACCGGCGCCAGGGACGGCATGCAGAGCCTGGACCAGCACCTGAAGACCCTGCTGAAGCAGCGGCGCATCGAGCCCGAGGAAGCGCTTAAGCGGGCCGTGGAGAAGAGCGCCTTCCTGGGGGAGCATCCCGCGCCGCCGCTCCCGCATCCCGCGCCGGCAGGCCGGCGCTGAGATGCACATCGACGAGCTACTCTCACGCATGGCGGCGGAGGACGCCTCCGACCTCTACCTGAAGAGCGGCGTCCCGCCCCTGCTGCGCGTGGCCGGGACCCTGGTCCCCGCCGCCGAGGACCCGCTGACGGAGGAGGCGGTCTACCGCCTGGCCGACCAGCTCATGACGGACCGCCACCGTCGGGAGTTCGCCGATCAGCGCCGCGCCGACATCGCCTACGCCTCCGCCGCCGGACGCTTCCGCGCCAATGTCTACCTGCAGCGCGGCTCGCCCGCCGTGGTGGTGCGCCGGGTCAGGCTGCGCATCCCCTCCTTCACCGAACTGCGCCTCCCGCCCGTAGTCGCCCCGCTGGCCCTGGCCCCCCGCGGCCTGGTCCTGGTCACGGGGCAGACGGGCGCCGGGAAATCCACCACCCTGGCGGCGATGGTGCACTACCGCAGCCACAACCGCCCCGGGCACATCATCACCATCGAGGACCCCATTGAGTTCATCCACCCCGACGCCCAGAGCATCGTCAGCCAGCGGGAGGTAGGCACCGACTGCGCCTCCTTCAGCGAGGCCCTGCGCGACGCCCTGCGCCAGGCCCCCGACGTCATCCTCATCGGGGAGATCCGCGACGAGGAGAGCGCCACGGCGGCTGTACACTTTGCCGAGACCGGGCACCTGGTCCTGAGCACCCTCCACGCCACCAACGCCAGCCAGACGCTGGAACGCCTCTTCCACTTCTTCCCCCCGGAACGGCAGGCCAGCGTGGCCCTGCAGCTCTCCCTCAACCTCAGCGCTGTGCTGGCGCAGCGGCTGGTGCCGCGGCGCGACGGCGCCGGCCTGGTGGTGGCCGTGGAGGTAATGCTGGCCACGCCCCGCGTGCGCGAGCTGCTGCGTGCCGCCGACCTGGCAGGCATCCGCTCTGTGATGCAGTCTCCCGCCGGGATGCAGGAGGGGATGCAGACCTTCGACGCCGCCCTCTTCCAGTTGCTGCAGCAGGGGGTGATCGACCAGGATGCCGCCCTCAGCGCCGCGGACAGCCCCAACGACCTCCGCCTGCGCCTGAAGGGACTGCTCTAGTCGTCCTCACCCCGCTGCGGAGAGCAGGGTTGATGCCGGGGGTGGTGAAAGGTAGCGGTGAACGATTCCCCCGGAGGTGAACCATGAACGCATGG
>FWPU01008111.1_pt1 | contig 18327 bp, 17 predicted proteins | sample 2228361 | NCBI WGS metagenome assembly FWPU01 (sample SAMEA103939777, study PRJEB20133) | metagenome
TTTCCTTTTTTACCAAATGCTAAATATTGAGTACTATTATATGCTCTCAAATGTTCAAACAGGTCAGGTTTATAAGACCATAATATTTTATTAAAATCTTGTGATATTATGTAAATTCTATTACCATAAAGTATATATTTACTATCCGGAGTTTTAAAAACTTTATCAACATTTTTAACCTCCTTTAATATAGCGATTTCTTCTTTTTCTTTTGTAAATATTTTAACCCATTCATTATTTCTGTAATTAATTTCTAAGAAAAATTGATTCCTAATATATAAAATTTTTCTTCCTCTTCCAAATAAAATACTATTTCACCTCTTTTGTTTTTTATAATATTTCGTTGCGTCAAAGTAAATTCAGCATTAGGATAATCAAACTGAATAATTTGAAAATATCCGTTCTTTATGTATGGAATAGAATACTTATTTTCTAATGGAAATACCTTTAAATATCCACTAATTTCTTCTTTATTCAAAATATTCCCATTTTCATCATAATACTCTATTTCATAAATATCAGTAGAGGGATGCTCTGGCAGAGAATTAAAAGTTCTTGGTGCATCAGGCTGGTATTTTCCATCCTTTATCTGCTTTATTTGAAAATAAATTGGCTCAATCTCGGGATATTTGCTTTTATTCTCTTCCACCCATCTGTTGTATTCAGAAATACTTTCTGTTTCCAAAACTTTTTCAATGTCTATTTCTGTTTTTAAAAGTGATAAACTTAAAACAAAGATTAACAGAGTTATTTTTTTCATAATTCCTTCTTTTGCAAAATTTTTAAATGTGAAAATTTTAAAGCATTTCATAGATTTTGTCAAACAAAAACGGATTCTCTCCTTAAAAATTTAGCCGACTTTTAAAAGGAGGTTATCTGGCAATAATTTTTATTTTTCCTGTTTTTTAATCTATCAAAAATCTAAGATAAAATTGTATCTTGCCCTTTTTAACCTTTATCCTTAATAGACAATGAAACCTCTTTTTATAATAGTTGATGGAACATCTCTTGCTTATAGGGCATTTTTTGCTTTTATAAAAAATCCTTTGAGAAACACAAAAGGAGAAAATACTTCAGCGCCTTTTGCTTTCACAAACTCCATTCTGAAACTAAAAAGAGATTATAAGCCTGATTATATTGCAATTGTATTTGATGCTAAGGGAAAAACAAAAAGACACCAGATTTTTGAAAAATATAAGGCAACAAGACCTCCTATTCCTGACGAACTAACAATTAGTCTTGAAAGAATACAAAAAATAACAGAGGCATTAAACCTTAAAATATATGAGGTTCCGGGTTATGAAGCAGATGATACAATTGCTACTCTTGTGAAAAAGTCAAAAGAAATGAAATGGGAAGTTATAATATTAACATCTGATAAAGATTTACTTCAACTTGTTGATGAAAATGTGTCAGTGTTTGACACAAGACCAAAACAGGATATTCTTTACACGCGGGAAAAGGTTATTGAAAAATTCGGTATTCCACCAGAGAAGATTCCTGATTATCTTGCACTGATAGGAGACAGTATTGACAATATCCCTGGCGTTTCAGGAATAGGAGAAAAAACAGCAATGGAAATTTTGAATAAATTTGATAACATTGATGATTTGATTGAACATTATGATAAGATAGAAAGTAAAAGAATAAAAAATTTGATTTCAAAAAATATTGATAAAATAAAACTGGCAAAAGACCTGATTAAACTTAATGATGATATTAAAATTGAATTTGATGAAAAGGAATTAAAGGCAAAAGAGCCTGACTACAGAGCGCTTTTTGAAATACTAAAAGAGATGGAATTCCATTCTATCATGGAACAATTTTCCAGAAATTTACCTGAGTTCAATGTTATAGAACTTAAAGATATATCCATTTTAAAAGACGGGTTTACATTTTCTATATATAAAAATGATGTATTTATTAAAAAAGATGATAAATTTTATAGAACTTCTTTTGAAAAAATAAGAAATTTTCTGGAAGATGATAAAGAGAAAAGAACATCGGATTTGAAAAGTGCCTTTAGGGAAATTATTAAACACAAAATAGATGCTAAAGGTAAAATTTACGACCCTGTAATAGCAGAATATCTTCTTATGCCTGAGAAAGAGGACCCCACCCTTGAAAAAATTGCCTTAGAAAGACTTGGATTTAAATTCAGCCCGGATATAATAAAAAGAAAACTGGAAGAGGTTTATCTCGTGGACAGTGTGTTACCAGACTTAATGAAAGAACTTATAGAAAAAGACCTCTACAAACTATATTGCGATATAGAAATACCTCTTACAAAAGTGCTTGTTGAAATGGAAGAAAGGGGTGTTTATATATGTGAGGATGTTTTAGAAGATATAGAAAAGGAGATAAATTTTAAACTGGATGGGATTACAGACAAGATATATGAAACTGCAGGGGTAAAATTTAATATAAATTCACCAAAACAGTTATCAGAAGTCCTTTTTAAGAAGTTAAAACTTCCGCCCAAAAAGAGAACAAAAACAGGTTATTCAACAGACTACGAAGTTCTAATAGAACTTGCCAGAGAATATGAAATCGCAAAATTAATTCTTGATTATAGGGAACTTTTCAAAATTAAGAGCACCTACATAGATGCTCTTGTTTCTGCAAAAAATCCCTTTACAGGAAGAATAAACGCAAGTTTCAGTCAGACAAAAACATCAACAGGCAGGCTCTCCTGTTCTAATCCAAATCTGCAGACCATACCCATAAAATCCGAAACAGGAAGGAATTTAAGAAAAGCCTTTTGTGCACCTTCAGGCTATTTTATAATATGTGCTGACTATTCTCAAATAGAACTCAGAATACTTGCTCATTTTTCAGAAGATGAAAGTTTAATAAAAGCTTTTGAAAAAGGTGAAGATATACATTCTTATACAGCCTTTTTAATAACAGGGAAAGATATAAAAGATATAACTTCTGAGGACAGAAGAAAGGCAAAAACCGTGAACTTTGGAATATGTTACGGGATAAGCCCTTTTGGACTCTCAAAAGAACTTGGTATAACTCCTGAAGAAGCATCGGGTTTTATAGCCATGTTTTTTGCAAATTTCCCAAAGGTTAAAGAATGGATAGAAAAAGAACTTGTATTTGCGAGAAAAAATGGATTTGTAAAAACTCTTTTTGGAAGAATAAGGAACATACCTGATATAAACCATTCTATAAGACAGGTAAGGGAACAGGCTGAAAGAATTGCTGTAAACACTCCTATACAGGGAACAGCTGCAGACATAATTAAAAAGGCAATGATTGATATATACAGGGAGTTTAAAAAACAAAAGATTGACGCCCATATAATACTTCAAATTCATGACGAGCTTTTATTTGAAGTAGATGAAAAGGATATAAAGAGTGCAGAGGAAATTATAAAAGAAAAAATGGAAAAAACTGTTGAACTCAAGGTTCCATTAAAAGTTGATACAGGAATCGGTAAGAACTGGTATGATGCAAAACAAAATTAATCTTTCACTATCCTTGTGCCATTATTGCCATCAACTGATTCCTTTACTTTGTCCAAGCTTGTAATTATAACCTCTTTACCGCCGTTTCTAAGGAACTCAATAGCGGATTCTATTTTTGGACCCATACTACCCTTTGGAAAATGTCCTTCGTTCATATACTTTATAGCATCTCTAAGATTCATTTTTTCGATAGGAGTCTCATCTTCTCTTCCGTAGTTTAAATAAACCCTGTCCACTGATGTTACAATTAAAAGATAGTCTGCATCTATAATTGAGGCAATTTTTGCAGAACATAAATCTTTATCTATAACACCATAAACCGCTTTCAATTTATTTTTTTTTCGTACAAGAGGGATACCTCCACCACCACCTGCTATTACTACATTACCATTTTCAACAAGACTTTTTATAAGTTTTTTTTCTATGATGTCTATTGGTCTTGGAGAAGGAACTGTAATCCTGTATCCTCTATCAGCATCTTTTTTTATAGGATAATCAAACAATCCTTTCATCTCCTCAGCCTCAGTGTAAGTGAAAAAAGGTCCTATAGGCTTTGTCGGATTTTTGAATTCGGGATCTTTTTCATTAACAAGAATTTGCGTAATCATCACAGTTATATCCCTATCAATTTTTTTTTCATAGAAGATTTCATGTAAGAGGTGGGAAATCATATACCCCATCCATCCCTGGGTTTCTGCTCCAAGAATATCAAGAGGATACATTGGGATTTCTTTTCTTGCATAGTAATTTCTTAAAAAGGCAACACCAACCTGAGGTCCATTACCATGGGTTATGACCACACCATCAGCTTTTTCTATAACAGGCAGAATCTGATAAAGAGAGTTTTTAAGTGTTTTAAATTGGGTAACCACATGGAATGTCGCTCCCTTTGGCAAAATTGCGTTTCCACCAAGCGCTATAACTATCTTCATTTTCCTATCCCTCTTTTTGATGTTTTTATAAATTCAATTAGATATTTTATATCCTCATTATTAGGGAGTTCTTTTTCTATAAGATGAATTGCCTGCGAGGTGTTTAAATTCTGTCTGAAAAGAATTTTATAGGCTTTCTTCAAAATGTTTATCTTCTCATCTGAAAACCCATTCCTTCTTAAACCTACAATGTTTAAGCCCCTTACTTCAGTATTTTCAACCCCATCTATTATCATATAAGGAACCGCATCAAACCCGAGTCTTGACCTGCCTCTTATCATCACATACTTCCCAACCCTGCAAAATTGATGAATTACAACAGCTCCAGAAATGAATGCAAAATCATGAACTTCTACATGTCCCGCCAGCTGTGTCATATTCGCAATTATCACATTGTTTCCGATCTTCACATTATGTCCTAAGTGGGAATAAGCCATTAAGAAACAATTACTTCCAACGCACGTTTTTTCCCCTTCTCCAGATGCTCTGTGAATCGTAACAAACTCTCTTATAATGTTGTTGTTACCTATAACAACCTCTGTATTCTCACCTCTGTATTTAACATCCTGGGGAGGGAATCCTATAATTGCAGAATTTAAGATTTGATTGTTTTCACCTATTGTAACATGTCCTTCAATCACAACATTGCTACCAATTTTTGTTCTCTTTCCAATTTTTGCTTCCGCTCCTATAATTGAAAAAGGTCCTATTTCAACATCATTCTCAATTATCGCATCTTTATGCACAATTGCTGTTGGATGAATTTTCACTTTTTCACCTCCACCATTGTTGCGGTAAGCTCTGCTTCCACCACAACATCATCACCCACCCAACCTCTGCCATACATCTTACAAACCTTACCTCCCCATCTTAATATTTCAACTTCCATTATAAGTGTATCACCAGGAATAATAGGTTTTCTGAATTTGATATTGTTTATACCTGCAAAATAGAACAGGATGTTTTCCTTTCTCTCTTCTAATTTTTTTGCCATTAAAACTCCTCCTGTCTGAGCAAGAGCCTCAATCATCAGAACACCTGGCATAACAGGATTTCCAGGAAAATGTCCTTGAAAAAACTCCTCATTAAAAGTAAGATTTTTGATGCCTACTATTTTTTTATCATCAAAATTTAAAATTCTGTCAACAAGTAAAAAAGGATACTTATGAGGAAGGAGATGGTAAATTTCTCTTATATCTATTTCTTCTCTAACAAGATATTTTCTCAATTTTTTAATTGCCTCTAAATGGTGCCTGTGTCCTGTTCCTATGGCAATTATATGAAAGGAAAAGGGATAGTTCAACAAAGAGAAATCTCCAAGCAGGTCAAGTATCTTGTGTCTTAAAAATTCGTCAGGATAACTCATTATTTCTTTATTAAACCATTCACCAGCCTTGAAAACAAGAACATTTTTCTCGCTCCCTCCTTTTCCAAGCCCCCTCTTTCTCACTTCCTCAATCTCATCAAAGAATATGAATGTCTTTGCTTTTGATATTTCCTTTTCATAAACATGCGGAGTTAAATCCAGGGTTAAAGACCCTTCAAGTCCTTTTTCTTTTTTAAAGATATAGGTAACTCGTAGAGAATCTGAAGGTGTAAATATTATCTCTTTACCCCCTTCAAAAGAAAAAGAAACAGAATTTTTAAGTTTGAAAGGATTTATATCTGCTATTTCTACCATACCAGATTTCTTAATTTCTTCAACAAAATATCTGGATGATGTATCAAAACCGGGGATTTCTTTACCTTCAATAACTATATCACATTGTATGTCTCCCAATCCTGTAAGAGCTGATAAAAGATGTTCAAGGGTCAAAACTATCTTCTCGTCTTTTTTTAAAGCTATACATCTGTAATCTGTTATGAAATTTTCAGGAGTAAAGGGAACCTCAATTTCATTTTCACCTTCTTTAATAAAAATTCTCTTTCCGGGATTTTTTCTTGGTCTTAAAATAAGAGTTGCCTCTTCACCTGTATGTAACCCTTTTCCTTTAAACAGAATTTCTTTCTTTAATGTATGAACTTTCATCTTTCCTCCTGAAAGTTTTATAAAATATTTTCGCAGTATTAAAATGTATATCAACAAGGTCATCCAGAACCCTTGAATACCCTCCTCCAAGAGTTATTGAAACAGGCACAGAGTTCCTTTTGCAAAACTCGGCAACTTTTCTATCTCTTTCTAAAAGCCCTTCTTTTGAGAGCATAAGGCTACCGAGCTTATCCTCTTTATAAGGATCTGCACCCGCTTGATATATACATAAATCAAAAGGCATATTATTTTCAATTACAGAAATTGCATAATCAAGTTTTTCAAGATATAATTCATCATCTGCAAAATCAGGGAGCCCTATATCCAGATCACTTTTCTCTTTTACAGGATAAAGATTCTGCTGGTGTATAGAAAAAGTAAAAACGTCTTTATCATCCCTGAAAATCCTTGCTGTTCCGTTTCCCTGGTGTAAATCACAATCAATCACAACTGCTCTTTTAATTCTGTTTTCTTTTTTTAATCTCAAAATCGCATAAGCAATATCATTTATATAGCAAAATCCTTCCGCTTTATCTGCAAATGCATGATGAAATCCCCCGCCTATATGATAACTAACCCTTTTTTTAAGAGCAATACTGGATGAGATAAATGTTCCTTCTGCTGCAAGCATATACATATCAACTATTTCCCTTGTGAGAGGTAATTCTGAGAACATAGTTCGGGGTGTCAAACTTAAATTCTTCAAATCATTCATATATTCCTCACTCAGTAAAATCAGAAGGTCATGTTCCCTTGGCATTGAAGGTTCTATAAAATCCTCTTCCCTGGCGATCCCTTTATTTAATAACTTATGTTTAATCAGTTCGTATTTCCTTGTGGGAAAAACATGAATCCCAAAATCTACAATATATTTTTCTGAATAAACAAATTTCAATGGTAAAGCTTCTCCTTTCTTATATATTTTTCAACCGCATCCCTTACAAAAAATTTAATCTCCTTGCCTTCCCTTATTCTTTTTCTTATTTCACTGGATGATATTTCCATACATCGGTTGTGCAAAAATATCACATCATTTGTAAAAGGGTATCCATTAAAGTCTTCTTCCTTTCTTTTTAAAACTGCAACTTTTATATCTTTTAATATTTCTTCAGGTTTATACCATTCATTAAATCTTTTAAACTGATCAGAACCTATTATAAAATAAAATCCTCTATCTCTGAATCTTTTTTTTTTTTTTTTTATTACAAGCAACGAGTAACTCTTATCCAGATTTAATTCTTTTTCTATGGGCGAGACTTTAAATTTTTCAAAGTCTTCAACTGAGAGCCGAGTCATTTCAAATCTTTTGTTAAAGGGAGTATTTTCTTTTCTATGAGGAGGATGAAAACTCACAAGAAACCATATCTCATCAAGTTTCAATTCAACAAGAGCATCAAGTGCTGTTATTAAATGCCCTATATGAGGAGGGTCAAAAAGTCCTCCAAATATGCCTATCTCTTTCATCTTCTATCTTCTATAATCTCCTTTGCCTTATTGTAAAGAGACAGGTCAGAATATTCTTCCTTTAATATCTGGAAATAAACCTGTGCAGAGGATAATTTACCCATTTTTAAATAAAGGACCATATTGTTAAAAAGTTTTTTTGCAACTTTTTCTCTGCATTTTTTTACTATCTCCTCGGCCTCTCTCCTGTACCTTGAATCAGGATATTTCTCAATAAAATTTCCCATGTATTTTAATGCATTGAGAGTCTCTTCCTGGTCAAGCTCAGGAGAAGGAGTTTGCAGAAACTTTATTTTTCCCATCATAAACTCAGATTCTTCTGTATGTTCACTTTCAGAAAAATGGTTGGCAAGAAACTGAAATTCCATTAATGCCTGTTCATAATCTTTAATGTGGTAATAACACTGTGCCAGATAAAACTGTGCATCATCGGTTATGTCCAGGATATCTTCTGAATAAATTACCTTTTTAAATCCCTCTATTGCTTCGCTATATTTTTTTTTATTATAGAATTCCATGCTTCTCTCAAAAACATCTTTCGGATCATCTATACCTTTAAACAAACTCTTCTTAGAGCATAGAAGGAGTAATACACAAAGATAAGGGAATAAAGAATATTTTTTCATTCTTCTAACATTGACAACTTATCCTTTATTTTATAAATTAGAACCTCTATTCTCTGCAAACCTTCTCTTATTCTTCCTGTCAAATCCCTGACTCTTTCCGGGAATTTTTCTTCATCAGGTTTTAGATAGGCGAATCTTTCTCTTATATCATTCAATGTTTCCTCGAAGTTTTTGAGTAGCAAACTCATGTCTTCCTTTATTATTGTAACATTTTCTTTCATCTTCATATGTTTGTGTTTTAATTCTTCTAACTTTTCTCGCACAAGTTTTTCGGTATCTTTCTCAAGAGACAGGACTTTTTTCTGCAGGTTCTCAAGAATAAAATATTTACCTATTATCCAATCATTCATTTCCATCATATTAAAGAGTATGGTTTCTTGTCCTTTAACTTTTCTTCTCTTCTTTACATTTTCTTGTATTTTTAAAAGTATCTCTCGCGAAATCGGGAAGGGTTTAGCAATATAATCATCTGCTCCTCTTTTGAGAATTTCAACTACAAGGTCCTCAGAACCATAGGCAGTCATAATAATAACGGGTATGTCCTTATGTTTTTCCTTAATTCTCATCAGTACTTCAATCCCATCAGTATCAGGTAATATATAATCAAGTAGAATTAGGTCAGGATTTATTTCTTCTATTTTCCTCAGCCCTTCGTGTCCCTTCTGGATGTATTCAACAACATATTCATCACCTTCCAGTATTTTTCTTAAAAGAAAAATTGTATCAATATCATCTTCAATTATAAGAACTTTACCTCGTTTTTCCTCTTTTGGTTTTTGCTCTCCGATAATTTCTCTTATCTTTTTAAGAATCAAATCAAAAGGGGTGGGCTTCTGGAAATAAGCATCCACTTTCACAGTGAAAAAACGTCCTTCCAGGTTAATCCCCCTCTTTATATCTTCTTCTTTAAAATAAAGGATAGTATATATAATAAAAGGTATATGGGAGACTCTGGGACTCATCTTACACTCCTTTATCAACTCCAGCCCATTTTTCCCTGGGACAAGAACCTCAGTTATCACACAATCCGGAAGCACACTGAATATATTCTGTATCCCTTCTTCCCCGCTAAAAGCATGATAAACCTTAAAACCTTTCTCTTCGAGAAAAACTCCCAATTTTTCATGAACCTCTTCTGATTCATCAAGTATTAAAATTTTTTTCTTATTCATAACATAAACCTCTTTCTGAACATTTATATTATAAAGCCAACCAAATTTTTCTCAAAAACTGGGGCGCGAGGATTCGAACCTCGATTCTAGGATCCAAAATCCCATGTCCTGCCGATTAGACGACGCCCCAATCAAGGCTCTTCGTCCAGAAAACTTTCCCAAAACCAAAACCAATTTCTTCTTCAACCTTCTCATCAAAGTATGCCCAGAGTCCAGAACCACTTCCTGTCAGCATAACCTTTCTGGCTCCTTTTTCAAGTAAATTTTCTTTAATTTTTTTAAAAAAAGGATAATATTCAAAAATCAACCTTTCAAAATCATTTTCTATTATATCCATAAATTCATAATGTCGACCTTTGTTCAAAAGGTCTATTGCTTTTCCAAAAATACTTTCCTTCTCTTCATTTTTCTTTTTATCTAATCCAAATTTGTTAATCTCTGAATATGCCCATGAGGTAGATATTTCAAAACCAGGATAAAATATAAGAAAATTTCCTTTAAAATCCGTATTTAATTTATCAAGGATTTCACCTCTTCCTCTTCCACTGGCAGTTTTTCCCATAATAAAAAATGGCACATCACTACCTATTAATCCTGCAATTTCTAAAAGTTCTTCTCTTTTTAAATCGAGGGAGTAGATTTCATTAAGAGCTTTTAAAACCGCTGCGGCATCAGAACTACCTCCACCCATACCTGCTCCAATAGGTATGTTTTTTCTTATATATATATCTGCTCCCAGAAAAGTCTTTTTATATTTTGACAGTTCCTCAAGGGCTTTTATAACTATATTCCTGTCACCTTCAGGACCTCCATCGCATTTTATTTTAACAAGCTGAGATTCTTTCACTTCTATCTCATCAAAGATATCAACAGGATGTAAAATGGTTCTAATCTCGTGATAATCATCTTCTCTTTTTCTCATAACCCAGAGTCCCAGATTTATCTTTCCAAATGCTTTTGTTTTCATAAATATAGTTTTATATATTATGTTATAATTTTAAAAAAATCAAGTCATTTGACTTTAATAATCCTTTTCTTTTATTATTTTTCCATTCAAAATTTAAGGAGGATAAGATGAAATTACTGGAATATGAAGGGAGGAGATTGTTTGAAAAATACGGAATACCGGTCAAAAAAGGAAAAGTCGCAGAAACCCCTGAAGAAGCGGGAAAAATATTTGAAGAGATAAATAAAACAGTAGTGATCAAGGCACAAGTTCCTGTAGGAGGAAGGGGCAAAGCAGGTGGAATAAAACTGGCAAAAACTAAGGAAGAAGCCATACAAAAAGCAAAAGAGATTTTGAGTTTAAAAATAAAAGGTATATCGGTTAAAAAGATTCTTGTAGCTGAGGCAGCAGAGATAAACAGAGAACTCTACCTGAGTTTAACTCTGGATAGATCAAAAAATAAAGTTTTAATTATGGCTATTAAAGAGGGTGGAGTTGAAGTTGAAGAAATAGCAAAAGAAAGACCAGAAAGTATATACACCGATTATTACGACCCTTTAAGGGGTATTGCTCCATATCAACTAAGAAATATGGCAACATGGATGTTTGAGGAAAAAGAATTCCAGAAAAAACTCGTCAATCTCACTTACAACATGGAAAAACTCTTCAAGGAATGCCATGCTTCCCTGTTGGAAATCAATCCTCTTGTAATCTCAGGCAACGAACTTATAGCAGTTGATTCAAAAGTAATTCTTGATGATAACGCTTATTTTAAATATCAGAATATAATAGAAGGTAAAGATCTCTCTTATGAAGATAAAAAAGAACTTGTGGCAAAGGAATATGGATTATCCTATGTTAAGTTAGATGGTCTCATAGGATGTTGTGTTAACGGAGCTGGGCTCGCAATGGCTACAATGGATATAATTAAAAAATATGGAGGAGAACCTGCAAATTTCCTTGATATAGGAGGAAGTTCATCTCCTGAAAAAGTTAAAAAGGCAATGGAAATCCTTTTATCAGACAAAAATGTAAAGGTGATATTTTTTAACATCTTTGGTGGAATAACAAGATGTGATGATGTGGCAAAAGGAATGGTTGAAGCCTTTAAAGAAATAAAATGTGATTTACCTGTTGTGGTAAGGCTTACAGGAACAAACGAGAATAAAGCAAAAGAAATTCTAAAGGAATTGCCGAATCTTATACCTGTTTCTTCAATGGCAGAAGGCGCACAAAAAGCAGTAGAACTTGTAAGATGAGAGTGGGTATTGTTGGAGCAACGGGTGTTGTAGGAAAGACCCTAATTAAAATTTTAGAGAAAGAAAGAAGAGTAAAAGAATTAATTCCTTTTTCCAGCGGAAGAAGTGAGAAATATTTAAATTTTCGTAACAGGGAAATAAAGGTCAGAAAGATAAAAGACATTCCTGAAATGGATTTTGTTTTCTTTTGTGTTGAAGCGGATATAGCTGAAAAAATATTCCTGATTTTTCACAAGAAAACAAAACTGATTATTGATAACTCAAGCGCATTCAGACTTAAAAAGGGAATTCCCCTTGTTGTTCCTGAGGTTAATCCAGAAGATATAAAAAAACATAAGGGTCTTATTGCTAATCCTAACTGTTCAACAATACAGCTGGTGATTCCCATTAAAGCTCTTGAAAAATTTGAACCCTTGTATATTTTTGTTGCAACATATCAATCTGTTTCAGGAGCAGGTAAAGACGGGATAGAGGCTCTTAAATATGAAAGGAATGGTAAAAACTACAAAAATAGTCCTTTTGAAATCAGGATACATGATAATCTAATTCCTAAAATTGGTGAAATAAAGCAGGGTCATTCGAAAGAAGAATGGAAAATAATTCTTGAAACCAGAAAAATATTAAAGAAAAAATTTCAGGTATATCCCACCTGTGTCAGGGTCCCTGTTGAAAACTGTCATTCCCAATCAGTCTTTATAAAATTTAAGGAAAATGTGAAGGAAAATAAAATCCTGAAAGCTCTTGAAAACTTCCCCTCAATAAAAATTTATGAGAACATAATAACTCCCCTCCATGTGAAAGGAAAAGATGAAGTTTACATATCACGAATAAGAGTTTATGAAGGAACAAAAACTTTAAGTTTCTTTTCAGTATCTGATAACTTAAGGAAGGGAGCTGCAACCAATGCTTATCAAATAGGAAAAATTATATGGGAAGGAAATTAGAATCTTCTGATGCCTCTATTGAATTTTATTTCAGGGAAATATCAAAGTATCCACCTCTTTCTAGTGAAGAGGAGAAAAAACTGATAGATAAAGCTAAAAAGGGTGATAAACTTGCTCTTGAGAAACTTATTTTGTCAAACCTGAGATTCGTTGTAGAAATAGCTTCTAAGTACAAAGATATGGGAGTTCCTTTTGAAGACCTTATAAACGAAGGTAACATGGGTCTGATAAAAGCTGTAAAACATTTCAATCCTGAAAAAGGCGTGAAATTTCTCTCTTATGCAATATGGTGGATAAGACAATCCATAATGAAAACCCTTGATGAACACAGTCAATTGATAAGAATACCTGCTGAACAAAAGGCAAAAATAAGAAAAATAAAAAAAGCAGAAAAAGAATTTCTACAGAAGTATGGAGAAACACCTTCCCCACAAGAACTTGCAAAAATAACAGGAATTTCTGAAAAAGAAATAGAAGCATCTTATGAAATATTTCAGAAGGAATTTTCCCTGGATAGGCCTTTTACTGAGAGTGAGAAAAGGTCATGGGAGGAAATTCTGGAACAGAAGGCTTTGCCCTCACCTGAAGAATATGTTAAGAGAGAACGTATAAAGGAGAAAATACAGGAAGCGCTTGAGGAACTCGATGATAAGGAGAAAAAAATTATAACCCTGTATTATGGTCTAGAGGATGATATTCCCAGAACTCTGGAAGAAATAGGTAAGATAATAGATGTGAGCAGAGAAAGAGTAAGACAGATAAAAGAGCGAGCACTTATAAAATTGAGAAAAAAACTGAACAAAAACCTTTTAGGAAATCTTTAAAGAAAATTATTTTTATACTATTTAATCTCTTTTAATTTTTCAAGTTTTTTCTTTGTTTCTTCAAGATACTTTTTAACATCTTTATAATCAGGGTTAATTTGGAAAATCTTTTCCCACTCCTCTATAGCCTTTTCTAACATATCTTTTTTATAATATTCAATACCCTTTTTATAGTGAAGTTCAAGCATTTCAATTTCTTCTTCAGTTAGTACTTTCTTTTCTGTCTTTTCTTCAACAACTTCTTTTTTCTTAACCCTTGGCTTTTTTTCTATATATACCGGAACCTCCTTAACAACTTCTACCTTCTTGACAACTTCCTTTATTTCTATTCTCTTTTTGTAATTTACTGTAATACCTGCGAAGAGCCTGTCCTCTCCATAGGAAACATAAAAGTCAAAAATTGAAAAGGAATACCTGCATCCTGTTGAGAACTTTATTTTATCATTCTTAAAGACAGCTCCGCTAAAAAACCTAAATGAATCAAGAAAAGGAGCAGGTGCAAAAAAACCAAAATGCATACCTTTATTCTTGAAAACCTGTTCCCATGAAACTTCAAAAATTCCTCTTACACTTTCAGTGCCTGCTGAAATACCACTCTGGAAATTGTAAAAGTATTCTTCAAGTTCAAAGGAATAAGAAAACATGGAACCCAGCCCCATTGATAAATACTCAACAGGTTTAAAAACCGCTCCATAGGCCATCCTTAAAATTTTTTTCTGCCCGTAACCTATTTTTGCTCCAAGGTAAAGGGGAAGAAACTTTTTATCCACTTGTAAGTCTACAAAATTTCTACCATCAAAAATAATTCCGAAATTCCTGTATTTCAAGACACCTGCAGAAAGACTGCATGGGAGGGAGAAAAGAACTCCAAAATTTTCAACATCTCTAATCATAAGAGAGGCACGTTGCAAATCGAGAATTCCATCAGGAAAAGATATATAAGTTCCTCCTTTTGTTTGTGGAAATAAAAAAAGAACACTTATCAATAATTTCATTTTCTTTTTACAATAATAAAACTTACATCATCTTTCTGTTCTTCCAGCCCAACAAACATGTCTATTTCTTTTACTATTTTATTTTTCAAATCATCCACACCTCCATTATAAGAATAAACTATCTTTCTGAGTCTTTCCTCTCCAAAAATTTCTCCTTTCTCATCTCGGGCTTCAATAAGACCATCAGTATAAAATATTAAAATATCCCCCTTTTCCAAAACAATCTTCTCTTCTTTTAATGAATAGGCAAAATCTCCAACATCAAGAAAAGAAAATCCCACAGGAAGGCTCTTAAGTTCAATTTTTTCAAATTTTGCCTCATTTTTTCTATAGACCAAAGGCGGAAAATGCCCTGCATTTGAAATATTTATGTTTCCTCCCTTTTCAAGAAGTCCCATCGCAAGGGTAACAAACATGTCTTCTGGAATTAGGTCCTTCATGTAATTGTAAACAGAAATTAAAAGGTTCTTAGGTGAAGATACTGTTCTTGCAAGAGAAAGCACATTCATCTTTATCATCCCCATTAATAGAGAACTACCAGCCCCTTTCCCTGACACATCACCGAGTATAACAAATGTTCTTTCAAAGGGAAGTTTTATAATGTCTATATAATCCCCGGAAACAAAAAAAGCTGGCTTGTAAAAAATACTCAACTCATAGTCCTGAATTTTCGGAACTTCTGAAGGAATAAGAGCTCTCTGAATCTCTCTTGAAATCTCCATATCTCTCCGCATTCTCTCTTTTTCTTGCATTTCCTTCTGGGCAATCTTCAACTTCTTACTCATTATCTCTATCTCCCTTGCTATCTTACCTATTTCATCTTTTCTTTTAATACCAATTAAAATATCAAATTTACCCTTTCCTATATCTTCTATAGACCTTATAATTTTTCTAACGGGCTTTGTAATGTAAGTTCCGATAAGGAATATACCCGTGACACCTGCTAAAAGCACCAGAAGGAATAAAACCAGCATCCTTTTCTGCATCTTATCTACCAGAATATTCAATGTCCTTGAGGAAACACCAACAATTGCATTACCTATAACCTTGTCCTTATAAACTACCTTAGAAGTCCTGTTAAATACAAATTCCTTATCTTTATAAAAAAAATTTGTATCAGATAGAAAAACCCCTATCTCATCTATGTTTTTTCCCACAAGCTCTTCCCTCCATGCTCCTTTTACAATACCATCTATGTCAACTACAAAGGTATATAAAATATCCTTTTTCTGAGTGCCCTTTTCTTTAACTTCATAGCATAACTTCACAAGGTCAGGAATTCTACCTTCCAGTAAAAAATCCTTACATGTAACAGCGAGGGAACCAACTGACATCTCTGCTTCTTTTTCAAGCCCCCTTTTTAGATATTTTATTTCTTCCTTTCTAAATATAAAGAATATAATACCAAATATTAGGGTAAACAGAAAAGCAAAATATAAAGATATTCTTAACCTGAGACCCACTATCTTTCAGTGGCTTTAAGAAAAATCAAAAATCCCTTTATCTCATTCTCCAGGAGTTCAAGAACCTTCTTTGCTTCCAGATAGTGGGGATTTAAATCCAGTGATTTCCTCAGGTAATAGTGTGCTTTTTCAAAAAGTTCTTTTATATACAGCAGATAGGATTTGGATATTGCGAAATACAGGTCTGGGTAATCATCCTTTTCTTCCAGCAGTTCTTCAAGCTTCAAAATATACTCTCTCAAGGTAATCTTATCTTTTATTCCTACTTTTGAAAGAAGTGAAAAATCTTTTATTATTTCCTGAGGATAATTATGGTAGAAAATTTTCTCCATACTTTCTAAGTTATCAAGACACCCCTTTAAGTCTTCTTTTTTAAAAAGTTTCAGCGCCTGTTTATATTCATCACAGTTCAAACGAGGGTCCATTATGGGAAGTGCTTTAATCTTTGCCAGAATTTTTTCCTTTTCAAAACTGATGCCCTTGAGCATCATCTTCAAAAATGCCTTTAATTCTTCATAATGAGCTTCTGCATAGGAAGGGACTCTTTTAATGGCTTCCTGAATAAATCTCAAAGCCTCTTTTTCTTTATCAAGTTTTATTAAAACCTTACCCATTAAAAGATAATAATCCGGGTAATGAGGAGAAATTTCAAGGGCTCTCACAATATGCTTAAAAGCCTTGTTATATTCGTCCCTGAACATATGGTAAAGGGCATAAACCTTATACGCTGAAGAATACCTATCATCTCTTTCAACGGCTTTTTTAAGGTGTTTTTCTGCCTGCTCCATAAAACCCATCTTTAAAAGCTTTTCTGCCATCTTGACATGAACTTCAGCAGGTGCATCTTTTAAAAAGTTCTCTGATATCTCACCCCACTTTTTAAAATTCTCTATGGTATTGAGATGTAAATCTCTAATTAACTCCATAAGTTCGTTTTCCTCGATCTCTTTTGAAACTTTTTGTTTCTTGTAATTTATTACAGCCCCGTCTCTTACAACTTTTGTAACAAGAAATCCCCTTTCAGGTTTACACTCTGTTTCAATGTAATATTCAACATCTCCTATCTTGAACGAACTTGTTAAGCCAAAGCTTTTCATCTTTTACTCTTGATAAACTTTCTTAAAGTTTTATAAGCAAAGGCAAGTCTTTTCTCTCTGGTCTCCAAATCCATCTCCGAGAGAATTAATTTAAAATCCTCTTCATCAATTTTTTTCTTTGTCTTCTGTTCAAAGCTTTTTCTGATTTCCTCTTCCTCAACAAAAGGATTTTCTACAACTAGGTTTTTAATAAAGGCTGTTGATCTTTCATCAATATGAACTGTCTTTTTCTCCTCCTCATGTAAAACCTCTTCACCTGAAGAAGGTATATTATCGGAATAAACAAGTAACCTTGAAAGGTCCATAAGGTCAAATATCTTTTTAACACCCTTATCCATTCCACCAACATAAATATCCACTTTCTTATCTTTCAACTTAACCGCATTACTCACAAGAGTTCCCCATCCAGAACTGGAAACATAATCCACTTTATTAAAATTAAGATAAATTTTCTCAAAATTTATTCTCCTTATTTTTTCAAACATTTCTTTAAATATACTAACTGTTGTGGTATCAATATATCCATTCAAATTAACAACTATAACATTCCCATCTTTTTTTATCTTATAAGAAAACTTTTCCATAATTTAGAATTATACCCAATAAAAGCCCTATTTTTCAAATCAACTACTATTAATTTACTTTTAAATTTACCCTTTTTAATGAAAAAAATTCCTCTTTTCACACTATTAAGCCTTCTTCCTGCTACATCTAAAATCAATATGTCACCTTTATAAATCTTTTCTGTAAAATCGGGATGCTCCTCAGAAAAGACATTTTTCTCAAAACTCATTTGATAAACACCTTCTCCTGACTTCTGATAAACCAGAAAGTAATAATACCCTTCTCCTGAGGAAAGATTAAGATTTTCAGGAACACCATATCCTGGATTTTCAGAAGAGAGAATAAGATTCCCCGTGGAATCAAAAACAAAAAGGTCAGCATCAAGCGTATTTTCAGGTAAAAGAAAAAGATTTATTGATTCATTAATATTCTTATAAAAGAGGTATTCATCTTTCCAATCATAGTAGGTTATATTCTGAAAATCATAAACAAGGAATCCTTTAAAAACTGTATCCTTTTCAATAAAAATTTTATCA
>FWPU01008112.1_pt1 | contig 18325 bp, 16 predicted proteins | sample 2228361 | NCBI WGS metagenome assembly FWPU01 (sample SAMEA103939777, study PRJEB20133) | metagenome
CGTCCTTTCGGACGCCACTCGGACTACCCCCGTCACGCTTTCGCGCATTGCGGAAGTTTCTCGCCTGCTGCACCCCGTAGGGCTAGGGCCCTTGTCTCAGTGCCCTTCTCCGGGCCGCCACTCCCATGGCCCGTACCGATTATAGGTTTGGTGAGCCGCTCGGCACAGTCGCAAACAGGTTTTGTACACCTGCTTGCGCCCATCTTACCTCGCCAACTGCCTAATCGGACGCAGTCCCATTCTTCGGCGAACACCCCTGCAATTCAGGGCTTCTTTTGGGCCAGGAGGTATTCCAACGTTCCTGGCCTATCTGGAATTACCCTCAGTTTCCCGAGGATGTTCCCGTCCGAAGAGTAGGTTGACTACGCGTTACTGAGCCGTACGCCACGAGTCCAAAACTGAACCCGTTAGACTTGCATGGCTAAGTAGCAATCCGAAAGCAGTGTCCTCCAGCAGGATCAACTGGTGTTGGCCGGAAACCAAGGTCCCCGGCCTGGGTCGCAAGAACTAAATCTATGCTCTTGGAGCCTGAGTCTAACCCGAGGGTCAACCAAAATAATTGGTCTTGACTTTATTCGGATTTCCATCCTCGCTACAGTGGAATAAAGCCGAACTCAGTCATAGCCTCACGAAAAACTACACTGGCGATGCAAACCTAAACCGTCGATGCCGAAGGCATCGACCAGTTAGTTCGGCCATCGCCCAGTCAGTTAACTGTATCCGCTCTGGTTCGCCGGGACTGTAGCATGAGAAAGTGCGCAACGCGCTATTGCGCACCGTGAAAATAGCTGGATTGGAATATAAAAAGGTTTCTGAACGCCGCGGCTCTGTTCCATTTTTTTGAGAATCATGATTCTGCAGCGCGAATCACGTGTTTTTGGCCTTCTGTGCAGGAGTCCAATGGCGTTAACGACAAACAACTAGTATTTTACAACAATTTTTTCCCCCAGGTCTGCTATGCGGTCTATGCCGAGGTCAAATTTTTTTCCAAAATCCGTTTGAACCGTGAAGGACTCTTTTCTCCTGCTGACGCCGGCCACTTTCCCCAGGAACCCGCCTACTTCGGTGTACACTTCCTTTCCCTCCAGCTTGAGGGAGGAGATCATGTTCTTCTTGAATTCCTTCGCCAAGTAAGCGATCAGAATCATCGCGATTATTGCTAGCAACAGGATGTAGAAGAAACTTGCAAAGCTCGTTGTGCCAAGCACCCAGTCTGCTCCTGTATTAAACAGCACCCAGAGGAGGATGATTGCTGAAGCGGATATCGCGTGTTTTGGAACCAAGTATTTTTTCCTCTCGTTCCACGCGTCAATGCCCTGGCCGAACACGATAAAGAGGAGTGCCACCGGGAGGAGTGGAAGGAGTCCCTTGGTGAATCCTGCGCCGAGCTTTGCCACGTTCGTTACTCCCTGCAGCTGCATTTCAGACAATTGGGATACTGAAAGCCAGAGTGCCACGAAGATGAAGGGAATCGACGCGAAGTAGAAGATGAATCCGGCTTTTTCGAAGGAGAACTCCACGTGCGCGAGTCTCCTGAACAGCATTTCCTCTACTCCGGCTGCCCTGAGTATGAGGTAGGCGCCCAAGAGGCCGATAAAAGCCCTTATCCCCAAGTCGCCGAAAAGGAACCACAGCAGAAGCGCAGCTCCTGGAACGCCGAAGACCACGCGCGCGAACTGGGGTTCCTTCAGCTTGTCGAGTATGACGAAATAAGTTTTTTCCAGTTCCTTCGTCTGCTTGACTACGACGGTCCTGACGCTGTCTATCCTTGTCCTTGACTGAATTACTGGAATGATTTTCTCGTCACTCGCGCCGTCGCTCACAAACACGCAGGAACTGGGCTTGAAGCGCGAAATGACTTGGTCGAGCTGCCTCGCCATCTCCTGGTCCGCGCGATAGCCCAGGCGCGGGCTGCCCGTGAGCGTCGCCACCTCCGCTTCACCGGTTTTTCTGATCTCGTCGAAAGCCCTGACTGCTTCGTAAATGGTGTTCGCGTCAGTGTCCTCCGGGTCCGCTAGCGCGAGTTTCGCAGCTGCCTCGAGGTTGGCTTTTCTTCCGACAACAGGCCCCTTAACCCTGGCTTTTTCTCCCAGGTCGTCGTCGATGTCAACGCATAGAACGAGGATGCGCCTTGAGTCCGGCATCGAGTCACCAAAAAAATTGTTTTTGAATAAATATTAAAGGAGTTTGTTTAAACCTTTACAAGGATGTTTTTGAACCGGCAAGTGATTGTTTTCGTCGGCATCATCGCGGGAATAATCCTAGTGGTCTATTTCGGCTTGTTCGTGCTCAAAAACCCGTTGCTCTTCGCAGTCCTTGTTCTCGCAGTCGTGGCCGGCGCGGCGTTCTTTCCGAGGGCCATCATGCTTAAGGAGTACGAGCGGGCCGTGGTGTTCAGGTTCGGCAGGTTCCATCGCGTCAGCGGCCCGGGGATTGAATTCGTTTTACCAAACATTGAGTCCCACCAAGTGATAGACCTGAGGACGCATACGATAGACACTTCTCCTCAGGAAGTGATAACGAAGGACAACATCCGCGTGAAGATTGACGCGATTGTTTACTTGAAAATCGTTGACCCGAAGAAAACGGTTGTAGAGATAAAAGACTACAAGACGGCCATCATTCAACTGTTGTTGGCGAGGATAAGAGAAATCGTGAGCAAGATGCCGCTGGACGAGGTGCTTGCCAGAATCGATGAAATAGACTCAGAACTTCACTCGGTCATCAAATCAGCTGCGGACGCGTGGGGAATAACCGCCCTGCGCGTGGAGGTCCAGAGCATCGAGCTCCCTCCCTCGCTCGTGGAGGCCGTGCAGAAGAAAAAAGAGGCTGAGGAAGCGAGGGCGAGGGTGGAGACCGAGGCAGAGGCGAGGAGGACGGCGATAGAGATACTGGACCGGGCTGCTTCGAAAATGAGCGACACCACGCTCTCCTACCTTTATCTGGACGCGTTGAAGAAAATCTCCGAGGGCAGGAGCAACAAAATCATTTTTCCCCTTGAACTCAGTCACCTCGCCTCCCTTTTGTCCGGAAGGCTCGGGCCGCCAAAACCCGGAAAGGAGGAGAGAAGGCCTTCTTTCGACGAGGCAGTGAAGGCGCTGCTCGACGCGTACGTGGAAAAGAAGAGGCAATTGCTTGAAGCGGGGGAAAAACTTGAAGAAAAACCCGCGGAGAAGAAAAAAGTCGTTGTTTAGTCCTGGGTTCAACTTCGTTCTCTTTACCCTATTGCCCCGCTTTCCACGAGCGCGCCGATTGCGAGGAATATTATCGCCCACGCGGTGAGCTTGGCGATGTCGTTCACCACGATTATGAACCCTGGCTTGAGATACAGTTTTTTTATCAGCGAACTGGAGAGGATTCCGCCGGCGAGCGCGCCCGCAGAGTATGAAAGCAACTCGAATGTTCCATGGGGAACTAACCCGAGGGCCCCGATGCTTAAGCCGGTTAGAATCGATTCACCGGGGGTTCTGAGCACGAATTGTTTGGCTACTCCGGCGATGAATACTGCTATCACTGAAGCGTTCCACGAGAGGATGAGGACGGCGCCGGCCCCGTAAAGAATAGAGAAGATTATGACGAAGACGAGGACCTCTAGGTTGTGGAGGAAAATGGTTTCAAAAACTTCCACCGCGTCACTCGCCATCGCCAGGGTTTTCACCGCGTAGCCCGAGAACTGGGCTCTGATTGACTTTATTTCGTTTATCTGCATTGCAAACAACTGGTTTGATGTTTCCGGGGATAGGGCGAAGAACCAGAAAACAAACCCGATCACTAGGCCCACGAAGTACGCGACCAAAACAATGATGAGTGGAAGGTGGCGGGCGAGCGTGTGACTGCCCAAAAAAGTTTTTTCCCCGATTCCAATTGCTCCGTATTCAAAGAACCGGAGCATCATGGGAAGGGAGGGTAGGGCGACGAGTGCTACCACCAGCATGCCCGCACCACTCAAGTTGTTTGCGGACAGGTAGAGCGCGGCAAATACTGCAGTGGTCACGAAGACGAAGCTGAGCACCATGATGGACAGCGGGTTTCTCTCCGCTGACTCCGGGCTCACGAGGGATTCGAGGACCATGAAAACAATTCGCGGGGCATTGAATAAAAAGCTTTTAAATGCCTCTTTGCATTAATTGCGGTATGGCTGAAGAGGAGACGTCCCACGAGGCCTACTTGAAGGGCAGGCTGCTCGGGCTGAACGAGCTTATCATGATCTTGAAGGATGCGATGGAGTCCGGGGAGACTGGGACAATCGTGCGCTCGATAGTTGAACACATTTCTTCGGAAATGCAGTCAATCATTGAAGAGCTGAAGGCAGCCCATGGCCCGGACCATCCCGTGCTGAGGGTTGCTGAAGCCAAGAGCGCTGCAGTTGCGCGCGAAACAAGGGGAGATACCCCCGAAGCCGCGCTGGAGAAGCAGATTGCGACTGCGGATGTGCTGCTCAAGAATCTGATGGCGCTCCAGAAAAAAGCTGCTGAAAAGGAGTGAATGTTTTTTTGGTGAAGCCTTTTTTTGCCGGAGGCAAAGAAAGGCTCGGTGGACAAAGTTTTTGGTGAAGCTTTTTTTGCAACAAGGCTTGCGGGTGCAAAAAAAAGTTTCTTTGGTGAAGCTTTTTGCGCCACCGTGCTTCCAGGTGCACAAAAAAGGTTCGTGGATGAAGCTTTTTTAGTAAAACTTTTTTTGCAACTGGGCTTTCAAGTGCAAAAAAAGGTTTGGTGGTTTGATTGGTTCTTCCAGGCGATTTTCTCGCCACCTCAGAGGAATTCGTAGGCGGTGAAGGCACTTTCGAGGACAATGGAGTCGTGTACGCTGCGCTTGCCGGGAGAGCGGTCGAGGACAAGGGCAGGAAAACGGTTTCCGTCGCTTCTCCAAAGAAGGTCTCGCTCCTCAGGAACGGGGACTTGGTTTATGCGCGCGTGAGGGATGTCTATGACCAGGTCGCGGCGCTTGAAATCGAGGCGCCGGCGCCTTCTGTCGCGGTTCCTTCGGTGAACGCGTTCATAAGGATTTCGGAGGTGAGCAGGGGCTTTGCAGAGGATTTCAGGAGATACCTGCGAATAGGCGACATAATCAAGGCGCGCGTGATAGAAATAAAGGAGCTCGGAATTTACGTGACGATAAAGGAAAACGACTTGGGGGTCGTGAAGGCGTTTTGTTCGAGGTGCAGGAGGGAACTCGAAAGATTTGGAGGGGTTTTCGCCTGCATCCAGTGCGGCACGCGGGAGGAGAGGAAAGCCGCCGGAGTGCCGGAGGAAGGAATCGAGGCAAGGGAGCGCGCAAGAGGCCCGCAAAGGGGAGTCCGGCGGTTCGGCGCGAGGAGGCCGCCGGGGAGGAGAACGGGCAGGAGTAGGTGGACGATATAAACCAGGTTGGTTGCAGGGGGTGCGGGGCCCGCCGGGGGCCCCGCGTGGACGAGGTGAAGAAATGAAGTTCAGGACAAGGGAGAAGGATTTTGTAGAAAGCGAGCTCGAAGTGGACTTGGGTTTCGCGAACCTTGTTGCGAAAAGGCTTTTGGAAAGCAAAGGCGTTTCGTTCGCGGCTGCGAAAATGGATCATCCGCTCACTGGAAAAACCATTCTACAAGTCAGTGCAAAAGATGTTGAAAAGGAACTGGGCAGGGCCGTTGAAGCGATCGAAAAAGAGCTTGAAGAATTCGAGGCCGCGTTGGAAAAAGGAGGGCGGGCATGAAGTCCGGCGCAAGAGTCATTGCGGTCGACGACTCGCCGCTCAGGGGAAAGAGAATTCTTTGCACTGGAGTAGTCGCGCGCTTGGCCGCGTCAAGCTGGTTCGGCGTGGAGGGAATAATCTCTTTCAAGGTGGCGAGGGATGGGAGCGACTCTGCTGAAAAACTCGTCGGCGCAGTGAAGAAATCAAAATTCTTTAAGCAGATTCGCGCAATCATCGTGCACAGCGTGACCCTGGCTGGACTCAACGTGCTTGACACGAAAAAGGTTTGGACGGAGCTGGGCGTGCCAGTGATTTGTGTGACGAAAAAAAAGCCGGAGGAGAACGAGATTCAGAGAGCGCTTTCCAACAAAGGGTGGTTGAAGAAAAAGAGGCTCGTTGAAGAAGCAGGCCCGGTCCATCGTGCGGCAGGGGTTTTCTTTCACTCGGTTGGCGCGACGCCCGAAGAGGCCGGGCTCGTCCTCAAGAGGCTCGGCGGGTATCCGTGGCCGCTGAGGCTAGCGCACCTGATTGGGGCGGCAGTGGTTCTCGGGGAATCAGCGGGCGGATGAAAATGATTTGGCGACTTTCAGTAGCCGGTGTAGTGAAATGAAGTGGGTGGAAGCAACCGCAGAAGAGCTGGCGAAGGCGGCGCGAAACAAGAAAACGATTGTGTTCCTTCCGCTTGGAAACATCGAGTCCCACGGCTTTCACCTCCCGGCCGGAACGGATTCGCTCACGGTGCAGGCGTTTTGCGGGATGCTGGAAAAAAAGCTTGAAGAGCAGGGCTTCGCGCCAGTTGTTCTGCCTGTGCTCAACCAGGCGATTCGGAGCCTGCCTGAATTCAACCTCGACCTGCCGCTTGACTTGTATGCTAAAGTTATTCGTACAACACTGCTGAAAATAATGTCCAACGGCTTCCGCAACATCGTGTTGGTCGTTGGCCACACGCCGAACATCGAGGTGGCTAAAACAGTGGCCCGCGAGGTCGCGGCACAGGAACGGGCAAAAATCGTGTGCTTCGACTGGTACGCCTTGGGCGACTCAACTGGTTTTGAGGACGTGAGGCACGCGGGCGATGCGGAGACAAGTGCACTGGCTTATTTTTATCCGGAACTCGTGCGGAAGGAAAAAGTGTTCGACAACCCGGCGGAAGCCGAGAAAAAGCCGCCCCATTACTGGGCTAGTGTTGGTGGGGCAAGGCAGCGAGTTGGAAAAAAAGCCGTGCTCGGCCTGCCGTCTAGGCACAGCAGGGAAAAGGGCAGGCGATTCGTGGAAAGCGCGTTGGAAAAAGCAGTTGAAATCATTGAAAAAGAATTCTGACCGAAGGCGTGAAATATCATGAGACCTCCCCAGGCGCTCTCCTTCCTCCTCGCGTGCGCGGGTTCGATTTACCTTGTTTTGACCAGTAATCCGCTTGGGGCCCCGCTCCTTGTCCTCTCCCTCGCCTTGGCCGGAGCGTATTTTTATGCCGAAAGAATTCACGCCATCGCGCCCTTGAAACAAGTCAAGAGCGTTTGGTTGGGCAAGCTCGCGCTGGCTGTCCTCGCCGCTTCGATAGTGCTGTACATTGCTTTAAAAAACGTGTTGTTCGCGGTCCTCTCGTTCGCGGCCCTCGTTGCTCTGATAATCGAAGAAGTGGTTCCAAGAAAGTGGAGCGCGAAAGAAATCAGGCTCAACGCTATTGAACTTGCTTGGGCGCTGGCAGCCGCTGTGTTTGCCTGGATAGCGCTGACGATAGTGCTGGGCACCCCCTCGCCAATTGATGTCGTCACTTCGTGCAGCATGCGGCCGGTTCTTGAGAGGGGCGACCTTGTCATTCTCTCGGGCGGCGAGGCCAGGGCGCCCGAGGCAAGGTATTACGGCCAGAGACTAGTTGGGGTGAAGCAGCCGTGCATTATTGAAAAAAAGGGCTTGGAGGAGGGGGCGTTGTGCACCGAGTCAATAATCGTTGGAAACGAAACCTTTTCGTTCAACAAGGAAAATGACATCATCGTCTATGAACCGAGCCCGAGGATAACCGACCTCATCATTCACCGCGCGTTCGCAAGACTCAGGGATGAAAAAAACAGGGTTTTTTACGTCACGCGAGGAGACAACAACAGGCACGCGGACCAGGAGGCTGGAATCAGTCTGGTGCCCCAGGAGCACACGCATGGAAAAGTCATCCTCCGCATCCCGTTCCTCGGGTACTTCAAGCTGTTCCTGTTCATGCAGTTCGAGGAACCCGAGGGCTGCGATTACATTATTAAACCCTTGCCACAATAAACGATGCGCTTAATTTTTTTGGTGGGTGAATGAAGGCTGTCGTGGAGGACGCTAGGTTCTTCAAGTCGTGCATGGACGCGATAGTGAACCTCGTGGACGAAGGTGTTTTTCGAATAAGTTCGTCCGGAATGCACTTGAGGACAATGGACCCTTCACAGATTGCCATGATTGACTTCTCCCTGCCCAGGGATGCTTTTTCGTCCCTTGAAGTTGATGGCGAGGCAGTCGTTGGCCTGAGCCTGGTTGATTTGAGCAAAATCCTTGCGAGGACGAGGGCAGGGGAAAAACTGGCGGTGTCGCTGGATGAAAAGGCTTCGAGGCTCGTGCTTGAATTCACGGGAGAGTCGAAGAGGAGCTTCAGGCTCCCCCTCCTGGAGCTCAGCGCGGGCCTTCCGAAGGAACCAAAAATATCTTTTGACGCCACGGCCGTCCTTTCTGGAGGGGCCTTCAAGGAAATGCTCAAGGACGCTGGCCTCTTGTCTTCGCACGTTGTTCTCGAAGCCGACTCGAACGAGTTCGTGGTCGAGGCCCACGGCGACTCAGGCGACCTCAGAATAGAGTCAAGGAAGGGCGGGGCGGTGAAGGAACTCAAGGCGGCCGCGCGCTCCAAGGCCATGTTTCCCTACGAGTACTTGGATGATATGACGAGCGCGTGCCCCGACGACGCGGAAATGGATGTTCACTTGAAGACAGATGCTCCGGTGAAAATCAGTTACAAAATCGGAAAAGCCGCCTTGTCGTATTACTTGGCGCCGAGGGTTGAAACAGTTTGAGCGCTCGCCCAGAGCGAATCCGTGGCCGTCCCACCTACATTTGTTTGTTCATTGTCTTTGCGATTGCCTGCATTTCCTTAACGAGCTCCGCAAATTGTTTTGGCGCGAGCTGCTGGGGGCCGTCGCACAAGGCCTTTTCAGGATTCGGGTGAACCTCGATAATCACGCCATCAGCACCCACTGCAAGCGCGGCCTTGCTGAGCGCAGGCACCCACTCGCGTTTTCCTGGCGCGTGACTCGGGTCAACGATGATGGGGAGGTGGGACAAGCTCTTCACTACTGGAACAGCGGAAATGTCTAGGGTGAATCTCGTCTCGGTCTCGAACGTTCTTATCCCCCGCTCGCACAAGATGACCTGGCGGTTTCCCTCGGCCAGCACGTATTCGGCAGCCATCAGGAATTCTTTGATTGAATTCGAAAACCCTCTCTTGAGTATGATGGGCTTTTCTTGTTTGCCAACTTCCTTGAGCAAGTCGAAGTTCTGCATGTTCCTGGCCCCGATTCTGAGGATGTCCACGTATTCTGCGACCAGGGAAACGTTTCTCGTGTCCATCACTTCGGTTTCAACCGGCATCTTCAATTCGTCCGCCGCTTTCCTCAACAGCTTCAGCCCCTCTTCACCCATTCCCTGAAAGTCGTAGGGAGAAGTCCTTGGCTTGTACGCAGAGCCTCGCAGAATTCTTGCCCCGGCCTCTTTTACCGCCCTCGCCGCGGTCATGAGCTGGTCCTCGCTTTCCACGGTGCACGGCCCGGCAATGACTGTGAAATTCCCGCCCCCGATTTCGACTCCGTCCACTTTTATCACAGTGTTTTTTGGCCGGAATTCCCTCGAAGCCAGTTTGTATGGCTTGAGCACGGGCACTACTTTATCCACGCCGGGAAGCGCTTCGATGACGTCGGCGGCCACGAGCCGATCGTCGCCAATCATTCCAATGACTGTTCTCTCGACGCCCCTGGAAACAAACGCCTTCAGACCCAGCTTTTCTATCCTGTCCTTGACGTGGTCTACTTGTTGCTTCGTCGCACTCTGCTTCATTACGATTATCATTTCAAATCACTTGGAAAAGTGCGGGCCCCCAAAAGTGCGCCCTGCTCATAAATAGTAAAAAAAACCGAAAAAAGTTTTTTCAAGCGAGTTCCTGGACATGCCTCAGCGCCTTGCATTCAGTGCGTTACGTTGTGGCGAGCACGGTTTAAAAACCTTTTTCATGTGCCTCCGGCCAGGAAATCGAAGTACGGCTGGACCCACTGGCTCCAGTACTGCGCCGGGTTTTTCACCGGCACTGGAAGGGAAGAGGTTTCCGCGGGCGAGGGGTTTCCTCCCTCTGGCAGGGAAAATAGTTCGTGGCAGTAATGAACCGCGCCCTCCTCTTCCTGGTGGTCCAGGTTTGATAACAAAAGTTCTTCCACTCCCTTTTTATCGCCCAAGAGGTCCAGCAACTTTATCAAGTAAACCGTTTCCCTGGGCCAGAGAACGCGTTGGTGGTATTCGTCGTCCCCGAGGAAAAAATGCCTTCCAGCGCTCCTGGTTAAGATTCCAAAAATCTTTTCTCCTCTCCTGACGATGAGCGGTTCAACGAATTTTTTCACCAAACTCAGCTCTTGTTTGTCAAACAATTCGGGCAATAGGGAAGCGGCTTGGACCGCGTGGCTCGATGGCTCCAGAGCCGCGCCGAATTCCCCACACCAAACATGGGCCAGGGCTTTTCCGTCCCAGAATTTTTTTTTGAACTCCTTGCCCGCCTCGTCGCCCGAAGTCGAGGGAAACCAGTTTTGGGGAACCGTTTTCAGCAGTTTTATCCACAGCGCATTAATTTCTGCAAGAAAATAATTTGGTCCCTCCAGCAACTTCCTTGCATTGTTTCTTTTCATCGCCTCGGAAATCCATTCATTTGGCAGGCGCAGGGGCACGCGGATTCCGTCAATCGTTTTCACCGAGTCCGTCCACGACCAGTTAGCCCTGCTCGCGAGCAGGCCGGCTGAGAGATAAAAGTCGCCTCCCCTCAGCGCGGATGCTTCGAGGGCGTGAAAGGTTTTTTCAGCAGCCGAGGCAATCGCCTTGTCCCCCTCCCGCTTCAGGTACTCGAGCGAGCAGAGCATGCAGAGCAAGGTGGCGTCGATGGAATCATGTGCGGGTTCGGGCGCCGCGCGTGTTGGAACCAGTCCATTTCTTTGGAGCGAGTGGGCGGCGAGAATAATTCTTTTCAAGTCCCTTTTCCTGCTGGCATAATAAATGGGGAAATTCGCGAGAATTCCTTCGAACGCGTCCCTCAGCCAGTTTTCCCTGAACCAGAGCGAACCAGCCCCGATTCCTTCCCGAAGCCAGGATTTTTCAACCAAGCAAACCAGCCTCGCTGCAAGCGCCCCCGCGCGTTCCCTACCCCATTTTTCTTCAGCTGCGCCGAGTTCCCTTTCCCTTGCAGCTAGCAAGCGGTTTGTGCGGGCCAGCTCGAGTTGCTCGTCGTGCTTCTTTAAACCGTGGTCGACGAGGTCTGCGCCTGCCGGGCCGCAAGCAACAAACAACTCGGCCAGGCCCTTCCGGAGTTCCAAAACAATTTCTCCAACACACTCAACCATCCTTTCCTCGGAGTTGAAAACAACCATCCCGTCCTCTTCCCTCCTCTCCCCGCTGCCGAGCTTGTACCGCCAGTGCTGGGAGAACTGAAGAACAGTTGTATTCAGTGCATTAGGCGAATAAATGCGCATCTCCTTTTCTCCTGACTGAACCGTCAAGGAATTTTCTTTCTCGAAAACGTGGACAACGCCTTTCGCGGGGGAATTGATTTCCCTGACGTCCGCAAACGGCCTCGCCCGAACAATTCCTTCCCCTGGAAAGAGGAATGAGACGCATAGGAGGGGGTTTTTGGTTTTCCTGAACAAATAATATTCAACTAGGAGTTCCTTTCCGAGTGGTGTGGCGTAGCGATAAACTGTCTTGTGCGGGTGCACTGTTACTTTCAATGGCTTTAGTTCAACGGCTCCTCCGGCTTCCAGGGAAAACGCGATTGAGTCAAGGAACTTCCAGTTCGTTCCCTCTATTACCGCGCTCAGTCCCTCGTGGGGATAGTCCCTGTTGGGGGCCATGAAATTTCCCAAGTGCACTGAATGAGTTGACTGGACGAGTTCGCACTCGGGCCTCCTGAGTATTATCCTTGTCGTCCTCGCATGTCCCCAGTCCGGGTTTTCTTCAGGGTTTTTTTCCACGAAAAGGTCGGTTGCTTTAAACACGCGGCCACCTCGCGCAGCCGCTTCGGCTACTCGTTCAACAAAAACCTGTACTTGAGGGGATGGGCGCCGATGATCCGGATTTTGTTCTCCCTCGCCAGCCAGCCGAGCGCGGCATAGAGCTCGTTCGACGAAAGCCTCGTCCTCCGCTTGAGCACTGCTATGGACAGCGGCCCGTTTTCTTTGAGGGCACTCCACACCACTCCTGCCTTTTCTCCAAAATATTTTTCCACGGCCACCATTCCGCCAACTGCGTCACTCCGCCTTCTCCTCCCGCCTGTGCCAAAAGTTGTAGTTCTCTATCGCCTTGCCGTAGAGTTCGAACACCTGGTGGGCTATGTGGTGCCAGTCGAAGTTTTTTGACTGCACGCGCTCCGCGCCGCCCATGGATATTTTTCTCCTCAGCCGCTCGTTGGTGAGCACTATCTTCAAAACCTTCGCCAGGAACTGGGGCTTGAGGTCGAATTTGTCCTCCTCCATTGGTGTCTTGAATCCGTTCACACCGTTCGTGATGATTTCGTGCATTCCGCCGACGTCTCCCACCACTACCGTGGGCCCGGTTTCTCCATTGAGTTCGCACGCGAGGTCGGCGGCGAGGCCCTCGAGCGTGACGATGCCGAACGGCTCGTAGAGCGAGGGGAGGGCTATTACGTCAGCTGCGCAGAAAAGGGACTTTTTCATGTCCTCGTCCACCCAGCCGTTGTAGAGTATCATGCAGTTCTCCACGCGGAGGGCCGTTGCTTTCGAGTAGTATTTCTTGTACTCCGCGTCAGTGAACGAACTCAGCACGACTAGGCCGGTTTTTTCATGGTCAATCATCGAAAAGGCTTCGATGAGGTGGTCTATTCCCTTCCGCCACTCCGCCCTGCCGATGAACAGAATGTATTTTTCTTTCCCGGGCACAAGCCTCTTCAACATCTCCCTTCCATTCAGAATCATTTGCTTCGTAACCCTCTTCCAAGGGTCAAGGATGAGCCCGTTGGGAAGCCCTGCCGCGTTCTGCGTAACGAGCGCGAGGTCCTCTGGCTCGAGGAGAATGAATTCCTCGTATCGCTCGTCCTTCCACGCCTGCTCGGCCCGCCACCTCTCGGGCTTTTGGGGCGCGAGTTCCGCGGTTATTTTTTGCTTGAGCGGAAGGAGATTGTATATTTCGAACTTTGCTTCACCAATCGAGACTCCTTGAATGTAGTCGGCTTCCTGGAGCGCGACGCTCTCGATGATGAGGGGCGGCGAGTCCGGGTCAGGGTTTCCCAAACTCCTTCCTATTTCTCCCGAATGAAACCTGCACAGCAGGGGGATATTGATTCTTTCCTTGCACAAAAATCCCGCTGGAAATGCGAGCCAGTCCTGGGCGTCGATGACCGCCATTTCGCCCTCTCTGGCCAGCCACGCCGCCACCGTCGGCATGTGGTACCAGTAGGCGTTGAGTTTCTGGTAAAAGTCCCAGTAAGCAACTTTCTCGGATTTTATGCGGTACTTGTCCCAGAGTTCCTTGTGAAAAGCGTTTCTCTTCTGTTCCTCGAGAAACGATTCAAGGAAATAGCACGTTACTCCCCCTCTTTGCGCTTCGTAAACCCTTAGGTCCGGGTGTTTCTTCATGAATTCGCCGAATTTTTCGGAAAGCTTCAGGTCCCCGAGTGGGATGATGGGGTCCCTGATTGAGAATACGAGCGGCTCAAAAGCGGTTTCCCCCCTGTCAAGCGAGTTCTTCCATGCTGGAAGAAGCTCGGTCGCGTACCTGTAAAGCCCGCCCACGGGCTTCTGGAGCTCCGTGATGAGGAAAAGCGCTTTTTTCACGCAAACACATCCGAATCAAGTTTGAATGAAGCATTTTTTTCGGCGCAGCGGCTTTCAACCTCTTTCCTGAAGTCCTGGATTATGTTCATGAAGCTGATGAACGAGTCGAAGGGCGTGAATTCCTTGTGGGGAGAAAAATGCTTGTGCACGTCCCCGTCCGCCCAGCTCTTCGTGCACATGTAATAGAAATTGTCCGACGTCTGCAGGAGGCGCCACGCGCGAAGGATTTCTTCGTTACCCAAGTTCTTCACCTTCTCCCCGAGGTCCACTAGGCGGCTGAAGCACGCGCGCTGTAGCCTGTTCCCGAGCCACGCGGACTCGTCTCTCTCGAGGTCCGCCCACGAAATGGTTTCCGGCACGTCCAGTTCGCCGACAGGCTCGCATGAATCAATTGTCTCAGAGACGGTCCTGAACTCTAGTCCTAGCTCGATCGCTTTTTTTGGAAAATGTCTGAGGAAATCAAATATGCCTGTGCCGGCCCATTGGTGTTCCCCGAAAGTCTCGTAGTCCATGAAAATGTTCACGGTTTGGCCTTCGCACGCGGAGAGCCATGAAGCATACTTGTCCGCCGTGAGGGGCCACTCGCTCCACCACCTTGCGGAGAACCTGTATCCAATGTCGTCACTCAACCGATAGTTCCTCAAAAGTATCTTCAGCCCCCCGCCCCGCCTGGAATAAATGTAGTTCGGCGACCGCCACCCGAGGACGCGTTCTATTCCCTCAGTAAGTATTCCTGAGTACCCGAGTGCCTCAACCTGTTCACCGATTTCGTTGTTGTAAATCATTTCCGTGTTCCTGAACACCCGCGGGGCTGCTCCAAAAATTCTTGCGAGCATTTTTTCGTGTTCCCTCACCTGCTCGCGGAACTCGGCGGGGTCGGAGAGGCTTGCGAGGGAATGGTAATAAGTTTCTCCGACCAACTCGACCCTGCCAGTTGAAAACAGTTTCTTAAAACTTTCAAGCACCTCTTTCCCCTCCGGGAATGCCATGCATTGTTCAACAAATGTTCCGGTCATGCTGAAGCTCAGCCTGAAATCCGGCAAATCTTCGAGCAGTTCCAAGAGAATGCGGTTGGTCGGTAAATAACATTGGCGCGTTGCCTTGGCAAAGTAATGGTGGTTGAGGCCGGTGTCAAAATAGTCGAGTCCCTTTGCGGTACTGAATACCGAGAATCTGTTCAACCGCACCGGCTGGTGGACATGGAAGTAAAGGCAGACGCTCGGCTTCGTTTTCGGCTTCACTGCTTTCATGACCTCATCCCAATCAGTTCGTTGTATACGTTAATAGTCTCTTCAGCAGCCCTGTCCCACGAGAACCGTTTCACTTCCCCAGCGGCCCCCTCGCTCAGGACGTCCTTCAGCTCCGAGTACTTCAGCACAGCTATTATTTTGTTCGCCATTTCGTCCACATCCCAGAAATCCACGCGCAGACAGTAGTTCACAACCTCGCCTGCTCCAGTTGTTTTAGAAACAATCACAGGCACTCCTGCAGCCATCGCCTCGAGAACTGTTATGCCAAAGGGCTCGCTCACGCTCGGTAGGACGTAGGCGTCGCTGGCTGCATAGAGCAGGGGCAGTTTTTCGTCAGGCACGTATCCTGCGAAAACCACTTTGTCCTCTATCCCCAAGTCAATCGCCAATTCGACGAGCCTTGGAAGGAAGTCGCCTTTGCCGCTCATAATGAACCTCGCGCCGGGCTCTTTTTCCAGAACTTTTTTCGCAGCCATCAGGAAGAACTCGGGCCCCTTCTGGATGCTCAGCCTGCCGTGGAACAAAACAATTTTTCCATCAAGGCCGAGTTCTTTCTTTGCTTCCGAGCGCCGCCTGAACTTGGTGGCGTCAACAGCATTGTAAACAATCCTCAGCTTTTCGCGGCTTATTCCATAAAACTGCTCCAGTCTTCTTGCCATCATCCTGCTGTTGGTCATCACCAGGTCCGCGCTGGTCATTCCGTGTTTTTCAATGCCGACAATCCATTGGTAGGGCGAGAGGTTCGCGGTCCTGTCGTATTCGGTGCTGTGAACGAAAAAAACAAGCGGCAGCCCCGTGCGCTTTTTTGCCTCAACTCCTGCCCTCATGGTTATCCAGTCGTGGCCGTGAACCACATCGTATTTTTTTTCCCGGTGCCTGTCCGCGAGCACTTGTGCAGCGAGGAAATTGTATTCCTCGACTGCGGCGAAAAAATCAAGCGGCAACTCGTTTCCAGGATTTTTTGAAACAAAACGCGCTGCGCCGTAAGGGCCTGCCTTGACCCCCTGGCCGATTGCCGCATAACTGACTTGAATCACGTTCATCCAAGGCGCGTAAACCGGAGTACTGGTTTTCGGCATGAAGAAATCAATCTCCACGCCGCGGCTGGCAAGAGCACGAGTCAATTCATAACAGTGAACCCCTAGTCCTCCGCTCACGAACGGCGGAAATTCCCAGCCCAGCATCGCGATTCTCACACCAAACCACTTCCAGATACGCCGCGCATAAGCATGGCTACCAACAACCACTGACACGAGGTAAAAACCCAAGCCTCCAAATGCTTCTTTTGAAAAACCAAGGAACCGAACAGTTCCGTCCGCCAAAAGGAAAAAATTAAGGTATAAAAAGCTTGCGAAAAGGAGAAAGGCGCCTGCTTTTTATTATAAAAATTATTTGGTTGGGCTTGCCTCCCACGGCGGTTTCCTTCCCTGAATCACTCTTCCCAAAACACCTCTTTCAACAGGTTTGCCAAAGGGATAAGGATACTTGTAGGAAACTCCCACGTGGAGGCTCCTCTTTTCTTCACTTCCATGCGCGAAAACAAGATCCACTCTCGCGCCGCCGCCTGCATGGAACCGCAGCGTGGGCTCCGACTCTCTTTCGGTCAACGCGATGTAATCCTCTATTCCAAAAAACCTTTTCTTCCCTGGCTCAACAAAATACTGCGCCCATTTGTCCAAGAAACCCTGGAACGAGTTCAGGTCCTCCCTCAAGTGTTCCAAAATCAGGATGCTGGCTTTGTTTTCATCACCATTGACTTTCTTTTTGAAATGCTCCAAGTCAAGAACTTTTCTTGGCCTCGCCGTGCAGGCAAGGCGTTCCAGCGCGATTCTCTCCTGCACCCCGCGCGGGAGCTTCAGGAAATCTTCCAATGAGCCGATGGCCTGTCCTTTCCCGAGGATTCCCTTGGCTTCGAGGAGTTTCCTGAATTCAGCATTACCGACCACGAATTCCCTCAGGTCCTGAATTGGGCTGTGGGTCCTGACCTCGTTGCTTTTGCCGAAGAACCCGGAAAGCAGTTTCAACAAACCGCGCGGATGCGCCTGCGAAAAAAAGGCTTGAACTTCGAGCAAGTGTTTTTTTCTCAGGCCATGGGAGACGAGAACCCCCCTGTACCTGGGGTCGACAGTCAATTGATATAACGTGAATATTCTGCCTGCTGGCGCGCCGTTTTTGCCCAGCCTCACTCTCTTGGACGGGTCGAGGTCGCCGGTTTTCTCGTCCCACCCCACGTGCTCCTTCCACTTTTTTCTGAAATCATTAGTCAATACCGCGGACATCTGTCCAATTATCGCGCCGGTCGGCTTGTGAACCGCAACCACTTCCACGCCGTGTTTTATCCTGTTGCGCAACTCGTCCAAGGTGACTTTCCTGTCCCACCGCGAGTTTATGAGCTCCGCGAGGCCCTGGAGGTGCTCCTCGCCGGCCCTCACGTATTCAATGTCTTCTTCCCTGACCACTGTGCGGTCATCGCCCTTCTCCATGACAAAGAAAAAGGGCCTGAAAAAAATAAAAACCAGACACTCGGCGCGGAGTTTTTTTCCAGCCAGCATTATTTGAGCCAGCAATGCCTCGAGCTGTATTCTCTCAGTCGCGCCCTCTGTCATCCTGAAATCATACTCGCCCACGCGGTCGACCAAAAAAACTTTTTCCGCGTCAGGAACATCGAGGGCCAATATTTCGCTGTAGACCTGCGCGATGACGTCCTCTCCGCTCATACCGTACCTTATCATCAATTCATCCAACAACTTCCTTGCCTCGGAGAACCTTCCTTTCAGCGCCATCCTCACCATTTCCCCCACTTCCTCGGGCCTTGCCCTGGAAGCCACTCGAAACACGTGTTCTTCGGTTATCCTCTCCCCGGCGGCGCTCGCGCCCTGGAGGCAATTAATTGCTTTTCTCGCATCGCCCCCAGAGACATATATTATGGCTTTCTTTGCCTCCTCATCCAATTTAAGCCCCTCGCCCCTTGCCACGTGGTCGATTATTTTCTCTATCTCCTCGTCCGTGAGCGGTGGAAAACGGAAAACAGCGCACCTGCTCTGGACAGGCTCGATGATGCGCGAGGAATAGTTTGCGCTCAAAATAAACCTGCATGTTTTTGAAAACCTTTCCATCGTCCTCCTCAAGGCCTGTTGGGCGTCCGGGGTCAATGCATCGGCCTCGTCCAAAAAAATTATTTTAAAAGGCACGGCCATGAGCGGCATTGTCCTGGCGAAGTCCTTTATTTTTCCGCGCACCACGTCGATGCCTCTTTCATCCGACGCATTGGTCTCCTGAAAACACTGTTCCATCGCTTCCCCGTACAACTCGTTGGCGAGCGCGAGAGCGGCAGCGGTTTTCCCAACCCAC
>FWPU01008113.1_pt1 | contig 18319 bp, 19 predicted proteins | sample 2228361 | NCBI WGS metagenome assembly FWPU01 (sample SAMEA103939777, study PRJEB20133) | metagenome
GCCAACAATCACGTCAAGAAGGTGGACTGGAACGCCGTGTATTCCCCGGCCAAGAGCAAACGGGGCACGGAAGGCAGCAAGTAGGAATCGCGGATTCGGGAACGAGAATGGAGGCGTGCTTCCTCGATTCTCGATTGATGGTCGAACGACTGACGAGGAAGGAGGACTTCGACAGGGTGCGCCGGGATGGCGCGCGGTGGCGCGGCAGGTATTGCACGCTGAACGCCGGGAGGTCCCGGCAGCGGATGCCTTCGATCACCCCGTCGTTCAGGTTGCGGTGGGTCACCTCGACACCGGGGATCGGATCCTCGGTCACCGCGAAGTTGTGGTTCTGCGCGGTGATCTCGATCGTCCCGGTGTCGAGGCGACGCACCGGGTGGTTGCCGCCGTGATGGCCGAACGGCAACTTAAAGGTCGAGCCGCCCAGCGCCCTCGACAGCAGCTGGTGGCCCAGGCAGATCCCGAAGATCGGGACCTCACCGAGCAGATCGCCGACGGCGGCCGGCACCCCCGCGACGGCGGCGGGGTCGCCCGGGCCGTTGGAGAGGAACACACCGTCGGGGCGGCGGGCGAGCACCTCCGCCGCCGGTGTCGACGCGGGCACGACCTCGACCGTGGCGATCTCGCCCAGGTGACGGAGGATCGTCTGCTTGGTGCCGAGGTCGTAGGCGACCACGCGGAAGCGCCCCGAGCCGAAGGTGTACGGCTCCGGCGTGGTGACGGTTGCGACCAGATCGATGCCGTCGGTCCCGGGCTCGGCCGTCGCAGCCTGCTTGAGCACGGTCTCGCCCGCAGTGCCGAACGCGCCCGGCATCGCACCCGCGTCCCGGATGTGGCGGGTGAGCCGGCGGGTGTCGACGCCCGCGATACCGGGGATGCCGCGGGCACGGAGGAACTCGTCGAGGTCCCCTTCGGAGCGCCAGTTGCTGCGCCGGCGGGCGAGATCTCGCACGATCACGCCCCGGCAGAACGGGCGGCGAGCCTCGTTGTCGGGGCCCGCGACGCCGTAGTTGCCGATGTGGGGATAGGTGAACGTGATGATCTGACCCGCGTACGAAGGATCGGTGATGATCTCCTGGTAGCCGGTGAGTGAGGTGTTGAACACGACCTCACCCGCGGCCACCCCTCCGGGGGGATCGGCACCGATTGCCTCGCCTTCGAAGGTGGTGCCGTCGGCGAGCACCAGCAGCGCGTCGCGAACCCGGCGCCACTTGCCGGCCCCGGCGTCATCGGTGCCCACACCGGTGCCCACGTCGGCGCCCACGTTGTTGGGGCTCAACGCTGGGCCTCCCCGTCGATGACGACGGCAACGCCCCACAACACCGTGTGGCGGACCTTGCCCCGCACTCGGCGGCCCGCGTAGGGGGTGTTCCGGCTCCGGCTCGCCGACCGTTCGGGATCGACCACCCACTCGGCGGCGGGGTCGAAGACGCACAGGTTGGCCGGTCGACCGGGTTCGACCGGCCCGCCGTGACCGGACAGCCTGGCGATGGCGGCAGGGCGCCACGACAGCAAGGCAACGATCCGCTCGAGCGGGAGATCCAGCTCGGTGAGGGCCAGCGCCAGCGCCGTCTCCAACCCGAGCATCACGGGCGGTGCCTGGTCGAACGGCAGTTCCTTCATCTCCTGGGTGTGCGGCGCGTGGTCAGTGGCAATCGCGTCGATGGTCCCGTCGGCCAGACCGGCCCGGATCGCTTCGACGTCGACCGGTGTGCGCAGCGGTGGGTTCACCTTGAAGACAGGGTCGTAGCTCGAGCAGCACTCGTCGGTCAGCGTGAAGTGGTGGGGTGTGGCTTCCGCGGTCACCGGCAACCCGGAGGCCTTGGCGGCACGCACCAGCTCGACCGACCCGGCAGTCGACAGGTGCTGGAAGTGCACGGTCGCGCCGGTCAACCTGGCCAGGGCGATGTCGCGGGTGACCATCAGCTCCTCGGCTTCAGCCGGGATACCGGGAATGCCGAGCTTGCTCGACCACGCCCCTTCGTTCATGTGACCACCGGCGGCGAGCGACTCGACCTCGCAGTGCTGGGCGAGCACCGCTCCGAGCCCGCCGCGGCCACCGGCGTACTCCATCGCCCGGCGCATGAGCTGGTCGTCCTGCACTCCGTTGCCGTCGTCGGTGAACATGTGAACGCCGAGCGCCCGCATCTCCGCCATCGGCGCGAGCGCCTCACCCTGCCGGCCAACCGTGATGGCGCCCGCCGGGTGCACATCGCAGAGCCCCGCCGACCGGCCGGCGTCGAGCACCTGCTGCACCACCGCGGCGCTGTCGATGGCCGGCTCCGTGTTCGGCATCGCGATCACCGCGGTGAACCCGCCGAGGGCGGCGGCCCGCGAACCGGTTTCGATCGTCTCGGCCTCCTCCCGGCCGGGTTCCCGCAGGTGGGTGTGCAGGTCCACGAAGCCCGGTGCAACGACGCACCCGCTGGCGTCGAGCACCTGTGCACCGGTACCGCTGGCGTCGAGCTCTTCGCCCACGGCGACGATGCGGCCGTCGGCGATCGCCACGTCCGCTCGGCGCTCGCCGTGCTCGTCGATCACCCGGCCACCCCGAATGACCAGCTCAGCCACCAGATCCTCCTTGCTCTTCGCTCACGACCCCGGATCCGCTCATGTCGCGCTCGTCGCTCGGCCCGGTGTCACGGTCGGCGGCGACCAGATCGCCGCCCGAACCGAGGAGCAGGAACAGCACCGCCATCCGCACGGCGACGCCGTTGCGAACCTGGTCGACGACGATGACGTTCGGCAGCCCTGCCACGTCACCGGCGATCTCGACGCCCCGGTTCATCGGGCCCGGGTGCATGATCACCGCGTCAGGGCCGAGCAGCTCCGCTCGTCGACGGGTCAGACCGAAGCCGGCGGTGTACTCCCGCAGCGAGGGCAGCAGCGCTTCGGTCATCCGTTCGCGCTGCAGGCGCAGCAGGTACACGATGTCGCTCTTCGCCAGCTCGGCGTCGAGCTCAGCGCCGACACCCACGGGCCACCCGTCGAGCGACGGGGGCAGCAGCGTGGGCGGAGCGACGAGTGTGACCTCGGCGCCGAGCGCGGCGAAGGCGAGGGCGTCGGAACGCGCCACCCTGCTGTGCTTGATGTCGCCCACGATCGTCACCCGGCGGCCCTCGAGCGAGCCGAACCGCTTGATCGCGGTGTAGGTGTCGAGCAGGGCCTGGGTGGGGTGCTCATGCCAGCCGTCGCCGGCGTTGATGACGTGGGCACCGGTCCAGCCGGCCACCTGCCAGGGCACTCCGGCGGAGCGATGACGCACGACGAACGCGTCGACGCCCATGGCTTCGACGGTCTCGACCGTGTCACGCACCGATTCACCCTTCGTGATCGACGAGGTGCTGACGCTGAAATTCATCGTGTCGGCCGACAGCCGTTTCGCCGCGGTCTCGAACGACAACCGGGTCCGGGTGGAGTCCTCGAAGAACAGGGAGCAGACCGTCTTGCCCCGCAGAGCCGGGACCTTCGGGATCGGGCGCCGGTTGACCTCGACGAAGGCTTCCGTGAGGCGATGGATCTCTTCGATCCCGTCGCGCCCGAGGTCAGCGATCGACAAGAGGTGCTTCATCGCCGCCTCACTTCACCATCTCACCGAGGTCGACGCCCTCCACGCCGACGTTCACCACCTCGTCGCGGCGGGTCGGCAGGTTCTTGCCGACGTAGTCGGGGCGGATGGGGACCTCCCGGTGGCCCCGGTCGACCATGACCGCGAGCTGCACGGCACGGGGCCGCCCGTAATCGTTGAGCGCGTTGAGGGCGGCCCGGATCGTCCGCCCAGTGAAGAGCACATCGTCGGCGAGCACGACGATCTTGTTGTCCACCTCGAAGGGGATGTCAGTGACCGCCTCGGGCAGTACCGGGCGCAACCCGATGTCGTCACGGTAGAACGCGACGTCGAGCGACCCGACCGGCACCTCCACCCCTTCGATCTTCTCCAGCGCTTCGGCGAGCTGCTCGGCCAGCGGTACGCCGCCGGTCTGCAAGCCGATCAATGCGACGCCGTCGAGGCCGTGGTTGCGCTCGACGATCTCGTGGGCCATCCGCCAGACCGCCCGGCGGATGTCGTCAGCGCTCATGACCCGTTTGCGGGCAACGAAAACGCCCCCATACGGGGGCGTCAGGCGGCGTTCGCGTTCGGCCACACGGGCGTCCTTTCTGTCCGTTCGGGCCTCACCGGACCCGCTTCACGGTCAGGGCCGCACCCTAGCAGCCGGCGCGGCGGCAAGCGACCCTGCCGGGCGCGGCAGCCAGCGTCGGGATGAGATTCGCCGGGATCACACGAGCCCCGGCTCGCGCGGGTCCGGCTCGTTCACCGGCGGGCGCGCCGAAGCGGCGCCGGGGTGCGGATCCGCCCAACCCGCGCGGCGCCAGGGGCTACTGCAAGCGGTGCCGCGGTCAGGCGGCGGAGCGAGGGGCGCGGGTGACCGCGTCGTCGAAGAACCGGGACGGGCCGGTACGAACCAGACCCATCGGCTGGCGGATGACCACTGAGGCCGGCTCCGCCGGAGCGGACTGCAGGGACGAGGACTGCTCGGACTGCTCAGACGAGTGCTCGCGCATCTCATCGCCTCCAGATTCGTGACGGCCCCGTTGCCGTCGGTGACAGTGTGCCATACGGCGCAAGTCACCGCAACACTTTTGTAACATTTGTCGGCAACCGGCCGGAACTTCCCCGGCTCATCCCCCGACCGGCGCGGAGATCTCTACGTTTCGGTAGAAGATCCCGCGCCAGCCCGGACGGGCCGGTGGGTCAGGGTCGGGTCGACTGGGCGATGGCGCCCAGCATGCCGTTGACGAACCGGCCGCTCTCCTCGGTGCTGAACCGCTTGGCCAGTTCGACTGCTTCGCAGATCACCGTCGCAGTCGGTACCTCCGGTTGGTGGAGCAACTCGTAGACCCCGAGCCGGAGCACGGCCCGATCCACCGCCGGCATGCGCTCGAGCTTCCAACCCCGAGCATGCGCACGAATGAGCTCGTCGATCTCGGTCCGGTGCTCGCCGACGCCGCGTACCAGCACCTCGGTGAACCGATCGGGCGCGAGCGGCAGATCGTCGATCACCGCAGCCGGTTCGACGTTCTTGGCCTCGGCCTCGTACAGCAGGCTGAGCGCCTGCTCCCGCGCCTCCCGCCGGGTTCCCACACCCCCGCCGTAGCCGGCGCCGGCGGCCCGGCCCTTCTCCCCACTCCCGCGAGCGACCGCCTCCGCCTCGCCGCCATCGCGGAGACGGCTGGCGTCCTCCGGCCGTCCGCCGTCACGGGGTCCGCTGTCCCCCGCTTCAGAGGTCACGCCTTGCTCAGGTAGTCGCCGGTGCGGGTGTCGACCTTGACCTTGTCGCCGACGTTGATGAACAGCGGTACCTGCACCACCAGACCGGTCTCGAGGGTGGCGGGCTTGCGGGCTCCCGAGACCCGATCGCCCTGGATCCCCGGCTCGGTCTCCGTCACGGTCAACTCGACGGCGGCCGGCAGATCGATGCCGACGATGGAGTCGTTGTGCATCAACAGGATCGGCGCGGAGCCCTCGATCAGGTAGTTGGCCGCGTCACCCAGCGCCGCCGACGGCACCTGCATCTGCTCGTAGGTCTCGCTGTCCATGAACACCCACTCGTCGGCGTCCCGGTAGAGGAACTGCATCTCCTTCTTGTCGATCACCGCCCGCTCGACCTTCTCGTCGGCACGGAAGGTTCGCTCGATCACCGCGCCGGTGCGAGCGTTCTTGAGCGTGGTGCGCACGAACGCCCCTCCCTTGCCCGGCTTGACGTGCTGGAACTCGATGACCTGGAACAGGTTGTTGTCGAGCTCGAGGGTCATACCGTTCTTGAGGTCATTGGTGCTGATCGTGGGCATCGAAGACGTCCTTGCCTAGGTACGGGCGGGCGCGCCAGCCGCCGCCGGCGAGCCGCGGAGTGGCCCGACAAGGCAAGCGCGCCCGCACCGACGGGTCAAGCCGACCGACCGGTGAGCCGGCGCCACCGACCGGCGAGTCCTCGCGCCTGCCGGTTCAGACGGCGGGCGACTTCGGAGCGTGGGTGAGGAGCCGGCAGCCCTCGGCCGTGACCACGGCGGTGTCCTCGATCCGGACACCGCCGTGCTCGGGCAGGTAGACACCAGGTTCGACCGTCACGACGTTGCCGACCTCCAGCACCGCCTCCGACGTCCGCGCCAACCGGGGATCCTCGTGGATCTGGAGCCCCACGCCGTGCCCGGTCCCGTGCACGAACGCGTCGCCCCACCCGGCATCGGCGATGATCGAGCGGCACACCCCGTCCACCGCCCGCCCCTCGACCCCCGGCGGTTCAAGGGCAAAGAGGAGCTCATGGACGCGGTGCGCCTGGCCATTGCCGCGCATTTCGATCCGGACTACGACATCGAGCATCCGTCGCTGGGTCGGGTCGGGCTCGCCGCCCACGATCACGGTGCGGGTCATGTCCGAGCGATAGCCGTCGACCACCGCACCGAAATCGAGCACGACGAGGTCGCCAGCGGTGATCACCCGGTCGGTCGGGCGCAGGTGGGGCCGCGCGCCGTTAGGTCCCGAGCCGACGATCGTCTCGAAGGAGCTTCCGTCGGCGCCGAGCCGGCGGATCTCGGTATCGAGATCGAGCGCGAGCTCGCGCTCGGTCGGCCCGTCCGAGAGTCGCGGCCGCACCACGGCGAGCGCCGCGTCGGCGATGGCGGCGGCCGCCTCGATGCGAGCCACCTCACCGCGGTCCTTGACCCGACGCAGCTCCTCGACGAGCCCGTGGGTCGGGACCAGTTCGACCGTCGGGAACCACTCGGTGGCGAACCGACGCTGCTGGGCCCACGACACGTGATCGGCTTCGAGCCCAAGCCGACCGATGCCAGCGGCCTGCACCGCCCCGGCGACGACCTCCTGTTGCCGATCGGTCGACACCTCGATGCGCGCCGTCACGCCGGCCGCGCCGAGCTGCGCCACCGCCTGCTCGCCGTACCGGCCGTCGGTGACGAACACGAGCTCATCGGGCGTGACGAGCAGCATCGCCGCCGAACCGGTGAACCCGGTGAGGTAGCGGATGTTGACGAGTGAGGTCACGAGGATCCCGTCGAGGCTCCCTTCGACGCCGACTCCGCCACGGAAGCGCTCGACCAGCTTCGGCACCCTGGTCGCGATGGACATCGGAGGCAGCGACCCCCGGTCCACCCTCTTGGTCGCCGCCGACCGTACCGGTGTCACGCGCCGGATCCTGCCGCCCGGTCGAGCCGTCGCGTCACCGCATCAACCGCCAGCACGTACCCGTCGAGCCCCAGGCCCATGATGACGCCCGTCGCCACCGGACTGACCGTGGAGTGATGGCGCCAGTCTTCACGGGCGGTCGGGTTGGAGATGTGCACCTCGATGATCACACCGTCGTAGCAGGCGAGCGCGTCGTGGATCGCCCACGAGTAGTGCGAGAACGCGGCGGGGTTGATGATGATCGCCGCGCACCGGCCCCGAGCCCCGCCGATGGCGTCGACCAGATCGCCTTCGTGGTTGGACTGCACGTGCTCCACTGCGAACCCGGCGGCCGCCGCCCGCTCGCGCACGGCGGCCACGTAGTCATCAAGGGTCGCGTGCCCGTAGATCTCGGGTTCGCGCTGGCCGAGCAGCTGCAGGTTGGGCCCCGACAGCAACAGGATGATCGGCTGGCGGACCGCTCTGGGATCCGCTCCCGCACTCGAACCCCCTGGACCGGTCATCCCATGATCCTCTCAAACGCCGCGTCGATCACGGCTCGATCGACGCCGGTGACGGTCTCGACCCCTCGTGGCCCGTCGAGCACGAACGTCACGCCGTCGACCGCCTTCTTGTCCCGGCCGAACAGCTCGACGAGCGCATCGATGTCCACCGCGCCCGGCAGCGCGGAAGGGAGGCCGTAGGCGGCGACGACCCGGCGGTGCTCGTCCACCCGGGCCCGGTCGATCCGCCCGAGCAGGTGCGCCAGCTCCGCGGCGTAGACCAGGCCGATGGCAACCGCTTCGCCGTGGCGAAGATCGAACTGCCCGGCGATCTCCAGCGCGTGCCCCAGGGTGTGGCCGTAGTTCAGTATCGCCCGCCGCCCCGACTCACGTTCGTCCGACGCCACGACCTCGGCCTTGATCCGCACGCAGGCCGCGACGCGCTCGTCCATCGGAAGGCTGTCGAGGTCACCGCCTCCGAGGAAGTGGTACTTCGCCAGCTCGCCGAGGCCTGAACGCAGCTCCCGGGGCGGCAAGGTCGCCAACACCTCGGTGTCGCACAGCACCGCGGCCGGCTGCCAGAACGCACCGACGAGGTTCTTGCCCTCCGGCAGGTTCACGCCGGTCTTGCCGCCGATGGCCGCGTCGATCTGGGCCAGCAGCGTGGTCGCCACGTGCACGACCGGGACCCCTCGGTGGTACACCGCGGCCGCGAAACCGGCGGTGTCGGTCACGAGGCCACCACCGACCGCCACGACCGCGTCCGCCCGGGTCAACCCCCAACGAGCGAAGTCCCGGCACAGCGCCTCGACCGTGGCCATCGACTTGGCCCGCTCACCGTCCCCCATGAGGAACACCCGGTGCTCCCTTCCGGGGTCGACCTCGACGCCGACCGAGTCCTGGGTGACGACCGCGACCCGCCGCACCGTGGGGGCGAGCACCTCGGCCAGGGCGTGACGGGCCCCGGCTCCGACGAGCACGTCGTACCGGCGCTCCCCCAGCTCCACCGGGACGGTGATCACGGCGCCTCCTCGCACCCGCTCGGGCCGCCCTCCTGGCCCGCAGCCAGTTCGACGAGCCGGTCGACGATCTCGGTGACCGGCTGGCCGTCGACGTTGATGATGTCGTGGGCGACCTGGTGGTACGCGACCTCCCGTGCCGCGCTGAGCTCCGCCAGTCGGGCTTCGAGCGCCGTCGGGTCGCCCTCACTGCCGGCCAGCAGGGGTCGTCTCGCCGAGGACCTCGCGGTCATGCGGTGCGCCAGCTCGGCCGGGCTCGCTCGAAGCCAGATGACCGTCCCGTGCCGGCGCATCAGCTCACGGTTCGGGGGCCGAATCACGGCGCCACCTCCGGTCGCGACGACCGATGGCTCCTCCGCCGCCAGGACGGTCGCCAGGACCTCGGACTCCAACCGACGGAATGCGTCCTCCCCGTCGACGGAGAAGATCTCCGCCACGGTCCGCCCGGTTCGCCGTTCGATCTCGGTGTCGCAGTCCACGAAGCGGCGCCCGAGGCGGCGGGCCAGTTTGCGCCCGACGCTCGACTTCCCGCTCCCCATCATGCCGACCAGGACGAGGTGGCGCCGCCCGTCCGGCCCGGCAGGCGCGATCGCCGCCGACGCGTAGCGCGAGCGCGGCGGGGTACGGCCCGCGGTCTGGTCCTCGGAAGCGGTCGCATCCACTGCTCAGCCACCCGCGGCTGGCGTGCCCGCCTCGGAGGCCTGCGCGCCTCTCCCTTCGGTCCGGCGCAGCTGCTCCCGGTAGCCCTCGACGTTGCGCAGCAGCTCGTCGAGCGAGTCGCCTCCGAACTTGCGGAGGACCTCGTTGGCCAGCACCAGCGCGACCATGGTCTCGGCCACCACCCCCATCGCCGGCACCGCGGTCACGTCGGTGCGCTCCTTGAACGACACCGTCTCTTCCTTCGTGACGATGTCGACGGTCTTCAACACCGGGCGGTTGAGCGTGGCCAGCGGCTTCATGGCGGCGCGCGCCACGAGGAGCTCACCGGTCGAGATGCCGCCCTCGATGCCGCCGGCCAGCGTCGACTCGCGGCGGTACCCGGCTTCCGGATCCCACCCGATCGGGTCGTGGGCCTCACTGCCCCGCCGGGACGCGACCTCGAAGCCGTCGCCGATCTCCACCCCCTTCACCGCCTGGATGCTCATCAACGCCCGGGCGAGCTGGCCGTCGAGCTTGCGATCCCAGTGGACGTGGCTGCCGAGCCCGACCGGCACCCCGTAGCCGAGCACTTCGACCACGCCGCCGAGCGAGTCGCCGTCTCTGGCCGCTGCTTTGATCTCTTCGACCATGGCCTCTTCCGCGTCGGCGTCGAAGCAGCGGACGGCGGAGCGGTCGACGGTGTCCAGATCACCCGGCTTGGGTCGCACACCGGCGGCCGCCCGCACCGACCCGATCTGGATCACGTGGCTCAGGATCTCCACGCCGAGCTGGCCGAGAAGGATCTTGCCGACCGCGCCGGCCGCCACTCTCGCCGCCGTCTCCCGTGCCGACGCGCGTTCGAGCACGTCACGGGCATCGGTGAAGCCGTACTTCTGCATGCCGGCGAGATCGGCGTGCCCCGGCCGGGGTTGGGTCAGGGGCTGGCTGGTCTGCCCCGGATCGGGTGACATCTCTTCGGTCCACTTGCGCTCCCACTCGGAGTTGCCGATCTCGATGGCGACCGGCGATCCGAGCGTGCGGCCGTGGCGCACGCCACCGATGATGGTCAGCTCGTCCTGCTCGAACCGCATCCGCGGGCCGCGCCCGTAACCGAGCCGGCGGCGGGCCAGCTCACGGGCGATCTCGTCGGTCGTGACCGGAAGCCCCGCCGGTAGCCCTTCGATGACCACGACCAGCGCGCGGCCGTGGGACTCGCCAGCGGTGAGGAAGCGGAGCACCCGTTCAATCTACCGGCGGGCACCGGTCCGCTCGAAGCCCATACCGACGGTGCACCGGCAGCCCCGGCCGCTGCCACCGTCACTACCGGTTCCTTCCGTGGCCTCAGCCCACGACCACCGCCTGGCCGAACATCACCGTCACGACCATGCCGAGCACCAGGAAGGGTCCGAACGGGTAGGGCTTGCTCTTGCGGTAGACGACGAACAGCGCCATGCCGACGACGGCGCCCGACAGGAACCCCACGATCATCGCCCAGAGGATGTAGCCCAGCACCTGGGTGCTGCTTCCGGCGAGCCAACCGAGGTAGAGCCCGAGCACGGCCGACATCTTGACGTCGCCGAAGCCCATGCCCCGGTTGCCGAAGATGAGGTGGAAGATCAACAAGAACAGGAAGTAGCCGGCACCACCCCCGACCGCGTAGACGACCGCGACCGAGTCGCCCGCGAGGATCGACGTGATGGTGATGAGGGGCAGGGAGATGAGCAGGGTCGGGAGCACGAGCCGATCCGGTAGGCGCAGCACCTCGAAATCGATGACCGACAACGTCGCGAGCGACGCGAAGACGAAGAGGTAGCTGGCCAGCATCAGCCACGACTCATCCTGGAATCGGACCCCGGCCGCCACGAACAGCACGAGGACCAGCAGGTGCAGTACCAGGTACTTTCCGTGCGCCCGGATCGGTGGGAGGGCTTCGAGCAGCGGCTTGCCGTCGGGGATGCGGTCGACGAGGACCCCTCCGAACCATCCCGCCGGAAGGGCCAGGAACGCGCAGACGATGAGCTTCGTGAGGTTCACCGGCCGCGACCGTACCGGGGCGGGCTCACCATCGAGAGGATGCCCGCAACCGCGGCGCAACGGTTGTCATCGAGCTTCCGCCGCATCGGGCCACACGTCGGCCGCGCGCCGCCCTCAGCTGTTCACCGAGCCGAGGAACTTGATCAGCAGCTCGCGGTTGATCGGGTCCTCTTCGTCATCGACCTCGGCGAGTGCAGCTTCACGCTCCTCCGGCGTGGTTGCCTTGGCCGCCGCGGCGACGGCCTTGGCCGCTTTCGGGCTGAGGTTGGCGAGCTGGCGGGCGATCTCGGCGGCATCGACGGCGTTAGGCTCCTCCGCCTCGGCCGTCTCGGCCGTCTCGGTGGACGCAGCGGGCGCGGCCGCGGCCTCGGCGATCGCAGTGTCCTCGATGACCAGCGCGCCGGGGTCGAAGGTCTCGAGCTCGCCTTCTTCGTCGGTTTCCTCTTCGGCCCCGGAGGCCAGGAAGTCGGGCTCGGGTTCCGGTTCGAACGCGATGGTCTCGCCGCGCGCCGAGCTCGGGGCCGGAGCCGTGAAGCCGGCCCGGGGCTCGTCGATGACCACCAAGCCCAGCTCGACGAGCTCCTTGACCGCGCGGGACACCGGAAGCTCGCCCAGCTCGAGCTGCTCGCCCAGCACGCCGACCGGAGTGCCACCACCGACCTTCGCGAGGGTCCTCCAGCGATCCGCGCTGATCGTCACCTCATCGGTGGCCAGCTCGGGCGCGAGGGCGACCCAGTGATCGAGCGACGGAACGACCGCCGCGATCTCCTTCCACTCCTCGAGCATCTTCTCGGCCGCGCCGAGGAGGGGTTCGACCTCGGCCGGCGCACCGGCGTCGTCGGTGGTGATGTCGGCGTCGAAGACAAAATCGCCGCTCTCGAAGCGCAGCAGCTCGAACAGCACCTCGCCACTGTCCCCGGCGAGCGGCGCGGAGCTGGCCTCGCCCGCGACGACCGCACCGTCGACGAACCACAGGCTGCCCGTGCCGCGAGATCCGTCGAGCCGGAGGCAGCCGGTCTTCTTCGTGGACGACAGAAGTCGCAGGACGTCCGGTAGGGCGAAGGTTTCGATCGTGCCCTGAAGCGCCACGGTGACCTCCGGTTCTGGGTTGCGGCAGTCGATGGGACTCGTTCCCATCGGCAACTCGAGCTGCCGGTTTACAGGAACGCTCCCCGCGCTCGCGCTGCTCTCGCCGGGAGCGAGAAGCACCGAGATGCCAGGGGGCGACAGGACACTAGTACGGATCGGTACGGATCACTACCGAGGGCTTCGGATCACTACCAATCACTTCGGATCGGCGGACCGGGCCGTGAGAGCCGTGACCGCCGCGTCGGGCATCGACGAGATCGGGGCGGTTTCCCCTGTCCAGATCTCGAACGCGATGGCGGCCTGGTGGACGAGCATCCCGAGCCCGCCCACCACGGCTGCGCCGGCCGCCTCCGCCCGCTCGAGCAGCCTGGTGCGCAAGGGCTGGTAGACGATGTCGGCAACCACCTGCCCCGACCTCACGAGCGCGGGATCAAAGGGAACGCCGTCCTGCCCGGCCCCGTCGCCGGCGACCATCCCCACCGAGGTGGCGTTCACGACGAGATCGGCGTCGGCGATCTCATCGACGGACCCGGCCCGGCCGCGGTCACCAGCGAGCCGCGCCGCCCGCTCCCCCCGCTCGGCCGTCCGGTTGACGACGACCACCTCCGCGGCGCCAGCTCCGGCAAGGGCAGCGATGATCGCGCGGGCTGCGCCGCCGGCTCCGAGCACCACGCACCGGGCCCCGGTGGGAGCGAAGTCGGGCACCGAGTCGCGCAAGGACCGCAGGAAACCTTCGCCGTCGGTGTTGTGACCGACCAGGACCCGACCCTCGCGGCTGACGCAGTTCACGGCATCCAGCAAGCGGGCTTCGGGTCCGAGCCGGTCGACGGCGCGGGCGACGTCCGTCTTGTGGGGCATGGTGACGGACAGGCCGGCGATGCCCAGGGTCTTCATCGATTCGAGCGCGCCCTGGGCCCCGCCCGGTTCGACGTCGAAGGCCACGTAGACCCAATCGAGACCCAGCTCACGGAACGCCCGGTTGAGGATCGCCGGGGACAGCGAATGGCGGATCGGGTGCCCGATCACCCCGGCGAGGCGTGTCGAGCCCCCGGGGGTCCAGATCCGACTGGCCGTCATGGCGCGGCGCCGGCCCGGGGACGCACCTCGGCCCGACTCACAGCAGGCCCTTCCGCTCGGCCTCGTTGCGTGCCTTCAGGAACTCGTTGTAGTCGTTGGTGAAGAAGTGCCGGCCGTCCTGGTCGGCGAGCACGTAGAACAGCCAGTCGCCCTCGGCCGGGTTCAGCGCCGCTTCGAGGGACGCCTTGCCCGGGTTGGCGATCGGTGTCGGTGGCAGGCCGCTCTTGCGCCTGGTGTTGTGGGGGCAGTCGACACGCAGATCCGACGCGGTGAGCGGTACCCCGGCCTTCTCGACGGGGAGGCAGTAGTACACGCTGGCGTCGATCTCGAGGTTCATGTTCCGCACCAGCCGGTTGTAGATCACCCGGGCGATCTTGGGCCGGTCCTCGGCGATCTTGGCTTCCTTTTCGATCAGCGAGGCGACGATGAGCGCCTCGTACGGACCGATCTGGGTCTTGCCGGCCACGCCGTTCAGCTTCCTGGCGGCGTCGTGCAGCCCGACCTCGCGACCTACCTCGTCGAACTTCTCGAGCATCTGCCTGATGAGCGCCGCTTCGTCGCCGAGCTCCGACTTCTGCACCCGGTAGGTGGCCGGGAACAGGAAGCCCTCGAGGGGCTGACCCGGCTGGTGGAAGACGGTCTGGGTGGCCGGGAAGGCCACGGCGAGCTGATGGTTGAGCTCGTCAGCGTTCATGTCCGGGAACGAGTTCAAGATCTTCGTGCCGATCGGCATCGAGGTGAAGCGGTCCGGTGTCGGCCAGCCACTGACCCTCATGCCCTCGGGGAAGGTGACGTCGATGAACTTCTGCGGGATCGGGTCGCCCTCGAGTCGCTGGATCACGTCATCGAGCGACATCCCGGTGTAGAGCTGGTCGTAGTCACCGGCCTTGACCGAGTCGAGACCCTTCCACTTGGCGTAGTAACGGAAGAACGTCGCGCTCTTCACCACGCCCTTGCCCTCCAGGATCCGAGCGACCTGAGCCATGGTCGACCCGCTGGGGACCGACACGATGAGCTCCTCGGTGCCACGCTCGCTGCCCCGCACCTGGCTGATCACCCACCATCCACCTGCGCCGAGCACGCCCACGACCACGACGGCGAACGAGGCGAGCACGATGGCGGCCTTGCGCACCACACCCATCTCCTTGGGGATGTAGACGTACTCGCCCTCGTCGTCCCAGCCCTCGTCGTCCCAACCGTCGTCGTAGTGGTCGTCGTCGGGGCCCGGCGTCGGCTGGTCGATGGTGGTGTCGGTCACAGGCGTTCTGACGGTTCGGGAGCTCTCCGGGCTCGAACCCGGCAGCTCAGCGGTCTCGGTGATGTCGGTCGTTCCGGCGATCGAGCCAGGACTGCAGCATGATGGCCGCGGCGACCATGTCCACCACCTTGCGCCGAGCCTCGCGGCGCACGTTCTGCTCGACGAGGCTGCGCTCCGCGGTGACCGTGGTCAGCCGCTCATCGTAGGTCTCGACCACCACGGAAGTGGAGGCAGCCAGCTCCTCGAGCGCCGCGACCTCCTCGAGCGTCGCCCGGGCCGCGGGCCCCACCGATCCATCCAGCGAGAGCGGCAGCCCCACCACGATCCGCTCCGCACCCAGCTCCGCGGCCAGGTCGAGCAGCCGGCGGTGATCCCGGCGGCGATCGCCGGACCGGGGAACGACTTCCACCGGCGACGCGATCGTGCCCGTCGGGTCCGACACCGCCACACCGATGCGCTTGCTACCGAGATCGACGCCGAGGGCGCGCAACGCCGCATCCTTCCGGTCGGGTTCGCCGTGCCACCGTGCCACCGGGGCGGGTGAGGTCGACGCCGCGGCTCACGCGATGCCGGCGGCGGCGCGGGCGGACGCGAGGGCCGAGGCGATGCCGCCAGCGTCTCGGCCGCCCGCCATGGCGAAGTGCGGATCCTTGCCGCCGCCGCCGCCCCCGATGGCCTGCTTGCCTTCCGCGATGAGCGCGGGCGCGTCGAGGTCACCGCCGGGAACGGTCGCGGCCACCAGCGCCGCCCCCCCGCCGTCGGGTTCGCCACCGAGCACGACAGCCCGGACACCGGGCCGCTGGCGCACGGCGAGGGCCAGCGCACGCAAGTCATCGCGGCTGAGGCCGTCGACCCGAGCGATGACGACGACATCGACCGCCTGCTCGGCCAGCTCGCCGGCCTGGTTCGCGATCAGCTGCTGGCGCAACGCCTTGAGCTGCTTCTGGAGATCGCGCAGCTCGGCGGCCCGCCGCTCCGCCGCGTCGACGACCTCGTCGACGGGCACCCCGAGTGCGGACGCGACCCGGCTGAGCTGCGCCTCTTCCTGGCGCAGCCGCTCGATGGGACCGAAGCCCGAGATGGCCTCGATACGGCGGATGTTCGATCCGATCGATCCCTCACTCACGATCTTGACCGGACCGATGTCGCCCAGCGCGCGGACGTGGGTCCCACCGCACAGCTCGGTCGAATGCGGACCGGCCTCCAGCACCCGCACGATGTCGCCGTACTTGTCGCCGAAAAACGCGATGGCGCCGATCTGCTTCGCATAGTCCATCGTGGTCTCGTAATGGCGGGCCGGATAGTTCGCGAGCACGTCGCGGTTGACGAGATCCTCCACCGCCTGGATCTGCTCGGATGTCATCGCTTCGTAGTGGGAGAAGTCGAACCGCAGGCGATCGGGAGCCACGAGCGAGCCCTGCTGCTTCACGTGATCGCCGAGCACCTCGCGCAGGGCGTAGTGCAAGAGGTGGGTGGCGGTGTGGTTGCGGCGGATGGCGTCGCGGCGCTCGCCGTCGATCGTCGCGGTCACCTCCATGCCCGGCGTCAGCTCTCCCTCGACGATCCGGGCCTTGTGCCGGATGACCTGGCCCGGGACGCCGTAGACCGTATCGAGCACCTCGGCTCGGACACCGTCGGCGGTGATCACGCCGGTGTCGCCGATCTGGCCGCCGCTCTCCGCGTAGAACGGCGTGCGGTCGAGCACGACCCAGTCCATGCCGTCGCCCGCCGGCACCGTCGCGAGCACTCTGGCCTTGCTCTCGTACTCGTCGCGGCCGGTGAACTCGGTGGGGCCGAACTCTTCGAGCACCTCGAGGTACGGCTCGGCGTCGTCGCCGACGCCTTCGGCTTTGCGGGCCTGCTTGGCCCGCCGCTTCTGCTCGGCCATCTCGGCCTCGAAGCCCTCCTGATCGACCGCGACGCCGTGCTCGGCGGCGATCTCCCTGGTGAGGTCGAGGGGAAATCCGTGGGTGTCGTGAAGCAGGAATACCACCGACCCGGCAAGGGTGTCCCCCTCGGACAGCTTGTCGAGCTCGCTGTCGAGGATGGCGCTGCCCTGCTTGAGCGTCTGGCGGAACCGCTCCTCCTCACGGGTGACGACCCCGGCGACAAAGTCATGGTCGGCCACGAGCTTGGGATACGCCTCCCCCATCACCTCGACCGTGGCGTCGAGTAGCGCCGGGGTGACCAGCGACTCGACCCCGAGCAGGTGCGCGTGGCGCACCACCCGGCGGATGATGCGGCGCAACACGTAGCCGCGGCCCTCGTTCGAGGGGATGACACCGTCGCTGACCAGGAACGCGATGGTGCGGGCATGGTCGGCCATGATCCGGAGGCTGACGTCGCGCCGTTCGTCGCTGCCGTAACGGGCGCCGGTGAGCCGCTCGGCGCAGTCCACCAGGGGACGCAGGACGTCGGTCTCGAACACCGTCGGCACATCCTGCAACAGCACCAAGTTGCGCTCGAAGCCCGCGCCGGTATCGACGTTCCTGCTCGGCAGGTCGGCCAGGCTGCCATCTCCCTGCCGGTTGAACTGCATGAACACCAGGTTCCAGAACTCGAGGTAGCGCTCGTCGCCCCCGTTGGCCGGACCGCCCTCGGGGCCGTACTCGGGCCCGCGGTCGTAGTACAGCTCGGTGTTGGGTCCGCATGGCCCGGGCAGCCCTTTCTGCATCTCCCAGAAGTTGTCGGCTTCGCCCAGTCGCTGCACCCGCTCGGCCGGCAACCCGATGGTGTCCCGCCAGATCTGCTCGGCTTCGTCGTCGTCGAGATAGACCGTCGCCCAGATGCGGTCACCGTCGAAGCCGAGGACCTCGGTTGACAGCTCCCAGGCGAGCTGGATGGCGCCCTCCTTGAAGTAGTCGCCGAAGCTGAAGTTGCCCAGCATCTCGAAAAAGGTCAGGTGCCTGGTGGTCGTGCCCACGACGTCGATGTCGCCGGTGCGAACGCACTTCTGGACCGACGTCGCCGTCGGGTACGGTGCCGGCTCCTCGCCCAGGAAGTACGGCACGAACTGATTCATACCTGCGTTGGTGAACAGTGGCGCGGTCGGGTGGTGGGGGATGAGCCCCGACGACGGGACCACCGCGTGGCCCTTGCCTTCGAAGTAGTCGAGCCATGCCCGGCGCAGCTCGCCGGCCGACATTCGGTTCATAGGTCCTGACAGCCTACTGAGCCGGTACGACCGTCCCCGTCCCGATGGGGTCGTCACCGTCCCGGGCACTACCCGCCGCGGCCAGAGCCGCGCCCGTCGAGCTCCGCTCTGATGCGGACTTCGGCTTCCGCCATCGCCTCGCGCCCTTCGGCGACCGCGTCACGCACCGCGCCGGCAACGGTCCGGGTCACGTCCACCACGGTCTCGGCGACACCGTCGGCCGCCACCCTTCCCCGCAGCTCCCGCACCCGGACATACCCGTACGCGGCGCCGACCGCGCCGGTGACCGTCCCCAGCACGAACCAGGTAAGTCGCTTGAACATCAGGCTGCGTTCCTCCGTTCAGCCAGCTCGTCGCGCCGACGCTGGG
>FWPU01008114.1_pt1 | contig 18317 bp, 17 predicted proteins | sample 2228361 | NCBI WGS metagenome assembly FWPU01 (sample SAMEA103939777, study PRJEB20133) | metagenome
GGCGGATGGGGCGTGGTATCCTATTCATTGGGCTTCCTACGTGACTGGAAGCCCATTCTAATGCGTGTACGGTACACCGCGTAATTCCAGTCTAATATCACCCCTTAGAGCTTGGAGCAATGTTCACAGGTTGCTCCAAGCTCTAAGTTATGGTGATGCTAGTGACGGCTGAGATGTTTTGGCAAATCCTAGCCGAGTTCCGCCTCAACCTGGCCATGGCCCGCCGGTACTGGTTCAACCACATCAGCAGCTTCGTCATAGACATCCTCTTTTTCTACGCCCTGGTGGTGAGCGTGGAGCGGCTGGGGGTGGCGACGGGCCCAAAGCTGGCCGCTTTGCTCCTGACCTATATGGCCTTCCAGGTCATCGCCGAGATCTCCATGTTCTTCGCCTTCAACCTGAGCGACGCGGCCAAGACCGGGGTCCTGGAGCACCTGGCCCTGGCCCGGGGCGGGCTCTTGCGCCAGATCCTCTTCCGGGCCCTGGGGGACACGGCCTACATGCTCTTCCGCCAGGTCTTCGTCCTGCTCCTTCTGGCCCTGGGCCTCGGGGTAGGGCTCCGGGCCACCCCGTGGCTGCCCTTGGGCCTCCTGCCCTTGGTCCTGGCCTCCATGGGGTTTGGCCTGGCCATCGGGGCGCTCGCCCTTTACTTCAAGGAGATCACGGCCTTCTTCTCCATCCTGCGCTTTCTCCTCCTCCCTTATGTCCTCGCTATGCTCCGCTTTGAGCCCTGGATGGCCTACCTGCCCTTGGCCCCCGGGGTCCAGCTCCTGCGGCTTGGCCTCACGGGCGAGAGACTGCCCCTGGACCTCATGGGGCTGGCCCTTTTGCAGGGTCTCCTCTTCTTGGCCTTAGGCTTGGGGGCCCTGGCCTGGGTCTACGCCCTGGTGCGGCGGAAGGGTATCCTTGGGAGGTACTGAATGCTGGAGGTCCGGGAGGTCTACAAACGCTTCGGCGCCCTGGAGGCCTTAAAAGGTGTTTCCCTCACCCTGCGCCCCGGGGAGATCCTGGGGCTTTTGGGCCCCAACGGGGCGGGGAAGACCACCCTGATCAAGGTCATCCTGGGCCTCCTCCTGCCGGAGGCGGGGGAGGTGGTGGTGGTGGAGGGGGCGAGGCGGCGGAGGCCCCAGGGGCACGAGTTCGGGGTGCTCCTGGAGGGGAGCCGGAACCTCTACGTGAACCTGAGCCTCTTGGAGAACGCCCTCTACTTTGGGGGGATCCGGGGGCTTTCCCCCCGGTTCATCCGCCCCCGGTTTGAGGGGTGGCTGGAGCGGTTTGGCCTGAGGGACCGGCTCCACGCCCCCCTGGCCTCCCTCTCCCGGGGGATGCAGCAGAAGGGGGCCTTGGCCCTGGCCTTGAGCCTGGAGCCGCGCTTCCTCCTCCTGGACGAGCCTACTTTAGGCCTGGACCCCATGAGCCGGCGGGAGCTGGAGGAGATTCTCCTCGCCCTCAAGGGGGAGGGGTGGGGGATCCTCCTCACCTCCCACGACCTGGGGACGGTGGAGCGGGTGAGCGACCGGGTGGCCTTTATCCGGGGCGGGGAGATCCTGAGGGAGGGAAGGACCCAGGCCCTCCTTTCGGAGTGGGCGGGGGAGGGGTACGTACTGCGGCTCGGGGGGCCCTTTGGGGAGAGGGTGGCCCGGTTGGACGGGCGGTTTTTGCTGGAGGGGCCGGACCGGGTGGTCTTCCTGGGGGAGTGGGAGGCGCTCAAGGCCCTTCTCCCCCGCCTCGAGGGGGAGGTCCTGGAGATCTCCCGGGGGGTGCCGAGCCTGGAGGCCCTCTTCCTCCGGCTGGTGGGGGAGGGGGATGGCCGGCCTGGATAGGCTTTCCCCTTACAATCTCCTCCTCGCCGCGGAGGGGGCCCGTCTCTTCGCGGCGGGGTTTTTCTACCTCACGGTCTACCTCCTGGCCGCGGAGAAGGCCCGGATCCCCCTGGAGGCCACCCTGCCCCAGGTCCTCATCCAGGTCATGTTGTTGACCAGTCTCATCGTGGGGGCCCTCTTGGACCGGTTTGACCGGCGCCGGGTCCTGGTCCTCACCGCCCTGGCCCAGGGCCTCCTGGCCCTGGCCCTCCTCCCCGCCCTCTACCTCCCCCTGTTCTACCTCCTGGCCCTTCTCCTCCTCTTTGAGATCCTGGACCGCTTCCGGGGCCTGGCCGCTGGGCTTTATCTGAGGGCCCTGGTCCCCAAGGAGGCCTACGAGGGGAGGATGGGCCGGCTCTCCGCCGTCCACTTCGCCGCGGACAGCCTGGGGGATCCCCTGGCCGGGGCAGCCTACGCCAAGGGCCCTATCCTCCCTCCCCTTCTAGGGGGGCCCCTCCTCCTCTTTTCCGCCCTCCTCTACGCCCGCCTCCCCCCAGCCCCCCCGCCCCGGCCGGGGGAGCCCTTCCGGCTAGGGGAGGCTTTGGAGGGGCTCCGCTTCCTCCTAAAGCACCCCCGGCTCCACCCGGTCTTCCTGGCGGACCGCCTCTTCGGTTTGGTCTATTCCCTGGCCTTCGCCCTCTTGCCCCTGTACGTGCTCAAGGGTCTGGGAGCCCCCCCCTGGGTCTACGGCCTGCTTTCGGGGGCCGCGGGGCTGGGTTCGGCGGTGGGGGCGCTTCTTTTGGAGCGGTTTTTGCCCCTGGGGCGGCTCCGCCTGGCCGTGGGGAGTCTGCTCCTCATGGGGGGGATTTTGCTGGGGTTGGCCCTCTTCCCCTCGTGGCCGGTGGCGGTGGGGCTCCTCTTCCTGTTTGGGATACTTTCCCAGTTCTGGACGCTTTTGGTCATGGCCCTCTTCTACCGGGAGATGCCGGATGCCCTGGTGGGGCGGGGGATGGGGGGCGTGGCCTTTGTCTCGGGGGTCTTGGCGCCCTTGGGCCCTTTGGTGGGCGGGTTGCTGGCGGGGGTGAGCCTGGCCCTGCCCTTTGGGCTTGCCGGGGCCCTCCTCTTCCTCCTCCTTCCCTGGGCGGCAAGGGGGTGGAAAGGCTCTTAGGATCCCCCCACGTCTCAAGACGCAGTGGCCAGATACACCTTCTTTCGGAATAGGCCACCTTTGCCCTATAATGCCGGAGGCTAACAGCCAGTTTACGGAGGCAACTCGCATGAAAAAACTCATCGCAATTGGTTTAGCCGTGGCTACTGCCCTGGGCCTGGGGCTAGCCCAACAAATCCGCGTAGGCATGGCCTTTGACGCGGGTGGCAAAAACGACCGGAGCTTCAACCAGTCCACCTTTGAAGGGGCCCAGCGCGCCGCGCGCGAGCTAGGGGTGCGGGTCTTCGACTTTGAGCCGGGCGACCCCGGCCAGGTAGGCCAGGGCATCCGCCGCTTCGCCGAGGAAGGCTTCGACCTGATCATCGGGGTAGGCTTTGCCAACGAACCTTCCATCACCCGCAATGCCCAGGAGTTCAAAGACGTCAAGTTTGCTGTAATCGACTCGGTGCCCTGCGAGGGCAAGTGCGAGAACGCCGTAGGCCTGGTCTTCCGCGAGCACGAGGGCAGCTATTTGGTGGGCTACATCGCCGGTCGGATGACCAACACCGGCGTGGTGGGCTTCGTGGGTGGGATGGACATCCCCCTCATCCACAAGTTTGAGCAAGGCTACCGGGCTGGGGCCATCGCCGGGATGCGCGAGCGCGGCATCGCCAACCCCCGGGTGCTGATCAACTACGTAGGCAACACCCCCGCTGCCTGGAACGACCCTGGCAAGGCCAAGGAGATCGCCACCGCCCAGGCCAAGCAGGGCGCGGACATCATCTATGCCGCCGCCGGTGCCTCGGGCCTGGGGGTGTTGGACTTCGTGAAGCAACAGCGCTGCTTGAAGCAGGCCGACCTACCCTCGGGGGTGCGCTTCATCTCCAACAACGGGGCCAACGTGCCGCGCTACGCAGCTTACAATCAGTCCTGCCCCGCCGCCACCACCCGCCCGCTGTTCATGGTTGGGGTGGACGCCAACCAGAACTACCTGGGCGATACCGACAACAACCCCAACACCCTCAACCACGTGATCACCTCCATGCTCAAGCGGGTAGACGTGGCCACCTTTGAGGTCATCAAGGCCGTCAAAGACGGGACTTTCAAGGGTGGGGTGCGCGAGTTTGGCCTGAGCAACAACGGAGTAGGCTACGCCCTGGACGAGTACAACCGGGCCCTCATTCCCCAGGCCGTAATCGATCGCCTGAACGTTATCCGCAGCCAGATCATCTCCGGCGCGCTCAAAGTACCGGATAAGCGCTAGTACGCTTCCCCAGCAAAGCCCAGGGAACGCCTCCCTGGGCTTTTTTGCTCGCTTCCCCACCCTGTATGATTGGGATTATGAGTGACCCGGCTTCCATCGGCGCGCCCCCGGATGGCGCGGTGGCCCTGGAACTAAAAAACATCACCAAGCGCTACCCGCTGGTGCTGGCCAACGACCGAATCTCCCTCGAGGTGCGCTGGGGCGAGGTACTGGCGGTGGTAGGGGAAAACGGGGCGGGCAAGTCCACCCTGATGAAGATCGTCTACGGCCTGGTCAAACCCGACCAGGGGGAGATCTGGGTAGACGGCAGGCCCGCCCAGATCAAAGAGCCGGGCGACGCTATCGCCTTAGGGATTGGGATGGTGCACCAGCACTTCATGCTGGTGGATCCCTTCACGGTGCTGGAAAACATCATCCTGGGGGCCGAGCCCACCCAAGGGGGTCAGCTCAACCTGGCCCAGGCCCGGGCCGAGGTAGAGGCTTTGATGAAGGACCTCGAGTTCAGCCTACCCCTCGACACCCCGGTGGAGGAGCTGCCGGTAGGCCTGCAACAGCGGGTGGAAATCCTCAAGGCCCTCTACCGTAAGGCCCGAATCCTCATCCTGGACGAGCCCACCGCGGTACTCACCCCACAGGAAGCCGAGGAGCTGTTTGCCTTTTTGCGCCGTTACGTGGCCCAGGGCCACGCGGTGATCTTCATCAGCCACAAGTTGGCCGAGGTCATCCAGCTCTCCGACCGGGTTACGGTAATCCGCGACGGCAAGGTAGTGGGCACCGTTCGTACCCCCCAGACCAACGTAGCCGAGCTGGCCCGCATGATGGTGGGGCGGGAGGTGATTCTCTCGGTGGACAAAGGCCCAGCCCAGCCCCGCGAGGTGGCCCTCGAGGTGGTCAACCTCAGCATTCCAGGCAAGGACAAAAAGCACCGCCTCAACGGGGTCTCCTTCCAGGTGCGTTCCGGCGAGATCGTGGGCATCGCCGGGGTAGAGGGCAATGGGCAGACCGAGCTGGTCGAGGCCATCACCGGCTTACGCCCTTATGAGGGCAGCATCCTCTACGGCGGCCAGCCCCTAAAGCCCAATGCCCGCGTGGTGCGGGAATGGGGTCTGTCCCACATCCCCGAAGACCGCAATGCCCGCGGCCTGGTGCTGGACTTCACCACCCGGGAAAACCTGATTCTGGGCGACCACTACCGCCCCCCCAATGCTGGCTTCCTGGGCTTTTTGCATGCCGAGGCTATCGAACAGCAAGCCCGAGAGATTGTGGAACGCTTCGACATCCGCCCCCGTAGCACCGATCTCCCCGCCCGGCGTTACTCCGGGGGCAATGCCCAGAAGATCATCGTAGGGCGTGAGCTGAGTCGCAAGCCCAAGGTGCTGGTGGCAGCCCAGCCTACCCGCGGGGTGGACATCGGGGCCATCGAGTTTATCCATGAAAACATCGTCAAGGCCCGCGACGCGGGTATGGCCGTGCTGCTGGTCTCGGCTGACCTAAACGAGGTGCGCTCCCTGGCCGACCGTATCCTGGTTATGTTTGAAGGTCGCATTATGGGCGAACTCGAGGCCAGCCAGGCCAGCGAGGAGAAGCTGGGGCTATTGATGGCCGGCATCACCGACTAGTTCCAGCTAAAGCACCACGGGAAGCCTTATGACAGAGCACAGATGGGTTAGCCCCAATTTCATCACCGAAATCATCGATGAGGACCTGAACGCAGGCCGCTACCCCAAGGTGGTTACCCGCTTTCCTCCTGAGCCCAACGGCTATGCCCACCTGGGGCACGCCATCGCCAGCTACATCGACTTCGGCATCGCCAAGGACTACGGTGGGGAGTGCCGGTTGCGCATGGACGATACCAACCCCGAGACCGAGAAAGCCGAGTACGCCGAGGCCCTGATTGCCGATATGCGCTGGCTGGGCTGGGACTGGGGGCCTAAGGTCAGCTACGCTTCGGACTATTTCGAAAAGCTCTACGCCATGGCCGAACGGCTGATCCAGAAGGGGCTGGCCTACGTGGACAGCGTCTCCCCCGAGGAGATGGCCCGGCTGCGTGGCACCGTGGATCAGCCCGGTACCCCTAGCCCCTACCGCGAGCGCAGCGTGGAGGAGAACCTCGAGCTGTTCCGACGGATGCGCGCCGGGGAGTTCAAAAACGGCGAACACGTGCTGAGAGCCAAAATCGACCTAGCCAGCCCCAACATGAAGCTGCGCGACCCGGTGCTCTACCGCATCGTCCACGCGCCCCACTACCGCACCGGCAGGAAGTGGTGCATCTACCCCTCCTACGACTTCGCCCAGGCTACCACCGATGCCCTAGACGGGGTCACGCACAGCCTGTGCAGCCTGGAGTTCGTGGACAACCGGGCCATCTACGACTGGCTGATGGAGCACCTCTGGGAGGAAATCCGCACCCGGCCCGGCGACCCACCCCGGCAGTACGAGTTTGGCCGCCGTAGCCTGGAGTACACCGTGGTCTCCAAGCGCAAGCTGAAGAAGCTGGTGGAGGGCGGCTATGTGCAGGGCTGGGACGACCCCCGCCTACCCACCCTGGCCGCCCAGCGCCGGCGGGGGGTGCGCCCCGAGGCCATCCTGCGCTTTGCCCGCCAAGTCGGCATCTCCCGTACCAACCGCACAGTGGACATGGCCCTTTTAGAGGGGGCCATCCGCGACGACCTCAACACCGTGGCCCCCCGGGTGATGGGAGTTTTGCGCCCGCTAAGGGTGGTGCTGACCAACCTAGCCGAGCCCCGCAGCATCGCCGTGCCCTACTGGCCCCACGACGTGGTGGCGGAGTCCCCCGATGGCCGGGTTCCCCTCCCCAATGGACAGCGGGTCCAGCCCGAGGAGGCCACCCGCCCACGGGTTCTATCGCCGGTGGTTTACATCGAGCAGGAGGACTTTGCCCTAAACCCCCCTCCCGGTTTCAAGCGCCTGAGGCCCGGAGGCCAGGTGCGCTTGAAGATGGCCGGGGTCATCCGCTGCGACGACTACTCGACCGACGCCTTTGGGGCGGTATGCGAACTGCGCTGCACCTGGCTGGGGGAAGAAGGCAAGGCGGCTGGGGTCATCCACTGGGTCAGCGAGGCCGAGGCGGTGCCGGCGGAGTTCCGCCTCTACGACCGGCTTTTCACCGTACCACATCCCGAGGCCGAGGCTAAGGAACACGAGGATGAACACGAGGCCGAGGAAAAGGACTTCCTGGCCTTCCTGAACCCAAAAAGCCTCGAGGTGGTGCAGGGGTATATCGAAAAGAGCGTGCTAGCCGACCCACCCCAGACCCGCTACCAGCTCGAGCGGCTGGGCTACTTCTGGCAAGACCCCCTCGACTCCCGGCCCGAGGCCCTGGTCTTCAACCGCATTGTGACCCTGAAGGACACCTGGAGTAAGGCCACCGAAGGCCGGGAAGGCCAAGGCGAACGGCAAAAGCCTGAGCGCGCGGCTGCACCCACCCCTAGTCTGGCCCCCCTCAGCCCCGAACAGCAGGCCCGCTTCGAGGCCTTTCAGGCCCAGGGGGTTGGGGCGGCGGAGGCTTTGGTCCTGGCGCGGGAGCCTCGGTTGGCGGCGTACCTGCAGGAGGCCGCTGTTCATGTCCCCCTGACCGCCCTGGCCGGATGGGTGGTCAACGACCTAGGCCCAGCCATCCGGGCGGGCACCTGCCGGGTTCCCCCTCAGGGGCTGGCCGCCCTGGTGCGGCTTCTGCAGGAAGGCCAGATCAACAGCCGCATCGCCAGGGATGTGCTGGCCGAGGCCTTGGCCCAAGGGGCCGACCCCGCCGAGCTGGTCGCGCGCAAGGGGCTGCGCCAGCTAAGCGATGAAGGCACCCTCGAGGCCCTCCTCGAGCGCATCCTGGCCCAGTACCCGGAAAAAGTCGCGGCCTACCGCGCGGGCAAAACCGGACTGCTGGGCTTCTTTGTGGGCCAGGCCATGCGGGAGACTCAGGGGCAGGCCAATCCCCAGGTTTTGCAAGCCCTACTCACCCGTAAGCTCTCGGGCTAGACACCCCTCTCATCTCGAGGCAGCTACACTAGAGTCAGCTCGCGAATGCGGCTGCTTATGAAAAACCTCTCCTTTCCTTTGTTTAGCCTGGGGGCCCGTGAGCCCTTCAACACCCTTTCCCACGCCGCCGGTGCCCTATTGGGCCTGGTTGGCACAGTAGTGCTTTTGTTCTTTAGTCAAGGCAGCACCGCCAAGGTCGCCGGGGCTTTGGTCTTCGGCCTCAGCATGGTGCTGATGTACACCTCCTCGGCCCTCTACCACGCCCTGCGGGTCTCCGAACGAGCCTTACTCTGGCTTCGCAAGCTGGACCACGCCGCTATTTTTCTCTTTATCGCCGGAACCTATACCCCTGTGCTTTTACAGGCCCTCGAGCCAGCCTGGCGGCCCTGGGCTTTAGGCCTGGTCTGGACCCTGGCCGCTTTGGGGGTGGGCCTCAAACTGGTGACCCTAAAGGCTCCCCGCTGGCTATACACCGCCACCTACCTGGGCATGGGCTGGCTCGCGGTCTTTTTTCTGCCTAAGCTGGCCATCACCCCCTGGGCCTTAGGGTTCCTGATAGCCGGCGGGGTGGCCTACAGCCTAGGCGCCCTGGTCTACGCCACCAAGTGGCCCAACCCGCTGCCGCAACAGGTAGGCTTCCACGGCCTCTGGCACCTGTTCGTGCTGCTGGGCAGCCTGGGGATGTACCTGGCGGTGCTCTTCCTTTACCGGTAAGGGCTAAGAGGGCCTCGCTGCCTGCCTAGCGGCACGCAGCGGTCTGTGCCCAATCCAGACTAGAAGCTAATGGTCGCCTGGCCCAGCTTGCCCAGGATCAACATCGAGGCCACGGTGGCCGCGGTGAGGATGATCAGGATCAGGGCCATGCCGATGTAGCGCAGGTCGGCCCCCTCGCTTTCGACCTCGAGGGTGCGGGGGCGCAGGGCCAGGTACAGAAGCCAGGTCACCAGAATCGAGCCGATGGTAAACAGGATGGCAAACAGCACGCTACTCCTCCTTGTAAGGCGGCCTTTCGGAGGCCCTGCGCTAGACCATCCGCCAGGCGCGGAGCAGGGCCTCGAGGCTTCTCCCTAAGCCTACCAGACCTATGCCGTAGGTGGGTATACCCTGGGCCCAGCCCACGGCCCCTACCCGTGGCCCTTCGAAGGTTGGCAGCGGAGCCGGGGCCGGGGCCTCCCAGGGGGCATAGGCCCGGGGCTCGAGGTAGCCAAACTCTGGCCTGAGCGCCACCTCGAGCGGCCGGGCCTCGCGGGGGTCGTCCCAGGGAACCCACACCCCCTCGGCCACTTCTTTTTGGCCGGGATAGCGGACGCCCAAGCCCTCCCCCGCACATACCACCAACGCCCGGCGCGGGCTGGCCCAGTAGAGGGCCCGGGCAAAGGGAGCCGCATGGTCTTCGGAAAAGTCGAGGCCCAACACCAGCCGCCCCTTGAAACGATGGGGTAGCTGGGGCAGCACCTCCTCCAGCCAAGAAGCCGGCATCCACAATAGCAGGGTCTCGCCCCCATAGGCCCCCTCGAGCCAGGCGTAAAAACTGCCGAACTCATCGACCAGGGTTCGGGTTCGCTCCTCCAGCAAAGCGGTTAGCCAGTGGGCTGGCAGCACAGCGGTCTTAGGCATGGCGAAATAGCCCCCAGGGTCAGTATATTGGAAGGAAAAGTGGATAGCCTGCGTTTTGACCCCGCCCCTAGGTCTGTGTTAGCCCAACGGTTCCGCTGGGAGGTTCCGGCTTTTTTCAACATGGCCCAGGCCACCGTAGGGCAAGCCGCTGAACGCACCCCCCAGCGCATCGCCCTGATCGAGCCCCAGTTGGGCCGCAAGACGACCTTTGCTGAGCTGAACGTCCTATCCAACCGGCTGGCCAACCTTTTGCAGGCCCAGGGCCTAAGGCCCAAGGATCGGGTAGGGCTCTTAATGGGCCAGTCCCTCGAGCTGGCCCTGGCCCACCTGGCCCTGTACAAGCTGGGGGCCATCGCCCTGCCGCTCTCCCTTCTGTTTGGGCGGGATGCCCTGCTGTACCGGCTGGAACACGCCGAGGCTCGCCTGCTGATCGCCGAGCGGGGGGCCCTCGAGGCGCTCGAGCTAAACCTACCCACCGACCTGCCGGTCATCTACCGCGAGCAGATTTTGGAAAGCCTAGGGGCCGCTCACCCCGAGTTCACCCCCCACCCCACCCGGGCCGACGACCCCGCCCTGCTGATCTACACCTCCGGCACCACCGGCAAGCCCAAGGGGGTTCTGCTGCCGCACCGCACCCTGCTGGGCCACCTGCCCGGTTTCCGCATGTTCTGCAACTTTCCGGGGGAAGAGGCCACCTACTGGTCGGCAGCCGACTGGGCCTGGATTGGCGGGCTGCTGAACGTGCTACTGTGCGCCTGGGCGGGGGGCTACACCGTGGTGGCCTACCGCTCGCGGCGCTTCGACCCCGAGGAGGCCCTGCACCTCCTGCGAAGCCAGAGGGTGACCCACACCTTCCTCTTCCCCACCGCGCTCAAGCTGCTACGCCAGCTCGAGCGCATCGAAAATCCCCCTGCGCTGAAGAGCATCCACTCGGGGGGCGAACCCTTGGGCGCTGAACTCCTGGCCTGGGTCGAGGAGAACTTCGGCCTGCCGGTCAACGAGTTTTATGGCCAGACCGAGGCCAACCTGCTGGTGGGCAACTCCTACACCACCGACCCCATCCGCCCTGGCTCCATGGGGCTCCCCTACCCCGGCCATCGGGTTGAAATCATCGACGAGGCTGGGCAGCCGCTGCCTCCTGGCGAGGTGGGCGAGATCGCCTTGCGCACCCCCGACCCGGTCGCTTTTTTAGAGTACTGGAACAACCCCGAGGCTACCCGGCAGAAGTTCATCGGCCCTTACCTGAGAACCGGCGACCTGGGCAGCCAAGACGAGGCCGGCTACCTGTGGTTCAAAGCCCGCGCCGACGACCTAATCAAAAGCGCCGGGTATCGCATCAGCCCCTTCGAGGTGGAAGAAGCCCTGCTGCACCACCCCGCAGTGGCCATGGCCGCGGTCGTAGGGGTGGCCGACGCCCAGCGGGGCCAGCGCATCGTGGCCTACATCAAGCTGCGCCCGGGGCAGGTGGGCACCGCGGCCCTGACCCAGGCCTTGCAGGAGGAGGTGCGCCAGCGGGTAGGGCACCACGCCTACCCCAGAGAGGTGCACTACGTGGATGAACTCCCCCTCACCCCCACCGGCAAGATTCAGCGCTTCCGCCTAAGAGAAAATCTAGGGTAGTTTTTGGACTTAGCCTCTGCACGCCCCTTTGGTGGACGAGGGGGTATGATGGTAGGGCTGTGCGTTATCTCATTGTTTCCGACCTCCACGGCAACTGGCCCGCCCTCGAGGCCATCCTTAGGGAGGCCCGGGACTACGACCAGGTGCTCTTCCTGGGCGATGCAGTGGGCTACTATCCCGACGCCAACCGGGTGCTGGACTGGCTGCGCTCGGTCAACGCCAAGGGAGTGCTGGGCAACCACGACATCTGGCTACTGGACATAAAGTCCATGCAGGTAGACGGGCCGGTGCTGGAGATTCTGGCCTGGCAGGCCGAGCGCATTAGCCCCGAGAACCGCGAGTACCTCTCCCAGCTCCCCTGGACCACCGAGGTGGACGGAGCCCTGCTGGTGCATGGCAGCCCCCTCGACCCGATGGCCTACCTCGAGGAACTGGAGCAGGCCCGCGAGGTGTTCCACCGGGTGCCCTACCGCTGGATCTTCCACGGGCATACCCACCTAGCCGGCAGCTACCTCTTTCTGGAAAACCCCAAGGCTGGCGGCCCGATGCTCCGCTACCAGCGCTACGCCCATGGGGGTGAGCTGATAGTGGCCCCGCGGGTGCGGGCCATCGTCAACCCCGGCTCCACCGGCCAGCCCCGCGACGGGGTGGTGGGGGCGGCTTACGCCATCTGGGACTCCGAGGGCGCCACGGTGGAGTTTTACCGGGTCAGGTACGACCTTGAGCGGGTGCTTGCTCGGCTGCACCACGAGCAGTTCCCCATGTGGCTTTACGAGCGGCTGGTGCTGGGTAAATAGCATGAAGGTCCTCGGGCACCGGCACATCCTCGAGACCTTGCCCAGGCTGAAGGCCCAAACCTTTTTGTTCACGGGTTCGGAAGGGGTAGGCCGGCGCACGGTAGCCCGCTGGTTCGCCGCCGGTCTCAACTGCGCGAGAGGCTTCCCTCCCTGCGGGGTATGCCCTTCCTGCCGGCTGGAACCCCACCCCGACTACCTGGAGATCGCCCCGCAAAGCGAGACCAAGACTGGCCGCAAGGCCCGCCTGCCCCAAATTCGCCTGGAGCAGATCGTCCCCCGAGAGGGCCAGGAAGAGACTAATCTGCTGGACTGGATGAGCACTTACCCCCGTTTTCGGGTCAAACTGGCGGTGATTGACGGGGCCCACTGGCTAGGCGAGGCCGCGGCCAATGCCCTGCTCAAGCTGCTGGAGGAGCCCCCCGGCTTTGCCCGAATCGTGCTGGTAGCCCCCAGCCGCGAGCTGGTCCTGCCCACCCTGGCCAGCCGCAGCCTCGAGGTGGGGTTTGCCCCTCTGCCCGAGGCCGAACTGCGCACCCTAAGCGCCGACCCGGAGATCCTGGCTTTCGCCCAGGGCTCGGTAGGGCGGCTCCGCTGGGCCCTCGAGCACCCCCAGGACTTGGCCCGGCTCACCCGCCAGGTGGAAGGGGTGCTGGAGGCTATAGGGCCCGCCCAGGCCCTGGAGGCCCTAGGCCAGCTCGGCGAGTTGGAGCAGGCCTTGCCCTACCTGGCCCACCGGCTGGGCCAGGCCCTCCCCCCAGAGCAACCGGCCTACCGGCAAGCCCTCGAGGCCCTGGCCCGGGCCCAGGATGCCCTAGCCGCCTACGTGGGCGAGGACCTGGTCAAGACTTGGCTGGCCCTGCGGTTGGTTCAGGCTCTAGCCCGGTCGGGTCATCCTGCGATAGGCTGAGGGTAGACTGTCTGTCTGGCAGTCTATCTGGGCAAAGTTCCGCCCTCTTGGGGAGGTTTACATGCAGTGCGTCGGCGTGCGGTTTGCGCACAGCCCTAGAATCTACGACTACCGCTTCAGCGAGCCCGCTCCACCCCTGGATAGCTGGGTAGTGGTGCGAAGCAAGCGGGGCCTCGAGCTGGCCAAGGTGCGCACCGCCTCCCGCCCGGGCCAGCCTGCAGGGGAGGTGGTGCGCCTAGCCACCCCCCAGGACCTGGAGCAACACGCCCGCCTCAAGGAGCGGGCCGAGGAGGTGCACTGGTGGCTCAAGGCCCGGCTGCGCCGGGAGGGCCTCCAGGCTAAGGTACTGGGCTGCGCTTTTACCCTGGATGCAGGCCACCTCTCGGTCTACTACGCCGCGGAGAAGCGGATTGACCTACGGCGCTGGGTAGGCGAACTGAACAAGCTCGCGGGGGCTCGGGTGGAGTTCATCGCCCTGGGCCCGCGTGACCAGACGGCCTACCTGGGAACCCTGGGGGCCTGCGGCATGGAGTCGTGTTGCTCGAGCTGGCTACAGGACTTTGCCCAGGTCTCCATCAAGATGGCCCGCGACCAGCAGCTTCCCCTCTCACCAGAAAAAATCTCAGGGCCTTGTGGTCGTTTACTGTGCTGCCTGCAGTACGAGCACGACCTCTACCAGGAGCTTCTGGCCGACCTACCGCGCAAGAACACCAAGGTCTGTAGCATCCACAGCACCTGCGGCAAGGTGGCCAAGCTCAACCCTCTGGCTGGAACCGTGGATCTGATTACCGAAGAAGGCAGCTGGGTGACCGTACACAAAAGCGAACTACGGCGGGAGTAACGCGCCAGCACTCGCCAGACCTTCAGCACTACTGCTAGATAGAAATCGTTCCAGGCTGTAAGCTTAGAGCGTGTCTGGCTTTGAACACCCGAAAACCCGGTTCATCTACCGGGTGGGCGCTGTGATCATCAAGCGCCAGCAGGTATTGCTGTGCCACGAGCCACAAGGCGATTTCTGGTACTTGCCGGGTGGGCAGGTTCAGCTGGGCGAGGAAGCTCGCTCGGCCCTGGCTCGAGAAATATCCGAAGAGCTAGGGGTTATAGCTACTGTGGGCCGTATGCTATGGGTAGCAGAAAATTTCTTCGAGCTGGGCGGGCGCAACTTTCATGAACTGGGCCTGTATTTTGCCGTGGATGTACCACTTCAACCCACTCCAGAGTCGCTACGCGGACAGGAGCAGGGGCAGGATTTATGGTTCCGCTGGATAGCCCTGCAAAACCTACCCCAAACCAACCTGAAACCCGGTTTTCTCAAAGGTGCTCTGCGGGCGCTGCCAGCATGCACCAAGCATATTGTGCAACTTGTGCAACGGGCCTGATGCCCCCGAAAACTCCCCTTTCAGGTTCATAAATCTTCATGGCGAGCCTGAGCCCCTCTTTACTCCTGGAATCGGGCCAGGAGTGAGGGAATGCCCACAGCCTCTTCTGGGACTGCCAGACACTGCGCGAGATGGCCTAACCTACTCTGCTCTGCTACACTTGGGGCGATGCCCTACAAGCAAAACCATCACCGCTGTGTACAACCGTTACCGGGAGTGTGTTGTGCTTGAGATCGGCAAGGTGCTCACCCGTAGTTTTGGGCTTTTGGCCCAGCACCCCCTGGGCATTGTCTGGCTGCTGATTCAAGCCCTGCTGGTTAGCCTGTTTACCCTGGGCCTGCTGGCCGGGCCCATGCAGGTAGGCCTCTACACGGTTCTAATCCGTCATGCCCGCACGGGGGTGTGGCACCCCGAGGCCCTGTGGGGCCATACCAGTGGGCACAACATGGTGGCGGGAATGGTGTTTGTAACCAGCGCCCTGGCGGCGTTTGTGGTCGGCCTTCCGGTCGCGGTGCCTAATGCTCTGCTGGCCTCGCTTCTGGGCTATTTGGGTCTAATGGCCATCAACCTGCTGTGGTTCTATACCTTCCAGATCATGGTAGACGACGAACAGACCTGGCCAAAAGCCATTCGCAAGGGCTGGGACCTGATGCAGCAGGGGGGGTTGGGCCAGCACCTCTTGTTGATTGCCATCCTCGAGGCTTTGGTCCTGATCTCGACCCTTTCGACCCGGCTACCCTTACAGATAAGCATGTACCTTCTGCTGCTGGGCTTCTCGACGGTGGCCCGGGCGGTGGCCTACGTGCAGCTTGTGCTGCAAAGGGCCTTTGAGGTATAGCCCCACAATGCTGGGTTCTGTGGGCCAGTCCCCTACTTGTCGTAGGGCTTGCCCACCGCCGCCGGCGGACGGCTGCGACCGATGAAGCCAGCCAGCACCAGCATGGTCAGGATAAAGGGCATGGCCTGCACGATGGTGGCGGGTAGAATATCGCCCCCCTGAAGCTGGATGGCCAGGGCCTGGGCAAAGCCAAAGAGCAAGGTAGCCCCCAGCACCCCAAAGGGATGCCACTTGCCGAAGATGAGGGCCGCCAGGGCGATAAAGCCCGCCCCCGCGCTCATGGCCCGGATGAACTGGTTGAGGAAGCCAATCGAGAGGTAGGCTCCGGCAATCCCCGCCAGCACCCCGGACAAAATCACCGCTGTATAGCGCATCCGGATCACATTCACGCCCATGGTCTCGGCGGCCTCGGGGTGCTCGCCCACCGCCCGCAGACGCAGCCCCCAGGGGGTCTTGAACAGCACCCACCAGACCAGCGGCACCAGCAAAAAGGCCACAATGACCAGAATCGAGACGCTGCCCGGCCCCAAGGGCACATTGGGCAGCCGGTTGACTACCTCCTGCGAGGTGGAGGTGTTGTTGTAGAGCACCTGCAGCACAATGGAGGGGGCCCCCAGGGCGGCGATGTTAATGGCCGTACCAGAGACAATCTGGTCAGCCCGGTAGCGGATACAGGCGATGGCGTGCACCAGGCCCACCAGCCCGCCCACCAAGGCCCCAGCCAGCAACCCCACCCAGGGAATCCAGAAGGCCACCTGCCCCCCGGTAGCTACCTCGATGCGGTTCACGGTGATGGCCGCGGCAGCGGCGCCAAAGAGAATCATGCCCTCGAGGGCGATATTCACTACCCCACTGCGCTCGGAAAACAGCCCGCCCAACGAGGTCAGTAAAAGCGGCGCGGCCTGGCGCAGGGTGGAAAAAAAGAGCGCGATAACAATCTCCATGGCTTAGTCTCCTCCTGCAGGTGCGGACTTGGCCTGCCGGGCCTCCTGCTCGGCCTTGGCCTCGGTCTCGATCTGGGCGGCCCGCAACGGGTCGGTGAAGTAGCGCGGCAGCAGCCCCCCCACCGCAATAAACAGGATAATCAGGGCCTGAAGAACCTGGATGATCTGGTTGCTGATGCCCAGCTGCGCATTGAGCGAGACCCCCCCCGCCAGCAACACACCGAACAGGCTAGCCGAGAGAAAGATGCCCAGGGGCATGTTCTGGCCCATAAGCGCCACGGCGATACCATCGAAGCCGACGCTGGCCGGAATGGCCGTCTTGAGCCGGTAGGTGCCGTCCATACCGGCCCCCAACACGTAGTGGGTGGCCGCTAACCCCGCCAGGGCTCCAGCGATCACCATGGTCAGAACGGTTTTTCGCTTGAGGTTCACCCCGGCGTACTCGGCAGCCTTGGGCGCCAGACCGGTGGCCCGCAGCTCGTAGCCCGTAGAGGTACGAAAAAGGTAGAAGTTGTAGAAGAGCAGGGCCAAAATGGCAATCAGGAAGGAACCGTTGAGCAGCTGCGAGGCCAGCGCCGAGCTGATGGTCACCGGGAAGCCGGGCAGCAGCCCACCCAACACAAAACCCAGCACCATAGCTGCTATGCTCAGCAAGAGGCGCTTGCCCAGCTCCCAGCGTCTGAAGCCGTAGTAGGCCCCTAGCGCAGCCACCACCGCCAAAGGCAGGGCCCAGGAGAAGGTGCTGTCGGGGGCCAGAATATGAATCATCAGGGGGATGCGGGCCCCTTCCTGCATCTCCTCGCTGCGCCCCTCGAAGCCTTCGGCCTTGAAAGGCAGGCGCACCGTCTGGCCGAAAAAGCGGTACTCATTGGCGGCCAGCATGAACAGCAGCACCGAGGCCGCGATGTAGTTCATCATGATGGTATTGATGACCTCGTTGGCACCAAAGCGGGCCTTAAGCCAGCCCACGATGCCGCCCCACAAGGCCCCGCCCAAAGCTGCGGCCAGAACGGCTGCGGGTAGGAGGAGCCAGCCTGGCAAGGGCAGGTATACCCCCGCCAGCATGGCGAACAGCGCACCGATGGTGAGCTGGCCTGGGGCCCCGATGTTGAACAGCCCGGCGCGGAAACCAAAAGACACTGCCAAGCCAGTAAAGATTAGAGGAGTCGCAAAGGCCAGGCTATTGAACAGGCCGGGCAAGCTCAAAATGGGGCTAAAGAGAATCTGGAAGGTGTAGGTCACTAAGTCGAGCTTCCCCGCAACCAGTTCGCGCAGGCTCACCCCCTCCACCCCTTCGGTGCCCAGACCAGGGCGCAGGACGGCTACCACCACGGCCCCCATCACCACCGCCAGCAAGAGGGAAAAAACCGGCACCACCACGCCCCGCAGCCGCACCAGGAAGGCCCGCCCCCCCGGAAGCTGCATCCGGGCCAACAACAGCAGGGCCAGCGAATAGAAAAAGCCCGCGTACATCCCCAGCGACAGGGCGAAGCGGCGCAGGGGCGGACGGCGGGCCCCAGCGGCCAGGGCGGCCTCGTTGGCTGCGCTTACCACCTGGTAGAAAAGCAGGGCCTCGAGGGCGAAAAGGGCCAGGCCCACCCCCCCCAGAAGGTAAAGCCCTCGAGCCCGGCTTTCGGCGTTGGGGAAAAACAACACACCGCCGGCAGCCAAAAGCAGCAAAATCCAAAGGACGAAGACTGGGCCGAGCCAGCCAAAGGAAAGCCCCTGCGGCAGGGACAGGCCCTGGGGGTTGATGGGACCTAAGGGATTAAGGAGATAACCGGTGCCGTCAAACTCCCGCATGGGAACCGCCCAGGGGGCCAGGAGCAGGGTGACGAGCACCAGCAGGTTAACCAGCAGAAAGAAGTACCGAGCCATAGACTCCTCTGAAGCGGATTCTACACTGCCCCCACCGTTTGACTAGGCCGGAATGCTCTGTTGCAAAGTTCCCATAATGCAGCGAGATGACTAACGGTAGGCGTTGTAGACCAACGCCTTGACCCGGCACT
>FWPU01008116.1_pt1 | contig 18297 bp, 17 predicted proteins | sample 2228361 | NCBI WGS metagenome assembly FWPU01 (sample SAMEA103939777, study PRJEB20133) | metagenome
AAACCCGCCTACTGCGGGCAAGCCCGCCCACTGCGGGCAAGCCCCATTCCCCCAGCGAAACGACATTATCCTACCCCCATTCAACGCCAATGTCAAAAACTATACTAAAGTGTCCGACTCTTCCCCCTCCCGCACCTTTACCATTTCCCGAGCCTTCCTAGACACGGGTTCCCCCGTATCCTTTGGCTTCTCGCGCGAAACTGCGAACCCATAGGCTCTCCTGCCCATCCACCAGTTGCGAGTTCCCAGCTACCGGTTCCTAAACTCCATCAATAATTTGCTATCTCACCTTTATCAGTTAATTACTTCCCCGCCCTGGGATAGGATTTCCCTCTGCAGTTAGCGTCTCACCTGCCCTACGCCCTCGCGTTCGCTCAAGGGGATATGCTAGAATACCTCTGGTTTCTACGGAGGGTTTAGGATATGCCAATAAAACCGTTTCCCGAGCCGTACAAGATAAAAATGGTGGAACCCATTAGGCTCATCTCTCCCGAGGAAAGGAAGGTTGCGTTGGAGGACGCGGGCTTCAACACTTTCCTTCTCAGGAGCGAGGACGTTTTCATTGATCTACTGACCGATTCGGGCACGAGCGCGATGAGCGAGAACCAGTGGGCTGGACTTATGCTGGGAGACGAAGCCTACGCGGGTAGTAAGAACTTCTACCACCTTTGCGAATCCGTTAAAGACGTGATGGGGTATCCGCTCCTGGTGCCAACCCATCAAGGCCGAGGCGCGGAGCACCTCTTCTTCAAGAATATCCTAAAACCCGGCGACGTTGTTCCGATGAATATGTACTTTACCACCACTCGCCAGCACGCGGAGCTCGCGGGGGGGATTTTCAAAGACGTAATTTGCGACGAAGCCCATGACCCCAAAAGCACCTTTGAATTTAAGGGCAACGTTGACGTCACGAAACTTGACAACCTCCTCAAGGAGTACGGAGTGGAGAGAATCCCCGTTGTGTCAATCGCGCCCAACGTCAATATGGCAGGTGGTCAACCCTTCTCCATGGAAAATCTAAAGCAGGTTTACGCCTGGTGCGTTAAGCACAGGGTCAAGCTTTACTTGGACGCCACTCGCATCGCTGAAAACGCTTACTTCATCAAGGTCCGCGAAAAGGGATACGAAAACAAGAGCATCAAGGAGATCATCCGCGAAATCTGCTCATATTCTGACGGATGCTGGATGAGCGCGAAAAAGGACGGACTTGTCAACATCGGAGGATTTCTAGCCTTCCACGAGGGCGAGGTGAGGATGTTTGAGAAGTGCAGAAACGAGGTGGTCGTTTACGAGGGTTTGCACACCTACGGAGGGCTTGCGGGACGCGATATGGAAGCCCTCGCCCGCGGTCTGCAGGAGGTGTGCGAGTTCGAATACCTGCGTGCCCGCGTGACTCAGCTCGAATTTCTCCACTCAACACTCGTTGAGGCGGGAGTTCCGGTCGTTATGCCCTGTGGAGGACACGGCGTGTTTCTAGATGCGCTAGCCTTTCTCCCCCACCTTGACCAGGACGAGTTTCCCGCGCAAATGCTGTCAGCCCAGATATACCTGGAGGGGGGGGTGCGGTCAATGGAGCGTGGAAACGTCTCCGCGGGGAGGGACCCGGCAACAGGCAGGAACCGCAGACCCAAACTTGAGCTTGTGCGGTTAACCGTTCCCCGCAGAGTTTACACGGAGTCCCATATGCGCTACGTGGCGGAGTGTATCATTAGCGTCTATAACAGGCGGGCAAATATTTCAGGGCTTCGGTTTGTCCACGAACCCCCTGTTCTGCGATTCTTCCAGGCACGCTTTGAACCGATACGCTGATCCCGCATCCCCCCTCCGACCCTGGTGGAACCCTCTCAGAATAGGAACGCCATATCCCAAACTGGCTCTTCATTCCCGTGTCTCCGTCATCCTCCAAGGTACGCCGACTTCACATCTGGATTGCCAAGTAACTCCTCTCCCGTGCCTGAAAGTACAATTCTGCCCTGCTCCAGCACGTAAGCGGTCTTTGCCAACCTCAGGGCGTGATAGGCGTTTTGCTCAACCAGAAGAATCGTCTTTCCCTGCTCGTTAAGGAACTTTATCTTGTCAAAGATCTCAACCACCAGGTTCGGTGCAAGCCCTAGAGAAGGCTCATCCAACAGCAGTAGCCGCGGATTTTGCATCATCGCCCTTGAAATGGCAAGCATCTGCTGCTCACCGCCGGATAACGTTCCCGCCACCTGTCTCAACCGCTCCTTGATCCTAGGAAATAGTGTAAACACCTCATCCATAATTGACTCCCTAACCTCCTTGTTTTGTGTCACGTGCCCGCCAATTTTTAGATTCTCCTCCACGGTCAGATTCAGAAATATCCGCCTCCCTTCCGGGCATAGCGCGATTCCATGCCGGACAATGTTGTGGGTGCTAAGATTATGGATAGGGGTTCCCTCAAAGGCGATCAATCCACTCTTGACACCGGCGAGTCCCATTATGGCTTTCAGCGTCGTACTCTTACCCGCCCCGTTCGCACCTATGAGGGTTACTATAGCGCCATCCGGCACTTCAAAACTAATCCCCTTCAGGGCTGACACGGGCCCGTAGTTCACGCTCACGTTTGACAGAACCAGCATCCCGGTCATCCTCGCGCCTCCTCGCCCAGGTAAGCCTCAATTACCCGGGGGTTATTCTTTATTTCTTCTGGGCTCCCCTCCGCTATCTTCACGCCATAATCAAGGACGTGCACATATCCGCAGATCCCCATCACCAGCCGCATATGGTGCTCAATCAGGAGCACACCCGCGCCTGTCCTTTCCATAATGAGTCGCACGCACCTCATAAGCTCCTCGATCTCGGTGTCATTCAACCCTGCCGCGGGCTCGTCGAGGAGAAGGACCTTTGGTCGCGTTGCGTATGCCCGGGCGATCTCCAGGTACTTCTGCTGGCCGTAGGGAAGCTCCCCCGCCAGTCTGCATCCGACCTCCGCGAGTCCGAAGAACTCAAGAATCTCCCACGCTTTTTGCTCTATCTCCAGCTCCACAGCCCTCTTCCTTCCAACCTGCAGAAACGCCTCAATTAACGTGTAGTGGTAGTTCTGATGCAGGGCAACCTTGATGTTGTCACAAACGGTCATATTCTTGAAGAGTCTTATGTTTTGAAACGTCCGGCCAATTCCCAGTTGCGTTATCTCATGTGTCGGGAGTCGTGTAATTCTGCGCTCACCGAGGTATATGTCCCCGGATGATGGTCTGTATACTCCCGTTATAGCGTTAAAGACTGTTGTCTTGCCCGCCCCGTTTGGCCCAATAAGTCCGATTATTTCCCGTTCCGGCACAACCAGGGATAAGTCCTTCACCGCCTGGAGACCGCCGAACAGGACATTGATATTGTCAAGTCTAAGCACGGGATTCCCCCTTTTCCCCCACGCCAGAAGGCACGAGTCTACTCATAATCCTTCCCGCGGTTCCAGCAACTCCCATAATTCCACCGGGTCGGAAGATCATCAGGAGGACAAGCATCACCGCGTAGATGACGAGCCTCCACTGCCCCACGAACCTCAATGCCTCCGGGAGAACCGTGATTATCCCAGCCCCAAGGGTAGCCCCTGGAAGGCTTCCCATTCCACCGAGAACGACCATCAGAAGCACGTCAACGCTCTTGAAGAAGTTAAAGTCCAGAGGTTTGAACAGGGGTATCGTATGGGCAAGAAGCGCCCCCGAAAGTCCCGCGAAGAAACTACCCACCATAAAGTTCAACAGTTTGTACCACGCCACGTTTATTCCCAGATTGGCGGAAGCAGTCTCATCCTCCCGGATGGCAATCACCGCGCGACCCTGCCAACTTTGGATGTAATTCCTGAAAAGCCAGAGCACGAAGAGGACAACAAGGAGGTAAAGGGCAAACAGCGCCCACTGGTCGCTTTCCGAGCTAACCTGGCTGAAGGCGAGCCCGAATTGAAAAATGTCAAGAAAGGTTCGCGTCAGCGGTTTTACCCGGAGAAGAACCGCCAACACCATTACTCCCAAAGCAAGCCACCTGCAAACCTTGAAATGTCCGGATAACCACCTAATCCTGCAGATCTGCCGTGCGACAACACCGCTGAAGGCGTACATCCCCCAAATTGTAAGCAGTATCACACAGGCAGAGAATAGCGTCGTGAAGAATAGATTGCCAAACGTGTTCAGATTCGTTGGCGCATGGATGAACTTGCTCATGTTGGGCGAGTTCCTTATTCCCGTGGGCCCGCCAAAAATGTCCGCCGGCAGTGCCAGTAGTACGATTCGGATGATCTCCGCAAAACCCAGCGTGGCAATGGCGAGGTAATCGCCCCTGAGCCTGAGACAGGGGTATCCGATTATCAGCCCGAAAAGGGTTGTCAATAGACAAGCAAAGAGAACAGCCAGAAACAAGGGCATTCCCAAATGCACCACTAGAATCGCGCTCGTGTAGGCTCCGATAGCCAAAAAGCCCGCGTGTCCCAAGGCAAACTGCCCATTGTAACCTATGACAACGTTTAGTGACTGCGCGAAGATAACGTTGACGAGAACGAGGAGGATTATCAGCTCCCAATACGGGTTAATCATACTTTCTCCACCATCCCGGTTCCGAATAGTCCGCTCGGTTTCAGTAGAAGCACCGCGATAAGGATCGCGAAGGCAAGAGCGTCCGCCAGGGGTGACAGCGCGGGCGCGATGTAACCCTTCACGAACCCTTCGGATAATCCCATGATTAACCCGCCAACCGCTGCGCCCGGGACGCTTCCAATCCCTCCTACAACCGCTGCCACGAAGGCCTTTATGCCTGGAAGAATCCCCATTAACGGTTCAATGCTCTGATTGTACAAACCTACCATATTTCCCGCAACCGCTGCGGATGCTCCTCCAATAGCGAACGTGGTTGCGATAACTCTGTCAACGTTTATCCCCATCAGCCTTGCCGCGTCCTGATCAAATGACAACGCCCGCATCGCAATCCCATAGTTGCTTCTGTTAATAAGCGCGTTCAGTAGGACGAGAAGTGTCAGCGCGGTAAGAATAATGACAACGTGGAACACTGGCACGCTCAGATTCGCGCCACCCGCGGTTTTCATTGGAAACTCAAACCTCAGCGGTTTCCCGTCTCCCCCCGAGAAGATGTAAGGGACGCGAATGTACTCCGGGTTGCCGGTTGACCAGCTGAGAACCAGTCTCGTCACGCCCTCCTTCGTGGTTTCGGGGTTCACGGTTAGAACTGAAGGCGGGGGCACGTCATGTTCCCCGTCCATTGGAACTTCTACGATTCCCCTGGGCTTCTCCTGTGACAGCCTTATAGGGGGTGTCCACGGGGACTTGCCCGACCTGCTCACTAGCCTGACGCGGGCGTACCTGCCCTCACCCAGGGCGGAAGTTGGAAACTTCACCTGTGTCCTGTCCTGGAGTTCCAATAGTCGTGGATTTATGAATCCCTCATCCTCTGCGACTTGAACTTGGTAAACCTCAAGGGTATTCGGAGAGTAGCTTTTCGGGTTCGCTCCAAACACTATAAGCCCCAGGTTCTCAAGCAAGAATGACACGCCAACCGCGGTGATAAGCGCCGCTATTCTGGTGGAGCGCCTCAGGGGTCTATAGGCGAGTCTCTCCATTATCACCGCGACTATCGCGCAGAGTACCATCGTGAAAACCACCGAAATGACGAAGCAGACGATGAGTGAAACCCCCATCGTGAAGTTGAGCCATCTGATGGTAAATCTTAGGGCGTAGTAGCCGAAGAACGCCCCCAGCATATATATGTCGCCGTGGGCAAAGTTAATTAGCTTTATTACCCCGTAGACGAGGGTGTATCCAAGTGCGATAAGGGCGTAGACACTACCGAGAATCAGCCCGATGATGAACTGCTCAAGGAAGTAACCCGGGGAAGCCCGTCCCTCACAGCTAATCGTCATTGGCAGGAAAACGAGCAAAAGCGCTACCGCGGTGTGGCGAATCACAATCGTTCTTTTGGGCGTGGGCTGGTTGGAGAAGCACGTTATCCGCCTATCCATCCTTCATTCCCTTACGTGCCTTCATTGATACTTCCTGAAGCGCGAAACCCGCGTCCAACGTCTTGAAGAACCCGCAGTCGTAATGTTACCGACTGATTACCCAAACCGCTAATTATCCTTGGTAGCTCCAGCCCCCCACCGGACCGCTCTTTGACGGGTCCACAGGGTCAAATACGTAAACCATCCTTTTACTCCCGCCCTTTTGAATCTGCACCACAACCAATTTCTTGAAGGCGTTGTGTTGTTGGTCAATATCAAAGGTTCCCGTTGCCCCTCGGAATCCCTTGGTTTGGCTAAGCGCCACGCGAACCTTCTCCTTCTCTTTTGAGCCTGCCCTTTTGATCGCGTCCGCCATTAGGTAAACCGCGTCATAGGCTAGGATTGCCATCGCGTCCGGGATATTTGCGAAAGCCTGCTTGTACTTCCGAATAAACTCCTGCACTCTTGGGTCGGGGTCATCTGGCGCGTAATGATTCGTGAAGAACGTGGTTCCCTCCACGTCCTTGCCTGCGATTTTCCAGAGGTCCTCGCTGTCAAGCCCATCTCCGCCCAGGATTGGCTGGGTCAGTCCAACCTCGCGAGCCTGCTTCGCGATGAGTGCCGCCTGATTGTAATAAATGGGAATGATGAGTACGTCAAAGGGCGTGGTTTTGAACTTGTTTAGCTTGCTTCTAAAATCCGTCTCACTGCTCGATAGAAAGCTGTCGTGGTTGACTATGTCAAGTCCCTTGGATGGAGCCATCGCCTGCATCCTCTTCCAGATTCCAACGGAGTAATCGTTATCCGCGTCGTAAAGCACGACGACGCGCTTCGCCTTCAAACCGTTGAGGGCGAAATCCGCGATTCCATCGCCCTGGAAGTCGTCCGTAAAGCAAGCCCTGAAAACCCACTTACGAACCGATCCGTCGTCATTGAGGGTTACCGCCGGATTAGTGGAAGATGGAGTAACCATCGGAATACCGCTTTCCTCCACGATACGCGCCATAGCAATTGAGTTGCTTGACGCTACCGCTCCAATTATCGCGTCCACCCTGTCTTGGTTAATGAGCTTTCTAGCTACTTGGGCGCTCTTATCGCTCTTGCTTTCATTGTCTTCAAAGACGCCAACTAGGGTTAAGTCACCGAGCATTCCACTCGCGTTAATCTCGTTGATGGCAAGTTCAGCGCCTTTGCGAGAGGAAGTTCCGAAGGCCGCGGCGTTTCCAGTTTCCTCAAAGTTGAATCCGATCTTGAATTCCCCGGTGGGAAGCTGAGCCAGCCCGCCTTCTTCTTCCTTCGTTTCCTTTGTCGCGGGAGTGCGTTCCTCTTCCTCCTCCTTCGGCTGGCAACCAAAGCTAGTCAGCCATAAGACTAAAGTTATCAAGAAAAACCAGATTCTACGTCCCTTCCGCATAGGTTCGCTCCTGGAATGAAGGTTCCTTGGATATTATATCACTCCCGAAGATCCCTCTTTAACCACACCGCCATCTGGGGTGGAGCGTTCCCGGTTATCCACGGGCGGTTAAGATAGTCTTGCACCGGCAGGCGATCCCTTTTCATTTGACATAGCGCAGACAGCGGGTTAGAATGCTAACATCCACACCAAGGATATTCGCACTCTAGGAGAAAACCTTGCCAAGAAGAAGAGATTTGGATGAACGGATTACTAAGGTACTTGAGAAGCTTAACCAGCACGTATACATCCTCACGAGTTCTGACGGGAAGCGGATTAACGGATGCTCCGTAGTTTGGGTCACCAGGGCTTCCTTTAGGCCACCTTTGATAGCGGTATTCCTTCACCCCAAAAGGTTCACCCACGAAATAGTCCTCAACAGCGGTTCCTTTTGCCTGAACATAGTGGGCAAGAGTGGGATTGAACTGGCGAGAAAAATGGGGTCCGTCAGTGGAAGAGACGTGGACAAGTTCAAAGGGCTGAAGTGGCATCCGGCCGAATCAGGTTCGCCAATCATTGAGGAAGGAATGGTCGGATTCATTGATTGCAGGCTTCAAGCGACGTTCCCAGCGGGAGACCACGTTTGTCTTCTGGGCAAGGTATTAAACGCGGAAATCAAAAGCGGTGAGAAACCCCTAATTTACAGGATTGAGGAATTCTACGAATTAGAAAGCTAACTCCCGCCTAACTTTGTGAATTTCTCGGCACTTCACAGCCCACTAGGCATCCACCCTATAAACCAAAAGGGCGTTCTCATCGGTGGGCAGGACCACTACCTTTTTTCCTCCTTCCATAACTTCCACCCTTTGAACGTTCTTTGAAATCAGCTTCTTCGCTCCGTCTCTCCCGTCAATCAGCCAAAGGCTCCTTACCCCGCTCTCGTCCTCACTGATTAGATGGACGCGAAACGTTCCTTGAAGTAGCGATAGCCAAATAGGATTCCCGTAGACTGGTATGGAAATTGAACCGGGAAACGCGTTACCCTCCTTCGTAAGCATCAACAGCTCGTAGCTTGGTTCCATGGGCTTATCCTCCGCGCCCTCGCCTCCATTAGTTTCGCCTACCGTTTGCCTCTGCCTCACGAGTGCGACCCTTCTCTTGTTTCCGACCGCGAGGACTACGTGGGTATAGTCCCAGATCCTTAACGCTCCGGTGTTAACATCCAAGACGCCAATCTCCATTGCTGAAAGGGAACTCAGACGGTTGAAGTATCCAACTAGAACCGCGGTGGAATCATCTAGAAGCCGGGCTTCCCTTACTATCCCAAACTCGGTGTTCAGCCTGACGGGCTCAAGGCGGTTGCTCCCCAGATCGTAGAGGAGGAGCGGATAGTTTATCAACCTTGGCGAAAACCCTCTGGAACTTACCAGAACCCGCCCGTCGCTGAAGAAGTCTAATCCACCGGGGACAAAAGAAGCAGGCAAGTTAAAGCTGTACTTCTTCACCTTCGGCAGTCTAGTAACGTTCAAGAGAATTAACCTTGGCGGAGTTTGCGTGTAGAGCGCCAGAACGCTCCCCGAAGAATTGCAAGCGATGGAAACGCTAGTTGGATCAGTCCCGGAAGGAAACATTCTCTCCAAGAAAGTGGCGGAAATAAGCTTCTCGTAGGAACCGTCTTCCACGTTAAACAGGTAGATGGAGAAGCCTTCCGGCATACCTGCGAGGACGAAAACGGAGGAATGCCCGTCCGCGCAGGTCTTTACTATCGCTCCTCCGTTGAAGGGCGACCTAAGCGCCAGCTCCACCTTGATCCCATCAACCTCTCCAGCCTGCTCCGAAAACTTCCCCTCCGCGCCCCTCGGAGATACGTCCTTCTTCGGTTCTATCGCTTCACCAGCATAAGCGGTTAAATTAGCAGATCCCCGGTGGACGTCCATAGCCAATGATAACCAGGCAATAACCGTTAGCAAAGTATAGAAGAACGACGCGGGAAGCAGGCTGAGAATCCGCTTTGGGAAAGTAGCGCAAGTCCGGGGGAGAGTGGTGGGAAGAGGCAGAACCGCGGAAGTGTTAAGCGAGCTTCCCGAAGCTCTTTGATTCCCTTTAGGCATTCCCGTCATAAGAAGCCGTAAAATTAGGAGCTCGCGGAGTGAAAAAGTCCCGCGTCTTAGCGCTCGGCACCCATTATAGTCCTAAGAGGAGGAGGTCTTCGCTTCAAGGGCTTTGACAAGGTCGCCCACGGTCTTAAACTTCTCCGTATCGGTGTCCTCAAAGGTTGTGCCGAACTTGTCCTCCACAGCCATCATCAGGTCCGCGAGGTCAAGCGAATCCGCGTTCAAATCCTCAATGAAGCTAGATTCAGCGGTTACCGAATTCGGGTCAAGGCTCAGTTTTTCCGAGATTAGGGCTCTGACTTCTTCAAAGACTCCCATTGTTTTTCCTCCTAGAAATTGATGAAACAAACCAAAGTGATGTATCTAAGTCGCTTCTTCCGCCTCTTCTCTCTTTATCTTAAGCACCACCTCTGCACCATAGTATCCGCAGGAAGGGCAGGCGAAGTGCGCGGGCTTGTAGGCGTGGCACCTAGGGCATTTTGATAGCGGGAAGGGCTTTAGCGTCGCGTAAAATGCCTTCGCCCGGCGCGAGCGCGTTTTGCTTCTTCTGGTTTTATACTTCGGTAGCGCCAAACGTTCTTCCTTTAATTTGAAAGACTAAGTTTTGCTTAACCTCACATAATACTTCAACTCTTGGGTTAAGTCAAGCAAAAAACCACTTTTTATCACCTGGCGGGGAACCGAGCAATGAGACCCCTTTACCAAGGCAAAGCATCGCCAGCGCGGACAGGAATACTAGCAAAGTGTATCTTATGCGCTTACAATTATCCGTTAATCTTGTTATCATCACTGCTACCTATGAAACTTCGGTCCGATCGCAAATGTGAGCCAGGAATTTCAGGCACAACCTCATTCGCCCGGTATCGCCATTCCTTAGCTCTTCCCGCGTTTTCCCTATTCATCCTCCTATTGGCCATCGCGCTAATTCCCCTCCTTATGTGGACTCACCTCACCGCGAAAGCTTCACCCGGGGAGCCCTACTTCATAAGCTTTAATGACGGTAGCCTGATCTACGATTTTGATTGGTGGGATACCGACGAACTGGTCCTTTACGCGGTCAACCCGCACGGCGCGATACTCTGGCTCCACAAGATTGGGACGGCGGAAAGAAGAAAGCTAATTTCCGCGACGGAACTAGAAGGTATAATCGGCGGTATCCGCCCTTGGGAGAAGATTACCTTCTCGCTTTCCGCACATCGGAGGTACGTGGCGTTTTACGCCCCGCCCGACGGTCCTCTAGAACCGGCAATGCTCAAGGTGGTGGACTTGGGCAAGAAAGTTCCCTTCCCCGTCTCCTTCACGAAGGTTCCCAGGGACTTTGTAATTGGCGCATATACCTGGGATAGCACCGATAAGTACATCTATGTTTCCGCAAGGGAGTTCCTTTCACCGGAGAACGACGTGAGTCTTGGTAGGCTAAGCCTTGAAACTGGAGCGTTTCTTGGCTTGGTGCGCAAAAGCGAAGTGGACTTGATTGAGAGTCTCTCCTACAACCCCGCAGAGAATGCCCTCGTCGCTGTGAGTAGGAGCTTCAGGGGTGAATACCCCAGGAGCCAGTTCCTACTTTCCATCGACTTAACGAGTGGCGAGGTGAAGCAGATAATGACCGCGTATCAGTTCCGGGGAGTCCAACTTACCAGGAAGGGACAGATTCTTAGCGCTGTGATGAACCCAAGACGTGAAGAAGGTCAAGTGTTTCCAGGATTTCTTCTGAACCCGGAGTTTCTTCCTATCCCCGTCAGTCCGGAAGATGGCAGGAGGGAGCGATTGATTTCTCGGATAATGTTAATTGACCCAGGAACGTCAAGAGCGGTTCAATCAGGCGCGAATCCATCGGCGGTCGCGAGCCAGCCCATCCTTGAAATCGGCGAAGTTGACACCTCCGATTCAATGGACAACCATAGCGCCTCCCCCGCTGAAGGCGTCACCATCCTCCTAAACGACCAGTTTAGGGGTTTTGACTTTAACCCGTACCTCTCCCCCGAAGGCGATTATATCTTGTTCCTGCGCTCCTTTTATCGGCTTCCCTACGCGGTCAACGTAAAGCTTCCCGATGAACCCTCATTCCTCTTTGCAAGGTCTCTTGAGGTAGGTGACAATGGCACGGGCGCAAGGGGTGTTTCTGCGCCTTCCACGCAGGGAGAATCCCAGGAGTTCTTGGTAATGGTTGGAGCGGACGCCTATAAGGTTAGTCCCGATGAGCGCTACGTTTGCGCAAGGTACCAAGACAAAACTTATCTGAACCTCTTTGAACTTCCCTCCTAAGCTTCGAGGTAGGGTGAACCCTTCGGCATGCTCAGGGTGAACCCTCTACTACGTTCAGCACATGCCCTTCAGGGCGCACCCGCGTACTCCTTGAGGGACTTTCCGGGGCGCCCTCTGTCCCGAGTCCCCGGGGCTGACCATCCGCACTCAGCAATTTGGAACCTGGGCGTCCCCGCCCTGGCGCGCCAGCTTAATAGATATTCACCGAGTAGGCGGGACCCAGCGGAAGGGCGGGTAAACTTTAGTCCCGCAGAAAAAGCTGGGCTAAAGCCTAGCGCACTCCGGGGGAAACCGAAATCCGTAGCTTGCGGACGCGGCTGTAGGGGCGTCCCGCCGATAGCGGGGTTGGAACCCGCCCGCGGGAGGGTCGCAGACCCTCCCCTACAAGCTTCGCCCTACGATTCGCGGCGAAGCCCCCCACGGGGGAAGGAACCGCGTTGGGGATTTGAGGGTGAGTTACGTCGAGAATGACAACAGGATGAGATTTGAGTGGTGGTACAAAAACGTCCGCGACCCGGCTGACTCGGTTAACGATACTGGAAACATCCTCATTATGAAACTTGACCCGAATAAGCTTTAGCAGTCCCACGGGGGTGGGAAGTCCCGCATTCGGCGGGGTTCTACTACGAGTGCCAAGTATTTCCATAGGAGAAAGCCAACTTTCGTTAGTGCATAAGTTGCATCGCGTGCAAGGCTTTACACACGGTACACGGGCCCATAATGCCAGTTATTCTGCTTCTTCTTGGGCTTGGTATAGAGACAAATGGACCTGTTAGTCCGACCCTGCTAGGTGCGAGTTCTAGCCACCGCCAACCAGGGTGACGATTTCTATCTCGTCTCCGTCAGCCAGCTTTTCGGTGGAGTAGTTTTCCTTCTTGACGATTTCCCGGTTCTTCTCAACGACGCAGAGCTTTGGGTTTACGCCGAGCTCAGATAGAAGCTGGCTTATGGCAATCGCGTCCGCGAATTCACGCTCCTGCCCATTCAAGCGTATTTTCATCTTTCCTTCCTGAATTTTCTTACCCGCGTGTAAAATCTCTTAGCGCTTATCCCTTCCGAGACTACGGAGATCACCGCGACGCCGTTTGCTCCCGCTTCAATTACCTCGCTGAAGTTTTCCTCGTTTATTCCGCCGATGGCGACGACGGGAACGTTCACAGCCCGACGGATACTTTTCAGTCCGACGATGCCTATAACTTTCGCCTTCGGCTTTGTCGGAGATTTGAAGACGCTACCAGCACCCAGGTAATCCGCGCCATCCGCTACCGCCTGCTTGGCGGATTTTGCCTCGCGCACGGTTTTGCCAATTATCAGCCTTTCGCCGAAGCCTCTAAGCTCGGAAACTGGGAGGTCGTCCTCCCCGAGATGCACGCCGTCCGCCTCAGCGGTAACCGCGACGTCCGCGCGATCATTCACTATCACAAGCGCATCCGGTAGTTCCTTCTTAATGCTCTTGACTAGGAGGAACATCTGTCTCGCGGACCCGTTCTTGAGTCGGATTTGTAGGATTCTTCCGCCCGACTCGTGGAACGTCCTCGCAAGTTCAATGGGTGAGACGTTCCTCGTGTTCTCCTCGCTGATTACTAGAAGAACCGGAAGCTTTTCAAGCGCTTTTAACAAACGCGCTCGCTTTTCAGCTGAAAGGCGATCTCTATGAAGGCGCGCAACTGCGAGTTCCTCAATCTCATAAAGGGCGAAGCGGACTTGCCTGTAGGTTTCCGACCCCTTCTTAAGGTTCAAGCTCTTCAGGTACTCTTCAAGGATTCTCGCTGCTTCCTGTGCCCTCTTAAAACTCGCGCTGAGGGGATTGCGATCGTTCTGGGAGGCGCCTTCGGGACTCTCAGAATCCTCAGCGCCCGCGTCAACCCTTATTCTCCTTGCGAGTGCCAGTTCAGGCGCAAGGCTCTCCCTTAGACTTGATTCTAGGCTTCCGCAGTTCCTCCTTAGCGTTCTAACGACGCGGAAAAGTTCTTTGAGGCTCGGCTCATATCTGAGCATTTCCTCAACTACACGAATCCCCTCGCGTAGACGATTGAGGTTAGCGTCAATTATCTGAAGGGCGTATCTCTGCTCCACATCCTGATTGTATCACTTAGATTGCGGGCTGGGGATGGTGGTGCCTCGCTGTGCTCCCTTGGAGAGAATGGGATTCCGGGCATAGCTTTTGGAGAATAAGGCGAGTCTTGCTTAGCGGATGGTTCTTAGTTCAATTCCTTTAGCCAGATATCCCTTGAAAGTTTCGCTTGTCTGTGAAACATTTTCACACCTGAGATGGTCTTGCATCCCGCTAGTTTTGCGGAATAGAGGAGCTTCGTTTCTTCGGGGTTATAAACCAAATCCGTGACCACCCTGAACATTCTGAGAAACATCGGGTGGTCTTCAATGGTTTCATCGGACTTTGGGAACAACCCGACCGGTGTGGCATTAACCAGGAGGTCAAAATGCTTGAGTTCGTCGTTTTTCACTTTCTCAGATTGTGCCCCACAGTTCCAACTCCTCAGAAGATCCTCGTCAATCTGAAGATGGGCGCGACTTTCCTTATCTGTGAAAACTCGGTTCTCGTCAGCCCAGATGAAGAACTGATGAATTTCGGCAATTGGAACAAAAGTGGCTTTCACGGCGAGAGTCCTTAGTAACTTCTCAACCGCACTCTGACGCTTGGTGGAACGGTAGCCTATCGTAAATTTTGTGCATCCCAATTGATGAAGTGATAACAGCGATGACCTAGCTCCGCCGCCGGTACCGAAAACGAATGCCCTTTCAAGGTCCGCTACCCCGCATTCCCGAAGGACTTGAAAAAGCGCTGGCGCGTCAGTGTTATACCCGACGAGTTTCCCGTCACTCCCCTTCACGATGGTATTCACCGCGGAAACGGTTTCCGCAGGCGAGTCAACCTCGTCCAGGTACTGAATTATTTCCTCCTTGTATGGAATGGTAACGTTCGCGCCAAGAAAGCTATCGGAGCGGAGTATCTCATTCACCCGGGAATGGAATTCAACTGGTTGAAGAGGCTTTGACTCGTATTCTAGGTTCAATCCTAGTTTCGTGAACTCAGCGTTATGAATTGTCGGTGAGAGGGTGTGTTCAAGGGGATAACCGAGAAGATATATTTTCCTACGCACTCCCACATATTATGAGACAAACCGCGCTATTCCGCAAAGTGTTCCGCTTCGGGAGACTGCGGAGATAATTTCTAGTTGATTAGGTCTTTCCCGTTCGGCGTTATTGCGCTTCAAAGAAATGTTCGTCGGTATTTGAAGGATCGGTTAGAGATATAATCGTATAGTGCGGGTGGAGCGGTCATTCAGGAGAATAACGGCGCTAGTTCTTAGGTCCTCGCCACTCTATGAAAAGGATAGACTGGTAGGATTATTCTCGCCGGTTGAAGGGATGGTTTACGCGAAGGCGACTTCCGCACTGGAAATGAAATCGCGCCTCGCGCCAAGACTCGTGCCGATTAAGTTGGTTAACGTGAATCTGGTGCGCACTCGCTCTTCGCTTCCGATCATCGGTTCCGTGGAGGTTGCAAGGAGTTACTCCCATTGGGAGCGTGGGTCTTCACGCTTATTGATAGCCTCGTTTTTTCTCTCCGTTCTTGTGGAATTCGTAGGTCCTGCGGAGTTATCAGCGCAGTTCTTCCGTATGACGGTTAACCTGCTAAATACTGAGCCAAATGATCGCGCCATAGATGCCCTTGCGATGTTTCTCTCAAGGACTATGAGAGTTCTCGGCTTAATGGGGGCGGTGGAGAACTGCGCGATTTGCGGAATCCCGCTTGTGAAGGGTTACGTGTTGTCCCCGGGTTCACTTTCTAGTTTCTTCTGCGTCAGGTGCTTCAACAAGGGGTTCGGCGGAAGGGCAGTGGAGATAGTCAAGATGCGGGCGTCCACGTTGAATAAGGTCTTTCAAATAAGCAGAATCCCGCTTCTTGAATACCACCGTCTAAAGCTAAAGCCTGACGAGTTGGGCTTGCTTATTGGGCTTTTTTGCGCGAGGGTGGGGGAGTTCCTGCCTAAAAGTTCCAGGGCTCTTACGGAATTCTTGCCGCACCTCGGGGTGGCGCTTCCAAAACCTGAAGGCCAGGTAGCGTAGGGCAAACGTGGATGGTGAAGGTAAGATTTGGTCCCGGAATGCGAGACGTCGGTAGTCCCGGGAAGATCTTGGCGTATTCGAAATCTAAAGTCCTTTTCAGGCAAGCTAAATGAGAACGCGGGGGCGATAACCAACTTACTATAATACGTTACTTTGAGCCATTACGGTTACAATAGAAGATTAAGAAAAGCGATCCACGTTCTTGTGGGATTTCCCAGTTTGATGCTTAAGTACCTCCCCTATGGGGGAAACGTGCTGATGGCGCTTGCCTTAATGGCGATTGCTTGGTTTCTGAATCCGAGGTGGAAGTTTGTTTCACTCCTGATGAAGAGGGAAGACGTTGAAAGGGGCTACGTCGCGGGCGTTCGGAACTACTTCCTCACAGTCCTCCTGCTGGTCGTCATCTTCAGCTGGAAGGCACCCTGGTTAGCTACTGCCGGGTGGCTCGCTCTGGCGTGGGGTGATGGCGCCGCGGGGATCCTCGGAAGGCGGGATAGCACGAAGCTCCCGTGGTCGCGTAGGAAAACTATAGTGGGATTCCTCTCCTGTATAGTTTTTACTTTCGTAGCCATTGCGTTTTCCTACGTATGGACCTTTTACGGTTACGCGCAGGGGATACCGCCATTAAGCTCCGGAATCTTAACGGTTTTCGGCGCCACTTCAATTATCGTTGGACTTTTGGAATCGGTTGATCTTCCCATTGACGATAATTACGTGGTGGGCCTTGGAACTCCGATTCTGCTTCTAATATTCCTCAAGCTCTCGCCGATAAACGCGGCTTTGTAATCTGTCGGACCCAGGAATGGGTTGGGCTTGATTGAATGAGAGTGCCACTGCTATCATAGCGGTATTGAAAATCAATGGTTTTTAGGAGACTGAAATGAGACGGATAATCTGGGCGTCTGTTATAGGATTTTTGACTATCGGATTCGCGTTCCCCGCTTACGCCAAGCCGAGAATTGGCGTTCCCAAGTTTGAGTTTGACCTCGAAAGTGTTGGGGAGGGCATTTCCGATGTCCTTGCGCGGGAGCTGTTCAAGTCGGGTAGATTTGACGTTATTGAGAGAACCGAGCTTGAGACACTCCTTGGTGAGATTGATTTTGAACAGTCGGAATACGTTGAGAAGGAAAGTGCGGTTCCCCTTGGGCAAGTCAAGGGAGTAGATTACCTGCTTATCGGGAAGATTACCTTCTTTGGCTACGAGGAAAAGGAAAAAGGAGCGGGCGGAGCGGTATTCGGAGGCGTCTTTGGGGGTGGCGGGATAGAGGCGAAGACCAAGAAGGCGCGGGCTACTTTTGACATCAGGCTTGTGGATGTGCGCACGGGCAAGGTCATTTTCGCCGATAGCGCGGAAGGCGTGGAAAGCAAGAAGGGCTTGGCTATTGCGGGCTTTGGTCCCGGCTGGCTTGGCGCGGTGGAGTTTGATTCCTCCGAGTTCAGGGATTCAATGATCGGCAAGGCTACCTATAAGGCGGTGGGCGCGGTACTTCTGAAGCTTTACGACGAGTTTCCCCTTGAAGGGGAGGTTCTTAAACGACTAGAGGACGCGATAATCGTCAATATTGGCGAGGAAAGCGGGTTGAGCGTGGGAGATATTCTAAAGATATTCTCCGTTGAGACTGTAACGGACGACAAGGGAAACGTTATTTGGGAGGAGAGAAAAGAGGTTGGGACCGCGAAGGTAAAAGACTTTCAGGGCGCGAACCTAATGGCGGAGATTATCACGGGTAGGAATGAAATCAAGGACGGCGACAAGGTCGTGCCAGAAAAGCAAACGGAATACCTTCCCGAGGAAGCTAAGGAGGAGGATGAGGAGAAGGAGTGAAAACGTGCGGACCATTCCCAAGCGAGCCTATCTATCCGCGCATTCCTCTCAGGGCAAACCTACCTTCCGCCAACTGCGCGTGGAATTGCAACTCGGACTCTCGCGGTTAAACGATTCTCCTCTGAGGACTGAGCGCTAACGGCTGACGACTAATACAGCTTGGGGATGGTGAACTTGAGGTCGCCGTTGGTGCCGTCCGTGTAACTTATTGCGGGATTTCCGTTGACGATAGCCAGGGAGGTGTAATAGCCTACATCTCCTGCGCCGTCAGGGGTCACAGGCGTTCCCCAGGAAGAGCCGTTAGCATCATTTGCCCTAACGAACTTGAGGTCGCCGTTGGTAAAGTCGTAATAGCTAATTGCGGGATTTCCGTTGACGATAGCCAGGGAGGTGTAATAGCCCACAGTCCATGCGCTGTCAGGGAACACAGGCGTTCCCCAGGAAGAGCCGTTAGCATCATTTGCCCTAACGAACTTGAGGTAGCCCCAGGTCCAGTCATGGTAGCTAATTGCGGGATTTCCGTTGACGATAGCCAGGGAGGTGTGCCTGCCCACATTCCATGCGCTGTCAGGGGTGACAGGCGTTCCCCAGGAAGAGCCGTTAGCATCATTTGCCCTAACGAACTTGAGGTCGCCGTTGGTCC
>FWPU01008117.1_pt1 | contig 18295 bp, 17 predicted proteins | sample 2228361 | NCBI WGS metagenome assembly FWPU01 (sample SAMEA103939777, study PRJEB20133) | metagenome
TGCGCCGCCGCGGTCCGCTGCGGCGCCGGCGTCCCGCGCTCGCAGGCGCGCCACATGTACCAGCTCGCGACGGTCCGGTAGGGTCGCCAGCGCTCGCCGAAGGCGAGGAGCTCCTTCGCCGTCGGCAGGCGCTCGGCGCCGTAGGTCAGCGCCCAGCCCTTCCGCACGCCGAGGTCGTGCACCGGCAGCACGTCCGGGCGCCCGAGGCGGAAGATGAGGAACATCTCGACCGTCCACACGCCGACGCCGCGCACCGAGACCAGACGCTCGACGAGCTCGTCGTCGCTGAGCTCGTGCGCCTCCTCGAGCGTCGGCACGACGCCGGCGATCGTCTTGCGCGCGAGGTCCTTCATCGCGAGCGCCTTCGCCTCGGAGAGGCCGGCGCGCCGCAGCGTCGGCGTGCGCAGGCGCAGCATCTCCTCGGGCGTCGGCGGGCCGCTGCCGCGGCCGAGCGCGCGGATGCGCTCGTAGATCGTCGCCGCCGCCTTGCCGGAGATCGACTGGAACGTGATCGCGCGCAGCAGCGCTTCGTACGGCGAGCGCGGTCCGTCCGGATTGAGCGCGAACGGAGGCGCCTCGGCGATGAGCCGCGCGAGCCGCCGGTCGCGCGCCGCGAGGTGGCGCGTCGCCGCGCGCAGGTCGAAGGGCAGGGAGCCGTCGCCCGGACGTCCGGCCATGCGCGTGCCGCTACGGCCGGGGCCGCAGCTCTCCCGGGCGCCGCGCCGCGACGGCGGGCGCTCGCGGCCTGCCCGGCGGTCGGGTCACTGGCCCGCCGCCGGCTTCTCCGACTTCTCAAGCTCCATCGCGTGCTTGTGCAGGCACTCCCTGACGCGCTCGACCGGCACGTCGAGCTTCTGCGCGATCATGTCCTCGCTCACGTTGCCGCCGCCCTCGTCCCAGGCCGCCTGCATCTAATCGCAGCTCGCCTCCGCCTTCTTCTCGTGCTGGTCGCCGAAAGCCGGAGCACCGCTGCCGAGCAGCAGCGTTTCGGTGATCACGATCACGGTCGCCTTGCGCATCGGGCCTCTTCGCCGGGCGCCGTCGCCCGGGCCGCCTGGCTTGTGAACCAGGCGAGGCCTTGCTGCAAGAGGACGCCGCCCCTCAGGCGGGCGGGGCGCCGAGCTCGGGAGCGGTGCCGCGCGGCACGCGCTCGGCACGGGCGGGCTCCGTCGCCTCGAGCCCGGTCTCGCGCCGGTAGAGCGCGTGCACGCGCTCGGTGAGCTCCTCGACGTCGAGCTCGGCGAAGTCCTCGAAGGGGATCTCGGGCAGGACGCGAATCCCGATCTCGTGCCGGCCGCGCAGCGTGAAGCCGTGCTTGGGGAGCGCGTCGGCGGTGCCCGAGATGACGATCGGCAGGATCGGGGCGCGCGCCTCGAGCGCGAGCCGGAACGCGCCCGGCTTGAACGCCTGCAGCACGCCGTCGGGCGAGCGCGTGCCCTCGGGGAAGATCAAGACCGAGCTGCCCTCGGCGAGCGTCTTGCGGCAGGCCTCCATCATCGCGGCGATGCTCCGCCGGTCGCCGCGGCGGAGCGCGATGTAGCGGTTGAGGCGCATGTTCCAGCCGATCACCGGGATCCGGAACATCTCGATCTTCGACACCCACTTGAAGTGCCGGAGCAGGCGGAAGAGCACGAGGATGTCGAGGAACGACAGGTGGTTCGCGACCATCACGTACGCGACCCCCGGCCGCACGTGCTCGCGTCCGATGACGTGCACCCGCCACGCGGGGTTGAGCCAGGTGTAGAGCGACCCCCACAAGCAGGTGAAGAGGTGCAGGGCGCGGAGCCGCCGATCGAACGGCACGGTCACGAGCCAGACGACGAGCGCCACCGGGAAGAGGAGGAGCGACGAGACGGCGATGCCCGCCCAGAAGAGGAACGAGAGAGCGGCTTGCAGCACCCTCGCCACCTAGCAGGTGCGCCCGGCCGCGGCACCCCGAGGTCCCGAGGCGCCGCCCGGCGCTCGGCGCGTGCGACGGCGAGCAGGCGATGGTAGGCGATCGGACCGGGTCAGGAGGGATCGACGCCATGAAGGAGCGACGTGACACCCCCGAGCAGGCGGAGTTCCGCGAGTACTGCCGCCGCTGGCTCGCCGAGAACCGCCCGCCCGCGCCCAGCTTTCGCATGCCGCTCTCGCCGATCGAGGTGAGCACCGAGGAGCAGCGGCTCTACCTCTGCGCCTGGCAGAAGAAGTGCCACGCCGCGGGGCTGGTCGGCGCCGACTACCCGAAGGAGTACGGCGGCGGCGGCCACCAGGGCTTCCAGACGATCGCCTCGCAGGAGATGAGCCGCGCCGGCGTGCCGTTCATGATCAACGTGATCGGGCTCAGCATGGCGGCGCCGACCATCCTGGTGCACGGCACCGAGGAGCAGAAGCGCCGCTTCCTGCCGCCGCTGCTCTCGGGGGACGAGATCTGGTGCCAGGGCTTCTCCGAGCCCGGCGCGGGCTCGGACCTCGCGAGCGTCCAGACCTCGGCGGTGCGCTCGGGCGACAACTGGATCATCAACGGCCACAAGGTGTGGACGAGCCTCGCGCACTTCGCGACCTGGATGATCCTGCTCGCGCGCACCTCGAAGGACGACAAGTACAAGGGGCTCACCTACTTCATCGCCCCGATCGGGGGAGCGAAGGGCGTCACCGTGCGGCCGCTCGTCAAGATGACCGGCGAGACCGGCTTCAACGAGGTGCTGTTCGAGGATGTCGTCGTGCCGGACGCGCAGCGGCTCGACGAGGTCGGCAAGGGCTGGACGGTCGCGATGACGACCCTCACCTACGAGCGCGGCGCAGCCGAAGGCGCGGGTAGCGGCGGCGGCACGTCGCTCGAGGACCGGATCCGCGGGCTCATCGCGCTCGCCAAGCGCACGCAGCGCAACGGCGCCACGGCGTGGGGCGACGCCGTGCTGCGCAACCGCATCGCCGAGCTCGCGATCCGCGCCGAGGGCATCAAGCAGAACGCGCGCCGCGCGCGGGTCGAGGCGCTGACCGAGCACCCGATGCGCATCCCGCTGCAGAGCAAGGTGACGCTCAGCGAGCTCGTCCAGGAGATCGGCGCCCTCGGCGTGGAGATCGCCGGTCCGCACGCGACCCGCTACCTCGGCGACCCGGGCGCGCCCGACGGCGGCGAGTGGCCGCACGTCTACATGAACTCCTACGGCATGACGATCGCCGCCGGGTCGAACGAGATCCAGCGCAACATCCTCGGCGAGCGCGTCCTCGGCCTGCCCAAGAGCAAGTAAAGAAGCGGCGATGGCGATCAGCAAAGATTTCGGCTTCGGCCCCGACGAGCAGCTCGTGCGTGACCAGGCGCGGCGCTTCCTGTGTGAGAGCGTGCCCGCCGACCGCCTGCGCACGTTGGTCGCGCGCGACCACCGCGAGGCGTACGAGACGGACGTTCAGCCCGCGCCCTGGGACGAGGAGCTGTGGCGGCAGATGGTCGAGCTCGGCTGGACGGCGCTCGGCGTCCCCGAGTCCTCGGGCGGGCTCGGCGCGAAGGCGGTCGTGACCACCGCGCTCGCGGAGGAGATCGGGCGCGTCGCCGTCCCCTCGCCGCTGCCCGTGACCATGATCGCGACCGCGGTGCTGCGCGCCGCCGGGGAGGGCGCCGCGCCCTACCTGCAGAAGATCGCGCACGGCGAGCCGACGACGCTCGCCGTGACGCCCGAGTCGGGCTCTTGGGATCCGAACGACACCGACGTCGAGGCGCGCCGCGGCACGGGCGGCGCGGTGATGCTCCACGGGCGCGCCGCGTTCGTGCAGGACGCGCGCAAGTGCCGGCAGTTCGTCGTCTCGGCGCGCGGCGCGGGCGGCGTCGGGCTGTACGTCGTGCCGGCCGACGCGAAGGGGCTCGAGATCGTCCCCGACCGGATCGTCGACCTGACCCGCGACCAGGCGACGCTGGTCTTCGACGGCGTGGCGGTCGAGGCGGGGGCGGTGGTCGCGCCGGAGGGCAAGGGCGCGGCGGCGCTCGAGGCGGCGACGCCGCAGATCCTGACGCTCCTTGCTGCCGACCTCTGCGGCGCCGCCGAGTGGCAGCTCCAGACGATGGCCGAGTACGCGCGGAGCCGCGTCCAGTTCGAACGTCCGATCGGCTTCTTCCAGGCCGTCAAGCACCCGATCGTCAACGTGATGATTGCGCTCGACCGCGCGCGCTCGATCACCTACGCGGCCGCCTGCGCGATCGACGAGGACCCGCGTGACGCCCTCCGCCTCGCCCGGATGGCGAAGGCGGCCGCGTCGGACGCCGGCGCCTTCGCCTCGGACCGCTCGGTGCAGCTCCACGGCGGCATCGGCTTCACCTGGGAGTGCAACGTGCACCTCTGGTTCAAGCGCCAGAAGCACACCGAGCAGCTCTTCGGCAGCGCGACCTACCAGCGCGAGCGGCTCGCCCGGATCCTCGAGCAGGCCGCCTGAGCGGGCAGGGCGCGTGCAGCGGGGCGGCCGGGCGGCTGCCCCGCTGCGCGCGTACGCCAAGGACATTGCGTCGGCGAGAAAAACCCTCTCGCCCACGGATTGCGCAGGGGTTATGAATGGCCTCTCGCTCGCCCGCCGACCTGGGCGAGGGCCCCCCGATATCCAGACCCGACTCGAGGTGACGCATGAATCGACCCGATGCTTCCGCCGCGCCGATCATCCGGCTTCGCGTCGCGCCTGGCGGTGCGCGCCAGCCGCGTCTGGTCCGCGCCGCCCTGGCGCTGGCCGCGGCGGGGCTGCTCGTCGCCGCGGTGGACCTCGCGCACGCGCAGCCGCGCTGCAGCATCGACCTGCAGCGTAACGTCTGCCTCGAAGCGAACCCCAACTGCCCGCCGGTCTCCGGGCCGCTCGGGATCGCGAGCGGAAGCTGGCCGGTCTTCCAGCAGAACGCGCAGCACACCGGCAAGAGCCCGTTTGCGGGGCCGACCTGCTCGAACGTCCTCTGGACGACCAAGCTGCAGGGGAAGATGCTCTCCGCGCCGGCCCTCGTCCCGCCCGCCCCGGGCCAGCCGGAGTCGCTGTTCGTGCCGGTCGGCAAGGCGCCGATCTGCGCCCTCGACCCGACCAACGGCTCGGTGCGCTACTGCGGCACCGACAACCTGGGCAAGCTCGTCGACCGCTCCTCGCCGGTCGTGGGCAACGACGGCTTCCTCTACGTCGGGACGCGCGACAACGACCTCTGGGCGATCGAGGTCGGCGAAGGCCCGGGCAAGCCGCCCGTCGCCTGGCGGCAGAAGGTCTGCACCGACGGCGACATCACCACCTCGCCGACGATCGCTCCCGACGGGACGATCTTCATGGGCTCGGACTCGCTCGGCGCAGGCACGCTGATGGCCATGTGCCCGGGCGCCGAGCGTCAGGTGCGGTGGTGCATCAACCCGGCCGGCGGCGGCGTGCGCAATACTTCGCCGGCGCTCAGCCCGAGCGGCGACCGCATCTACGTGACGATCGGCGCCGGCGCGCTCGGCGCGTTCAACCCCGCGACCGGCCAGGAGCTCTGGCGCGTGCAGCTCCAGAAGAAGAGCAGCACGAACCGCGCCCCGAACTACACGCCGGTCGTGCACCCGGTGGCGGGGGTGATCTACCTCGGCACGAAGAGCGGCATCTGGGAGATCACGCCGCAGGCGAACGGTGCGACGACCCGGCTGCTCTACTCGACCAGGGAGGTCAAGGAGAAAGTCTTCTCGCCCCCGGCGCTCGACGTCGAGCGCTCGACGCTCGTGTTCGGCGCATCGCGCGGCGTCGAGTCGACGCTGTACGCGATCGGCCTCGACGGCTCGCTCAAGTGGAAGCGCTCGGCGCTCAAGGGCGCGTTCAAGAACCTGCCGCCGGTGATCGACAACGCGGGGCGCATCTACTTCGCGCTCCGCGGAGAGCTCACGGCGCTCGATCCCAACGGCAACGTCCTCTGGCAGATCACCGGAGCGTGGCGCTTCGACTCGTCGCCGATCCTCGGCAACGGCACGCTCTACATCGGCACGACGAACGCGATCGTGATGGCGATCGGCGGCTGCTGAGGCGCGAGCCGCGCCCGCTCAGGGCGCGGGCGGAGCGACGCCGTGCGCGCGCGCGTAGCGCGCGATCTCCTGGGCGATCGACTGGCCCATGCGCTCGACGTCGCGTTGCGTCGCGTCGCGCCCGAGGACGAACTTCGCGGCGGCCGCGTACGGGTTGAGCGTGACGGCGGCGCCGGGCGCGTGGCCGCTATCCGAGGTCGAGCCGAGATCGAGGAGCGTCGTCGCCGCGCCCCCGTCGAGGCGGTCGAGCTGGGCCGTGACCTCGACCGTCGCCTCGCCGGCGCCGAAGCCGACCACGGCGCGCTGGGCGCGGTTGCCCGGGTCGATCTCGTCGAACCGGCCGCGCACGAGCCAGCCGCTCGCCGGCGGTGACGCATCCTGCGGCAACGCGACCGCAGGGATGCCGAGCCGCTCGGCCTCGAGGCCCTCGACGATCGCGCGCGCGAGAGTGGCCGAGACCTGCTCCCCGCTCGGGTGATCGGCTGCGGTGCGGCGGGCGAGGATGCCGCCGCCCGCGCCGCCGCCGAGGAGCCCGCCCCCGAGGACGCGCGGCCGCGCGTCGACGAGCTGCTCGGCCGCGCCGAAGAGTCCGCCCGGCGACTTCACCGCGCCGGGCGCGACGGTGAACGGTGCGACGTAGATCGCGCTCGGCGGCGGACCCGCATCGGCGCTCGCCTGCCGCTGCGAGACCTTCGCCTCGCCGGCGAGGAAGCCGCCGGCCTGCCGCGCGCCGCTGCACCCGCTGACGGCGAGGCAGGCGGCGAGGAGAAGGGCGTTCGGGGTGAGCAAGCTCGTGCGCCGCGTACCCATGGTTGCTCGCACCATCACGAGTCGGGGCGCGGATCAAGCGCCTTGCGAGCGAGGGTAGCTGCTGAGGGAAGTTACCGAGGGGAATTCCTTCGCCTCGCGACACCGTGCTAGACCGACCGGGATGTCCCCGACGGCGCACGTCGTCTACTGGGACGAGGATCTCCGGACGGGCCGGCTCACGTGGACGGAGAGCCGTCCCCCGGTTGGAGCGGAGCGCGCGCCGCCGCAGGTGACGCGCACCTGGTGGACCGGGCACGTCCACCCCGACGACCGGTCCGCGGTGGGCGCGGCGCTCGACGATCTGCGCGCAGGAAGGCGGACGCACTTGCGGGCCGACTATCGCACGCGCTGTGGCGCGAGCTGGCGGAGGGTGCGCGAGCAGGTCGTGCTCGTCGAGCAGGACGGCGCACCGCGTCGCATGGTCGGCGCGATCCGCGACGCGGACCCCGCGCCGCCGGCCTCGCACGTGGAGCGCTGCTTCACGACCCTTGCCGAGCAGCTGCCGCTGCTCGCCTGGGAAGCCGACGCCGACGGCTGGGTCGACTTCTTCAACCAGCGCTGGCTCGACTACACCGGCTCGACCTTCGAGGAGATGGAGGGCTGGGGCTGGGTGCGCGTCCACGACCCGGACGACCTGCCGCGCACGCTGCGCGTCTTCCGCGACGCGCTCGCCTCCGGGGAGCCGTGGGAGACCGCGTTCCGCCTGCGCCGCGGCTCGGACGGCATGCTGCGCTGGCACCTGGCGCGGGTCTTTCCGCTGCGCGACGCGCAGGGACGGATCGTGCGCTGGTTCGGCACCAGCACCGACATCCACGAGCAACGGATCGCCCTCGAGGAGCGCGAGCGGCTGCTCGAGACGGAGCGGCGGCGTCGCCTCGAGGCCGAGGCGGCGAGCCGGGAGGAGGACGAGTTCCTCGACTGGGTGTCGCACGAGCTGCGCACGCCGCTCAGCGTCGTCCTGCTGTGGGCGCAGCTCCTCGCCGAGCGCCCGGACGACCGCGACTGGCTCGCGCGCGGGCTCGTCAAGATCGAGCACAACGTTCGGCAGCTCGCGCGCCTGCTCGAGGACCTGCTCGACACCTCGCGGATCATCGGCGGCCGGCTCGAGATCGAGCGCGAGCCGGTCGACCTCGCTCTCCCCGCGCGTCGCGCGATCGACGCGCTCGCCGGCGACGCCGCGGCGCGCGGCGTCTGCGTCCGGCTCGACGTCGGCGCGGAGCCGGCCGTGGTCCTCGGCTCGGCGGCGCGGCTCGAGCAGGTCGTGACCAACCTGATCGCGAGCGCGATCCGCTCGAGCGACGAGGGCGCGATCGTGCACGTGACCGTCGCGCGCGACGGCGACGCGGTGGTGCTCGAGGTGCGCGACCCGCGCCAGGACATCGACGCCGCGCTGCTCGCCGAGCGGAGCGAGCCCTCGTGCGGGGACGAGGTCCCGCCGAGACGGACGCGCAGCGGGCTCGGCCTCGGGCTGTCGATCGCCCGGCACCTCGTGCTGCTGCACGGCGGGAGCGTCGAGACGCAGCGCGCAGGGCACGGCCCGGGGACGACGATCCGCGTGCGCCTGCCGTGCGCCGGCGAGGCGGCGGGCGCGCCGGCCGGCCCGCGCTTCGCGCGCGACGAGGTCATCTCGCTCGCCGGGATCCGGGTGCTCGGTGTCGACGACCACGCCGACGCGCGCGAGGTCCTGACGGTGGTGCTCGCGAGCTGCGAGGCGACGGTCACCGTCGCGAGGTCGGTCGCGCAGGCGCTCGAGCTGCTGCGCGGCGACCTCCCGGACGTCGTCGTCACCGACCTCGCGATGCCGGAGGTCGACGGCTACCACCTGCTCGAGCGCCTGCGCGCGTCGCAGGACGAGCGGGTGCGCGCGATCCCCGTCGTCGCGCTCACGGCGCACGCGAGCGCGGAGGACCGGGCCGCGGCGCTGCGCGCCGGCTTCGCCGGCTACGTCGCGAAGCCGTTCGACGCGGCGACGCTCTCGCAGGTGATCGCGCGCGTCGTGCGCGAGCGCGCAGCACCGCCCGACGATCGCGGGGAAGAGCGCGAGCGGCGCTGAGCACGCGCGCGTCCGACGCGCGCCCTGCGCTCAGCCGTCACGCCCGTAGTTGACCATCCAGGGGATGTTGAAGCGGTCGGTGAGCGAGCCGAAGCGGTGCGCCCAGAAGGTCTCCTGCAGCGGCATCTCCACCCTGCCGCCCTCGGCGAGCGCCTCGAACACCCGCTTCGCCTCGGCGGCGGAGTCGACCTGCACCGTGAGCGCGAAGCCGTGCGGCCGCTCGTAGCGCTCGGGCGGCGCGTCGGTGCCCATCAGCACCGAGCCGTCGCGCAGCTTGAGCGACGCGTGCATCACCTTGCTGCGCCACGGCGAGAGCGTCTGCGGCGCCAGCGGCGTCTCGCCGTGCGTCAAGATTCCTTCGATCTCGCCGCCGAGAACCCTCGCGTAGTGCTCGAAGGCCTCGCGGCACCGGCCGTCGAACGTCAGGTACGGGTTGGTGTGCATTCGCCTCCCTCCTCGCGGACGTTCCTCCGCCTGGTCCTTCGCCCACCCTCTACGCCGAAGGCCCGCCGCTTGGAAAGCCCGACGGTGCGTCCCGCGAGAGCTCAGGGCGCGAGGTCGACCGCGGCGCGGAAGCTGCCGTCCATGTAGAACGGGACCGAGGCGTGCTCGTGCGCGACGAGCCACTCGCCGCCCACCTTGCGCAGGCAGAACGTCGAGCGGAACCACAGGTCGACGGCCTCGCCGCCGGTCTTCCGGCCGCGCATCCGCTGCAGTCCGTGCGCGAAGGCGACGTCCTCGCCGACCACCACGTCGAGGTCGCCGAGCTCGAGGCCGATCGGCCCGTCCCAGGTGGGAACCACTCCATCAGGCCGCGGCGTACCTCGTCGCGGTCGTGGCGCAGCGGGGGTGCCAGGTCGTAGCTGACGAGCTCGGGTGCGTCGTGCGCCAGCACCCGCTCGACGTCCTTCGCGCCGAGCGCTTGGAGAGGGCTCTCGAGCCGCTCGCGGATGCGCTTCTCCTCCCGTCCTCCGGCCTGCGCCATGTCGTCCTCCGTCGCGGGTTCGCCTCGGTCGTCCGGCCACCCGACCCGCCGTGGGCGGCCTCACCCAGCGGTCGAACGGTGGGACGCTGGATCGACGTTGGACGCAGCGAAACCTCGCGGCGTGCCCGCTCTCTTGCCGGGCGGACGCGCGCGCCGACGGATCAGCGCAGCGTTCAGCGCACCGTCACGACGACGCGCCGGCGGCGCGGTCCGTCGAGCTCGACCAGCATGATCGCCTGCCAGCGGCCGAGGAGCAGCGCGCCGCGGCGCACCGGGATCGTCTCGCCCGGGCCGAGGATCGCCGACGTGATGTGCGCGGCCGCGTTGCCGTCGATCCGGTCGTGGCGCCAGACGCCGTCGGGCACGAGCTTGTCGAGCGCGTCGAGGAGGTCGAGGCAGATGTTCGGGTCGTCGTTCTCGTTGATCACGACGGCCGCCGTCGCGTGCGGCACGTAGACCGAGCAGAGCCCCTCGTCGATCCCCGCCTCGGCGACGATCGCGGCGACCTGAGGCGTGAGGTCGATGACCTGGGTCCGCTTCTCGGTTCTGACCTCGAGCTCGCGCTGCATGCCAAGCCGGCCTCCCGCCCTCCTGCTAGCACGCGCGCCGCGCGGGCGCCGGTCGCGGACCGACCCGGCCCGGGAACCGTTTGTCCTCGCGCGCCGCCGCGTGCGAAGAATGGCGGAGCGCGCCGTGCGGGCGCGCCGAGCATGATGCAAGGAGGAGATTCGGTGGCCGTGTTGTCGGGCGACGTGCCCTTTCGCGTCCTGCCGCAGCTCAACGACGAGAACCGCGACTTCTGGACCGCGGGAGCGCGCGGCGAGCTCAGGCTCTGGCGCTGCGGCGACTGCCGCTTCTGGATCCACCCCTGGCAGCCGATCTGCCCGCGCTGCCGCTCGAAGCGGCTCGCCACCGAGGCGACGTCCGGGCGGGCGACGCTCGCGACCTACACGATCAACCACCAGGCGTGGATGCCGGGTCCGGAGCTGCCGTACGTCGTCGCGATCGTCGAGATCGCCGAGCAGCCGGAGCTCCGCCTCACGACCAACCTGGTGAACTGCCCGCACGACCGGATCCGGATCGGCATGCCGCTGCGCGTCGTCTTCGAGCACCATCGCGACCCCGAAGGCGACGTCTACATCCCGCTCTTCGAGCCGGAGGTGCTCTGATGGGTGCTGCGGAGCGAACTGCGTGTGTGAGCGGCGTCGGACAGTCGGACGTCGGACGCCGCCTCGGCCGCCACCCGCTCGAGCTCACGCTCGACGCGTGCCTCGCGGCGATCGAGGACGCGGGCCTCGAGGTCGAGCAGATCGACGGGCTCTCGACCTATCCCGGGCCGATGGCGACGCCGCCCGGCTTCTCGGGTGCGAGCGCGTACGAGGTGATTGACGCGCTCCGTCTGAAGGTCGGCTGGTACGACAGCGGGCTCGAGACCTCGGGCCAGCTCGGCTCGGTGATGAAGGCCGCGCTCGCGGTGTCGGCGGGGCTCTGCAGGCACGTCCTCTGCTTCCGCTCGGTGTGGGAGGGGAGCGCCCAGGGGAGCCAGGGACGCGCCGCGGTGATGCCGGGCGGCGGAGGCGGCGGCGCGTTCAAGGCGCACGGCTTCCTCCAGTGGCAGCTCCCGTTCTCCGCGCCGTCGGCGGCGGTGTGGATCGCGATGTTCGCCCAGGCGCACTTCCACCGCTACGGCACGACCAAGGAGCAGATGGCCTGGATCGCGCTCAACGGCCGGCGCAACGCCGCGCTCAACCCGAAGGCGATCTACCGCGAGCCGATGACGCTCGACGACTACCTCGCCTCGCGCGTCATCGCGACGCCGTTCTCGCTCTACGACTGCGACGTGCCGTGCGACGGCGCGACCGCGGTGATCATCTCGCGCCTCGACTGCGCGCGCGATCTTCGCCGCCCGCCGCTGCGCATCGAGTCGATGGGCGCTGCGCTGCGCGGCCGTCCGTCGTGGGACCAGTACGAGGACCTGACCACCATGCCGAACCGCGACGCGGCGGCGCAGATGTGGTCGCGCACCGATCTCAAGCCGTCCGACGTGCAGATGGCGCAGCTCTACGACGGCTTCTCGTTCCTCACGATGTCGTGGCTCGAGGCGCTCGGCTTCTGCAAGGTGGGCGAGAGCGGCCCGTTCATCGAGGGCGGGCAGCGGATCTCGCGTGACGGGGAGCTGCCTTTGAACACCCACGGCGGCCAGCTCTCGGCGGGCCGCCTGCACGGCTACGGCTTCCTGCACGAGGCCGCTGTGCAGATGTGGGGCGTGGCGGGCGAGCGGCAGCTCGCGCGGCCGCCCGAGATCGCGGCGGTCGCCGCGGGCGGCGGCCAGACCTGCGGCTGCCTGCTCCTCGTGCGCGACTGACATCCGCGCTCACCGGGCGCGAGGCCAGGAGCCCCGCGCGCTCGAGCTCCGCGCAGATCCCGGCGACGCTGCGCACGTCGATCCCCGACTCCCAGGCGATCGATTGCACGTTCGCACGCCCCAGACGCTCGATCGCGGCGAGGACGAGGAGCTGGTGCTTGGTGACGAACATCAATCCTCCTCGGGCCCCGGGCCGTCGGGCCATCGCGCGCGGTACTCCAAGATCCGCGCCGCGCGCGACGAGGCCGCGCCAGCGCGTGGGGCGGACGCCGGACGCGCCCGGCGCACCTCGCTTGCGCGAGCGGTTGCAAGGAGGAGCGAGAAGAATGTTCCCTCGGGTTGAAACGGCGTGGCGCGTCAACGCGCAGCGCTGGGAGCGACGCCGGACCTCGGACCGCGAGCCGGCTCGCGTTCGCGGCTTCGCGAGCTAAACGCCCGGGCTCTGTCGAAGCCTCGCGTCGCCGCCGTCACGATCCTCTACCTGACGCTCTGCGGCGCGCTCGTCTGGTGGTGGCTCGAGGCGAGCGACCCGGCGCGCGCCACCGGGTCGCTCGCGCTCCACGGTACGGCCGTGGTCTGCCTCCTGCCGGCGCTGCTCGGCGCGCTGGTGCTGGGACTCCACTCGGGCACGGCGGAGCAGTACCTCGCCAAGGCGACGGCCTGCTTCCTGCTGCCGCCCGTGCTGCTCCTGTTCTGGGCGGCGGAAAAGGCGAGCGGCGAAGCGCCAGTCTGGCCGTACGTCGTCGCGTTTGCGGGCGGGCACGTGGGTGCGTTCGTCCTCTTCGCGCTGTGGGCCGCGGTCGCGACGACGCGCGTCGGGCCGGCGCGCGGCACGGCGCCTGAATCCGCGCGTGCGCTCGCCGCGCGCCTGCGCTCGCTGCCGGCGACGGGGCCTCGCTGCACCGTCGCGGACGGCGACGCGCCCGACGAGCTGGTGGTCGACTTCGCCTTCCCGGACGACGCGCGGCGCAGCCACCGCTTCGTCCTGACGCTCGACGAGGCACGGCGCACGGTGCACGCGATCGAGCAGGAAGGGAGCGGCGGCGGCGCGGCGCGCGACGACGCCGAGGCCGACATGCGCCCGCCCGGCACGGTCGGCATCGACCCCACGCGGCCGCGTGCGCGGAAGGTGCACGGCACGGCCCGGCTCGCGACCTTCCTCGAGCCCGAGCGGCTCGCGGCGGTGCCGATCCGCGTGGCGGGCTCGCGTGCCGAGCTGCCGGCGCCGTGGGCGCACGAGGTCGAGGCGAAGGACCTCGCCTACGGGCTGGGGGCCCTCGTCACCCGCTCGGGTTGGACTTTCCCGCCGGTGCTGTTCGGCTTCCAGCGCCGCGTCCGGTAGGAGCGGGCAGGCGGTACACGCCGAGCCCGCGCCGCGGCGTGCGGAAGAGCGGCGTCGCGCCGCGGGCGGCAAAGTCGGGGTGGCGGTAGCGCGCGATCGTGTTGTCCACCCAGAAGCGCGCGCGGCCCGCGCGCCAGTGCGCGGCGTCGGTCTCGTCGCGCCAGGCGCCCATCGTCGGGTTGCCGGTGAAGAGGTGCACCATCGCCGGGTTGTGGCTCGCCAGCACCACGGTGCGCGGCACGTTGCTGCGCACCCACGCGAGCACCGACAGGTTCTCGTGATACGCCTGGCGCCACAGCGACCGCGGGCCGCGCGCGAGCCCGTGCACGGCGAGCACGTCGTGCACGAGCCCCGCCGCGTTGACGGCGACGAGCAGCGCGACGCACGCGACGCGCGCCCGCGCCGCGGCGCGCTCGGAGCGCGCGAGCCGTGCGGCCGTCCAGCCGGCGCCGGCGACGACGTACGCCGCAAGCAGCGGCAGCAGCGGCAGGAGGTGGCGGTAGACCGGGAACGGCCAGAGGAGCAGCAGCGCGAGCGTCGCCGGGACGTAGAGCTCCGCGACGCCGACGCCGCGCCGCACCGCGAGCGCGAAGCCGAGCAGCGTGAGCGCGGCGAGCGCGCACGACGCCGCGACGCCGATCGGCCCCGGGATCCGCAGCCGGTCGAGCACCGGCTCTGCGTAGAGCACGCCCACGGTCCGCGTTGCGAGGTCCGCAGCCTGGCGCGCGACGCGCGTCGGCACGTCGCGGAGCGTCGCCGTGCCGAACTCCGCATGTCCCGCGTAGCGCGCCCAGAAGTGCTCGGTGTACGGCCAGGCGATCGCGTCGTTGACCAGCGCCTGCTGCTCCGGCGTCGGCGCGTGCAGCGCGGCGTACGCCTGCCAGCCGCCGAGCAGCGCGCCTCCCGCGAGCGCGACCCCGAGGGCCGCGTGCGCGCGGCGACGGAGCAGCAGGTACGCGACCGCGGCCGGATAGAGGGCGACGCCCATCGTCCGGACGAGCACGGCCGCGGCGACGACGACGCCGGCGAGCGTCCCGCGGGCGAACGTCGCGCGTGGCGTCGCGTCGTCTGCCGCGAGCCGCTCGACGAGCAGCAGCGCCGCCGCCTGCGCGAGCACGAACGCGCCCTCCGCCATCACCGCCCCGGTGACGAGGAAGTGGAGCCCGGGCGCCGCGATGGCGAGCAGCGCGAGCCCCGACGCGACCGCGGGCGACGTCCCCCGCACGCGCCGGAAGTAGGCGCGCAGCACGCACGCGGCTCCAAGCACCGCGGCGACCGAGGCGAGCTTGAGCAGCGGCACGTTCGCCGGGAAGTCCGGCGCCGCGGCGACCAGCGGCGCGAGCAGCGCGGGAAAGCCCGGCGGGTAGAACGGCAGCACGCCGGCGACGGGCGCGTTGTCGAGCGTGAAGCCGCGCCCCGTGGCGAGCGCGCGCGCGAGGACGAGGTACCAGGCGTCGTCGACGTAGAGCCCCGCGACCTCGTCGATCGCGGCGACGTAGAGCGCGCCGAGCACGAGAAGGCCCGCCGCGAAGGCGAGCGCCGCGCGACGCTCGCTCGCGAGGGTGCCGTGTCGCGTCGTCGGCATGGTGCGACCCGTGCGCGCGAGCGTCAGCCGCTTCCCATCAGACAGCTCAGCGACGGATGCGCTGCAGCACCTCGGTCGCGAACAGGCGCATCGAGGCGCGCGCCTCGGCGTCGCTCATCGCGCCGTACTTGACGATCGCCAGGACGTCGAGGTCGCAGCCCAGGACACGGCGCTGGTGCTCGATCTTCTCGACCACCTCGTCGGGCGTGCCGTAGGTGTTCACCGAAGCGTACATGGTCGCCATCTCGTCGAGCCCGATCGCGGTGATCATCTCCGCGGCGGTCGCGTAGAACTCGTAGCCGTGCGTCCCGGCGAAGTGCTTCCCGGTGATCTCGTAGTGCTCGACGACCGAGGAGAAGTACTCCTTCACGTAGCGCTCGCCGAGCTCGGCGGCGCGGGCGCGGTCGGCGTCGCAGTAGACGAGCTGCCCGCAGACGGGCGGCGGCGGCTCGGTGCCGTGCAGCTCGCGCCACTTCGTCTGGTAGGGGACGAGCGCGGTGTCGCGGAAGACCTCCCACGGCTGCTGCGCGAGCACCATGAGCCGCGCCTTCAAGACGGCCGCCTGCACGGCGGATTCGGGCGACACGCCGATCGAGTAGACGCGGTCGGCGAAGCCCCGCGTCGGACGCGGGCGGAGCGCGACCCGCGGCTTGTGGAAGTGCTCCGTGCTCGCCTCCATCACGCCCGTCTCGAGCGCCTGCAGCACGATGCGCGTCCCTTCGTCGAAGCGGGCGCGCGCCTCGTCCATCGAGATGCCGAAGCCCGCGTACTCGCGCCGCGAGAGCCCGCGGCCGAAGCCGAGGAGCGCGCGGCCGCCCGACTGCTGGTCGAGGAGCGCCGCCTTTGCGGCAACCCGGTACGGGTCGTTCCACGGCATGATGACCGCACCCGTGCCGAGCAGGATCCGCCGCGTGCGCGCCGCGACGCCGGCGAGCCACTGCAGGTTGTCGGGGCACATCGAGTAGCCGAAGAAGTGGTGCTCGGTCGCCCAGTAGCTGTCGAAGCCGAGCTCCTCGGCGAGCAGCGCGATCTCCATCTCGCCGCGCATCACGTCGCCGTCGTCCTGCCGGTCGCGGAAGTTCTGGAAGATCGAGAGTACGCCTACGTGCATGGCCGCGGGTCCTTTCCCGAGCGGGTGAAGGACGCATCATAGGGCCGCGCCGCCTGCGCGTGCAAAGCGGCTGCGCGTGCCCGGCCGCAGCCCCGGGCACACGCAGCCGGAGCTCACGGCACGCAGGTGAGGCGCAGCTGTTTTCTGTTGGGACGTGCAGGAGGCGGTCGCCCAAGGGTGGGAAGGGGTCGGCTCGCGCCGGCGCCGTCGCCGTCGCTTTGGATTTACGGACGGGCGTAAAGCGGACTGGACACCGCGGTCGTCCGTGCGACGTCGGTCAGCGCGCGCCGCTCGCCCCGGACGGTGCGGCGGACGCCTGCGCGGTCCCGCTCGGCGCTCCCCCGGCCGCACCGTTTCCCGCCACGTCGAGGGCGGCGAGGCGCGGCGCGAACTGGAAGCGCCGCTGCAGGGCGACGACGCCGAAGAACGCGGCGAGGCGGAGCCGTGTCGCGAGCGACGGCCGCCAGTTGCCGGCGAGCACGGAGATCACCGCGTTGCGGATGCCGAACGGTGTCCCCGGCTGGAAGAAGATGTCGCGGAACGCTGGGTCGTAGAAGCCGGTCGCGAAGCGGCGGAAGTAGCGGTAGCGGTAGGCGACCAAGCGCTCGTAGGCGCGGAAGCTCGCGCGCGACAGGTCGCCCCGCGTGAGCGCCGCATCGAGCGCGTCGGCGGCGTCGAGCGCGGCCTGCATCGCGAGCAGCACGCCGGTCGAGAAGATCGGGTCGAGAAAGGTGGCGGCGTCGCCGACCACCAGCCAGCGGTCGCCCGCGTACTGCTCCGAGTCGTACGAGTAGTCGGCGTCGAACCGCACCTCGGAGATTCGCCGCGCGTTCGCGAGCAGCGCCGCCGCGGCGGGCGTCTCGGCGAGGTAGCGGTCGAGCTGCTCGGCGAGCGAGCCGGGCGGGCTCGCCGCGTGGACGGCGGCCGGCAGCACGACGCCGACGCTCATCTCGGTCTCGGAGACCGGGATGAACCAGAACCAGCCCCGGTCGAAACGGGTCACCATGCGGATGTCGCCCGCGCGCCGCCCGGGGCGACGCGGCACGCCCTCGTACCAGGCGTGCACCGCGACGTTGCGGAGCATCTCGTCGTAGCGCCGTCCCGCGAGCCGCCGAGCGAGAAACCCCACGCGCCCCGACGCGTCGACCACCGCCGCGGCGCGGACCTCGCGCGAAGCGGCTTCGCCGGCTTTGGCACCGCTCGAGTAGCGCACGACCACGTGCCCGGGCGCGAAGCTCGCGTCGAGCGCCTGCGCCGGCTGCTCGACGTCGGCGCCGCAGCGCGCCGCGTGCTCGAGCAGCAGCCGGTCGAAGTCGGCGCGGCGCACCTGGTAGGTCTGCGGGCGCGGGGTCTCGGGCGCGGTTCCGAAGTCCGCGTACTTGTCGAGCTCGCCCTGCGCGTCGGTGAAGCTCGCGCCCCACTTCTCGACGAAGCCCCCGGTCGCAACCGCCGGATCGACGCCGAGCTCGCGGAACACCTCGTTGGTCCACGGAACCAGCGACTCGCCGATGTGGAAGCGCGGGTAGGTGTCGCGCTCGAGGACGAGCACCCGCCGCCCGCGCTGCGCGAGCCGCGCCGCAGTCGCCGAGCCGGCGGGCCCGCCGCCTACCACGACGACGTCGTAGTCGAGGGCGTTACCGTGCGTCCCGGTCGTGCTCACGGGCGCGTTCTCTCAGACGCGGGCGTGGGGTGCAACGAGGGGGTGCCCGCCTGCCAGGTGAGCAGGATGTGGAGGTTCCGAGCGGAGGGCTGCTTGTGGGCACGTGGCGAGATGCAGCCTTCCCCGGCTCGGAGACGCCCCGCGGAGGACGCTACGAATGGAATGGAGTGCCTAAACGGGCGGATGAACTCGAGACAGTGTCGAAGTCAATACTTGATCTGACAGTCTGCGCTTTCTCTCCGAGTGTCGGTCGGCATCGTCACTGTCGGCTGGTGCTACGCCGCGAGTGTCTTCTCCTTCGCCAGTGCTTTGCTATCGAGGAAGGTCTGCATCGGCGTCTTGCCGTAGCACCAGCGCCCTTGGTGCGTCCGCTCCTCGTTGTAGTACCTCAGCCATT
>FWPU01008118.1_pt1 | contig 18292 bp, 9 predicted proteins | sample 2228361 | NCBI WGS metagenome assembly FWPU01 (sample SAMEA103939777, study PRJEB20133) | metagenome
AGACATATCAAGTTGATAGATGTTGGAGTCATATCAGTATTGATAAATATCCAAGACATATCAAGTTGATAGATGTTGGAGTCATATCAGTATTGATAAATATCCAAGACATATCAAGTTGATAGATGTTGGAGTCATATCAGTATTGATAAATATCCAAGACATATCAAGTTGATAGATGTTGGAGTCATATCAGTGTTGATAAATATCCAAGACATATTAAGTTGATAGATGTTGGAGTCATATCAGTATTGATAAATATCCAAGACATATCAAGTTGATAGAATTTGGAATCATATCAGCATTGATAAATATCCAAGACATATCAAGTTGATAGAATTTGGAGTCATGTCATATCAATGTTGATAGATTTTGGAGTCATATCAGTCTTGATAAATATCCAATTTATCAGCATTGATAAATACCCAAGACATATCAAGTTGATAGAAATTGGAGTCATATCAGTGTTGATAAATAAGATTTAGACATCGCTGATATTCGAATTGAAATCTAGACACGCGAATATTGGAGATGAAATCCTAATCCACGAGGATTAGAGAAATCTAAATTTCGGATGTTAAGAATAAAATTCAGACATTACAATTTCGTCTCTGACATCGGTATGTCTGGTTTTCATTTCATTGCTGATATTCGAGTGTCTGAATTTCATCTCTGACATCGAAGTATTTGGATTCCTAATATTACGGTATCTAGTTTTACTCTCAAACATTCAGGTGTCTGTTTTATCGCTGATATCGTAGTGTCTGATTTTCATCGCTGACATTTAAAATTTTGGATTTCATTCCGAATATCGAAGTGTTTGAATGTTATCTCTAACATTCGAGTGTTTGGGTTTCATTTCGAATATCGTAATGTCTAGCTTTCATCTCGAATAGAGTGTTGGGTTTTATCTCGAATATTGGTATGGTATGTTTGTTTTTCATTACTGATATCAAAGTATTTAGATTTTATCGTTGATATCGTTATATCTGGAATTTCATTCCTGACATCGAAGTGTCTAGATTTCACAGCTAATAATATTCAAGTGTTTGGATTTCATCTCGAATATCTGGGTTTTCATATCATCGCCGCCATCCAAGCATACCGATATTCGAGATGAAATCTAAACATCCGAGTATTAGAGATAAATAAACATCCGAGTATTAAACCCCAAATCCTAGGATATTAGAGATAAATCCAAACAGTCGAGTATTAAAACCCAAATCCTCGGATATTAGAGATAAATCCAAACAGTCGAGTATTAAAACCCAAATCCTCGGATATTAGAGATAAATCCAAACATCCGAATGTTATCACATACTCGAGTGTTACCAAATATCCTCGGATATTAGAAATAGATCCAAACAGTCGAGTATTAAAACCCAAATCCTAGGATATTAGAGATAAATCCAAACAACCGAGTGTTACCACATACTCGAGTGTTAGAGATAAATCCAAACATTCGAGTGTTACCAAATCCTCGGATATTAGAGATAAATCCAAACATCCGAATGTTATCACATACTCGAGTGTTACCAAATATCCTCGGATATTAGAAATAGATCCAAACATTCGAGTATTAAAACCCAAATCCTAGGATATTAGAGATAAATCCAAACATCCGAGTGTTACCAAATATTCGAGTGTTAGAGATAAATCCAAACATTCGAGTGTTACCAAATCCTCGGATATTAGAGATAAATCCAAACATCCGAATGTTACCAAATACTCGAGTGTTAGAGATAAATCCAAACATTCGAGTGTTACCAAATTCGGATATTAGAGATAAATCCAAACATTCGAGTGTTACCAAATCATCGGATATTAGAGATAAATCCAAACATCCGAATGTTACCAAATACTCGAGTGTTACCAAATTCTCGGATATTAGAGATAAATCCAAACATCCGAATGTTACCAAATACTCGAGTGTTAGAGATAAATCCAAACTCCGAGTGTTACCAAATCCTCGGATATTAGAGATAAATCCAAACATTCGAGTGTTACCAAATCATCGGATATTAGAGATAAATCCAAACATCCGAATGTTACCAAATACTCGAGTGTTAGAGATAAATCCAAACATTCGAGTGTTACCAAATCCTCGGATATTAGAGATAGATCCAAACATTCGAGTATTAAAACCCAAATCCTAGGATATTAGAGATAAATCCAAACATCCGAGTGTTACCACATACTCGAGTGTTAGAGATAAATCCAGACATCCGAGTGTTACCAAATATCCGAGGATATTAGAGATAAATCCAAACATCCGAATGTTACCAAATACTCGAGTGTTAGAGATAAATCCAAACATTCGAGTGTTACCAAATATCCGAGGATATTAGAGATAAATCCAGACATCCGAGTGTTACCAAATACTCGAGTGTTAGAGATAAATCCAAACTCCGAGTGTTACCAAATACTCGAGTGTTAGAGATAAATCCAAACGTCCGAGCGTTACCAAAAGTCCTCGGATATTAGAGATAAACCCAAACATCCGAGTGTTACCAAATACTCGAGTGTTAGAGATAAATCCAAACAACCGAGTGTTACCACATACTCGAGTGTTAGAGATAAATCCAAACAACCGAGTGTTACCACATACTCGAGTGTTAGAGATAAATCCAAACAACCGAGTGTTACCACATACTCGAGTGTTAGAGATAAATCCAAACAGTCGAGTATTAAAACCCAAATCCTAGGATATTAGAGATAAATCCAAACAGTCGAGTATTAAAACCCAAATCCTAGGATATTAGAGATAAATCCAAACAGTCGAGTATTAAAACCCAAATCCTAGGATATTAGAGATAAATCCAAGCATCCGAATGCTACCAAATATTCGAGTGTTAGAGATAAATCCAAACATCCGAGTGTTACCAAATATCCTCGGATATTAGAGATAAACCCAAATCCTAGGATATTAGAGATAAATTCAAACATCCGAATGTTACCAAATATTCGAGTGTTAGAGATAAATCCAAACATCCGAGTGTTACCAAATATCTTAGGATAATAGAGATAAATCCAAACATTCGAGTGTTACCAAATATCCTCGGATATTAGAGATAAATCCAAACATTCGAGTGTTACCAAATATCCTCGGATATTAGAGATAAACCCAAACATCCGAATGTTACCAAACATTCGAGTGTTAGAGATAAATCCAAACATCTGAGTATTACCAAATATCCTCGGATAATAGAGATAAATCCAAACATTCGAGTGTTACCAAATATCCTCGGATATTAGAGATAAACTCAAATCTTCGAATATCAGCAATGAAATAAAATCAGATACTTGAATATTAGAGATGAAATCCAAATATTCGGACGTTATCTCGAATATCGTAGTGTCTGGTTTTCATCGCTGACATTTAAGTTTTTGGATTTCATTCCGAATATCAAAGTGTTTGGATGTTATTTCTAACATTCGAGTGTCTGATTCATCTCTAATAAAAGTTTTTGGATTTCATTCCTGATATCCAAGTTTCTGTTTTACTCTCGAATATCGGTATGTCTGATTTTCATTGTTAATATTCGAGATGAAAACCAGAAACTTAAATATCGACGATAAAACCGAACACCTAAAAATATTCGAGAGTAAAGCCAGACACTACGATACGATATTCGAGATGAAAGCCGGACACTTACTAATATCGGCGATAAACGGACACCTAAAAATATTCGAAATGAAAACCAGACAATACGATATCAGCAATAAAGCCAGACACCGTAATATCAGGAATGTAAACCAGACCTTTGAATATCAATCAGCAACGAAATTCATCTCGAACATTCAAGGATCTGGTTTTCATTCCTTACATTCAAGGGTTTAGATTTCATTGGTGATATTTGAGGATCTGGAATTCATCTCGAACATTCAAGAATCTAGATTTATTTCATTCCCGACATTCAAGGATCTAGATTTTCTTGTTGATATTCGAGTGTCTGGTTTTCATCTCGAATATCTTAATTTCACTGCTGATATCGGTTGTCTGGTTTTCATCTCGAATATCTTAATTTCACTACTGATATTCGAGTGTTTGGATTTCATTGCTGATATTGGTATGTCTGGTTTTCATCTCGAATATCGTTGTGTCTGGTTTTCATTGCCGATATTCGAGTGTCAGGTTTTCATTGCCGATATTCGAGTGTCAGGTTTTCATTGCCGATATTCGAGTGTCTGGTTTTTATTGCCGATATTCGAGTGTCTGGTTTTCATCTCGAATATCGTAGTGTCTGGTTTCATTGCCAATATTCGAGTGTCTGGTTTTCATTGCCGATATTCGAGTGTCTGGTTTTCATCTCGAATATCGTAGTGTCTGGTTTCATTGCCAATATTCGAGTGTCTGGTTTTCATTGCCGATATTCGAGTGTCTGGTTTTCATCTCGAATATCGTAGTGTCTGGATTTTATTCCTGACATTTGAGTATATAAATATCATTGCTAATATTCGAGTGTTTGGATTTTACTCCTGATATTTGGAGTGTCAGGATTTCATTGCTGACATTCGAGTATCTAAATATCAATGCCAATATTCGAGTGTTTGGATTTTATTCCTGATATCAAAGTATCTGGTTTTCATTCCAGATATCGAAGTATCTAGATTTAGTCTCTGACATTTGAGTGTCTGGAATTCATTCCTGATATTCGAGTGTCTGGTTTTCATCTCGAATATCGTAGTATCTGGAATTCATCTCGAATATCGGTATATCTGGATTTTACCTCGAATTTTCGAGTGTCTGGAATTCATCTCTGATATAGGTATGTTTGGATTTCACTGCTGATATTGGTATATCTGGAATTCATCTCGAATATCGAAGTGTCTGGTTTTCATCTTGAATATCGTAGTATCTGGAATTCATCTCGAATATCGGTATATCTGGATTTCACCTCGAATTTTCGAGTGTCTGGATTTCATCTCTGATATAGGTATGTTTGGATTTCACTGCTGATATTGGTATGTCTGGTTTTCATCTTGAATATCGTAGTGTCTGGTTTTTATCTCGAATAGCGAAGTGTCTGGATTATTTCATCTCGAATATCGTAGTGTCTGGATTATTTCATCGTTGATATCTTAATGTCTGGATTTCATTGCTGATATTTTAATGTCTGGTTTTCATCTCGAATATCCGAGTGTCTGGATTTTATTTCGAATATTCGAGTGTCTGAATTTTATTCCTGATATTTGGAGTGTTGGTTTTTATCTCGAATATTCGAGTGTCTGGATTTAATTGCTGATATCGAAGCGCCTGGATTTTATTGCTGATATCGAAGTATCTGGATTTTGTTGCTGATATCGACGTATCTGGATTTTATTGCTGATATCGAAGTGTCTGGATTTTATTGCTGATATCGAAGTGTCTGGATTTTATTGCTGATATCGAAGTGTCTGGATTTTGTTGCTGATATCGACGTATACGTATCTGGATTTTATTGCTGATATCGAAGTGTCTGGATTTTATTGCTGATATCGAAGTGTCTGGATTTTGTTGTTGATATCGAAGTGTCTGGATTTTATTGCTGATATCGAAGTGTCTGGATTTTGTTGTTGATATCGAAGTGTCTGGATTTTATTGCTGATATCGAAGTGCCTGGATTTTGTTGCTGATATCGACGTATACGTATCTGGATTTTATTGCTGATATCGAAGTGTCTGGATTTTATTGCTGATATCGAAGTGTCTGGATTTTGTTGTTGATATCGAAGTGTCTGGATTTTATTGCTGATATCGAAGTGCCTGGATTTTATTGATGATATTGAAGTATCTGGATTTTATTGCTGATATTCGAGTGTCTGGATTTTATTGCTGATATTCGAGTGTCTGGATTTTATTGCTGATATTCGAGTGTCTGGATTTTATTGCTGATATCGAAGTGTCTAGATTTTATTGCTGATATCGAAGTGTCTGGATTTTATTGCTGATATCGAAGTGTCTAGATTTTATTGCTGATATCGAAGTGTCTAGATTTTGTTGCCGATATCGAAGTATCTGGATTTTATTGCTGATATTGAAGTGTCTGGATTTTTATTGCTGATATCGGTATATCTAGATTTTGTTGCTGATATAGACATGTCTGGATCTCGTCGCTGATATTCAAGATGAAAGCCAGACTCTTGAATATCAGCGACGAGATCCAGACATTACAACATTCAAGATGAAAACCAGATCCTTGAATATCAGGAATGAAACCCAAATACTCGAATGTTAGAGATAAAATCCAGACATCTGAGAATTCGAGATGAAATTCAGACATCTGAGAATTCGAGATAAAATCCAGACATACCGATATCAAGGATGAAATCCAGATATTGCTGATACTCGAGATGAAGCCCAAATCATCGAGTGTTAGAGATAAATCCAAACATCTGAGTATCAGGAATGAAATCCTAATAATAGAGTGTTAGAGATAAATCCAAACATCCGAGTATCAGGAATGAAATCCTAATAATCGAGTGTTAGAGATAAATCCAAACATCTGAGTATCAGGAATGAAATCCTAATAATAGAGTGTTAGAGATAAATCCAAACATCCGAGTATCAGGAATGAAATCCTAATAATCGAGTGTTAGAGATAAATCCAAACATCTGAGTATCAGGAATGAAATCCTAATAATAGAGTGTTAGAGATAAATCCAAACATCCGAGTATCAGGAATGAAATCCTAATAATCGAGTGTTAGAGATAAATCCAAACATCTGAGTATCAGGAATGAAATCCTAATAATAGAGTGTTAGAGATAAATCCAAACATCCGAGTATCAGGAATGAAATCCTAATAATCGAGTGTTAGAGATGAAAATCAAATACTCGAGTGTTAGAGATGAAATCCAGATATACCGATATCAACAATTAAATCTAGACACTTGGATGTCAGCGATGATATGAAAAACAAGATATACAGATATCAACGATGAATTTCATTGTTGACATCTAAGTTTTGGATTTCATTGCTAACATCCAAGTGTTTGATTTCATTTCTGATATTATGGTGTCTGGTTGGTTTAACTCTCGAATATCGTAGTGTCTGGATTTCATCTCGAATGTTAGAGATAACATCAAACACTTCGATATTCGGAATGAGATCCAAAAACTTAAATGTCAGCGATGAAAACCAGACACTACGATATTCGAGATGAAAGATAAATACTTAGATATTAACAGACACCTAAAATATTCGGATGAAAACCAGATATACCTAAATATTCGAAATGAAAGCTAGACACCTAAAATATTCGGATGAAAACCAGATATACCTAAATATTCGAAATGAAAGCTAGACATTCAGATATTGTCGATGAAACAGATACCTAAATATTCGAGATGAAGACCAGACACCGTAATATCAGGAATTGTAATGTCTAAATTTCATCTCTAATATCTTAATGTATGGTTTTCATTCCTGATATTTGAGTGTCTGGATTTAGTTTCGAATATCGGTATGTCTAGTTTTATCGCTGATATTCGATTGTATGTTTTGCATCGAATATCATCTGGTTTAAATGTTGATATCGTAATGTCCAGATTTTATTCCTGATATTTGAGTATTTGGATTTCATTGTTGATATCGGTATGTCTAGATTTCGTCTCGAATATCAGCAATGTTTGGATGTCAGCGATGATATGAAAAGCCAGATATTCGAGATGAAATCTAGATCATTGGATGTCAGCGATGATATGAAAAGCCAGATATTCGAGATGAAATCTAGATCATTGGATGTCAGCGATGATATGAAAAGCCAGATATTCGAGATGAAATCTAGATCATTGGATGTCAGCGATGATATGAAAAGCCAGATATTCGAGATGAAATCTAGATCATTGGATGTCAGCGATGATATGAAAAGCCAGATATTCGAGATGAAATCTAGATCATTGGATGTCAGCGATGATATGAAAAGCCAGATATTCGAGATGAAATCCAGATCATTGGATGTCAGCGATGATGTGAAAACCAGATATCAGCAATGTTTGGATGTCAGTGATGATATATATGAAAAACCAGATATTCGAGATAAAATCTAGATCATTGGATGTCAGTGATAATATAAAAACCAGATATCAGCAATGTTTGGATGTCAGTGATGATATATATGAAAAACCAGATATTCGAGATAAATGTCTGGTTTTCATCTCAAATATTTAGGTGTCTGGATTTCATCTCGAATATTTAAATGTCTGGTTTTCATTACTGATATTTAGGTGTCTGGTTTTCATTCCTGGCATAGGAGTATTTGGATGACAGCGATGATATTGGTATGTTTGGATTTAATTCCTGATATTCGGGATGAACTAGACATATCGATATCAACGATGAAATCCAAACATACCAATATTGGGGATGAAATCTAGACATTGCTGATATTCGAGATTAAATCTAAATTCTCGAGTATCAGCAATGAAATGCAAACATACCGATCCAAAACCTCGAATATTCGCGAGAAAATCTAGACATCTAAATATTCGAGAGTAAAACCGGACACTACGATATAAGCAATGACATCCAAACACTTCGATGTCAGGAATAAAATCTAAACATTAAGATATCATTGATAAAATCCAGACACTTCAATGTAATCGATATAAATCAAACAAGTGGATATCAGAAATAAAAAACCAGACATTAAGATATCATCGATGAAACCCAACTACTTGGATGTCAGGGATGAAATCCAGATATTACTATCAGTGAGGAAAACTAGACATCGGTATGTCAGGAATGAAATTCAGACACTTGAATGTTAGCGATGAAATCCAAATCCTCGAATATCAGCAATGAAAACCGATATTATAATATCAGCGCCGAAACCAGATATACCGATATTCGAGATGAAACCCAAATCCTTAAATGTCAGCGCCGAAACCAGATATACCGATATTCGAGATAAAACCCAAATTCTTAAATGTCAGCGATAAAAACTAGATATACCGATATTCGAGATGAAACCCAAATTCTTAAATGTCAGCGACGAAATCAGACATACCGATATTCGAGATGAAACCCAAATTTTTAAATGTCAGCACCGAAACCAGACATACCGATATTCGAGATGAAACCTAAATTCTTAAATGTCAGCGCCGAAGCCAGATATACCGATATTCGAGATGAAACCCAAATTCTTAAATGTCAGTGATAAAAACTAGATATACCGATATTCGAGATGAAACCCAAATTCTTAAATGTCAGCGACGAAATCAGACATACCGATATCAAGAATGAAATCCAAACACTTGAATGTTAGAGAGAAAATCTAGATACTTCGATGTCAACAATGAAACCCAAACACTTGATGTCAGGTCAGCAATGAAAACCAGATGTCTGAGTATTAGAAATGAACCCAGATACTTATACTTAAATGTCAGAAATGAAAACAAGGCATTACGATATTCGAGATGAAATTCAGACACCTAAATGTCTGGAATGAAATGAAATCCAGACACTCGAATATTCGAGTGTTTTCGAATATTAGAGATAAAACCAAATATTCGAAATACCAATATTCGAGATAAACCAAATACTTGAATATTGGAAGACATACCAATATTCGAGATAAAAACCAGACATCTGAGTATTAGGAATGAAATTCAAATCATCGACTATTACCAAACACTTTGATATCAGGAATGAATCTCAGAATATGCGTATCAGAGATAAAATCCAAATCCTCGAATCGAATATCAGGAATAAGATCTTAGATACCTAAATGTCAGGAATGAAAACCAGATGTACCGATATTCGAGATGAAATTCAGAAACTTGATTATTAGAGATAAATTCCGGACAATTCGGTTTCAGGAATTAATTTCAGAAACCTGAGTATTAGAGATGAAATCTAAATTCTCGAATATCAGCAATGATATCCAGATACTTTGATGTTAGAGATGAAAACCAGACACACCAAATATAGGAATAAAATCCAGACACTCGAATGTCAGAGATGAATCAGACACTCGAATACTGGAGGAGAAATCCAGATCTTTGAATGTTAGAGATGAAAACCAGACACACCAAATATAGGAATAAAATCCAGACACTCGAATATTGGAGGAGAAATCCAGATCTTTGAATGTTAGAGATGAAAACCAGACACACCAAATATAGGAATAAAATCCAGACACTCGAATATTGGAGGAGAAATCCAGATCTTTGAATGTTAGAGATGAAAACCAGACACTCGAATATTGGAGATGAAATCCAGATCTTTGAATGTTAGAGATGAAAACCAGACACTCGAATATTGGAGATGAAATCCAGATCTTTGAATGTTAGAGATGAAAATCAGACACACCAAATATAGGAATAAAACCAGACACTCGAATGTCAGAGATGAATCAGACACTGGAATATTGGAGATGAAAATCAGACACACCAAATATAGGAATAAAACCAGACACTCGAATGTCAGAGATGAATCAGACACTCGAATATTGGAGATGAAAATCAGACACACCAAATATAGGAATAAAACCAGACACTCGAATGTCAGAGATGAATCAGACACTCGAATATTGGAGATGAAAATCAGACACTCGAATATTGGAGATGAAAACCAGACATTCGAATATTGGAGGTGAAATCCAGATCTTTGAATGTTAGAGATGAAAACCAGACACTCGAATATTGGAGATGAAAACCAGACATTCGAATATTGGAGGTGAAATCCAGATCTTTGAATGTTAGAGATGAAAACCAGACACTCGAATATTGGAGATGAAAACCAGACATTCGAATATTGGAGGTGAAATCCAGATCTTTGAATGTTAGAGATGAAAACCAGACACTCGAATATTGGAGATGAAAACCAGATCTTTGAATGTCAGAGATGAAAACCAGACACTCGAATATTGGAGGTGAAATCCAGATCTTTGAATGTTAGAGATGAAAACCAGACACTCGAATATTGGAGATGAAAACCAGATCTTTGAATGTTAGAGATGAAAATCAGACACACCAAATATAGGAATAAAACCAGACACTCGAATGTCAGAGATGAATCAGACACTCGAATATTGGAGATGAAAACCAGACACTCGAATATTGGAGATGAAAATCAGACACTCGAATATTGGAGATGAAAACCAGACACTGGAATATTGGAGATGAAAACCAGACACTCGAATGTCAGAGATGAATCAGACATTCGAATATTGGAGATGAAAACCAGACACTCGAATATTGGAGGTGAAAACCAGATCTTTGAATGTTAGAGATGAAAAGCAATAGTAGGCGTTAATTGTCGATATCAGATTTGAGAACGTTTAAGGCAGATTATGAAGACGAGGTTTATATTTAATTGTGAAGGATTTGGGTCGACTGACTCTATAATGATCAAAGTCGAGTCTTTTCACGATAAATTCATGTAGTTCAAAGTTAAAGGGTTCATAACCACAGGCATTACATTTAATACGTATATTGGATTCAGGATCATTCGAGAGGACAGAAATATCCAAGGAGTAACATTGACGACAAAAGTAGATATTTCGGAAAGTAAAGATGGGAGTGACAGTCAAGGATAAGTTTCGAGCCAGTTCAAGTTCCTCGGGAGTTAAGAAGGAAGAATGTACATAGAGGGTGGTTTTATTTTTAAAGAGGCGGTTATATTTTAGGGGGGATCCGAGAGCGAGACGTCCAATATCATTACTCAGGAGGTATTGTAGAAGTGTATAGTAAGCGGATTTGAAGTTTTGGTAGGTGTGGAAGTGTTGAAAGTCGTGATGGAGTTTAATCTTCCAGAAATGGTTTTTCTGTAAGATAGAATAGAATTGTCGACAGACTCGATGACACTTTACGATAGTTAAGGGGTGAACATGAAGGAGAATCAAGGTAATGATATCATTTGGATAGCGATTGTTAAATCGATGTTTAGGTTTACTTTTAGAGGAGCCCATGGTTTTATTTTGGAAGTGTTTGGATTAATTAATTAATTGGAGTCAATTCCCGTTTGAACACAAAAAAGGAGATATCTCTTTTGTGTGGAGAGAGGGAGAATTTAAAGGAGAAGGGGTGGATTTATTTAGGGTCGCGGAGATAGATGGTGAGTTTACCGTACATGCCGATATTACAGACTAACTTGAGGGGTCGGTCGGGTTCCATATAGAGTTTAACGATACCGGAGGGAGTGGAGAGGTTATTAATTTTGGAGAGGGCTTTAATGGTGGACATGGTAATACGGATGCGGACTTCTTCATCGGAGGACTGGACGACGAGTTTGGGGATTTTATTAGTCGAGGGGAGTTTAATTTTATCGAGGGAGATGTTATCGAGAAGAGAAGAGAGAGAGGAGAAGTCTGGGGAGGAAATGGGTTCTTGGGAGGGGGGTTTGTCTTTGAGAGGTTCGCAGATGCCGAACTTGTCGATACGGCCGGTGATACCGCCTTCAATCATGCCTTCAAAGATGGCCCCGTGAGGGAAGCCACGGACAGTGACATAACTACATTGAATGGAGTACATAGCGGCACACATACGACAGAAGTCCATAATGGGGATACTACAATTGGGGTTATCGTCGGAGCGACTATAGGCATCTTTGAGATCATAGAAGACGAGATCAAGAGACTGGGGTTTGAGATAGTTTATGTTTCCACGATTGAGGGCCTTGGTGTTAACACTGATGATTCGGATACAGAGCATGGGGTTATTTGGGAGGATATACATTTGAACGGTATCTTTTTTACCGATGGATTTGGTAATTTTGCGTAAGTTGGAGATGGTGACGCCGATAGCGAGATATGGTTCTGGGGAGTTGTAGATGTACATGGGGAGATTACAGCGAGGAATGGAGATTTCATTTAAGATAGTATTATCAGCATCTGGTTGGGAATAAGAGATACCATTTTCGGTGAAGACGAAATTACCATGGACATTTGTACTTTTAAGGAATTCGATTAAGTTACGGATGGAGTAGCCATCACTAAATTCGACATAAATAATGGGACGATTTTCAGGTTTACTTAATTCAGGTTGCATTTTTAACTCGAGTTCTTTATTTTAATGATGTGTGTGTTTTAAGAATTTAGCTTCTCGAGAGTAACGTAACTTTGCTTTAAGTCAGGGGTAATTTATTCTGATTTAAAGAGAAATGAAGAGTTAACATCGGAAGAATTGAAGAGGAGCGGGAGAGATCGAGGTTCGAGGGGCGCGTAACTCATTCATTCGACGTCGAATGGCTAAAATAAATGGATGGGAAGGAGGAAAGATGGTCATAATATCTTTTCCTTGATCCAATCCAACCAGTTCATAATGACCTGGGGGTCCGACTAAGTAGAGAATGACAATAGAATCTCGGTCTTTATAGAGGATATCATCGTCATTTCCGGTGATGAGGACGTCTTTTGTTTGAGCATTAAGGAGATAGATGTCTTTATTCAGTTGGTTACTAAGAAATTCATTATATACGTTATCGACGGGGTTATTGGAGTCAAGTTCTTTTTGCATATTTTCGAGAGAATAACGAGGGACACTTTCAGCGAATTTTCGTAACTGTCCACGACTTAAGAGATCATAATGGGTAGGGCCGTCCGGATTGAGGGGATCGACGGGTTCTCCGAGGCGGACGGAGAGTTGACGTCGAAGAGTTCGGACGAGTTGAGGACGGGAGATAGCTTTTCCATCAAGAATACCAGTGCGATAGGGGATAAAGTAGGCATTAGCAATGGCGTGAAAGAGACAGGATCCGTCAGCAAGAGTGCGGATACGAACCATTCCTGGATAAAGAGGCCAGTTAAGAGGTTCATACTCATGATTCATAAGGATATTCATGATTCTTTATATGTAGAGGGAGTCTATTTTTAAATGGAGAGATTTCTATCTTACATCTCTCCATTTAACTATTTTCGTAGGAGGAGTTATGTCTCGGAGGACGAAGAGACGTCAGAGGAGCCAGACCGAACCAGATAACCGAAAGAGTACATTTCTGTATAAAGTTTTTCAATGGGATTGAGAAATTTTTCAGTCGTTGCTCGATAGATTTCAACGAGTTTGAAGTCAGGAAGTTCAAGAAGAAGATCTGTGATGTAGACAAGAGACTCCTTTTGTTGATTGACGATTGTGCCAGGGAGGTCAATAGTGAGTTCATGTTCATTATGATATTCAATCATTCCAGAACCGAGACGAAGGCGATTGCCCTCAAGACCCGAAAAAGCTGGACGGAACATTTGGAAAACAGTATCTCCGTCCATGGTTAAAAAGAGAACGGTGCCATTGGATTTAAGACAGGTGGAGAGAGTACGAGCCAGAGCTTTAACTGTTTCGGGGGAGGACCAGAAGAAAGTCATCGATTGCATAAGAGAGATGACATCGACAGGTCCGCCGACAAAGTCATTTAGAGCTTGACGAATAAGGTTTGTGTCTTCTCCTCGGGCTGGAAGAAGAAGGACTTGGACATCTGTGGGTCGAGTGGCGAGATAGTCTTGATACATGAGAGTTTTAAGACCGACGGATTCCAATCGATGTTTCAATTCGGCATGATATTGAGGATTGGGTTCAACGGCGACAATTCGATGGAAGCCTTGAGCTTTCCATTTGGCGGCGTCACCTCCTTGTCCTGAGCCAATGTCAAGAAGAGTTTTCTTTTCCGGATCGAGAGATTGGTAGAGTGCGCGTTTGATACGGTTGTGATATTTGCGGACGAGAGCAAGATCCTCGCCACGAAGAGTTGAGGCAGAAACAGGGTCATGAATCCAATTCCAATTGGATATGGCGACATCGAGACGATTCGGTTTAACCTTGTCATGACGAATTCGGACGGGGACGAGAAGTTTTCTATCCGAGTCCCACCGATATTCAACGATGGTGCCTGTGGGAAGGTCTTTTGTTAAGCTGGCGTCGGAGTCGACTTGGTTCGAAAAGGGGTACATTTCAGTACCCTTAAAGAGAGTCAGTTGTGAATGTCGATCCAGAGCATAGAGGAAGAGTTTTGAAGATGAACGACCGGACTCATCGACAATGGGCTTCCAGGAGATAAGAAAATCAATGGTCATCTGATGAGAAGGCTTCCACTTACAAACATCGGGAACAACGGTGAGAATTCGTGAACTGAGAGGGATCTTGTCGGATGGAGGATGATATGGAGAGAACTCAGGTGTGAACATGAATCCGTCCTGTTCATAGGAGAGAGAGGGTTGTTGATCGAAGAACTTTCTCATAATTATAAAGAAGTTTTCGACAGTGTCAAGAGTAACGAAGGTCTTTGTGTGAATAACGAGAAGAGTGTTATCTTTAAACTTGTCAGCGACGGCCTGACAAAATAGCATTCGATTCCGATGAGGCTGTGATGAAATGGTGATATCACCATTGGCAATGAGACAGTCAAAGACGAGGAACCAGTACTTACTCTTAGGAGCACCGGGTTTTCTTTTAGAAGGAGGAATGAGTTCACCGTCAAGGATGGTTCCACTTAAACCTGGAAATTCTTCATTGGTGAGAAGATTGGCTTCACTTGGAGGATAGACGAGCCAGATTCCAGACGGAGCGAAGACGAGAAGACGTCTCAGACCATCTGCCTTGTGAGTGACAGTGTAACTTGTTTCTTTATTTCCAATAAGACCGCCCCAGACCATGTCTCGAAGCTGAAGATTTCGTGCTTGAACCAGGATTTTACTATCAATGACAGATCCCTGACTTCCTCGGAGAATCGAATTGATATAAGTAATGAGTTGATGTTTAAGAGGAAGAGTATAGAGAATGTGAGTATCTTGGACGAGAAGAAGGACATTTCCAATAACTTCTCCAAATACGTTAAGGTCATTAATGTTAAGAAGTTCAACTTCGATTTCATAGTGAGTGCGATCGAGAGATTCACTCACTTGTTCAATATCAACGACGGTAAGGTCAATACGACAGGTTCCACCTCTCGCTGGATAACTATAGCGGTACTTTGTACGGATGAGAGACGGTTTAAAGTTTGGAATGGGATCGATTGGTGTCTCCCTCGAGATGGTAATTCGGAGACCAAAGTTTCGAATATCATATAACCAGAGTCGATCCTTCTTCATCCATATTGCTTTCGATTCTTCCTCTTCCGAACGAGGAAACGGTATTGTTTTTCGAATAATTCCAGAGATATAGTCAGTAGTATGTTCAACGGTGGGACGAACTCGAGCACTGAGAGACTCTCGAAGACGTGTGAAGATTTCTCGACTCACGGTTCCGATGAAACCCTGAGAAGTAAACAAACCAATTCGAGCCTCGAGTTCAAGCTTATCATCGAGGTGAGATGCATAGATAGTTCGAATATCTGTTAAAGGAAGTCTTAACATAACCTTTCATAGGAAAGAAAAATATTTTGAACTCTAAAATCAGTTTTATTTTGGAGAGCTCCCGATTTTAATATGGTCATCTTCTCTTTCCAAAGAAAAAAAGAGTTGACATCTTTAAGAGGTGGAACCTTTCTTCCTGTTTTCGGAAAACTTAAAGACATATGGATTCGAAATTAAAATGGACTGTCCTCCCCCTGAAGAAAGATTTTACCAGAATATGTTAGGACTCTCTCATTTAATATATGATCTCGTTGATAGTGCATTTAAGAAGGGATATCGAATTGTTAAACCGTCTCTGGTTGAACTTGCGACGACCATACTTTCCAGCTACCCAAAGAGAAAGCTCATTGAAAACTTTATTAGTTATTCTCATGAGCATTGGGATGAAATACGGGAACGCAAAGAAAAGTTTTTCGAAGAGCATGCGGTTAGCATTTTTTCAGATCTTCCTCTTAACAATGTCAATGCATTTAAGGAACTCTTTCAACTTCAAGATAAAAATGGGGAACCTGTCATTAAACAGGAAGATCGGGATGCGATTTGGGACTTCTTTCAGGCATTTGTGAAAATCTCGATTCACTACATTCATCATAATCGTCAACCCACGGTTGTAACAGATCCTGACGGAAATAAAGTCCCCTTCTATACTCGGAAATTTTTCGAAGAAGTTGACCTTGATCGTCATTCGAGTCTTTGGGGTGTTAAGCGACGCTTTGAATGTTAAGACTCTCTTCCATCTTTCCTTTTCGAAAAATGGAAGATCTGACTTATTCTACTCAGAAAAGGCCGGTTGACGTTTGGCTCTTTCTCGGGAATTTTCTCTTTCTCCACCCATGAGAATGCTACCAATATTCCCTATAAGGGATTCCAAGTTAAAACCTTGTTCTTTCGGTTTCTCAGTCTTTTCCTCAGATTCACTTCCACTTCCGAAGAGTTGCTTGATCTGGTCCACCGCAATTTGTCCAACAACAGGACCAAGATATGATATGATGCCCTTCATCACAATAAACACAACGACATTAACGAGAGCTAACATAGCAATTCGAATTTCAACTGGCCAGGCTGAACCTCCACTGGTATAATGCTTTTCTCCAAGTTCATATAACAGATACTCGTATTCTTTCATATTCTTCAGTTGACTCTCCGTATATCCTCGACAGTATTCGAGTTTCAATATCTTAACCGCAAAAAACTCAAGGACAAGAAATCCAACAACAAGATAGTTCCGATATTGAGATTTCACACTCCGATCAATCGAAATCTGACGAAAGTACTCCTCATGACGAGCATATATCATATCCAGAGTCTCCTCATCTTGGGGCGGCTTGATATTATAATGAGGAAACTGTTCCGCCAATCTTCCAAACTGAATCTCATAGTAAACTCTCCACTTAGCCTTTTCTTCATCGGTCATATTTGCAAAGTCTGGACGATCTCTTCCTCGAGATGTTGTAGACTTACTTTTTTTCTTTGGATTCTTCTCCTTGTTTGAAGTCTCGACAGTCTTTGGTTTGGGTTCTTTTTCGGACATCTGTTTACCTTCCTTCTTTTCTTCTCTTTTCTGAGAAGGACTTCCTTCCCTCTTCCTTCTCTCTCCCCTTTCCGATTTCCTGTCAGGTGTCTGTTCTCTCCATCTCTCTGTTCTCGCGGAAGGTAAGTCTTCTCTCAATCTCTCCGTTTTTGTGGGAAAAAGTTTTTCTCTTTTTTTTTCTGTTTTCACGGACGGTAAGTCTTCTCTCGATCTCTCCGTTTTTGTGGGGAAAAGTTTTTCTCTTGTTTTCTCTGTTTTCACGGACGGTAAGTCTTCTCTTGTTTTCTCTGTTTTCACGGACGGTAAGTCTTCTCTTGTTTTCTCTGTTTTCACGGACGGTAAGTCTTCTCTTGTTTTCTCTGTTTTCGAGAAAGGTAAGTCTTCTCTTGTTTTCTCTGGTTTCGAGAAAGGTAAGTCTTCTCTTGTTTTCTCTGTTTTCGAGAAAGGTAAGTCTTCTCTTGTTTTCTCTGGTTTCGAGAAAGGTAAGTCTTCTCTTGTTT
>FWPU01006026.1_pt1 | contig 18291 bp, 24 predicted proteins | sample 2228361 | NCBI WGS metagenome assembly FWPU01 (sample SAMEA103939777, study PRJEB20133) | metagenome
AAGCTGGTGAGGATGATCCACAACCGCGAGGAGGTGGTGGCGACCATCGCCCGCCTGCTCAGGTTCGCCGGCATCTTCGAGCTGCCGGTGGTGCTCACCGAGCACCGGCTCGGCCCAGCGAGACTCGGGCAACGGCACCGAGACCGCCTCGACAGGCGCATGCGGACCGACATCGGTGCCGGGGGTACTGAGCCGGACGTAGCCCGCTGCCGACCGGAGTGCCCCGCGGGCCACCAGCCCCACCGCCCCGGTCATCCCCGGGCTGCCACCGACGACCCAGACCGCCCGCTGCCACTTGTGCGCCTCCGGCGGGTCGACCGGCAACCATTCGGCGATGTCACTCCCCTCGACGAGGTGAGTGCGAGCCGACGAGGTGTCGAGCCCGATGTCGGCAACGTCGACCTCGCCGCAGTATGACGCGCCAGGCTGGAGCAGAAGGCCGGGCTTCAGTGCGGCGAAGGTGACCGTCCGGTCCGCCCGGACGGGATCGCCGGCGGCGGCGCCGGTGAGACCGTTCACTCCTGATGGGATGTCGACGGCGAGCACTGGTGTGTCCGGGTCGTCGGGACGGGGCGCCCGGTAGTCTCCCCTGAAGCCGGTGCCATAGGCGGCGTCGACAACAAGGTCCGCGGGCGGGAGCGTAGTGGGGGCCGACGCGGCGTCGATGACCTGCACACGGACGCCTCGGGACCGGAGCCGACGCGCTGCCTCCCTCCCGTCGTTGCCGTTGTTGCCCTTCCCGGCCACGACGACAACCCGCCGACCGTAGCCACCGCCGAGCATCTCGATGGCAGCTCGGGTGACAGCCCCGCCGGCGCGGGAGATGAGCACCTCGACAGGTTCAGGCGCGGCTCGATCGATGGCCGCCATCTCCTCGGGCGTGACGACCGGTATCACTGCGATCGGTCTCCCCGATCGACGCAAGTGACCAGTATGCGCCGGCCGTCAGGGTCCATGACAACAAAGGCTTCCTGGTCCAGACCCACGACCGGCTCCGCCGGGGCGCCCTGCCTCGCCGCCCGTCGACGGGCCGCGACGGCATCGGGTACCTCGATCAGGAGGTCGGCGAGCCCGGGTGCCGAGCCCCCGCGTCGTTCGGCGTCCTCGGCGCTGGTGCCCATCGGCACGACCAGCAACACGGCTCCACCCAGCTCCACCTCGCGGGAACCAGCGATGACGGCATCCCGACCGGTGGAATGGAACCCCAGGACGTCCTCGTAGAAGCGAACCGTCGCCTCGACATCGCTCACGGCGAGCAAGGTTCGCAGGCGCGGCCCCCCAGCGTCGCTGCGAGCGCGGATCGACCCGAACGCCACCGCGATCGCCTGCGCCTGCCGATCGGTGTGGGTGAGCGCCACACGCCATTCCTCGATCCCCCGGGCGGCCGCCATCTCCGCCGCCCGGCGGTGCAACACCAGCGACGGCTCACCGGAGTCGGTCCGCACCACCTCGATCTCGGTCAGCGGGAAGTGGAACAGTCCGAGGCCCATGGCCTTGAGCGCCGCTTCCTTGGCCGCGAAGCGAACGGCGTACCGCTCAGTGGGGTCACGCCGGCGGTCGGCATAGGCCTGCTCGGCCGGGGTGAAGACCCGCTGGATCAACGAGGGCGCTCGGTCGATCGCGGCGCGGAACCGGTCGAGCTCCACGACGTCGAGGCCGATGCCGATCATCGCTCCCGCACTGCGGCGTGCATGCCCGACCCCGCTAGGAACGCCAGTGCTCGGCGAGGTCGTTGATGGGATCGGTCATGAGCTCGACGATCGGTACCTCGACGAGGAGGTCATCCCTGAAGGTCGGCTCCGTCTCGGTGACGGCGTCCTTGAGGGCCTGGTACCGATCGCGGTAGCCCTGGAGCACCGTCCGCAGCGCGGGCAGCGGAAGGCGCTCGGCCAGCCTCACGTGCAGCAGCGTGAGACCGGTCGTCTGGTTGTCTTTCACCTCCGGCACGATCAGGACGGTACGTCCGTCGGCACGCCCTTTGGCGACCAGAGGAAGGCGCTCGGTGGCCACCCGGTGCTTGGTGCCCCGGAGCATGGGGTTGTCCTCGGTGCGGCTCCGGAGCTCGCGCCCGATCCCGCCCCGGTCGACCACCGTGATCGTCGCGTCGTCGCCGTCTCCGGCGCCCACCCGTCCGTCGATCGCGTAGCGGGTGTAGCCGAGCACCTCTTCGACCAGCCGATCGAGAACGGCGATCGTGCGAAGGGACTGGTAGCTGAGCCGGTCCCGGGACGCTCCCGCCGCGAGCACTTCTTTGACCAGCGTCGCCTGCAGGAGCGTCTCATCCGAGCGAGAGATGCCGACCGTGACCGTCTTGGCCTGGTGCTTGATCGCGTCGACGGGGCGGGTGAGCTCTTCGATCGCCTTGGTGAGTGCAGCGGTGAGGTCCTCGACCACGACGCTGGGCGTTCCGACCTTGCCGTGCTCGATCTGGTAGGTGTCGAGCGGGCTGACCCCGAGGGCGTAGCGGAACATTGAGCTCAGGCGCACCGCGGTCGACGCCTCGAGATGACCGTCGAGCTCCCCACTGCGCAGATCATCGAAGAAGCGGGCGGCGTGGGGCTCGAGTGCCGCTGCCAGCCGCGGCAGGGGGTCAGCATCGGGCGAGCCCGAAGCAGCCGGCGCCAGGCCTGCGCCGTCACGGGACGACAGCACACTCTCGATGGCCGCCCGGGCCTCTCGCAACGGGCGAGCCTGAGCGTCGATGGCGAGCGCGGCTTCATACCCGAAGAGGTGACCTGCCATCGTTGACAGGACGAACGCGAGCGCCGGGTGCGTCGGTGGAACGTACACCACCTGGAGGGCTGCAGAGAACCGCTCTTCGCCTTCGCTGGCGATGACGATCGGCGCGGCCTTGTGTGCCCGCAAGATCGCCACCTCCTTGGCTACGTCGTCGGCGGTCGACCCGGCCAGCCCTGCGGCACACACGAGAACGAGCGGCTCGGAGGAAAGATCGATGTGCTTCTTGTCCTCGGTGCTGTCACACGCGATGGCCTTGTAACAGAGCTCGGACAACTTGATACGGATCTCGTTGGCAGCGATACGGTTCGACCCGTTCCCGACGATCGCCCAGTAACGGCGGCTCGGCGCGAACCGCTGCGCAGCGTCAGCCAGAAGCGGACGGCACGCCAGCGTGCGCTCCATGAGGTCCGGAAGGGCCCGCAAGGCGGTGAGCACACCAGGCAGGTCGTAGCCGGGGGCCGGTCCCACGATGTCGGCGATCGCGGCGGCTAGAAGGAACCCGGCCGCGATCTGGGAGTAGAAGGCCTTGGTGGAGGCGACACTCATCTCGACGTCACGGCCATCAGAGGTGTAGAGCACGCCGTCGCTCTTGTCGATCAGGTCGCTATTGCGGCGATTCACGATCGAGATCACCCGTGCGCCCCGAGCCCGCACGAGATCGACGGTTCGGTTGGTGTCTGTCGTGGTCCCGGACTGGCTGATGGCCACGACCAGCGTGTTGGCCATCTCGGCGTCGAGGGCGAACCCAGACAGCTCGCTCGCCAGCAGCGCGTCGGCACGCAGCCTGCCGGCCCCGACCGCGTCGTTCAACGCCGCCGCCAAGCCCTGCCCTGCAACCGCGGCCGTGCCCTGTCCGATGACGATGACCCGATCGATACGACCCGACCGAAGATCGTCGCGGATGGCGATGGGCAGCGCCTCCTCACCGAGGTTGACAGCCACGGTGCCATCCCGTTCCACGAGCTTGCCTCGCAGGGTCTTGCGAAACGACGACGGCGCCTCGGAGATCTCCTTGAGCAGGTAGTGAGCGAACTCACCTCGGTCGATGTCGCGAGTGGTGATCTGGGCGGTCACGAGCTCGCCGGTCTCGACCGGGACCGGGGTTCCGTCATATGACCAGCGATCGAGCGCGCCAAGCGCGCCGGCGCCGTCCCGACGAAGCCGCACCACCTGGCCGCGGCTGCCGGTCGGGTCACCGGGATCCGTCGCGGTCTCGCCGTCCATCCGCAGGTAGCTCGATGTTTCCTCGACCACGCCATAGGGCTCGCTCGCGACGATGAAGCGATCGTCAGCCAGGCCGACGTACAGCGCTTGGCCGCTGCCCCGCAGAGCGAGCAGGAGCTCGTCCGGTCGCGACGCCACGCTGGCCGCGACCGCGACCGAACCCTCGAGCCGGTTGACGGTCGCCCGAAACGCTTCGACGGGATCGACACCGTCGGCGATCTGGCGCGCGACCAGCGTGGGGATGACCTTTGCATCGGTCGTGATCTCGGCGGCGATGCGAAGGCCTTCGTGCGCTTTGAGGTCGGCGAAGTTGTCGACATCGCCGTTCAACACCGCCGTGACCACCGGTTGTGCCGCGCCCTCGGCGTCGAGCTCTCGGGAGTTGAGCGGATGAGCGTTCGGCTGGCTGATGATGCCGACACTGGCCCAACGCGTGTGGCCGACAATGAGCGACCGAGCGGAGTCGCTGACGAGAGCCTGCCGAAGGAGCGTGTCGCCTCGGATCGCATCGCGCAACGCCCTCGTGTTGTCGCCGAGCTCGCCGATCTCGGCGGCTGCCTTGTAGACGAAGCACAGGTTGCCGTCGGACATCTCAACGGCCATCGAGGCGAAGAGCGCGTCACTGCGCTCGGCCAACGCGGCGCGGATCGCCGGGGCGCTCAGATCGAGCCCATGGCCATGCACGAGCACCTGCAGCCCAGCCGAGTCGCGGCCGCGCACCTCGAGCCGATCAAGCGCCGAGAGCGCCTGATGGATGGACAGGTACGTCTCGACCGCCGCGACTCCGGCTTCAGTACCGGCGAGATCGGCCACCGCCGCCGCCGCACGTAGCCGATCACGCTGGACGGCCCACAAGGCGTCCTTGAGCGCGACCAGTGCCTGGTTCATCGCTTCGGGATCCTCGGTGCTGCTGTCACCCCGGTCGAGCCGCCTCTCGAGCGCCGCGACCTCGCCCGTCGCCGCGGTGCACAAGGCCTCGACGGCGGCCACCAGCGCCCGGTCTCCGATCATCGCCCGAACCCCGGCCACGCCGCGCAGGAGTCGATCTGCCGCCGCGACCCGCTCCGCGATCGCACTGACCGGGCCGGCAGCCAACGTCGGGCTCGCCACCAGGTTCGCCAGCGTCTCGGGTACGCCTCGGAGCAGATCGAGTACCTCGCGAGAGTCGGGCGGTTGGCGATCGCTGCGGTCAGCCAGGATGGCGATGATGCCGCACATGGGAGGTCGATTCTAGGCCAGGTGCCTGGAGCTGCCGTCCGACCGTCCCGTCGCCCGGTGGACCACTCGGCATCAGTTGGGCTGACGGGGTACTCGGCCGCCGCACACCGCGGTGACGGCATCGACCAGCCGATCGGCCGCGGCTTCAGCCACGTCGAGGTCGGGTGCCTCCACCATGACCCGCACCAACGGCTCGGTGCCACTGGGCCGAACCAGCACCCTGCCCTGCTCCCCCAGCTTGGCTTCCTCCGCCGCGATCGCCTCGGCAATCGCACTCGCGACCTGCGGATCGTGCCGGGCGACCCTGACGTTCTTGAGCACTTGGGGCAGACGGGCCATCACAGCTGCGAGCTCGGACAGTGGTCGGCCTCGCCGAATCACCAGATCGAGGACCTGCACTCCGGTGAGTAGGCCGTCGCCGGTCGTCGCGAGGTCGCGAAAGATGACATGGCCACTCTGCTCGCCACCCAGCACGAAGCCGTGCTGCTCGAGCGCCTCGAGGACATATCGGTCCCCTACCTTCGTTTCCACCACCTCGATCCCGTGCTGGCGCATCGCCAACCGGAACCCCAGGTTCGTCATGACCGTGACGACCACGGCGTTGCCCGGTAACGCTCCTCGTTCCTTGCGGTCGACCGCACACATGGCGACGATCTGGTCACCGTCGACCAGGTGACCGCGCTCGTCCACGGCCACGACACGGTCGGCGTCGCCGTCGAACGCCAGCCCGACCCCGGCTTCATGCGCCACGACCGCGGCGATTAGGTCATCGGTGTGCGTCGACCCACAGCCGGCGTTGATGTTGCGCCCGTCGGGTGAAGCATGGATGACCACCACGTCGGCACCAAGGCGGCCCAGCACCTCGGGTGCCACCGTCGACGCCGCGCCGTTGGCACAATCGATGACCACTCGCAGCCCGTCGAGACGGCGCCCGCCGATCGATTCGATCACCGCCTGCTCGTACTGTTCGACCCGGCCCATATCGGGAAGCTCAGCGCCGGCCGCGATCACCGGAGCGGGCCCCGCCGACAAGAGCGCATCGAGCTCGGCCTCGAGCCCAGCCTCGGTCTCGTCGGACAGCTTCAGGCCACCCGCGGCGAAGAACTTGATGCCGTTGTCGTGGAACGGGTTGTGCGAGGCGGAGATCATGGCGCCGGGCACGTGCTCCCGGGCCGCGAGGTAGGCCACCGCAGGCGTGGGAACGACGCCGAGCACCTCCGCGATCGCCCCTTCCGCCTCGATCCCGAGACGGAGGGCATGCTCGATGCGAGGCCCGGACTCCCGAGTATCCATTCCGACGACCATGCGGCCGCCGCCGAGCACCCGCACTGCGGCACGCGCCAGCGAGTGCACGAAGCCATCGGTCAGCTCGTCCGCGTGACCCCGCACGCCGTCCGTCCCGAACTTCAGCGTCACGGTGCGGTCCCTCTCGCACGATCGAGCTGCCCCGAGAGACGGCTCGATGCAGCTCGGCGTGAGATCGTGAACGGACGCGGCCCGCTGCTCAACGCTTGGAGTACTGCGGGGCTTTGCGAGCCTTCTTGAGGCCGTACTTCTTTGACTCCTTCTCCCGCGCGTCACGAGTCAGGAAGCCGGAACGTTTGAGCTCGCTGCGCAGGTCGGCGTCGAGCTCGGCCAGTGCCCGAGCGATGCCGTGCCGCAGCGCCCCCGCCTGGCCGGTGAACCCGCCCCCGCCGAGGGTCGCGTCGACGTCGTAGACGTCGGCCGTGTTGGTGAGCCGGAGCGGCTCGGTGATGATCATGCGCTGCGTCTCAGACGGGAAGTACTCACCGATGTCCCGCCGGTTAACGGTGATCTTGCCTGTGCCGGGCCGGATGCGAACCCGGGCGATGGCTCGCTTGCGGCGTCCGGTCGACTGGATGAGTGGCTTTGGCATGGTCTGTCGAACCTGTGCTGATCAGCGGAGATCGGGAACGGTCGGTTACTCGGCAGCGACCTTCGCCCGGGCATGCTCGAGCGAGAGCGGCTGGGGCGATTGCGCCTGGTGTGGGTGGGTGGGGCCGGCGTAGACCTTGAGCTTGCGCAGCTGGGCACGACCCAACCGGTTCTTCGGCAACATGCCCCGGATGGTACGGCGGACGGCTTCTTCCGGCTTGGTCCGAAGCAACTGAGCGTAAGTCCGGGAGCGGATACCGCCGGGATAGCCGGAGTGGCGGTGGACGATCTTCTTGTCCGCCTTGCCCGAAGTCAACACGACCTTGTCGGCGTTCACGACGATGACGTGGTCACCGGTGTCGATGTGGGGAGCGAAGACCGGTTTGTGCTTGCCCCGCAGCAGGCGGGCGACCTCTGTCGCCATGCGCCCGAGCACAAGGCCCTCGGCGTCGACGACGTACCAGCTGCGCTGGATCTCTGAGGCTTTCGGGGAGTACGTGCGCACGCGCAGATCCTCGCTGTGCTGTCGATCGGGTCACGTCCGCCCGGCGCGGGCCACGATGCGCCAAGGCAATCGGCAACGATAGGGCCCGATCGGCGGGAGCGGCAACTCGAGGGAGCTCCCGACTAGTAGCCCACTTCCCACAGGCACAACCCGTGCGGAGGCGCCACGATCCCCGCTGCGGCGCGGTCGCGAGCCCTGAGGATTCCCGCGATGTCACCGGCGTGCTTCTTCATGGTGCCGGCCTCCACCATCGTTCCCACGATCGACCGCACCATCTGGTGGCAGAACGCGTTGGCCTCGATCCAAAAGGACAAGACGCCATCGCCTTCGTCCACCCACCGCGCATCGTGCACCCGGCGCACCATCGAAGGTGGCATGGTCGGATCCGCAACCTTGACCTTGCGGCAGAACGAGGTGAAGTCGTGCTCGCCGATGAACGGGTCACACGACAGGAACAGGGCGTGCAGATCGAGCGGCTCGGGGATCCACCACGCGGTCCGGGCGAGGAACGGGTCGGGGACGGGTCGGTTGACGACGGTGTACCGGTAGCGGCGCCAGCGGGCTGAGAAGCGCGCATCGAAATCCGGGGGCGCGATCCGAGCCTCCCGCACGACGATCTCAGGACCGAGCAGCCGGTTGAGCGCATGCTGGAGCTTGCCCAGGTCAAGGTGATCTTCAGGGGCGTCGAAGCTCACCACCTGACCCCAGGCGTGCACGCCGGCATCGGTCCGTCCCGCGCAGGTGATCTGGATCGGTCGACCGGTGCCGAGCACCCGGCCGAGGGTGGCCTCGATCACCCCGCCGACGGTGCGTACCTGCGGGCTGGGGGCGAACCCGTGGAACTCGCTCCCGTCGTAGGCGACCGTCAACCGGACGCGGCAGTGGCCGGGCGGTGGCAGGGTCGCGCGACTCATGGCGTGAGCATCCCCTGCCGCCAACCCGGAGCTCAGATCATCGGTCAGACGAGCTCGATGCGGGCCATCGGAGCGTTGTCACCGTGGCGCGGCCCCAGCTTCAGGATGCGGGTGTAACCGCCCGGACGGTCGGCATACCGGGGGCCGATCTCGTCGAACAGCTTCGACGCCATCTCCTTGTCCCGTAGGAACGCGACCACCTGACGGTGGTTGTGAAGCCCACCCTTCTTCGCCTTCGTGCTCATCTTCTCGGCAACGGGACGAAGCGCCTTGGCCTTCGCTTCGGTGGTGACGATGGCCTCGGCAGCGATCAGCGACGCGACGAGGTTGGCCATCATCGCCTTCTGGTGAGCGGCGTCGCCGCCGAACCGGCGTCCCTTCTTCGGTGTCGCAGGCATCGTGGGTCTCCTGTGGTCGCGGCGACGATCAGTCGCGGGTGCGCAGCTTCAGGCCACGGTCATCGAGCTTGGCGATGACCTCGTCGAGTGACTTCTGGCCGAAGTTCGTGATGGCCAACAGGTCATCCTCGGTCTTCTCGATCAGTTCACCAATCGTGTTGACCTGCGCCCGCTTCAAGCAGTTGCGGGGCCGCTCGGAGAGGTCGAGATCCTCGATCGGCAGCTCGAGGTCAGGCGAGCCCGCCGATGTGGTGCCTGCCTCGCCCAGTTCGAGGCCTTGGGGCTCCTCACTCATCTCTTCCACCAGCTGCATGAGCGAACGCAGGGTGGCACCAGCGGAAGCCAGCGCGTCACGCGGAGAGATCGATCCGTCGGTCTCGATGTCAAGCACAAGCCGGTCGTACTCCGTCGACTGCTCGACGCGGGTCGGCTCGACCTGGAAGGTGACACGGCGCACCGGCGAGAAGATCGAGTCGACCGGGATCACGCCGATGGTGGCCGACGTCTTGTTGCGTTCGGCCGCGACGTAGCCCCTTCCCCGCTCGACGGTGATGTCGAGCGCCAACCGGCCCTTGGCGTTGAGCGTGGCGATGTGGAGGTCCCCGTTGAGGATCTCGACATCAGAACTGGTCTGGATGTCACTGGCGGTGACCTCGGCCGGACCGCGGACGTCGAGCCGCAGGGTGACGGGCTCGTCCGCGTAGCACTGAAAGATCAAGTCTTTCAGGTTCAAGATGACATCGGTGACGTCTTCAGTGACACCGGGGATCGTGTCGAACTCGTGCAGTGCGTCGTCAAAGCGCACCTGGGTCACTGCTGCACCGGGGATCGATGACAGCAGCGTACGCCGCAGCGAGTTTCCGAGGGTGTAACCGAAGCCCGGCTCAAGAGGGCTTAGCGCGAACAGCTGGCGGTTGTTCTCCTCCTCGCTGATGGCTTCGACAGTGGGGCGCTGAATGACCAGCATGGGCGTCACCTCTGAATGATCTCGGTGATCGGGTGGGCAGTGGAAGGCGGACTACTTCGAATAGAGCTCGACGATGAGCTGCTCGCGGACCGGCACGTCGATGTGCTCTCGGAGGGGAAGTTCGCGCACCGTGACCGAGAAGCCATCGTCGCCAAGCTCCAGCCACGGAGGTGGCGTACGGTCGAGGACATCGCGGTTCCATTGAACGACGATCATCTGGCGGGCTTTGTCCCGCAGCGAGATCACGTCGCCCTTGCGGACCCGGTAGCTCGGAATGTTGACCCGCTTCCCGTTGACCAGGACGTGCCCGTGGCCGACGAACTGGCGGGCTTGCGGTCGTGTCGCCGCCCAACCGGCGCGGTACACGACGTTGTCGAGCCGCTGCTCGAGGTAACGGAGCATGTTCTCACCCGTCACGCCGGGTCGGCGCGCCGCCTCCTCGTAGATGCGGCGGAACTGCTTCTCTGACAGACCGTAGGTAAAACGAGCCTTCTGCTTCTCCTGCAACTGGAGCAGATACTCCGAAACGCTTCCTCTCCGCCGGGTGCGGCCGTGCTCACCTGGCGGATACGGCTTCTTCTCCAATGCGATCGTCTCGCCCTTGGTACCGAAGATGTTGGTACCGAGCCGGCGCGAGACCCGTGCTTTGGGACCGGTGTAGCGAGCCATCAGACCCTCCGACGCTTCGGGGGACGGGTGCCGTTGTGGGGCACGGGGGTCACGTCCTTGATGCCGGTCACCTCGATGCCGGCGTTCTGAATCGACCGGATGGCGGTCTCCCGACCCGATCCCGGGCCCTTCACGACCACGTCGACCTTGCGCACGCCGTGCTCCATGGCCCGTTTGGCGGCCTGCTCGGCCGCGAGCTGGGCCGCGAACGGGGTCGACTTGCGCGAGCCCTTGAACCCGACGTTGCCAGCCGAAGCCCACGAGATCGTGTTGCCCTGCTGGTCGGTGATCGTGACGATCGTGTTGTTGAACGAGCTCTTGATGTGAGCCACGCCGTACGTGATGTTCTTTCGTTCCTTCTTGCGGGGACGGCGTCCACCGCTGCCTGGCTTGGCCATGGGTTCCCTTCCTCCGCGAGCTACTTCTTGCCGGCCTTCTTCTTGCCAGCGACCGTCCGCCGCGGACCCTTGCGGGTACGGGCGTTGGTCTGGGTGCGCTGACCGCGCACCGGCAGGCCCTTGCGATGCCGGATGCCCTGGAAGCAGTTGATCTCGATCTTCCGCTTGATGTCCTGAGCGATCTCGCGGCGAAGGTCGCCTTCGACCTTCAGGTTGTTGTCGATGTAGTGCCGGATCTTCGCGACTTCTTCGTCGGTGAGGTCACGAACCCGAGTCGACGAGTCGATGTTCACCGCTTCACACACCTGCTGGGCCGTGGTGCGGCCGATCCCGAAGATGTAGGTGAGCGAGATCTCAAGGCGCTTGTCGCGCGGGATGTCGACGCCAGCGATACGTGCCATCAGCTCACCCCTGCCGCTGCTTGTGCCGGGGGTTTTCGCAGATCACCATCACGCGCCCGTGGCGGCGGATGACCTTGCACTTCTCACAGATCTTCTTGACGCTTGGTCGTACCTTCATCTCTCCCTCGATTGCTGCCTGTCGGCCGAGTTGGGAACACCGGAGCAACTGCTTCTCCGGTGGGTCCGGCCGGTTCGCTCGGCTCCCGTTCCCGGGAACCGGCGGGGGCCGCCGGACTCTCCGTTCAATGGCTACTTGTACCGGTAGGTGATCCGCCCCCGGCTGAGGTCGTATGGCGTGAGCTCCACCTGCACGCGATCTCCGGGAAGGATGCGGATGTAGTGCATGCGCATCTTCCCCGAGATGTGCGCCAAGACCTTGTGGCCGTTCTCGAGCTCCACTCGGAACATGGCGTTGGGAAGCGGCTCGACAACCGTCCCTTCCATCACGATCGCGTCTTGCTTGGGCTTGGGCAGGATGGACCTCCTGTGTGGGAGCGATGGCTCCGACCTGCTGGTTCGCTCCCCGAACGGGGCGCGCGCCGAAACGCACGAGCGCCGAGGGCGAGGATTAAGCCTATCGGCGGGCGTCCGCTGTGCCAAAACGCCGACGCGTCCATCGTTGTCGGTGCGATCTCGGCGGGCCACATCCGATGGGGACGTCAGACCGTCAGGATCTCGGGGCCGTTCGCGGTGATGGCGACGGTGTGCTCGAAGTGTGCGCTGAGCGAGCCGTCACCGGTCACGACCGTCCAACCGTCGTCGAGCTCGACCACAGTGGCCGATCCGGCGTTGACCATGGGCTCGATGGCGAAGACATCACCCACCCGCAACTCACGGCCCCTGCCGGGTTTGCCCACGTTGGGCACGTTGGGCAGCTCGTGCATGGCTCGACCGATGCCGTGACCGGTGTACTCCCGGACGACCGAGAAGCCCGCCGTTTCCGCAGTGTGCTGAACGGCGGCGCCGAGGTCGCCGAGGTGGTTCCCGGCGGTCATCGCCTCGACTGCCGCGTAGAGCGCCGCCTCGGTGGCCTCGATGAGACGAAGGGCTTCGGGCTCGACTTGCCCGACCGGCGCTGTGAACGCAGCGTCCCCGTGCCAGCCATCGACGACGGCACCGCAATCGATGGAGATGATGTCGCCTTCCTCGAGCCGGTAGTCGCCGGGGACGCCGTGCACCACGACGTGGTTGGGAGAGGTGCAGATCACCGCTGGGAACCCGTGGTAGCCGAGGAAGTTCGACGTCGCCCCTCGCCTGGCGATGACCTCGCGGCCGATTTCGTCGAGCTTGCGGGTGGTCACACCGGGTCGCAGGGCGGCGCGGATGCACTCGTGCATCTCGGCGACGACCCTTCCCGCCTTCCGCATCGCCGCGATGTCCTCGCGTGATTTGGTCCGCACCTGGGGCTTTCGCACGCTCCGCTCCCCCACATGCCCGGGCTCAGCCCGTCTCAGTGGCCGAGCCGTTCGGTCACCGAGGCGAGCAGGCGATCGAACACCGCGTCCGGGCTACCGACGCCGTCGACCGTCAACAGCAGGCCCTTCGAGTCGAACCACGCGATCGCAAGCATCGTCTTGGTGGCGTACGCGTCGAGCCGAGCCGTGACCGACTCGGGCGTGTCGTCGGCGCGCTGAACGACCTCCGTGCCGTCGACCGGACAGATGCCGGCGCGGGCGGCCTCGTCCTCAGCAGAGTAGATGTGTCCGTTCTGGCACACGCGCCGGCTGGAGATGCGCTCGAGGACGACGGATTCAGGCACCTCGAGGTTGATGGCCAGGTCGATCGGCGTGAGCTCGAGAAGGGCCTCGGCCTGGCTGACCGTGCGAGGGAACCCGTCGAGCAGGAACCCGTGCTCGACCACGTCGGCATGAGCGAAACGGTCCCGGATGACCCCGAGCATGATGTCGTCGGGCAGCAACTCACCCCGGTCCATGATCTCTTTGGCCTTGAGCCCGAACTCGGTGCCCTCCGCCGCCGCTTCGCGCAACATGTCACCGGTCGAGATGTGGGGCGCCCCGTAGTGCGCACACAGTCGCTTCGCCTGCGTGCCTTTACCCGCTCCCTGACGCCCGAAGATGACCAGGCGAACCACTACTTGAGGAACCCTTCGTAGTTCCGCATCATCAGCTGGCTGTCGATCTGCTTCATCGTCTCGAGTGCCACACCGACGGCGATCAAGATCGAGATGCCTGAGAACAAGACGTTCTGTCCGGGTAGGAAGCGAGTGAGCAGGAACGACGGCACGATGGCCACCGCGGCGATGAACAGCGCCCCCGGCAGCGTGATGCGGGAGAGGATCTTGGCGAGGTAGCGCTCGGTCTGGGGTCCGGGCCGGATGCCGGGGATGAACCCTCCCTGCTTCCGGATGGTGTCCGCCTGCTTCGCTGGATCGAACGTGATGGCCGTGTAGAAGTAGGCGAACGCCAGGATCAACAGGAAGAAGATCGCCATGTGGACGAGGGAGTCGGGTTTGACCACGTACTCGTCCACGAACCGCTGCACCTTGTTGCCCCAATGATCCGGGTTGTTCGAATCCGACGGAAGCACCAACGTGAGCAGCTGTGGCAGGTACAGCACCGAACTGGCGAAGATGATCGGGATCACACCCGACTGGTTGACCTTGAGCGGGATGTAGGTGCTCTGCCCGCCGTACATGCGCCGGCCCACCACCCGCTTGGCGAACTGGACCGGGATACGGCGCTGGCCCTGCTCCACGAAGACGATGGCGACGAGGATCAACGCGAACCCGATCATCACCCCGATGACCGCGCCCCAGTCCCCCTCCGACTTGATGGTTCCGATCTGGCCCGGCAACGAGCTCACGACCGAGGCGAAGATCAGCAGCGACATGCCGTTGCCGATGCCCTTCTGCGTGATCAGCTCGCCCATCCACATGAGCACCGCGGTTGCCGCCGAGAGCGTCAAGACGATGAGCAGCACGTGCCAGACGTCGAAGTTCGGAAGGAGATCCTGGCCACTGGTGTTCTGCACGCTACCGAACCCGCCGCCTCCGTTGTGAAGCACGAAGCTCAGACCCGTCGCCTGCATCGCGGCGATGGCGATGGTGACGTAGCGGGTCCACTGAGTGATCTTGCGCTGCCCCACCGCCCCCTGGTTCTGCCACTGCTCGAGCTTCGGGATCACCACCGCGAGGATCTGCATGATGATCGATGCGGTGATGTAGGGCATGATGCCGAGCGCGAATACCGCGAACTGGGTGAGCGCGCCACCAGAGAACAAGGCGAGGAAGCCGAACACCCCGCCCTGCTCGGCGGATTTCTTGAACTCCTGCACCGCAGCGAAATCCACCCCCGGCACCGGGATGTACGACCCAAGCCGGTAGACGAGTAGCAGGGCGAGCGTGAAGAGGATCTTGTTGCGGAGATCCGCGATCTTGAAGACGTTCTTCAGGCTCTGCAGCACGGCCGCGCCTCCCTCGAAGGTTGACCGACGACGCTAGACGACCGGGCCTCGTACTCGCCACACCGGCCGGTTGGACCCGCGGTGATCCTGCCGTCAGGCCGACCCCACGGCAGGCACTGGTTCAGCGGTTGGCGAACTGGTTGCCCCTGGCCGGGGGCCGGCGGTCACCCCAGGGCAGCGGCAGCTTCTCGACCGAACCACCGGCGGCGGTGATCGCCGCCTCCGCGCTCTTGGAGAAGGCATGCGCCTTCACCGTGAGCGCCCGCCGCACCTCGCCCCGGCCCAGGATCTTGACCAACGCACCCTTGTGCACCAACCCTTTCGCCTGCAGGGCCTCGGGGGTCACCTCGTCGAGGCCGCAGTCCTCCAGGGTGTCGAGGTTGATCGCCTGATACTCGACCCGGAACGGGTTGTTGAAGCCTTTCAGCTTCGGCACCCGCATGTGCAGCGGCAGCTGGCCGCCCTCGAACCCGACTGGGACGGTGTCGCGGGCCTTCTGCCCCTTGGTGCCGCGACCGGCAGTCTTGCCACCTTTGCCGGCGATGCCGCGCCCCACCCGCTTCGGGCGGCGGCGCGATCCCGGTGCCGGCTTCAGATCGTGGATCTTCACGACGACGAACCTCCGGAGGCCGAGTCGACCTCTTCGACAGTGACCAGATGGGGGACCCGGGCGATCATTCCCCGGATCTCCGGACGGTCGGGCAGGACGTGCGATTTGCCGATCCGGCCCAACCCCAACGCCCGCAACGTGCCCCGGGTCTTGGGCTTGGCGCCGATCGACGAGCGAACCTGGGTGACCTTGAGCGCTGCCATCATTGGACTTCTCGCGGCGAGTGCAGGCAGCTCTCGCGCTCATTGTAGGCGCGCAGCAGCCCGCCGGGCACGAACTCCTCGGGGCTGAGACCCCGCAGCCGGGCGACCTCGTCGGGGCGCTTCAACGCCACGAGCCCGGCCATGGTGGCCCGCGCGACGTTGATGTGATTGGACGATCCCATCGACTTGCACAGCACGTCGTGGATGCCTGCTTCTTCGAGGATGGCACGGGCCGCGCCGCCGGCGATGACCCCGGTACCGGGAGCGGCCGGCTGGAGCAGGACCTTGCCTGCACCCATGCGCCCCATGACCGGATGGGTGATGGTGCTGCCGGCCAACGGCACCGAGATCAGGTTCTTCTTGGCCTCCTCGGTGCCCTTCTGGATCGCGAGTGGCACCTCCTTGGCTTTGCCGTAACCGAGCCCGACGTGTCCATTGCCATCACCGATCACCACCAACGCGGTGAACGAGAAGCGCCGACCGCCCTTCACCACCTTGGCGACCCGGTTGATGTTGATGACCCGCGAATCGCGGAGCTGGATCTCGTTGAGGTTGACGCCCATCAGAACTCCAGTCCTGCCTCGCGCGCCGCGTCAGCCAGCGCCGCGACCCGCCCGTGATAAAGGAACCCGCCCCGATCGAAGACCACCCGGTCGATGCCGGCCGCCTTGGCTCGCTCGCCGATGCGCGCGCCCACCTTCTTGGCCGACTCGATGTTGCCCGCACCGTCGCGCAGATCTGGCTCGACGCTCGACGCGGCCGCGAGGGTCCGACCCGCGTGGTCGTCGATGATCTGGGCGCTGATGTGCTTGTTCGACCGGAACACGGCGAGACGAGGCCGCTCGGCGGTGCCCCTGACCTTCTTGCGCACCCGGGCGTGACGCCGGGCCCGTAGTTCTCGCTTGTGCTTCGCAGTGCTCATTCGCTCCTCCCGGCCCGGCTCACTTCGCGGCCTTGCCGGCCTTGCGCAGGACGCGCTCGTCGCGGTAGCGGACGCCTTTGCCCTTGTAGGGCTCGGGCTTGCGGATGGCCCGAATGTCCGCGGCCACCTGCCCCACCAGCTCCTTGTCGATGCCGATGACGCCGATATGGGTTGGCGTGGGGGTCTCGAACGTCACGCCCTCAGGGGCGTCGACCACGACCGGGTGACTGAACCCGAGCGCGAGCTCGAGCTGGGTCGGGCTCTTGGCTGCGGCGCGGTAGCCGACACCCACGATGTCAAGATCCTTGCGGAACCCATCGGTGACGCCGACCACCATGTTGTTGACCAGGCTACGGGTGAGTCCGTGCAGGGCCCGGTGGTGGCGCTGGTCGTCGGGCCGCTCGACAAGCAGTTCGTTCCCCTCGCGCCGGATGGTGATGGCCGGCGGAAGCGTCCGCTCGAGCTCCCCTTTCGGCCCCTTGACCTTGATCTGGTCGCCGCTGATGACCACCTCCACGCCTGAGGGCAGAGGAATGGGAGTACGTCCGACTCGTGACATGAACCGGCCCTCTCTTACCAGACGTAACAGAGGACCTCACCGCCGACGTGACGCTTGCGCGCCTCGCGGTCGGTCATGAGGCCCTGGCTCGTGGACAAAACGGCGATGCCGAGACCGCCGAGCACCCGCGGCACCCGGTCGGCCTTGCTGTAGATGCGCAGGCCGGGCTTCGAGATCCGCTTGAGTCCCGAGATCACCCGCTCGCGCTGGGGCGAGTACTTCATGCGGATCGTCAGCACGTTGCCCGGTGCGGTCTCCGACGGAACGATGTCAAAGCCCTCGATGTAGCCCTCGCGCTGGAGGAGACGGGCCAGCGCCTCCTTCTGCTTCGAGGACGGCATGCGGACCTCGTCGTGCATCGCCACGTTGGCGTTGCGGATGCGGGTGAGCATGTCGGCGATCGGATCAGTCATGGTCATCGCGTCGTCACCTCCTCACCAGCTCGCCTTCTTGAGGCCCGGGATCTCGCCAGCATGGGCCAGCTCGCGCAGACAGACACGGCAGAGCCTGAACCGCCGGTACACCGAATGAGGCCGCCCGCAGCGCTGGCAGCGGGTGTAGGCGCGAACCTTGAACTTCGGCTTGCGCTGGGCCTTCTCGATGAGTGCCTTCTTCGCCATTACTGCTGCCCCTCACGGTTGAACGGGAAACCGAACGCGCGAAGTAGGGCGCGCCCCTCGTCGTCGGTTCTTGCGGTCGTCACAATGGTGATGTCCATGCCTCGTGTCGTGTCGATCTTGTCGTAGTCGATCTCCGGGAAGACGAGCTGCTCGGTGAGTCCGAAGGTGTAGTTGCCATGCCCGTCGAACGAACGGGAGTTGAGTCCGCGGAAGTCACGGATCCGCGGAATCGCGATACTGATGAGCCGGTCGAGGAACTCGTACATCCGGTCGCCCCGCAGCGTGACCTTCACGCCGATGGCGTTGCCCTCGCGCAGCTTGAAGCCCGCGATCGACTTCTTCGCCTTGGTCACGACCGGCTTCTGGCCCGCAATGACGGTCAAGTCTGCGACCGCACCCTCGAGCAGCGACTGCTGCTTCAAGGCCGCCCCGACTCCCATGTTGATCACGATCTTCTCGAGCCGGGGCACCTGCATGATGTTGGACAGGCCGAGATCGTCCTTGAGCTTGGCCCGAAGCTCGGCGTGGTAGCGCTCCTTGAGCCGGGGGCGCGGGTAGGTCCGTTCCGGCGCGGTCGCGGCGGCCATCACAGGTCACCTCCGCACTTCCGGCAGATGCGCACCTT
>FWPU01008119.1_pt1 | contig 18291 bp, 14 predicted proteins | sample 2228361 | NCBI WGS metagenome assembly FWPU01 (sample SAMEA103939777, study PRJEB20133) | metagenome
CCTGCTAGCGTAACCGCTTTCGCCTAGATTGTCAAGGTTCTAACGTCGAACGAGCAAGAAATTGGCCGAGAAATGTGCCATTGTCAAATTAAAGAATGTGGGCAAAAAGGTGTGCTCGAAATCGCGCAGCCCGTTGCGGATCAGTTCAGTGCCCAGGACGGGGTGGATGGCCTCATCGGTGAAAAAATAGATCGGGAACTGGTCCAAAGCCCACAATCGGGTAATCGCGTACACTAGGACCGCCAGACCAAAGAGAGTCCACTCCAGGGAAAAGACGCCGGCAAGCCGAGCCGGTAAGCCTGTCCCCTCGGGCCGAAGCCTGGCCATCAGGCCAGGGATAGCTTGGACTCGTTGCCATCGCTCCTGCCAGGTCGGGACGGCTGTCAAGACATCGCCAGCTCCTGTTTCTGCCCCAAGTTCAATGGTGACACGCACGCGTGTATTCTCGTCCAGGTCAAGAGGCTCGACAGGTTTCAACACACCGTCCTGATACACCGCATCAATTGTCATCTGTTTCGTCGCAAACCTCATGACACGACCAACCCCATCCAGTCGCAGGAGACCTCATGGGTGATCAACTCGATACACCGTTACCAGTAACTCATCGCAACGTCGCAGTTCCACCGAGGTGCCACTCGCGTAGTGTTCCCGCAACCACTGAAGATCCTGATCACGGTACGGGCGAATGAAAAACGCCACAGGACGTGTTTTGTCAATGATATTGGCCGCTGACTCCAGCGGGTCGTAGATGCCTTGAACTTGCCTACCGCTTAGAAAAGGCAAGTTGTGGTACCCGTCAATTGGGGTGTTGCGTGATCCCAGGAAGAAGGTTTGGTACTCGGTCCCTAAGCCCTGAAGATATTTGCCCACAACGGCCGCTGCCGCCGTGTCCGAATCCGGATAGCGACACCCCGGAAGGTATTCGCTGAAAAAGTACTTGAGGTTGAGAAAGCCGATAAACGCAATCGGGACGATCAGCGCGATCTGTCGCCAGTACCCCAATCCATAGGTTCCCAGATCCACCAACTTCGACAAGCTAATCGCCGTGAGGAGCGCCACGGCCGGGAACACGATCAGGATACGATAGACACTGGCATCCGGGTTCACGAGCAACGCCCCTCCGATAAACAGGCCTGACCAGAACCACAGATTCAGCAAGAGGAACCGCCGGTCGTGAACCTGCAGCAAGCTGTACCCCACACCCAAGACAAACAGGGCGCTAGACAGTAGATCCAAAGCTGGGATGGTTGCATCATAGAAACCCCTTACAGGGTGATAATTGAATGACAGGAACGCCGTGCCTAACTGCTGAGCGATGATCAGCCACTCAGGCTGGTGAGTCATCCTGGCCTGAGTCGCCAGCCAACCCGTCTGGAAGATGCCAATTGCTTGCACCTGGCCCATGAACTCACCCGGATGAGTCAGCGCCCATCGAATCATTGGAAGGCTAACCAGGAGCGCCATCAGCGCGCACAGCACCAGGCTACCCAGGTTATCCAGCACCACTCGCCGCCACAGCAGGAACAGGAGACCCACGTAAGCAATCATTATGACCCCGGTCAGGCGGGAACCAGAGTACATGTACTGCTGTGCCAGGCCCAGAACCAGACCGGAGAGGATGAGCAAATTCCTGTTCCTCTCTTCCAGGCCGCGGTAGAACAAATACAGGAGCACCGTGACGAGCAGAGCATCCAGCGCATTTCCCGAGGCAATCGTGCGGCTGAAATGCAGGTGGTAGTGAGACACGGCGAGCATAGCTGCAGCGATGAAGCCGACACGCGCATCAAACAGCCGGCGGCCCAGCAGGAAGAGCATTGGGACCGTGAGACTGCCGGACAACGCGGCCACGAAGCGCAGGGCAAAAGGACTGGCACCGAAAACCTTCACCGGCAAGGCGAGGAGAAACAGGTATAGGGTGCCGAAACTGCGGTACGTGGCGAACATGTCTCTCGCGTCGCCGCGCAACACCCTAACCACGTATAGCCCCAGGTCGCCTTCGTCCCCATCGAGAAGCTCCTGCTCACCCCCCAGGCCTGCGAAGCGCAAAGCAAACGCCCCTGCCGTCAGCACGAGAACCACTAGAAGTTCGACCCCGTGCTTGCGCCAGAACCGGCGTCCGGCGGCCTGAAGTTGCAAGGCCCTTGCAAGGGTTGGATGGGATGCCCGAAAAAGGGAGGGCGACCGAGAGAAACCGGGCTGCAAGGTGGCAACCAGGAAAAGCAAAATGGCGAGAACCCAGAGGGCGAACGCATCCCATCGTGCCCCCCGAGTATCTCCATGGGCCACACTCAACAAAAGAACCGCGGTCAAATCCACCAAGAACGCCAGGGTCACGATTGTTGCCCGCGTGAAATAGGCATCTATTAAGGCATGTACCTGCCCGAAGAACCTCCGCCCGGATTCCAGCATCCTGTTACCAATGGCGATTCCCTCAGGCGCACGCCAGCTCAGCAATAGGAGCGCCAGAAGTGCGCCAGCGTACAACAAGATCGCTCTCTCGAATGACCCTGGCTTTAGGAGAGAGAACTGAGCAACTAACGCCAGACCCAAGGCTACCAATGCCAGTGCCGGCCTCCAGGGATCGTGCTGTGCCAGGGTGCCTCCGGTCTCCCCCGCCACTTGTCCCGGCGTTTGCGGCTCAGCTATGATAGCTCTTGTTTCAGTCTTGTCAGTAGACGAGCTGCGCTGATCACTGGAAGCAAGAGTGCTCATCACGAGATCACCCCTCGGGACGAAGACCCTTGACAGTCCTGCGTTTCATCAAGGTCTCACCTCCCCTTGCGCTATGGTCGCGCCCCCGCAGGAACGAAGTAGCTCATGAAGTCCTTCCCCGGTGTCCGAGAACTGTGTCGTCGCAGTTGGCCGCCGGGGAACACCTCCCGCAGGACCTGAATCGCACGCTGATCCTCGGGATGCAAAATGTACAGCTTGTTGTTAGGATCCGCCGCGTGCGTCCGCACCTGCTCCACATCCAGGATGGCCTGGTTCCACGTTATGTCACCTGCATTGATGGCGATGTTCCGCGTGTCCACCCAGTACGGATACACGATGTGCCAGACGTGAGCCATGTCGCCTACGCTGTCGGCGAAAGCCCGGGCCACCGCCCCCATCTCGCTGCTGTTCCACGCCGAGCGACGGTACTGCTCGTCGTAGCCCACGAAGTACCACTCGTAGTTGATGCGCACCAGTTGGCCCATCAACACGGCCAGGAGCACCACCGCAGCCACGCGTCCGGGCCTGCCGAAACCCTGCACCAGGCGCCGCAGCGTCAGCGCCAGGGGCAGGGCGGCGATGATCATCACCAGGGGGATCATCCCTCCGGCCCGCACCACGCTGGGGTTCTCGTTGGGGAAGGCCAGGCTGAGCGTCGAAGGCAGGCTCATCACGAAGAGCCCCAGGAGCAGGTGGGCGGTGACCCGGTCGCCGTGGCGGAACAGGCGCCACAGCACATAGGCCATCCCCAGGACGAAGAACGCGCCGGTGATGTAGTCCAGCACCGGGTCGAAGGGGATGGTGTTCACCCACACGGGGTCACCGCGCACGTTGAACATGAGGGCGGCGTTCTTGAGGTTGCCCAGGAATATCAGCAGCGGATCACCCGGCAACGGCCGCTCCAGACCGGATGACCGAGTCAGCGTGCGATACCAGAACATCTTGGGATCATCGCGCATGTAGCGGAACAAGGGCAGGAAGACGATAAAGGACATGGCAACGCCCAGGACAGCGTTGACCCAGAAACCGGGGGTCAGGGTTGGCCACACGGGACCTTCGACCTGGCCCCCGGCCTCTGCTGCCCCACCCTCAGATCGCCGGGCTCGCAGCCGGCCTGCCAGGTCAAAGGCCAGCTCCACGCCGGCCATGCCCACCAGCAGCAGCGGCGCCACCCGGAAGGGGCTGTAGGTGTGCAGCCCGACACCCAGAAACAGCCCGGTGAGCAGCCAGTCGTTGCGGCGGTTGTGGCGCAGCGCCCGCACAAAGAAGTAGAGCGTCGGCGCGATGAAGGCTGGTGTGAACGGGAAGCGCAACCCCACCCGGGTGATGGCCACGTGCCAGTGGGAGACAGCCGCCAGGGCGGCCGCCAGCAGCCCCACCTCGCGACTGTAGAGCTCCCGGCCCAGCAGATAGATGAAGGAGATAGCGAAAACCCCGAAGAAAGCCGTCCCGACTTTGAGGGCCAGATGGCTGATGGGGAAGCCCAGGAAGCGGATCAGGAAGGCGGTCAGGTAAAACTGGAAGGCTTCACGCCCGGTGTTGCGCGGGAAGAAGACGCGGTACTGTCCATGAAGGACGTCGTTCACATCCAGGAGCTTCTCGGCATGGTCGCTGGTCATCTCAGCCGGCACGCCCTCCAGCCGGTAGAAGCGGAAGAAAGTCGCCAGGCCGATGATGAGCACCAACGCCACCAGGGTCCAGGACACGCGCAGTGTCAACGGCCTGGGGCGCAACCACGCCCCCAGCCGCCGGCGCCAGTCAGCCGGAACCTCCCAGAAAGCCAGGATGAAAGCGCCGAGAGCCAAACCCCAGAAGAGGGTCCCGGTCACGGTAAAGCGGTTCCTACCCAGTGAGAGGTACGCGAGGGCGGAGAAGGCAGCCGCAGCAGTTGCCAGGCTCAGTTGTCGCCCGGCGCCGACCAAGGTGCGCACAGGCTCCACCGCAACCGGCACGGCCACCCGGCCCGCCACGGCAGCTCGATCCCGCGCTACCACCCACAAGAACAGCGCCACCGCCAGGATGTAGTAAACCGGGCCATCCAGGGGATACTCCCGGCGGGGCAGGTACAACTGCCCCCACACCGCCAGGGCCAGCGAAAGCGCCAGCAAGAGGGTTGATCGCCACTCAGCCAGCGTGGCTGCCAGGCGCTGCATAACCCGTTATCCTCCCGGTTTCTCACACAACAGAAATTGATAAGCCCCTTGCTCCGGCCAAGGCTCTTCGTAGTACTTCCGTAGCCACCAGTCGAAGGGGGCGGCTTGAGCCGGGTGCAGCACCCATCGCCCCAAAGTCCGCTTGGTGATCAGGTGGGGCACCGAGAGATAGTGGCTCAAGTCGAATGCTCGATGAGCTGCCGGCGAGAAGTAGTAGCGCTGCTCCACCACGTGCAACCCTACCGCCTCCACCTTCTCCCTCCACACATGGGGCGGGTAGATGTGGTAGTGATGGGAGATGCGGTTGAAGAAGGTCTCGTAGCCCCTAGCCAGAGCCGGTATCCCCAGCCGGCGCCCGATGGTGCTAACCAGCAGGAACTCGCCGAAGTGCTCGCTGGGCAGGGTCGTGGCAAAGGTCCCACCTGGCCGCAGCACCCGGCTGATCTCTCGCAGGGCCCCGTCCACGTCCAGGATGTGCTCCAGGACGCAGTTGCTGACCACCGTCCCGAAGGTCGCATCCGGGAAGGGCAACGCCGGCGCGCTGGCCATGACCAGCGAGCGATAAACCCCCGGCCGCGAGGCCGCCTCGCGTAGATCCCGCTCCAGCACGTCCACCCCCACATCTATCGGCCGCTCGTAGGCGATGGAGGCGAAGTGTCCGTCACCGCAGCCCACATCCAGCACTGGCGGCTCCAGCGGCACCTGAGCCATGAGCTTACATTCTACAGACCGGAGAATGGCCCGATGAGGGGCCATGCTCTCCAGGTGACGCGAGAAGTAGTTTTGGTTCACCGCAACTCTCGCATCAGCGACTCAAAGAGCTTCTCGTACCCCTCCACCGTCCGGCGAATGTCGAAACGAGCTTCGATCTCCTCCCTTGGCCGCACGTAGCTCTCCCTGTTCTGCAGCACCTTGGTGATACCCTCGGCCAGAGACCGGGCGTCGGCCACCTCCACCACCTCGCCCATGCCGGTCACCCGCACCGGCTGACGCACGCCAGGCAGGTTGCTGGCCACGACCGGTGTGCCACACAGCATGGCCTCCACCTGCACCAGCCCAAAGGACTCCGTCGAGTTGATGCTGGGCACCACCAGCACGTGACAGTTGGCGAAAAAGGCCGGCATCTGGTGGGGCTCCAGTGTGCCCAGGAACTCCCAGTGATCGCTGTAGCGCTGGATGATGGGCCACAGCCGGCGGAAATAGGCCTCCTCACCCAGGACGTTCTTGTATGGCCCGGCGAAGAGCACTTTCAGCCGAGGGAATCGCTCCAGGAGGCTGGGCAAAGCCTCCAGCAGGTACTCCACCCCCTTCTCGGCGGCGAAGCGAGCGGCGAAGCCGATGACCGGCCGGTCGCCCAGGCCATGCCGAGCGGCGAAGGCGGCTGCCTCAGCCGGGTCCGGCGCCGGCATCACCACCGGCGGCGGGATGACCACGAGCTTGTCGCGGAAGCGCTGCAACAGCGGTGAATGGTCGGCGTAGTCCTGGGTGTAAGCCACGATGCGATGAGCAAAGGTTCCAGAGGCCAAATTGGCCAGGTAAACCACCTTATCCACAAGGCGGTTGAAAAGCCCCGGCGGCAGTTGCAGGTCGCAGTGATAGGTGAGGACGGTGGGGCGCTTCCACAGCCGGCCTCGCAGGGCCAGCCCGGCGGCGTCGAACTGGGGCAGGTGCAAGCTGAGGGCATCGTGCTCGCGCACCAGCCGGGTGGCCACGAAGCCGAAGGTCGGCATGATGACGCCCTTGCTCACCCGGAAGAGGACCGGCACGCGCACGATGCGCACACCGTCCAGCCGCTCCTCTTGCGGCAACGCCTTGTCGTACTGCGAAGTGAGCACCGTCACCTGGTGACCACGCTTGGCCAGCGCTCGCCCTAGCCGCTCAGCGTAGATGGTCAAACCGCTAACATGAGGGCGGTAGTAAGTTAGAGCGATCAAGATTCTCAGCATGAGCCACACCCAAGGGGTTACAGGGTACGCAATACTACTGGGTATTGCGTACCCCGTATTGCCTTTCGAAAAAGTCTCGGTTCTCCAAAACCCACTCCACCAGCCGGCGCACCCCCTCCTCCACCCCTACCTTTGGAGACCAGTCGAGGTCGCGCTGGGCCTTGCGGATGTCCGAGACATACACCTTCTGGTCGCCCGGGCGCCAGTCGCCATAGCTGACCTGGATGCGCCTGCCCAGCAGCTTTTCCAGCATAGGGCCGAACTCGGCCCACACCGAGATAGTGTGCTCAGGCCCCCCGCCGATGTTGTAGACCTGGCCGGCCGCCACATCTATCCGCTCGACAGCCGCCTCGAAGACGTTCAGCAGGTCGTCAATGTACAGGACGTCGCGCACCTGTTTGCCGTCACCGTAGATGGTGATGGGTTGACCGGTCACCGCGGCGATGATGAACCAGGCCACCCACCCCTGGTCCTCTACCCCCATCTGCCGGGGACCGTAGATGCACGACTGGCGAAAGACCACGGTGCGCAGGCCATAGATGCGGGCATAGTCGCGCACGTACTGGTCCGCGGCACCCTTGGAGCAGCCGTAGGGCGAGTGGAAGTCCAGGGGTCGGGTCTCCGGCACGCCCATGGGCAGGTCACGGTAGCGGTAGCGCCTAGCCTCCTGGACCACCGCCACGTCTTCCATCGCGCCGTACACCTTGTTGGTGGACGCGAAGATGAAGATGGGATGGGAGCCGGCATGGCGCGCCGCCTCCAGCGCGTTGAAGGTGCCCAGGGCATTGGCTTCGAAGTCCTCACGCGGGTGGGCCACCGAGGTGGTCACCGCCGTCTGGCCGGCCAGGTGATAGATCAGCTCCGCACCCCGAGTCGCCTCCAGCAGCGCCTCGTAGTCGCGCAGGTCGGCCTGCACCAGCCGGAAGGAGTCTGCCCCGTGGCGCTCCCGCAGCCAGGCCACGTTGGCGGGTGTGCCCCGCCGCGACAGGTTGTCGAACACCACCACCTGATGCCCCTGACCCAGGAGACGATCCACCAGGTTGCAGCCGATGAAGCCGGCACCGCCGGTAACCAACACTCGCATGTGGGCCTACCCTTCAGATCTCGGGTTCTGAGCCGGCAAGTTGAGCGCTCCGGCCTCCAACTTCTCCACTTGCCAGATGGAGACGCTCTCGCGCAGGGCGTAGAAGACCCCCAGCAGCAGCAGCGTCAGATAGTTGACCCCATGCAGCACGATGGCGTAGCTCAGCGCCGGGCTTTTCGCGACCCTGAAAGGCGCCAAGGCCAGGAGGGTGGCGGCGTGAAACACGCCGATGTAGCCGGGTGATGACGGGATGATGGCGCTGACGCCCACCGTGGCCAGGACCAGCACAGCGGCGGTGAATGGCAAGCCCAAAGCGAAGGGCTGCATGAGCATGAAATAAGCCCCGGCCGTCGTCACCCAGATGATGAGCGACCACCCGATCACCTCCCCCAATGGTCCCCGAGCGCGCAGCAAGGCGAAGCCGTCAATGAGCGACCCGGCCCGCTGAGTCCACGCATCGGCATCCAGCATTGGGATGCGCCTCACGATCCGGCGCAGCCACCGCAGGCCGCGCTCCTGCTGCCACGACAGCGTCATCAGCCCCAGCAGCACCACCACGAGGGCCACGCCAACCACGAAGCCGGACCAGGCGATTTCCCGTGGCAGAGGCACAAAGGGGATCAGGGCCAGCAGGAACACCACGACCATGAAAGCATCGAACACCCGCTCGACCAGGACGGTGGAGAGGGAGCGGGCACCGGAGATGCCCTCAAACTCGCTGATCAGGTAAGCGCGGGCAAAGTCGCCCAGCCGGGCGGGGAGGACGTTGCTGATGAGGTAGCCGATGCTCAATATGGAGAACAGCCTGCCCAGGGGTAGGTCACGTCGAGGGTGGAAGAGCACCCCCCACCGGATGGCCCGGCCAAGTTGACCGGCGACGATCAACCCCACCCCGGGCACGAGCCAGATGTAATCGGCTCCCCGCAGGGCTTCGGCTACCTCACGGAAGCTTATGCCTTTGAAAGCCAGGATCAGACAGACGATGCTGATGACAATCCCGATCCAGAATCGGGCACGTTTCACCTTAGCAATGCTCCAATTGTGGTCAACGTACCAACGTATTATAGCATCGAGTGGCAGTCAGGGCAAAGTGAGCGCAGCGTTTGGGAATCCGGCGTGCCGGCCAGCGCACGCTGCCAGCGCTTGACCAACCCAGCCATTTCTGGTACAATTAGACTACGCCCCCATCGTCTAGTGGACTAGGACGCGGCCCTTTCAAGGCCGAAACGGGGATTCGAATTCCCCTGGGGGCATGTTTCTGTCATGCTGAGCGAGATGAAGAGCCAGAAAAGCCATTTTCGGGCGAGCTTGTAGTGCGTATTGATCCTGAGCCGCATCGCCAACCCCTGCTACGTGCGAAAATGGCGAACAAGAATCTGAATAGCTGGATTGGTGAAGCGCTCAAAACCCTGGTGTCCACAGGCCAGTGACAGGCACATCCTCCTGCTCGAACCCTACTACGGCGGGTCACACCGTCGGTTCATGGACGGATTTCGTGACCACACGCGATTCAATACCACGCTCTACACCCTCCCTGCCCGCTTCTGGAAGTGGCGCATGCACGGGGCAGCGGTCACCTTCGCCCGCCGGTTGCAGGCCGAACGCCCCCCCGCCGACCTCCTCTTCGCCTCCGACATGCTGGACCTGGCAGCTTTCGTCGGCCTGACGGGCGAACTGACGGCGGGGCTGCCGCGCATCGTCTACTTCCACGAGAACCAACTCACCTACCCGCCGCCCCCCGGCGAGAAGCGCGATCTCCACTACGGCTTCATCAACTATACCTCGGCCCTGATCGCCGACCGTGCCCTGTTCAACTCCCGCTTCCACCGCGACTCATTCCTGGACGAACTGCCTCGGCTCCTCAAGCACTTCCCCGACTACAACGAACTTGACACCGTGGCCGAGATCGAGGCCAAGAGCCAGGTGCTGCCCCTGGGCTGCGACCTGGCTGGTTATGATAAGTACGCCATGGCGCGCGATCCGGACGTGCCGGTCACCATCCTGTGGAATCAGCGCTGGGAGTACGACAAGAACCCGGCCCAGTTCTTCGCCGCGCTGTACCGTCTGGCCGATGAGGGGCTCGACTTCCAGGTGATCCTGGCTGGGCAGAACTTCCGGATGGTGCCGGAGGAGTTTGAGGAGGCGCGAGAGCGGCTGGGAGAGCGGGTCATCCACTACGGCTATGCCGAGCCGGAAGCCTACGCCCGGCTGCTGTGGCAGGCCGATGTGGTGATCAGCACGGCGATCCACGAGTTCTTTGGCGTGGCGGTCGTGGAAGCCTGCTACTGCGGCTGCTACCCTATCCTGCCCCGGCGTTTGTCGTATCCTGAACTCATCCCCGAGAGCGCCCACGAGCGACATCTGTACGACGATTTCGCCGGGCTCCTCGAGCGCCTGCGCTACGCCATCACCCACCGAGACGAGCTGGCAGCCCACAGCCTGCGCGACCACATGCGCCGCTTCGACTGGTCGCACATGATCCCCCACTACGAGGCCCTCATCGAGGAAGTATCCACAGAATCACACAGAAAGACACGGAAACAGCCACGTAGACCACCCTGCCCTGGCGCAGGCCCCGCTCACACACGGGCCGCTGTGGCCAGCCGGGATTGGCCTTGATCACCCGGGCGCGGCGCCACACTTCCAGCTCCGCCAGCAGGCCAGCGGCCTCCTCGGCGCCGTCGAAATTTGGGATACGCCCGTGGCACCCGGAAAGCGGGCGACACCGGCCCCCGTCATCCGGTCTCGCACAAGCTGCCGCACTTCGGCTTTGGAGAAGCTCACCAATCCTCGGGGATCTCCGGGCGGCCGTAGAGCCACCAGTAGTCACTGCGGGGGAAGAATGGCTCCAGGGCCGGGTCCCATACGAAGGACCCGGCGCGAAACACCCGGTTCAACTGCGCGTCCAGCCGGGCCAGGCGGCCTTGCTCCTCACCCAGGTCGGCACCAGGCAACTCATCCATCAGCCAGGCGATGCGCGTGCGGATCCACACCTCGCTGGCGTACTCGGTCTGGCAGCGCCCATGCCGGTCCTCGCAATCCTGCATGAACCAGCGCCACGAGTCCAGCAAGCTGTGGATCTCACGCCGCACCTTCTGCTCGAAGAGATCGCTCCAGCGGCGTTTGACGTCGGCGTAGGCTTCGTGCAGCTCCTCCAACCCGTCGCACTGCGCCGGGTCCAATTCCTCTCGTCCCCACTGCAACTGATGGAGCCGTTCAAGCAGCCCCCCGATGGTCAGCTTGGGCTGTCGGTCGCCAAACGGGGTGCGCACCACCAGCTGATAGAACAGCCGGTCGCTGAACAGGTAGTTCTCCAGCTCAATCACCATAGCTTCGGCTACCGCCAGGTCAGCGGTCAATTCGGCGCCAGTGTGCTTCCTCATGGCCCCAGGCTCCCCATCCCTGAAAGGGAACTCCGCACCCCCACCAGCCAGGCGCGCACGCCCTGAAGCAGGTCACGGAAGGGCGGCTCGCTCATCTTGAATCGCAGGTGAAGCACCGTGTCTATGGGCACCTCCACGTCGAGGTTGACCGGCTGATTGATCCGCAAGGACACCTCGGTATCAATCGGGATCTCCAACTGCACCGGCACGGGCAACTCCACTTGGCCGGCCGGTGTGGTCACCGCCACCTGCAACACCGTGCTGACCGGCACCGTCGTGTGCACCGGGATGACCACGTCCTGTCGGACGGGCACCTCACCCGTGAAAGGCACCACTTGGCGGAAGCGATAGTCATACTCAAACTCCTCATCGGCCAGGTCATCCACGGCGGCGATGGCGCTCTGCAAGGCCAGATCCATCTGTTGTACCACCCATAGGTTGATGCCCAGAGCGGCAATGGCCAAGATGAGCACTAGGAGGGTCAGGAGATAGAAGAATTTCTGGATCATCGCACCTTCCCTTTCAGAGGATGCGCCGCATCAGGCTGCGACGCGCTGAACGGCCTCGACCAGTTGCTGCGCGCTGAGGCTGGTGGCGATCTCCAGGGCGCGGTTGTACGGGACCGGAACATCGAGGGAGGCGACGCGCTCCACCGGCGCCTTGAGCATCGCGTGAGCAACACCTGACACCCGGGCGGTCACCTCTGCGCCAAAGCCACCGGTCAGGTGCCCCGGCTCCGCGACCACCAGCCGGCCGGTTTTGGCCACCGATCGCACGATGGTCGCCAGGTCCAAAGGCACCAGCGTCCGTGGGTCCACCACCTCCACGCTGATCCCGTCGGCTGCCACCTGCTCGGCCACCTCCAGGGCGATGGGGACCGCCGCGCCCACGGCCACCAGGGTGACGTCGGAGCCCCGGCGCTTTACCTCGGCTACGCCCATGGGCACCAGGTACTCCTCCTCGGGCACCGGGCCGATGTTAGTGTAAAGCAGCTTGTTCTCGAAGAACAGCACCGGGTTGTTGGAGCGGATGGCACTCTTAAGCAACCCCTTGGCATCGTAGGGGGTCCCGGGGGCAATGATGATGAGACCCGGTATCCCCATGAGCACTGCCTCGAAGCTCTGGGAGTGCTGGGGTCCGAGCCCGACGCCGGCGCCACCTGGCGAGCGCACCACCAGGGGCACCCGAAACTGCCCGCCCGAGAGGTAGTGCATCTTGGCCGCGTGGTTGATGATGGGGTCCATGCAGCACGTGAGGAAGTCGGAGAACATGATCTCCGCCACGGGACGAGTTCCCGTCATAGCCGCGCTGACGGCCGCGCCCACGATGGCGTACTCGCTGATGGGCGTGTCAATCACCCGCTGGGGCCCGAAGCGCTCCATCAGTCCGGCAGTGACGGCGAAGTAACCGCCCGTGCTCACCTCTTCGCCGATGACGAACACCCGCTCGTCGCGCTCCATCTCCTCGGCCATGGCTTCGGTGAGGGCCTGGCCGAAGGAGATCTCACGACCGGCTGCAAGCCGGGGTGCCGGACGGTAGAGGTAGGCCGGATCGGGGGCGTAGACGTGCTGGGTGAGAGTCTCAAGGGGCGGCTCCGGGCTCTCCCGGGCGAATCCCAGGGCGTCATCGGTGACCCGCCAGGCCTGGGCCCGGAACTCGGCCACATCCGCCTCGGTCAGGACCCCCTGGCCCAGCAACTCGGCCTGCAGCCGGGAGATGGGGTCCTTCCGCCGCCACTCCTCGATTTCCTCCTGTGCCCGGTACTCGAAGTCCTCGCCCTCGGTATGGCCGCGCAGGCGATAGGTCATGCACTCCAGGAGAGTCGGGCCCTGGCCGCGCCGGGCGCGTTCCACCGCCTCGTGCGCCGCCTGGTAGACCGCCCATGCGTCGTTGCCGTCCACGGTGAGGCCGGGCATGCCGTAGGCGGCAGCGCGTTTCGAGAGCTCTAGCACCCGGCTGGCGCGCGACAGAGGGGTGAACTCGCCGTAGAGGTTGTTCTCGATGACGAAGACCACGGGCAGGTCCAGCACCGCCGCGAAGTTCAGGGCCTCGTGGAACATGCCCTGGTTGGTGGCGCCGTCGCCCATGAAACACAGGGCCACGCGGTCGCTACCTTGCTGTCGGGCGGAGAGGGCCGCTCCGATGGCCATCAGGGTGGATGCACCCACGATGCCGGTGCCGGGCAGCGCGCTAACCCGGGCATCGGCCCCGTGCATCACGCCCCCCTTGCCCTTGCAGAGCCCCGTCGCCTTGCCAAACAACTCCGCCGCCAGCTCCTTCGGATCGGCGCCCTTGGCCAGCAAGTGGGCGATGTTGCGGTAGGTGGTGGCAATGTAGTCATCGGCGCGTAGGGCAAAGCAGACCCCCACGGCCGTGGCCTCCTGCCCCGTGGACAGGAAGAGGGCCTCCGAGGGGATGTTGCCCTGCCGGTACTCCTCGGCCAGCCGGTCCTCGAAGGCCCGGATCAGGATCATGCGTCGAAGCATCTCGGTCTTAAGGGCCGGCTCCTCCGTCGGCAGCGCCTGCTGCACCAGCTCCACGCGCTCGTCCGGCACTTCTTCCAGCAGTGGGATAAAATGCCGATTCAGCGCCTCGAAGTCAATCTCCACCCGCCGCGCAGGACTGACCAGGGCACGCAGCCTCTCCAACAAACCCTTGCGCGGGGCGCCGACCGGCGGCTTCTCCTCGGGGATCAACTCGTCGTAGCCCAGGTCGCGCAGCACCTGGGGGTAGATGGCGTAGGCCGGCTTGATGGCCGGCAGCAGCCTTAAGGCCTTGGGCACCGAGCCACGCGCCACAACCTGACGGGTGGCGATGGCCCGGGTGATGTTCAGCCGTCCCAGCCAGAAGAGATGGGCGGTGTCGCCGGAAAGCGAAAAGGTGACGTTGGGCTCCAGGTCCGTGTCGCCGAAGTGGGCGGTGATGGGCGCCTGTCTGAGGTCCACGGTGACCACGCCATCGGGCTCCCGGCACACAAAGCGCATGATCAGGCCGCTCTCCAACAACTTGTCGGCGATCTCGGGCTCCCGGTTGAGGCGCTCGACCAGCGCCCCCATCACTTCGTAGAGATGTCGGGTATCGCGAAAGGTGGGCATGGGTCAATCTCCACGATTGTCAAGCAGCCAGGAGATGTCGCGCTCCTCCCGGCAGCGCGGGCAGCCCAGGGCCGGCTCCGGCACCTCGCAGGCGTGGCGGACGCAGTAGGCGGTCACCTGCACGCGCTTCAGGACGCCGAAGCGCCGCACCACTCGCGCCTCCAGCCGCAGGTTGGGGTCGGTGTTGGCCCGGGCGATGTCGGGCACGGGGCACTTGGCGCACAGGTCCGGCGTCCACCGCTCCGAGGCCGGGTTCTGGCCGATGAGCCGGCATTCCTGAGCGTGTCGCCCGCGGAAGTAGTCCTCGTAGTAGAAGGGACACTCGGTTCCGGCCGGTGTTCGCATCCTGACTCACCACCTGTCGGTCTTCGGCCCTATTGTACCACCTTTCGACGCACCTGACAACACCGACTTGTCGCTGCAGGCGTTCGTCCTACGGCCGCCTCGCCCGAGCCCTCGGCGCGGGGCTCAGCCCGAGGGCCAGGGTGCGCCCTTCGTCTTGCCCAGTCCAGACAGCGCGCTAGAGCGCCCGCTACAAAGAGCCTATCCGGAAATCCCGCCATCCGAAGGCGTCTTCGGGCGAAGCCAATGCCCTCGCGCACCCCGGGGCGAGCCTGTGCGCGCCGGTCTCTGGCACAGGGGTCCCACAGACGCGGACGCCCCTCCTGAGCGGTTTCCGGATAGGCACAGACTCCAAACCTCCTCCGCCCCGCCGGCCGACACCACAGGTTTGGTCCAACGGCTTGACCGCCATTGGCGCTTGTGGTACAATGAGTGGCGACACGATGTGTCCTCAAGATGACTACATCAAGATGCCGGGGAGGGCACCATATGACCGTCGAAAAGATCAACGTGCGCGAAGCGCGGGCCCGGTTCAGCCAGCTGCTGAGCCAGGTGGCCGAGAAGGGCACGATCTTCAGCATCAGCCGCTGGGGTGTCGAGCCCCGGGCACTCCTGGTGCCGGCCGAGCGCTACGCCGCCCTGGAGCAGGACTCGATAACCTTGCGTAGCCTGGGGAAGCAACTGCAGGAGAACCTGCAGGCCATCCTGGTCCTGACGGAGAAGCTGCAACAGGCCTTGCAGCTCCAGGATGTGGAGCTGGCCGGATTGCGGGACGTGGCCGAGCGCGTGGCCGATCAGGCCCGCGAGGTCGACCCTCTCCAGGCCCGGTCAGCACGGCAAGAGATCGCGCGCCTGGCCGGGCGGGTGGAAAACCAGAGCCGCGCCATTCGAGAAGGTCTGGAAGACATCCGACTGCGCGTCCGGCAGGTCCAGACGCAACTGGGAGGATGAGTGACCGCCGATGGCCGACGCCCCGGCGGAGGCCTGGGGACCGCCGTGAACTGCTTGTAGTAAGCGCTTTGGGCCCCAGGCGCGATGAACCCCCCACTATGGCATCGGCCGTCAGAAAGCCGCTCACGGCAAAGGTTCGAGTCCCCCGTCCGCCTTCTCCACGTCCACCAGGCAAGTGTAGAAAGTAGCCCCACGGCCCATGTCCGTCAGCCGCTGGCTGGTTAGCTGATTGATACCCTTGCCGACCGGCGACAGCTTGCTCCACCAGATGGACTCGGCTGCCGCCACGCCGGGCTGCACAGCATCCTCTACTGACGCGCTTGCACGCTCCTCGGCTCTTGAAGCGACGTCCTCCACAAAGCCGCGCGCAGGCGCGTCAACCCGCGCCCGCAGCAAGCACTCCCCCCGGTCGTTCCACACACGCACCCAATCACCGTCGGCGATGCCTCGGGCAGCGGCATCCTCCGGGTTCAGCTCGATGAACGGCTCGCCTTGCTTGGCGATGAGCCCATCCACGTGGGCGAAGCTGCTGTTGAGGAAGAAGTGAGCGCTAGGCGTGATGAGCTGCAGAGGGTACCTGGCTGCCAGCGCCGGATCGGCCTCCGGGCTCTCGGCGAGGGGATCGTGTCGGGGCAGAGGATCGTAGCCATCGGCGGCCATCTGCTCGGAGTAGAACTCAACCTTGCCGGAGGGGGTGCCGAAGCCCCCGTCGGCGAAGGGCGCCCAGTCCTCGGGCACGTTCAGCCGGACCCAGCCATCGCGGGCCAGCCGCTCGAAGGTAATGCCCTGCATGTAAGGGTGATCCACATCTGAGGCGTCTGCTTGCGCCTCGCCTCCAGAAGTTGTTGAAGCAGCAAGGGGGCGAGCAGACACCTCACCCAGCGCCTGCCGGATCATGTCCTCGACGGTATCGTCAAAGCAGGGCTCGGTGAAACCCATGGCATGGGCCAGCCGGCGGAAAACCTCCACGTTGGACAGGCTCTGGCCCAGGGGCGCGATGGCCGGCATGTTGAGTTGCAGGCAGTAGTGGCCGTAGGACGTGTGCAGGTCCATGTGCTCAAGCTGAGTGGTGGCCGGCAGGACGATGTCGGCGTAGTCCGTGGTGTCGGTGAAGAAGGGGTCGTGGACCACAGTGAAAAGGTCCTCCCGCAGTAACCCGCGGATGACCTGGGCGGAGTCGGGCGCGCTGGCAGCCGGGTTGGAGTCGTACACGAAGAGAGCCTTGATGGGTGGAGCGTGCAGCTCCAGCAGGGCCTGGCCTAGCTGGTTCATGTTGACCAGGCGCGGCGGGCCATTCGGCCACAGGTCCTCTCGCTGCAGAGCAGCCTTGTTGAGGCGAAAGGCGCCGCTGGTGGACAGGAGCAGGCCCCCGCTCGGGTCCCGCCAGGCCCCCACCAGCGCCGGCAGGCAGGCGACGGTGCGCACCATCATGCCGCCGTTGGTGTGGCGTTGGAGGCCGTAGCTGATGCGGATGGCCGCCGGGCGCGTGGTGGCGTACTCCCGCGCCAGCCGGCGTACGTCTTCAGCCGGCACGCCGGTCACGTCCTCCACCGCCTCCGGCGCGTACTCCTGGACGCGCTGGCGGAGTTGATCGAAGCCCATGGTGTGGCGGGCAACGTAGTCCGCGTCGTACAGGTTCTCGTTGATGATCACGTGCATCATGGCCAGCGCCAGGGCGGCGTCGGTACCAGGCCGCACGGGGATGTGCCAGTCGGCCAGGCGCGCGGAGCGCGTGCGCCGGGGGTCAATCACGATCAGCCGGGCCCCCTTGCGGCGGGCCTCCTTGACGAAGGGCATGAGGTGGATGTTGCTGGTGACCGGGTTGGTCCCCCAGAAGAGGATGAGCCGAGCGCCGGCGAAGGCTGCCGGGTCGGTCCCGATGAGAGCCCCCATGGTGTAGCGGTAGCCGGCCTTACCCGCCGCCGAGCAGATGGTGCGCTCCAGCCGGCTGGCCCCCAGCCGATTGAAGAAGCGTCGGTCCATGGCCCCCTCGTTGATCACGCCCAGGGTGCCCGAGTAGCTGTAGGGCAAGATGGCCTCCGGTCCGTACTCGGCGATGATGGCCTTGAACCGGTCGACGATCTCGGCGATGGCTTCATCCCAGGTGATCTCCGCGAAGCGGCCTTCGCCCTTGGGGCCGACTCGCCGTCGTGGGGTTAGCACGCGGCGGGGGCTGTAGACCAGGTCCAGGTAGTGCTGCCCGACCTTGCCGCAGAGGAACCCACGGGTGATGGGGTGATCCGGGTCACCCTCGATCTTAACCGCCCGCCCATCGCGCACCGTGACCAGCATGGCGCAGGTATCCGGGCAATCATGGGGACAGGCAGCGCGTACGATTTTCTCTTCGGTCATGAGCAACTCTCCTCGTTGGGCTGGTGGCAGGTAAGGTGGCGGGAATTGTAGCAGACGCCGGGTGGGCTGTCAAAAGCCGGTCGCCCGTGTGGTTGACAGCCGAGGCAGGCGGGGCTATAATGTTGACTAGAGGAAGTGCGACGCGAGATGAGCTCCCTGAACACACGCTCTGGCAGGTTCTAAGAGCCTATCCGGAAAATCGACATTATGCTATACTTGGGTCCACATCATGGCGCGTAGGAGGCCAGTGAGATGGCTGATGAGACTCTAGGC
>FWPU01008120.1_pt1 | contig 18290 bp, 12 predicted proteins | sample 2228361 | NCBI WGS metagenome assembly FWPU01 (sample SAMEA103939777, study PRJEB20133) | metagenome
AGCCAGTCCAGTATGTCTAAAATATAAATTGTAAGAAATATATCAGGCTGAGAATCTTTCCATAATTTGAATCCTCCTGATAAATCGATAAACTCATTCATTTCGCCGAGGAATAATTGTTCTACATTGCTCGAATTATAATTTCCATGTATAGATTTATTAATATTATTTTTTTTTGAAAAATAATTTAAAATATATGCTGATGCCCTTTGTTCGAAACATAAATAGGGGTTTAATTCAAAATATGTTAAAGAATTTTTATAATAATTTGTTATAGTCGATGATACATCAATTTTTAAGAAACCTGGGTTCTTTTTAAAATCTGGAATTTGAATTTTTTCTATATATTTTTTTTTTAATATATCCGAATGAGTGGAAGCTTCTCGATATGGTTCTGATAAAACCTCTAATTTTTGTAAAATTTTATCTCTGAAATTTTCGCTTTTAGCCTCCCATACAAGTTCAACTTCACCTAAGAATGTTTTGGTAATATTATCACTTAATGTTTTGAATTTGTTTTCATCAAGTTTACAGCTCCAGAATAAAGGATAAGTTTGCTGGCTGTCAATGGTCAAATTTGTATTGAATTTTGTCTTTGTTTCATTACAGAAATTATATGAATTCCTGAACAGAATTTCAATATTTTGTTTTTTTAAACTATTATTAATTAATAAAGTTCCTATTTCTATAGATTCACCTATTCTAAGAAAGTTAGGAATAACCGGGAGTAGAATTAATTCTTTTTTAACCTGAAATTCTTCTTCTGCTGTACCATATTTATTGTCTTTAACTACAGAGGCCATAATACGAAAGGTTGTAACATTATCAGGTAATTTAAATTTTATTATAGCTTCTCCTTTCTTATCAGTAATAATGTTATGATTCCAGTATGCTGTAAATCGAAAATTTTTTCTTGTTCCATCGTCTCCATCAAAGTCAATTCCAGGTGAACTTTCGGTATCTCCACCACCACCTTCATCCCCTTTAAAAAAATTCTTTGCTACCAGATGATGATATTGATCAAGCAATTGATTTCTATTATCGTAGGTATTGATAAAATAACTTCTTCCTGAGTAGATTTCTGGTAAAGGATCTGTAAAGTGGTAATTTATTAAATCCAGAACTGCTCTATCAGCAACACTCAGGGTAATTTGTGCATCAGGAACAGAATTTAATTTGATGATGATTTCCTCTCCAGGTTTGCATGGACAGCTATGAGAAATTTTAAGGGGCACGGATCTGGTTTTTCGATTTAAATTTAGATATAGGGTTCCTGTTCTTACCTGTGGCTTACCTGGATCATTCTTATAAATTGTTGGTTCTATTTTTTGTCTTTCTTTAAGAATCATAATGGAAACATAAATACCCGGAATATAATTTTCTTTTATGGGAATTTCCAGTATGTAAGAAGAAGGTAAGTTATGAATAACTTTTTTTTCAAATAAATCTTCCTGTTCAATGGTAAGAATTGCCTTCGATTCTGCAAAAGGAGATTGAATAAATATTTTTGCAACATCCCCAACATCGTAGTTTTTCTTATCGGGAATCAGTTTTATATTGTCAGTTTCATCCCATAGGGGAACACCACTCCCATCAACATAAAATCTGCCTTTAGCGTATGCACCCCACTGATTTTGGACAATGATTAGATAACTTCCTGCTTCTTCTGGAATAAACTCAATTTTTTCTTTATCTTTTATATTTAAAGAATTTTGATACACTAAAATAGGTGTGTAGATTTTTTCTTGAATCAACGAATCTATATTTCCTTTTGTAGAAACAATATTGTATTCTTCTTTAAAAATATAAATAGTATGTTTTTCAGGTTGGTAGGCAAAATCATTATTTATAGCACTAAAATTTCCTACCCAGAATTCAAAATTTTGATTTTGTTTTGCAAAATAATGATTTATCTTAATAGCAGGAATATTTAGAGAAGGGAATAAAATAAACTCTTTTTGTTTTAAGACATATCTTCCTCCTGAATCAAAAATTTTTACTTCTAAATTGATTTTAAAATTTTCTTTTAAATTTAGTTTTCCAAAAACTGGTTGAATAATTATATTATTTTTTTTATTAAATTTTTTTATAAAATGAAATGCATGTTCATTTTCTTTAAAATCAATTTTTTTAAAATAATACTTTCCTTTTTTATCCAGTTTATCCACAATTCGTTGAAAAAGTCTTTGTTCTGGGTAATCTATCTCATAATAATCATCATAAGAAGTATGAAAATCTTTAATACTTATGCTGGCTTTCTGGGAAAATCCCGAAATATGAATAGGGGCATCCATCATTGGTACTCCAAAAAGATATCGACCTTCTATAAAAAAGGGTTTTATTTGATAATTATACTGATTTTGTATTTCTGGAATAATAATCGTAAAAGTAAGGGGACGAAACTCTTCAACATAAAAGTTAGAATAAATACTTCCTTTCATTGCCTGATTTTGATTTAAAAACCGTATGGGGGTAGCTGAAATAGAATAATAACCGGTAGAAGAAGTTTTTGTCAATTCTAGTTCACCTGCAACTGTTCCATAATCATCTGTAGGGAAATTTTGATTATATATTGTTTCTCCTCTGGAATTTCGTATTTCTATTTTGAGTAAGAGCTGATTTACTTTTATTGAATAAAATTTTGAATTTTTATAATAACTGGTATATATTTTAAAATATACAGTTTCTCCGGGGCGATATAACTTTCTATCGAATTGAATTACACCTCTTAATTGTGCTTTTTCAGAATATGAATTTGAATAGATTCCAGTATAAAGGGAATGTCGATAATTATGTTCAAAAAATATTTCGTCATTTCCATATTGTAAATGGGTAGCAATAGGAATTTTATTATTTGCATTTTTTTTGACTTCACAAAAACCTTCTGGATCTGTTTTACAGCTTCCTAATATGTTTCCTTTTTGATTGTCAATTAATTTTATATTCACATCTTTTAAAAAATTCCCTTTTGTTAAGCTTTGAACCCATATCCATGTTCTGTATGGGCTATCTTTTACAGATATCCCTAAATCTGTAAATTGTATAAGTTGATAATATTCTTTTTGAATTTCTTTATTATAAAGTTTTGCTAAAATAATTCCGTAATTACAATTCTCTTTTTTAACTAAACTTCCAAAATCTAAAATGGCTGTTCCCCATATATCTTTTTTAATGGGAATGAATTTGTCATAAATTTCATTTTTCTTATTTTTCTTAATGTTAAATCTTTTGTTAAATAAATTTTGCAAATCAAGGTTGTAAGATTTATAAAGATCAAAAACGGATAGACGCATGGCTTCTAATTTTGCATTTTTGATATTTGCATAATGAAATAATTGATAGGTGCTACCACATGCTTCTGAATAATAACTGCCATATTTATAATATAAATTAGGTTGGGGTAAAGGAATTTTTACTTTAAATTTTTGGGAACCCGTATATCTGGTTTTATAAATATCCAGAATATCATTATTTATATTAACATTATAGACTTCGCCGGGGCTGACATCCCAGCTTAATAAAGAAGTAAAGTATAAAGGTGAGTTTAATTCATTCAAATTTCTAAATCTTACTTTTTTATTATTAATGTCTGTGATAATGATTTTATCTAAATTTTCGCTTAAAAGAACGGGATTCGAGAATCTAAAGCCTATATCATAAAAATCATTATAATATTTTGCCTGATTGATAAATTCAATTTTTAAAGGATCCTCTGTTTCAAAGTTTAATATAATTTCTTCTCCGATAATCGTATTTGCAACTGTCTGTAGATCTTTTCCTAAAATGATTTTTACGTCTGAATTGGGTGGTAATATATTTTTAAATTTAATAGATACGCTTTTGTAATTGTCTTCAAAATGGATAGAATAATCCATATCATTTTTTAATTGTTTTTCGCTTACATATACGATAAACTTTGTGGGATCTGGTTTTATTGGATAATTAAAATATATGTAAATATCATCTTTGAGACCTAATTTTTCATTGAGGGAAGGGTATACGCTATGAATTTGAAATTTACTTAAATAAAAAGAATATTTTTTTTTAGACTTAATCTGACCTCCTTTGAGGGATTTAAGATTTTCTCGAATTATAATTTCGTAATTTTGTCCGGGAATCATATGATCTTCGATTTTATATCCTACAGTTGTGGGACTGTACCAATGAATTTTTCCTCTTAAAGGAGGGCGAATTTCAAAAGGTATATAGTTATTTTGTTTCTCTAAATCCGAACGGGTAGAAAGTTCTATCATAGGATGGTTAAAAATTAAAATGATTTCCCTGGCTTTTCCCATATTTTCGAGTTTAATTTCTCCTCTGGGAGAAACATAAATTACATCAAGCTGACGGGAATCAGAAGTTATTTCTGGTTCTTTAAGGAAACTTAGTGATTGTGTAAAAATGGCATAGGGTAAAAAAATTAAAAAAACAGTTTTTTTTAAATCATTTTTCATAATTCCAGAATAATTATTTTGTGAAGAGTTACAAGAAAAAAAATATATTTACTTGAATAGATTTTATCTGAAACTCTATATGATTTCTGATAGGGATGCGAAATTTAAGTTAAAATAATATAAGGTTTTGAATTATTATTAGGGTATCCATTCTCCTTACTCAGGAGAATGGAGAAAAATTAATGTTCTTTTTTCTGAGAGGCAAAACCAGATTTTATCGGGCCTGTTCCATCCTCCATAGCAGCCATTACTATTTCTGAAATATCCATTACTTTTACCTGTTCCTGTAAACCTTTTGCTTTCACTCCATCTGTTATCATAATCATACAGAAGGGACATGCAACTCCAATCAGATCTGCCCCTGTTTCTAATAATTGTTCAGTTCTTTTGAGATTCACTCTTTCGTATTTTTCTTCCATCCACATTTGAGCTCCCCCGGCACCGCAGCAAAGTCCATTCTTTTTAAAATCTATTGGTTCAGCTATGGAATTTCCGAGAGAGTTTTCCATTACCTTTCTAGGTGCATCGTACACACTGTTATGTCTTCCCAAATAACAAGAATCATGATAGGTTCCACGAAGTTGCTTCATTTCATTGATGGATTTATCATTCATTGGTATTTTACGGGCTTCAATAAGCTCTTCAATAAACTCAGAATGATGTTTTATTTCATAATTCCCTCCCAGTTGGGGATAATCATTTTTCAGAGTATTGAAGCAATGGGGACAGGCTGTGACTATTTTCTTTACATTATATCGGTTAAGAGTTTCAATATTAGTTTGTGCCAGAGTTTGGAATAAATATTCATTTCCAGCTCTTCTGGCACTATCACCTGTACAATTTTCTTCTGTTCCTAAGATTCCAAATTTGATTCCTGCTTTTTGCATAATTTTAACTAATGATTTTGCAACTTTACGATTTCTATCATCAAAAGAAGCTGCACAGCCGACCCAGTATAAAACTTCTACGTCTGGATCTTCTGCTAATGTTTTTACACCTAATCCTTCAGCCCAATCTGCTCTTGTATGAGCTCCAATTCCCCATGGATTTGAATTGTTTTCCATATTTACAAAAGCTGTTTGTAGTTGTTGTGGAAAGTTACTTTCACCCAGTACCAGGTATCTTCTCATTTCCAGAATTGCATCCAGTTGATTATTCCCAACGGGACAGGCTTCTACACAAGCTGCGCAGGAAGTACAGGACCAGATTTCTTCTTCTGAAATATAATTTTCACCAATTACTTTTGTTGAGACTTCTTTATCTCCTTTTAATATTTCTTTTGAATAATCCATCATAGCGTGTTTAATATCCACCATTATCTTTTTTGGATCTAGGGGCTTTCCAGTTCGATTGGCTGGACACTGAATGGTACATCTTCCGCATTCAATGCAGGATAAACTATCAAGTAAAGTTTTCCATTGAAAATCCGTTACATTGTTGGCACCCCAAACAGTTGAGTTTTCTATATCGAGAGGATTGAGAGCTCCACGAGGTTGATCTTTTACAAAAAAGAAATTAAAGGGTGCATACAATAAATGGGAGTGCTTAGAATTGGGAATATAGCCTAAAAAAACATAGACTGTGGCAATATGTACCCACCAGGTAAATTCGTAAAGGGATTTAGCATCATAACTTTGTTCAAGTCCAAAAAATTTCATCAATGATAGAACAACACTACTGACCCAGGAAATACTATGACCTTCCAATAAGGATCGGGATGCAGTTCCCAATAAGGTGCTGATCATCAATGTAGAGATTAATAAAATCACAATAGCAGATTGTGGCGATGGTATATCCAATCCTTTAGCTCGAAGGAGCCATCTTCTTGCAGCAAAATAAATTAATCCCGTTAATACCAGAAGTGAAAAATTTTGCACTAGTGCTTCGTAAATTTTGCCAGAAGAACCAATAGTAATTATCATTAAAGCTAAAAATTCAAGAATTAAAAATGTCAGAGTAATCCATTGAAGCTTGATATTTTTATTGTTCTCAAAATTTTCTTTTCCTCCAAGGCTATAATATATACCATACGTTATGACCATAAGAAAAATAATTCCTGTAAATATACCTAAAGCTTCTATTTCTGTTAGTGAGATGCCGAAATAAATCAGTTCAGGAATTGAAAAATAATAAGGGTCAATATTCAAAGATTTTAATAAAATCCATAAATTTCCTGCAATCATTTGAGAGGATGTATGAAATATATAAATTATAAAACCATAAAAAATAAAAGCATGCATTATTCCTCGAACTGGATTTTTGAAGAGTTTTTGCTGGAATAATACATTAAATAAAAAAGATCGAATTCTCGTTTCAACAGGTACAAATTTTTTAACGTCCTGCGCTTTTTGCATAATTTTGAATCTATAATAAACAGCATAAATAAACAAAAGATGAGCAACTGCAAAAATAGTTAGATGGAATAAATTTGCAATCACATCATATTGAGATACCATGGGGTTCACCTCTTAAATTAATTTAATTCACATAAAAATTTATGAACCTTATATGTCTACTCTTTAAAATTTAAGAATTCATTTTCTAGAATTTTATCAAGTTATCAAAATAATAATAAAAATTCTTTTTTAAAATACACATCATTGAATTTCTTATGCTATCTATTGATTTAAATCAAATATGTTCTTTTGTAAGATTTTTTAATTTATGATGATTAATTTTATTATTATTAATATAATATAAGGAAGGGTTTCTTTTTAAAGAAATTATAATTCTAAATCAATCTGAATGATACTCAAAAATATTAATATTTTTTTTGGGTGAAGAAAAAAATTATCAATTTTTTTTCAATTTATTCCGAAAATTAGCTTTTTGCTATAAAGATAGCTTATAAAATTTCCGATTTCCGAATATAGGGTAATAGAACCTAGATAATTTGACGGAGTTTTTAAGGAGGAAGCGAATGATAATTAATCATAACCTCTCTGCGATTAATTCGCATAGAGTATTGAAATTTCAAAACATGGAAGTTAGTAAAGATATGGAGAAGCTATCATCGGGTCTCCGTATCAATCGTGCAGGTGATGATGCAGCGGGCCTCGCTGTTTCTGAAAAAATGCGGTCTCAGATAAAAGGATTGAGGCAGGCAGAGCGTAATACAGAAGATGGGATGAGTTTTATTCAAACTGCAGAAGGATATCTTCAGGAGTTGTCAGATTTACTACAGAGAATCAGGGTATTGGCAATTCAGTCTTCGAATGGAATTTATACACCTGAAGATAGACAGATGATTCAGGTGGAAGTATCACAGTTAGTTGATGAAATTGATAGAATTGCATCTCAAGCAGAATTTAATAAAATGAATATTTTGCAGGGACAATTTGCAAGAGGTTCACGGATAACTTCTATGTGGTTTCATATTGGACCAAATCAACATCATAGAGAAAGAGTTTACATTCAAACTATGACGGCTCAGGCTTTAAATCTTAAAAGAATTGATAATTCAATATTAACTCTTTCTACAGCTGAACTTGCAAATGCAGCACTTGGTGTAATTGATAATGCTTTGCATAAAATCAATAAACAAAGAGCCGATCTGGGTGCTTATTATAATCGTTTAGAACAGGCGGCAAAAGGACTGATGATTGCTTATGAAAATACTCAGGCTTCTGAATCAAGAATAAGAGATACGGATATGGCTGAAACCTCAGTTAGCTTTACAAAAAATCAAATTCTTGTACAGACAGGAACAGCTATGCTTGCTCAAGGAAATGTAAGACCTCAATCAGTGCTGCAGTTATTGCGATAGTGTAAAAGCATCCTTTAAAAAGAAATATATCCTCTAATTTCCGCTTTTCTGGTTGGCGGAAATTAGAGGATATAAGCCTCTAAATGCCCTGACGAGGAGATAAGGATGATTGTAAACAACAATTTGAGTGCGATTAATGCCAATCGTACTCTCAAATTTAATGTATGGGAAGTTGACAGATCTATGGAAAAATTATCCTCAGGCTTGAGGATTAATCATGCTGGGGATGATCCATCGGGTCTGGCAGTTTCCGAAAAAATGCGGACACAAATAAAAGGATTGAGGCAGGCAGAGCGTAATACAGAAGATGGGATGAGTTTTATTCAAACTGCAGAAGGATATCTTCAGCAAATGTCTGATATCATTCAGAGAATCAGACAGCTTGCGATTCAGTCTGCAAATGGAATTTATTCTCCTTCAGATAGGCAGTTGATTCAGATCGAAGTGTCTCAACTGGTTGATGAAATTGATCGTATTGCTTCTCAAGCTGAGTTTAATAGATTTGATCTTCTCCTCGGGCGATTTTCTAGAACTTCTCGAACAGGATCTATGTGGTTTCATATAGGTCCGAATATGAATCAAAGAGAAAGAGCTTTTATTTCTACTATGACTGCTAAAGCTCTAGGTTTCAGAGATAACAATGGTAAAATTATTTCTCTATCGACTCCTTCTTTGGCAAATAATGTGATTGATATCGCTGATAAATCTTTGAATAAATTGCTAAAACAAAGAGCGGATCTAGGTTCATATTTTAATCGTCTGGAATATACTGCAAAGGGTTTGATGCAAACCTACGAAAATGTTCAGGCTTCTGAATCAAGAATAAGAGATACGGATATGGCTGAAGAAATTGTAAATCTAACAACGAAACAGATTCTCACTGAAACTTCTGTTGCTATGCTTGCCCATGCTGGAGTAAGACCACAGTCGGTTTTACGACTCTTACGCTAAAATCAGACCGGCAGAAATGCCGGATTTTTTTTTAATTTGCTTTTTAGCTAAATCTCCCGAAACTGTTCTTTATGATTAATCCTATTCAAAAAAAGAATCGATATGCTTATTTCATATTTATTTCTGTTGCGGTCCCCTATATTCTGGTATATTTTCATCGAATAGCTCCGGCAGTTATTGCTAATGATATTATTCAGACCTTTCAGATTACAGCCACAGAATTCAGTCATCTGTCCGCCAGTTATTTTTATATTTACACTATTTTGCAAATTGTAGTAGGTGTACTTGTAGATTCTATTGGATCGCGAAAAATTATTTTTTATGGTTCTTTACTTTCAGGGGTGGGATCAATTATTTTTGGTTTTTCTGAAAGTTTTGTTTTTGCAATAATTGGAAGATTTCTGGTTGGTCTGGGAGTATCAGGAATATTTATTTCTATTTTAAAGTTAAATCAAAATTGGTTTGAAGTAAAGCAGTTTTCTTTTTTATCAGGATTAACATTATTTCTTGGAAACCTTGGTGGATTCTTTGCAACATATCCTTTAGCTTATTTATCCAGAAATTTTGGATGGCAATATACTTTTATCAGTATAGGTTTTATAAGTATAATTGCCGGTACTATTGCCTATTTGGTTATTCGCGATAATCCTGAAGAAAAAAATTTTCCTTTACCGGAATCTTACATTAAGACGAAGCCACTTACTTTAAAAGAATCTATGGAAGGCTTATTGTTAGTAATGAAAAATTATCAAAATTGGTTTCCCTTTTTAGCTTTTTTTGGAATTTATGGGACTTTAATTTCTTTTCAAGGAACATGGAGTGTTCCCTTTTTAATGAATGTTTATAAAATTTCAAAATCGGATGCATCTAATATGGTTATGTTTATTTCCATTGGGTTGATGTTGGGAAGTTTGTTTACAGGATTTCTTTCTAAACACCTTTCATTGAAGAAAATTTTTTTTAGTTTTATCCTGATTTTTGTTATCTTACTGATTATGATCACGTATATAAATCTTCCTGTTGAAATTTTGCCGTACTTTTTTTTTGGTTTAGGTTTTTTTGTAAGTAGTTTTATTTTAGTATGGACTCTCGGAAAAAATTTGAACCCTTTTCATTTATCGGGTAGTGCAACAGCTTTTGTAAATACGGGAGGTATGCTGGGTTCAGCAGTTCTTCCTGTTGTTTTTGGAGTTGTGCTTGATTTATCTTGGGATGGAAATTTAGAAAATAATATTCGTATTTATTCAGAGTCATCTTATCGGATGGGTTTAACCGTTTTGATCTTTTTTATGATTATAAGTCTGATATCTATTATATTGACCCATGAAAGAAAGAATTAGATTTTATAGTTGACTTTTCTTTCTATTAAAAAAATTTATAGATTCATTTTAAATCGAGGAGAAAAATATGAAAATTTACATTAAGTGGTTAGGTTTTGTGTTAATTTTTTCAGTTTTTAGCACAGGCATTTCGGCAAATGGTGGTCAATGTAAAGAAGATAGAAAAAAATTTTGTGGGGATATAAAGCCCGGTGAAGGTAGAATTTATGAATGTTTGGTTCAGCATTTAAATGAATTATCGCCAGATTGTAAAAACAGAATCGAAAAAGCGAAAAAACGCTGGGATGAATTTCAATCTGCTTGTGGTTCAGATTTACAAAAACATTGTCCAGATGTAAAACCTGGGAAAGGAAAAATTCGTTCTTGTTTAGCCAAAAATAAGAAAGATTTATCAGAAACCTGTAAAAATTACCTTAAAGATAAAAAGGACAAAGAAAATCTAAATAATGTTCCGAATTTAGAAGAGAATTTAAATAAAGTTGAATAATTTCATTTTCTTTGTAGGATTCATTTGTTTATTTTATAGCTATGAAGAGATTAAAATGTGCGGATTTAAGGAAAGCATGGATTGATTATTTTAAAAGTAAAGATCATCTACATTTACCATCTGCTAGTCTATTGCCAGAGGAAGATCCTACATTGCTTTTTACCTCTGCAGGTATGGTTCCTTTCAAAGAATATTTTAATGGAACAAAAGAACCGCCTCATTCAAGGATTATAACAATACAAAAATGTCTAAGAACAACGGATTTAGAAAGTGTAGGAAAAACTACAAGACATTGTACTTTTTTTGAAATGCTTGGGAATTTTAGTTTTGGAGATTATTTTAAAAAAGAAGCCATTGAATATGCTTATGAATTTTCTACAGAATTTCTAGAATTTCCACCTGAAAAAATCTATGTTACCGTTTATTACGAAGATGAAGAAGCTTTTCAAATCTGGAATAAGAACATTGGAATTCCCGAAGAAAAAATTGTTCGTCTGGGTAAAGAACACAATTGGTGGGGTCCTGCAGGAGATTCTGGTCCCTGCGGCCCCTGTACAGAACTTTATTTAGATCGAGGAGAGCATATTTGTTATACAGAGACTGGATGTAAAAATCCAGAAACCTGTAAGCCAGGTAATGATTGTGACCGATTTCTGGAATATTGGAATTTAGTATTTAATCAATATTTTCAGGATACGTCTGGAAAACTTCATCCTTTACCAAAAACGGGAATTGATACGGGAGCTGGACTGGAAAGAATTGATGCTTTGCTTAATGAAACTGATAGTGTATATGAAACTGATGAATTACTTAAAATCAAAGAATACATAGAAAAAATTATAAAAGAAGAATATCATATAAGTTTATCTAATGATTATAAAATACAGGCTGCTTTAAGAGTTTTAACTGATCATATACGATCCGTTACTTTTGCAATATCTGATGGAATTTTCCCGGAAAATACAGGAAGAGGTTATGTAATTCGAAGAATTATTCGTCGAGCTTTATTATTTGCCAATAAATTAGGAATTAAAAAACCCATATTACATCAGATTCATCCCGTAGTAGTTCAAATATATAAAGAATTTTATCCCGAACTATTAAAAAATCAAAATATGGTTCAGGAAGCTATCTATAACGAAGAATTAAGATTTATTGATGCTTTGGAAAAAGGTATGCGAAAATGGAAAGAATTTATACAGCAACATAAAATAAAAAATCAAAATGTATTCGATGGTGAAAAAGCCTTCATTTTATATGATACTTATGGTTTTCCCTTTGAAATGACAGTAGAGTTAGCTCAACTAGAAGGAATGACAGTGGATAGAAAAACCTTCGAAGAAAAAATGGAGGAGCAAAGAAATCAGTCCAGAAAACTTCAAAGCTGGAAAGATTTTGAATTCCCTCCGCATTTTCCGTATTTAAATGAAAAAACCCTTTTTACAGGATATCATCAATATGAAGAAACAGGGAAAATATTAAGTATTATTTATAAAGATCAATTAATAAAACAAATAGATTCTTCTTTTACAGATGAATGTATAATCATTGTAGATAAAACTTGCTTTTATCCCGAAGGGGGTGGACAAATTGGTGACTCTGGTTACATAATTACTGAGAACGGAAAATTTCGTGTAATTGATACCAGAAAGAAAGGCGAAATCATTTTACATATTGGTTATATGGTGGACGGTTTTATTCAGGAGAATGAAAATGTACGTCTAATGATTGATACTCAAAAAAGAGAATTTTTAACTTATCATCATAGTGCCACACATTTATTAAATAAAGCATTACGAGAAGTACTTGGAGATTATGTATATCAGACAGGTTCGCTGGTTGACTCAACTTATTTTCGTTTTGATTTTTCTCACAATAAAAAATTAACAGAGGAAGAAATCGAAAAAGTGGAAAGAAAAGTTATAGATGCGATTATTGCGAAGGCAAAAGTTTATGAAAAGATTATGCCCTTAGAAGAAGCTAAGAAAATAGATGCCATAGCAACCTTTGGTGAAAAATATGGAGAAATCGTTAGAATTATACAGATGGGAGATAAAGGAGAATATTCCATAGAATTTTGTGGGGGATGTCACGTTCAGAATACTGGAGATATTAAGTTTTTTCATATAATTAAGGAAACAAGTCCTGGTGCAGGAAATCGTAGAATTGAAGCTGTAGCCAATAATTATGTAATCATTTATTTTGAAGAAAGATTAAAATATTTAAAAAATTTAGTTAATGAATTTATAAAAAAATATGAACATTTAAAAACAGAAGAAGCAAAAAAAATTCTTAATTTTGAAAACTTACCAACAAAAGATGAAATTATTAAAAAACTTTCAGAAAATCCATATTCAACCCGAGATATAGAAAAATTATTAAATCAATTTGAACATCAAATTTTAGAAAAGGAAAAACAGCTAAGGAAATTAGAAAAAAAATCACCGCAGATAAATAATGAAGTATTAATTGATTTTATTAATAAAAAAATTGAAAGCGGTCTGGATTTGAATCATATTAAAATCATCCATTTCGTTTCTGATTCTTTTGATGTTCCCACTGTTCGTTTTATTACTGATAAAATCAAGGAAAGAGTGAATAATTCCTTAATTTTATGTGGGATAAAAACTCATACGCCAATTCTTTTATTTACCTGTACAAAAAAAGTACTCGAAGAAAAAATTGATTGTAATCAGTTATTAAAACAGGTAATTACCATTATCGAAGGGAATGGGGGAGGGAAACAAGATATGGCTCAAGGTGGTGGAAAAAATCCAGAAAAATTAGAAGAAGCAATCCAAAAAGCAATTGAAATTGTAAAAAGTACTTTATTATATGTTTAACAGGAGACGTTATGTCGAAAGAGCATTATTTTGATATAATATATAAAATTGATGAACAGGAATTGAATAATGCAATTCAGCAAACAATAAAAGAATCTTCTACAAGATTTGATTTTAAAGGAAGTCCTGTTGAAATTCATAAAGAGAAAGAAAATTTAGAACTTATTGCAGGTGATGAAGTGAAAATGAAATCATTAATTGATTTATTTCAGTCCAAATTAGTAAAACGCGGTATAAATCTTAGAGCTATTAAATTTGAAGACTTTGAGAAAAATGTTTCTGGTAAGGTAAAATGTATTGCAAAAATTCAGAATGGTCTAACTCAGGAACAGTGTAAAATTATTAATAAAATTATAAAAGATTCAAAAATAAAGGTTCAAACAAAAATTCAGGGTGATAGTATTCGTGTAGTAAGTAAAAGTATTGATGAACTTCAATCTGTTATCAAACTTATTAAAGAAGCGAAACTGGACTTTGCGTTTTCCTTTAATAATTATCGATAATGCATGGATTTCGAATCCGCAATTCAACATATAGAAAAAGGTGAATTATTCGAAGCATCTCAAATTATAGGTGAATTTCTGGAAAACAATCCTGATGAATTAGAATTTATTTCAGGTTATTTTTCATTGCGATACTGGTTGAATCGCGAATCCTATTTAATAAAATTGTCTGATCAAATTATAAAAATTTTAATTGAAGAATGGAATCGTTTTGAAGCTCTCTTAAAAGAAAAAAATTTAGAAGCAGGCATAATTTTCTTTGAAATAAAAAAATATCTTTTTAAAAGAATAGCCAATTATTATAGAAATAAATTTCAAAATGAAGGTATAAATTTAGAAGAATTCCCAAATTTACTTATTTTATCTGAACATTTAATAGATATAAAAAATTTCAAAGGTGCAAGGGAAATTCTACTGTATTGCAAAATGCTGGAATCCAGTAAAGAATATATATTTTTTCTTTTAGGCGATGTGTTTTGTTATGAGTATGATTTTACAAAAAATTTTGAATTATTGATTCAGGGATTAACCTATTTCCGTGATGGTTTTTTGATAGACTTTCAAAAATTTCCTTTAACAAAAATAAAATCTCAAATTATAAATGATTTAGTTCGTCAGATTTCTTTTACTAAAAATGATGAAGAAAAAATTAAATACTGGCTTCCAGCCTATTTACATTTAAAATCTTTTTATCCCGATATTAGAAAATTAACTTCTGATGAGTTAATGGATGTGGAATCTGAAATTGCTCATTTAGAGAAAGAACTTACAAAATCTCCAAAAAAATTTTATGATAAAATTCTTGCTCGTTTAACTTTTTTCTATTTAGTTATAATACACAACTTGTTATTTTTTTATGATAATCAGACACTTTTAGAAGAGATTCTAAATTCCCTTGAAAATCTAAATCAGAGTTTTTATTCAGAAGTTATTAAAATCATAGAAAAATTATAGAACTTAGTCTTCAATATAAATAATGAAAAATGCGAACAGAATACCTACTTTGGAGTATGAATTCTTTTTTTTTGCCTACATAAAATAAGAATGGGAGAATTAATGCAGTTTATTCAATCATTTCTTTATCAATCGCTTTCTAAATATATTTCTGAACTTGGTGTACTTTATTCATTTGTTTCAGTTCTCCGGGAAAAAATTCATCAATTAAAGTTTGGATATATCTATGCTTAGTACCCCTTCGAAATAGATGTTAAATGCTATCTCTGGATTTTTTACAATGATCCTCCTTATTTTATTCTCTTTTCGTAAGAATTATAGGAAACAAAAATTTTTTTCCGGTACTTTCAATTTATCAAATTCTTTTCGAATTATAATTTGCTTCTTTACAATGGATTAAGATTTAAATTCTTTTTTCAGTTTTATATAGATTTTGAACTCTGTTTTATTTTTTCTATAGATATAAAGAACTTGACTTTATTTGATTGTAAAAAATATAAAAGCTGTGAATGAAGTATGGATAATATTGACTACCAGTATACTGTCGGGCTTATTCACCAGTATTTTAATTTTAGGTTTACTTTATTATTTTATTCAAAAAAAATTGAAAAAAAAATTAGAAATTCTGGTAGATGAATACATAGAAACTTTTAAGGAAAAATTAAAAATAAGTTTTCAGGAAGCAGGAGAAGAATTATTACCAAAATTCAAAGAAGAAGTAAAAAAAGGCTTCAAAGAAGCCATAAATGAATCTCTCGTTCCTTCTACAATTGATGAAGTCGCAAGACATATAACAAAGATGAGTACTAATATAATCCAGAATAGCTTAAATCTTTTAAAACCTCCATGGGATGAACAAAAATAATTTTGATTTTTTTATCAATTTTTGATTCAGAGAGATTGACTTTAAAGAAAATTTTTCAGGTTTGGTTTTAAAAAAAAAATTAAGGAGATTGAAATGATTGTTGTCGACTTAAAAGATAAAGTTGCAATTGTTACGGGTTCTGCAAGAGGAATAGGTAAAGCCATTGCTGAAAGATTGGCAGAGGCAGGTGCAAAAGTTCTTATTAATGATATTGATCAAGGTTCCTGTAAAGAAACTGCAACTGAAATTTCGCAAAAATATAGTGTAGAGACAGAAATTTATGCATGTGATATTTCTAATCCCGAGCAGGTAGAAGCGATGATGGAATTTGTAAAGAATAAATGGAATAAAATTGATATTCTGGTAAATAATGCCGGGATTACTCGCGATACTTTATTGCTTCGTATGAAAAAAGAGCAGTGGGATCAGGTTATTAATGTGAATCTAACCGGGACTTTTTTATGTACACAATCGGCTTTTAAAATTATGATGAATCAGCGAAGTGGAGTGATTATCAATATTTCTTCTATTACAGGTGAAAATGGAAATATGGGACAGGCAAATTATGCAGCATCCAAAGCAGGTGTGATTGGTTTTTCAAAAACTGTGGCTCTGGAAGGTGCAGCAAGAGGTGTACGATGCAATGTAATAGCACCAGGTTTTATTCAAACTGCAATGACAGATGCAATACCTGAAAAAATTCGAACAAAAATGATAGAAGCAATTCCATTGAAAAGAATAGGTTTACCCATCGATATTGCAAATACCGTCGTTTTTCTTGCATCGGATTTAGCTTCTTATATAACAGGTCAGGTAATTGATGTGAATGGTGGCGGTTTTAGACCAACTTAAAAAATATTCGGATATCTAATTTTAAACTTGCATAAAAATATGAACCAATAAATTTAGTATAAATTTATAAAAAAGGAGAAGTTTATGGCAGATGAGTTATTTGAAAAAGTTAGAAGTATAATTGCGCAGCAATTAGGAGCAGATGAAGCTGAAATTACAGAAGATTCCCATTTTATTGAAGATCTGGGTGCGGATTCTCTTGATACAGTGGAATTAGTAATGGCTCTGGAAGAAGAATTTGGAATTGAAATCTCTGATGAAGATGCTGAAAAAATTCAAACCGTAGGAGATGTGATTAAATATATTAAATCACATCAAAAATAATTAATTTTCAGGCCGATTTTCTTTTAATAGTATCAGACGATCTTTAAAAGAAAGTCGGTCTAACCCCCTTATGGATTATACATCTCAAGTAAGAAAAATTGTTCTCGAAAAAAATAGAATAGAACAATTAAAAGAGTTATCTAAAAGACTCAATTTAAAATTCAAAGATTTGCGATTATTCGATTTAGCCTTCACACATAGTAGTTATTCCAATGAGCCTAATTCTCATAAATTAAGCAACCAAAGACTGGAATATCTGGGAGATTCTATTATTGGTTTTGTTGTAAATGAATATCTTTTTAAAAATTATCATTTACCAGAAGGGCAGATGGCAAGAATTAAATCCATTGCCGTTTCTGAAAATTCTCTGGCAAGTGCTGCAAGAAAACTTAAATTTGGTCAATATTTAAAAATGAGTAAAGGAGAAAAAAAAAGTGGAGGTTCAAGGCGGTTATCCAATTTAGCTGATTCCTTTGAAGCATTCGTAGCTGCAATATATTTAGATTCGGGTTTAGAAGAAGCAAAAAATTTTGTATTAAGTATATTAGAAACGCGATTAAAAAAATTATCGAAACCGGGAAAAGCAATTGATCCCAAGTCAGCATTACAGGAATTAATACAAAAAAAATATCACTCTTATCCTGTTTATGAATTGATTTCGCAGGAAGGTCCCGATCATAGAAAAGAATTTGTCTATCGCGTTACAATCAACGGAATAGAAATAGCAAGAGGTATTGGCCCCTCTAAAAAAAGAGCAGAAAAAAAAGCTGCACAAAAAGCTCTGGATAAAGTTCGCAGTCAATTTGATGATTTGTTGATATGAAATTTAAACCTATTACTATTCATATTCCTTCGAAAAAAAATTTAAATTATAAAATTCTATTTTCTGAAAATTTTGAAAAAGTATGGCTGGAAAATATAAAAAAAAATCGATATTCAAAATATGAAATT
>FWPU01008121.1_pt1 | contig 18290 bp, 16 predicted proteins | sample 2228361 | NCBI WGS metagenome assembly FWPU01 (sample SAMEA103939777, study PRJEB20133) | metagenome
AAGAACGGTTCGAAGATGCGGCGGGCTGTTTCTTCGTCCATGCCGACGCCGGTATCGGCAACCTCGAGGTAGACGTAGTCGCCCTCGGGGAGCTCGTCGTCCATGTAGGCGGTCTTGAGGTAGGCGGCATCGGCGTACATGAGGCCGGTGGAGACGGAGATGACGCCGGAGCGTTCGCCGATGGCATCGGAACCGTTGGTGATGAGGTTCATGATGACCTGGCGGAGCTGGGTGACATCGCCTTCGACAGCGGGAAGGTTGGGGGCGAAGCGATATTTGAGGACGGCACGCTTGGAGACGGAGACTTCGAGGAGGTGGGCCATTTCCTCGACGACGCGGGAGAGGTTGAGGCGCTCGATGACGAAGCGACCCTTGCCGGAGTAGGCGAGCATCTGGCGAGTGAGCTCGGCGGCGCGCTGGGCGGCGGTTTCGATCTGCATGACCGTGTGGCGGGCCGGTGACTCGGGTGGGAGCTCCATGAGCGCGAGGCCGGCGTTGCCGAGGATGGCGACGAGGAGGTTGTTGAAGTCGTGGGCGATGCCGCCGGCGAGGACGCCGAGGCTCTCGAGCTTCTGGGTCTGCTGCATCTGCTGGTCGAGGCGGCGGCGCTCTTCTTCAGCGCGGACCAGGTCGGTGGTATCGAGGGCGGAGAGGATGGAGGCTTCGCGGCCTTCGAAGACGAACGGGGAGGCGGCAACGCGGAGGTGGCGGAGTTCGCCGGTGCTGGTGGTGAGGCGGATGGTGAAGCGGGAGACTGCCTCGAGGCCCTGCCGGCGACGCTCGAGGTGGCGGAGCATTATCGGGATATCCTCGGGGAGGATGAGGGAGGCGAGGAAGCCGGGGGCGAGGAGCTGCTCGCGGGGGTAGCCGGTGAGGCGCTCCATTTCGGCGTTGACGAAGAGGGCGGAGGTGCCATCGGAGACCCAGACGGCGGCGGAGACAGCATCGAGGAGCTGGCGGAGGCGCTCTTCGGCGAGGACGGTCTCGTGGATATCCATCACGGCGCCGACGAGCCCGAGGAAGGTGCCGTCCTCGGCGAGGCGCGGGGCGGCGTACTCGATGACCCAGCGGTACTCGCCGTCGAAGCGACGGATGCGGTAGCGGTCGGTATAACCCCGCTGTCTGTTGATGGCCGATTCAAAGACGGCGACGGAGACGTCGACGTCGCCGGGGTGCACGGCATCGACCCATCCACGGCCGAAGAGCGACTCCTGGGTGAGGCCGGTGAATTCGAGGCAGGCTCGGGAGGCGTAGGTGAGCTGCCCGGCTGCATCCGCGGTCCAGATCATGAGGGGGCTGGCATCGGCGAGCGCGCGGAAACGGGCTTCGCTCTCGCGCAGGGCGGCCTCGGCGCGTTTGCGTTCGGTAATGTCGCGGCCGACGGAGCCGATTCCGACGACGTTGCCGAGGTCATCGCGGAGCGGGAAGTAGGAGGTGGAGAGGACGATGGTGGAGCCGTCCTTGCGGCGCCAGGTGCGCTCCATGTCCTCGATGTTTTCGCCGCGGAGGACGCGCTCGCGGATTTCGAGGCGGACGTGCTGGTCGGCGGGGTCGAAGAGGAACTCGGTGGTGCGGCCGAGTGCCTCGGCGGCGGTGTAGCCGAGGAGGAGCTCGGCACCGCGATTCCAGGTGGTGATGATTCCCTCAAGATCGGTGGTGACCATGGAGTCGCGGGAGAAGTTGACGATGGCGGCGAGGCGGGCGTTCTGGCTGGTGGCCCGGTAGAGGGCGGAAAGGTCGCGGGTGATGGAGAGGACGCTGACGACGGTGCCGTGCTCGTCGCGCTCGGGGATGAGGAGGGTCTGGGTGTAGGCGTCGGGGCCGAGGTGGGCGGCGATGCCTTCGGTGGTGAGGGGCTCACCGGTTGCGAAGACGGTCGCGACCTGGTGCTCCCAGCGCTGCATCGGCTCGGCGCCGGGGAGGATCTCAGTGGGGCGGCGGCCGGCGACCTGGCGAAGCTCGGCGTTGATGCTGCGGAGGGCGGCGGGATTGGCGTAGATGACGCGGAGGTCTTCGTTGAAGCGAACGATGAGGTCGGGGGAGTTCTCGGAGAGGGTGCGGAACTCGCGTTCGCGGCGGAGGAGCTCGGCTTCGGCGGCGCGGCGCTGGCGGATGTCGAGGATAGCGCCGCGAACGAGTTTGCGTTCGAAGGGGGGCATGCGGACGAGGCGAACTTCGCAGAGGAGGGGGCGACCGGCGGCGTCCTGGTGGACCCATTCGAATTCGAGGGTTTCGCCGGCGAGGGCGCGCTCGAGGTAGTGGGCGGCGAGCGTGGCGCTCCGCTCGCCGGAGGGCTGACGTTCGGGGCTCAGGGCTGCGGGGGAGGCTGCGAGGAGCTCCTCGCGGGAGAGGCCGAAGAGCTGGCAGGCGTCGTCGTTGACTTCGACGAAGCGGCCGAGGTCCATATCGAAGACGACGATGGCGTGGCCGGCGTATTCGAAGATGGCGTGGTAGCGCTGTTCGGCTTCGCGGGCGAGGGCGAGGGCATCGGCGACCGGGGTGTGCTCGAGGATGAAGGTGAGGCGTGACTCGCGACCTTCGTAGCGGAGATCCTGGCCGGCGATGCGCACCTGGAAGATGCGGCCGTCGCGGGCGCGGTGGCGCCAGAAGCGGGGGAGGTGAGCGGGGGCACCCTGGCGGATGAAATCGTGCAGGAGGGGGACGTCTTCGGGTGGGCGGATATCGGCGAGGGTGAGGGAGGTGAATTCGGCGGGGGTATAGCCGTAGAGGTCGCAGGCAGCGCGGTTGACGCGGAGGATTTGGAGCGAGCCGCGTTCGAAGATGAGCGCGGGGAGGGGGTGGTCGTCGAAGAAGATGCCGGGGGGCAATGAGTGCTGATCGAGACGCAGTTCCGGGCCGCTCGAGCCGGGGTTTGGCGGCTCACCTGGTGGTGTGGTCACAGGCTGTTCCTTGCCTCCGGCGCGATCCTAGGGGGAGCCATGCGGCCGCGGCGTCGGGAATTTCCCTATTTCGTGAGAGTATACCCGGGTATCGCACCGGTCAGACGCGGGCGGGGGCGATGATGGCGGCGTAGGCGGCGGGGCCGTGGATGCCGCGGACGATCTGCTTTTCGATGTCGGCGGTGCGACTGGGGCCGGTAAGGATGAGGGCGTCATCGGTGCCGAGGTACGGGGCGAGGGCGAAGGGGTGCTCGACAATAGTCGCGGGATCGATGTGGAAGCAGAGCGCGGGGGCGGCGAGCAGCGCCCGGCGGTCGACCCGGCTGCCCGCGAGGAGGATGGACCCGGTGCCCGCGACCGCCGCGGTGGCGTGGAGTTCGAGTGCACCGGTGGGAGAGGCAGCGGGGAAATCGAGGCCGAGCGCGGCGGCCCGGAGACGGAAGCGTTCGACAGGGGTTGGCGGCAGGACCTCTGCGGGGGCGATGACCGGGCGCTGGGAGCGATCGGGGCCGGCCGCGGCGAGGAGGGTGGGATCGTGGTGGGCGGCGGGTTCGGGGAGGCCGCGCGGGTCGGCGCGGCGTGGGTTGGGCGCCCGGATGAGGCGGCTTGTGGCGCGAAGGCCGAGACGGAGGGCTGCCGTAGCGGCGCGGGCGGTGGTGCCGGAGCGAAAGGCGAGGGCCCATGCCTTCCAGGCGGCGCGCTCGGGCCCGGTGGCGGCACGGCCGGAGCCGACGGCATCGGCGCGGAGATCGAGGAGCATGCGGTGGAGCGGGATGCCGACGGGACAGGCCTCGGTGCAGGCGCCGCAGAGGGTGCTGGCGAAGGGGAGGTCGGCGTGCTGGCTGCCGCGCCAGAGGAGGGGGGAGAGGACGGCACCGATGGGGCCCATGTACGGGGAACCGTAGGCGAGGCCGCCGGCGACGCGGTAGACGGGGCAGGCGTTCATGCAGGCACCGCAGCGGATGCAGCGAAGGAGATCGCGGTAGCGGGGGTCGCCGAGGATGCGGGAGCGGCCGTTATCGACGACAACGACGTGGCGTTCCTGGCCGGGCGGCGGTGTGCCGAGGATGTGGGTGAAGGAGGTGAGGGGCTGGGCGGTGGCGCTCGGGGCGAGGACCTGGAGGACGGCGAGGGCATCGGGCTCGGTCGCGACGATCTTCTCGAGGCCGGTGACCACGATGTGGAGGCGGGGGTGGGAGACGCCGAGGGCGACGTTGCCCTCGTTTTCGACGATGACGATGCGGCCGGAGGCAGCGACGAGGGTGTTGGCGCCGGTTATGGCGGCGTCGCAATCGGCGACGTAGCGAGCGACGACGTCGCGGATGGAGCGGGAGAGCTCGCCGGGGTCATCGGTCTCGACGGGTGCGCCGGCGCGGGCGAGGAGGTCGCGGATGCGGCTGCGGTTGAGGTGGACGGCCGGGGCGGTGATGTGGGAGGGACCGCGGCCTTCGAGGTCGACGATGTATTCGCCGATGTCGGTTTCGAGGACGTCGATGCCGGCGCTGCGGAGGGCATGGGTGAGGCCGATCTCCTCGCCGACCATGGTCTTGGACTTGGCGACGCGGCGGGCATCGCCGAGGAGGCGGCGGATGGTATCGACGGCTTCGGCGGCCGTGGCGGCACGGTGGTAGCCGATGCCCCGGAGGGCTGCCTGCTCGCGGAAGGTACGGTGGAGGGCCTCGAGGTTGTCGACGGCATGGGTGCGGGCGGCAGTGGCGCGATCGCGGGCATCGGCGGGGCCGCGGGCGAGCATGGCGCGGGAATCGGCGACGAGCCTGCGCATGATGGGCTGGAGGGTGGCGGGGCGATGCTCAACCTGGATTTCGTGGCTGGCGCGCTGTCGGAAAGAGGTCATGCGAGGGCCCTCGCAAGGAGCTCTGGGAGGGTCCAGGCTTCGAGCTGAATGCCGAGGCCGCTGGCGCCGGCCTGGAGGTGGGCGAGGCAGGAGTAATCGGGGGAGACGACGACGCGTGCGCCGGTGGCGGCGAGATCTTCGAGGCGGGCACGCATCATGGCAACGGAGACTTCCGGCTGCTTGACCGCGAAGGTACCGCCGAATCCGCAGCATTCCCCCGGGTAGGCGGGGCGGCGGACTTCGAGGCCGCGGATGGCTTCGAGGAGGCGGGTGAGGGAGGCGCTGGCGTGGAGTTCGCGGAGGGAGTGGCAGGATTCGTGCAGGACGACAACGCCGGGGAGGGCGAGGCCGAGGCGATCGAACGCCGGGTGGCGCGCGACGTAGGTGGCGAAATCGACGAAGCGGCTAGCGATGCTGGCGGCGGCGGCGGTGCGCGGGGGCTGCCAGAGTGAGGGGAGGTAGTGACGCACCATGGCGGTACAGGAGCCGGAGGTGGTGACGATGGCGGCATGGGCGCAAGCGGCCCGGAGGAGCTGGCGGCCGACGGTGCGGGCTTCATCGCGGAAGCCGCTATTGAAGGCGGGCTGGCCGCAGCAGCGACCATCGATGAGGGTGACGGTATCGCCGAGGGCCTCGAGGACGCGGCGGGCGTTATCGGCGTCGCCGGGGCGGAGGGTCTGCATGTAGCAGGGGTCGAAGAGGGCGACGGAGGCCACGGGTGCATTGTAGCCGGGGCAGGTTGCGACGGCGGGGATGGATGCCGGACGATCGGGACGGGACCGTTCGGTCCTGCAGGTTCGCGACACCAGAGGGGAAGCAGCGCATGAGTGAGACGACCATCACGGTACGCGACAACGGACCGCTGATTGTGCGCGGGACGTTCGAGATAGTGGATGCGGAGGGGAAGTGCTTCGAGAAGCAGGAGACGGTGGCCCTGTGCCGGTGCGGCCATTCGAACAAGAAGCCGTTCTGCGACGGGACGCACCGGACCCAGGGGTTTAGCTCGGCGCCGCGGGCGTGAGGGCGCCGGAGCGTCACTCGTAGAGGCCGGCTGCGGCGGCTTCGAGCTCGGCAGCTTCGGTGGGTGACATGGGCTGGAAGGCCTCGACGGCGGCGACGTTGTCGTGGATGCGGCCGGGGTAGCGTGCGCCCGGGATGGCGACGGAAACGCCGGGGTGGGTTAGGACGTAGCGAAGGAGGTTGGCGGGGGTGAGGGGCCCAGCCTCGCCCCGGGCGATGCGGCCGCGGATGGCACTGGTGCGGCCCGAGCCACCGAGTGGACGCATGACGATGACCGCGAGGCCGCGCTCGGCGGCGAGGTCGATGAGGGGGCGGGAGGCGGGGTAGAAGGCGGAGTACTCGAGCATGATGCTGGCGAAGGCGCCGGACGCGATGGCGAGGCGGGCGATTTCGAGGTTGTGGGTGGAGATGCCGATCCAGCGAATGGCGCCGCGTTCGACGGCGGCCTGGAGGCCTTCGAGCGCGCCGCCGGGGGCGGTGACCTGCTGCCAGGCTTCGGTGGTGGAGACATCGTGGAGCTGGTAGACGGGGATAGTGTCGAGGCCGAGGACCTGGCGGGAGCGGTCGATTTCGTACTGGGCGCTGCTGGCGGTGCGGCGGAAGGTTTTGCTGGCGATGATGGCGTCGCCGGGGCCGCGTTCGCGGAGGACGTGGCCGAGGAGGTGCTCTGAGCCTTCGTAGTCGCGGGCGGTATCGATGAGGCGGATGCCGAGGTCGAGCGCGGTGCGGACGGTGTCGGCCGCGACGGGGGAGTGGGGGGTATCCATCGCGCCGAGGCCGAGGACTGGCAGGTGGATGCCGGTGGTTCCGAAGGGACGCAGAGGAAGCGGCATGGAACCCAGTGTAGCGGTGGGATGGAACAGGAACGGCTGCCCGGTGTACGCTGCCGGTGTGCCGAACGGGGTTCGGCCGTGACACCTGAGACAGCGAGGTCGTTGACGTGCCAATCGATCCATCCAAGGCGCTCGGGGCGCCGATCGAAGGCGGTTCCTTTCGGTGGGACCGCGACCGGGTGATCCTGTATCACCTTGGGGTGGGGGCGGGGGATCCGCCGACGGACGCGAATGAGCTGGCCTACACGTACGAGCGGAACTTGAAGGTGTTGCCGAGCTTTGGGGTGATCCCGGCGTTCGGCTCGCTGGGCGGGGTAGGCCGGGTGCCGGGGCTGCAGTTCAACCCGGCGCTGCTGCTGCACGGCGAGCAGGACCTGGAGATCCGGAAGCCGATCCCGGTCGAGGGGGAGGTGGAGACGAATGGGAAGGTGGCAGGGATATACGACAAGGGGAAGGCGGCGCTGGTGGTGCTGGAGACGGAGACACGGCTGAAGGGCGAGAGCGAGCCGCTCTTCGTGAACCGGTTTTCGCTCTTCTTGCGGGGCGAGGGCGGCTTTGGCGGGGAGAGCGGGCCGGCGGCGGGGAATGAGCCGCCGGGTCGGGCGCCGGACGGGACGGTGGAATCGAAGACGCTGCCGCAGCAGGCGCTGCTGTACCGGCTCTCCGGGGATAAGAACCCGCTGCACGCGGACCCTGAGTTCGCGAAGATGGGCGGGTTCGACCGGCCGATCCTGCATGGGCTGTGTTCGTTCGGGGTGGTGTGCAAGGCGGTGGTGGACCACGCGCTGGGGGGTGATACGGGCAAGGTGGCACGCTACCAGGCGCGGTTCGCCGGGGTGGTGTTCCCGGGCGAGACGATCGTGACCTCGTTCTGGCGGGAGGGGAACACGATCTTCGTGGCGGCGAAGACGAAGGAGCGGGACACGCCGGTGATCACGAACGCGGCGATCACGGTGCGCGGCTAGCTCGTTCCTGGGGAAGGTTCACACTGGCGAGGCCGGGGGAGGCAGCTTCCCCGGCCTCGTGGTGTGCGGAAGGTGGCGGGGGCGTTACTCGAAGAGGAAGCGGCGGCGGCGGGGGGCGGCCGTACGGTAGCGAAGGCCGAAGCGGCGAATGCCGACCTCGCGGACGATCGTTGCGGCTTCTTCGGGGGAGTCGGTGAGGACGAGGCGGTCGAGGTCTTCGGGGTCGATGGTGCCCATGGCGAGGAGGCGGTTGAGGAGGAAGTCCATGAGGGGCTCGTAGTAATCGACGCCGACGAGGATGCAGGGGTAGTCGCGGATTTTCTGGGTTTGGATGAGGGTGGCGATTTCGAAGAGTTCATCGAGGGTGCCGAATCCGCCGGGCATGGCGATGAAGGCGTAGGAGTACTTGGCCAGCATGACCTTGCGGACGAAGAAGTAGCGGAATTCGACGAAGGTATCGAGGTAGGGGTTGGGCTTCTGTTCGTGGGGGAGCTGGATGTTGCAGCCGACGGAGTGGCCGCCGACGTCTTTGGCGCCGCGGTTGGCAGCCTCCATGAGGCCGGGGCCGCCACCTGTCATGACAGTGAAGCCTTCGCGTGCGACGGCCTGGCCGACACGGCGGGCGAGGTCGTAGTAGGGGTGGTCTTCGGTGAAGCGGGCGGAGCCGAAGATGGTGACGCAGGGGCCGACGAAGTGGAGCTTGCGGAATCCGCGGATGAATTCGGCGCCGATGCGGATGGTGCGGAGGAGCTCGGAGCCACGATCGGCCGGGCCTTCGAGGAAACGGCGCTCATCGGCGCCATCGGGCGATTTGCCCCATTCGGGCGCACGGGCGGGCGGGGCGGGGAGCTGGGGGCGGTGATCGGCCATGGGGTCAGTCTATCGGGAGCGAAGGTTGGGGGGATCCGGAGGGCGGCGGGCAGAGAGCAGGGCAACCCCCGACTGGCGGTCGCCGGCGGGCTGTCGAATGCAATGGCATGGAATCGGCGCGGGAGCAGACGGAGCGGGCGGTGCGGCCCCTGCACGTGGTCCCGGTGCGGGCGGGGTGGGCGATCATCGAGGCGGGGAGTGAGCGGCCGTTGGCGGTGTGCGAGGACCTGGGGACGGCGCTGGATGCGGCGACGGGACGCGGAGCGCGACCGGTGCACGTGGTGGTCCACGAGCGGAAGGCAGGGTGAGCGGGCCCGCGGGGGAGGGGGCCACCGGCAGTTTGTAGCGGGTGCCCGGGCGGGCTATGCTCAGGCCGGCCGGGTGTCCCGGCAAACTAACCGGAGGTTCTCGACAGCATGGCAGATTTGAAGGAAACGCAGGCGCGCCACGCGCAGGATGTGGTGAATGGGAACGTGGCGGGGCTGATGGGGGACTTTACGCCGAATGCGATGGCGAAGGTGATGGCGCTGGCGGCGAACCCGATTACGGCGACGCGGTTCGAAATCAGGGACCTCGGGAATAACGAGGTGGAGATCTCGTACATCGGGGAGAAGACGCGGGTGATCTGGAGCAAGTGGGTGGAGAACGGCGGGAAGTGGCAGATTGATGACGTCCGGGAAGTGACGCCGGCGTGAGCGGGGAGCCGGGCGATCCGCGGGAGGCAGCGGAGCGGACCGTCCGGGCCTTGCTGACGGGCAACCTGGCGCAGGTGATGGCCGACCTGGCGCCCGAGGCGATGGGGCAGCTGATGCAGCTCGCCTCGGGCGTGCAGGGTATTGCGCTGGGGCAGCTGCCGACCATCGAGCGGTACGAGCTGGAGGAGGTGCCCGCGCCCGAGGGGGAGGCGGGCTTCCTGGTGCGGGTGGTGGCGCCCGTCGGCACGGTGAGCGTGGCGACGCGCTGGCGACCGATTCTGGGGGCGTGGAAGGTGGTTGGGTTCGAACTGGCGGGCTTCGAGCCGGGCGGCGCTGCTGGAGCCGAGGGGGGCTAGACGGTGGATATTGTGCTCGTCCGGCACGGGATTGCTGTCGAGCGGGGCTCCATGGCGCGTGACACGGAGCGACCACTGACGACGGAGGGACGGGCACGGATGGTGGAGGCAGCGCGGGGGCTGGCGCGCATTGTGACGCCGCAGGCGGTGCTGAGCTCGCCGTGGACGCGGGCACTGGAGACGGCGGAGATCCTGCGCGAGGCGTACCGTCTGGGCCGGGTGCAGATCTGCGAGGCGCTGGCGAGCGAGGACTACGATGCGGTGATCGCGGCGGTGGTGGAGGCAGACGCTTCGCCGGTGGCGCTGGTGGGGCACGAGCCGTGGATGGGGGAGTTGCTGGCCTACCTGGTGTGCGGTGATGCTGCGGGCATGGCGGTGACGTTCAAGAAGGGTGGTGCGGCACTGGCCCGTTCGGCGGGAGACCCGCGGCCGGGTGGGTGCTGGCTGGAGTGGCTGATCCCGCCGGGGGTGCTGCGCCGGGTCGGGCGGGCGGGGGAGCGGGAGACCTAAGCGGGGGGTGGCGCGACCTCGACGGCGAGGCGACAGCGGAGGGTGCTCTCGAAGCGGCGGCGCTGGCGGTCGATTTCGTGGAGCTCGGCATCGATAGGCGCCCGTGCGGTGAGCGCGAGGTGGAGGGCATCGCCCCGGAGGGTGGCGCCGACGCCGAGGATGGGGGACGGGGTGCGCCGCCGGATGGCGCGGGCGAGGCCAAGGAGCACGGCGAGGACCTGGGCACGGGTGGTATCGGCGGGTTCGATGATGGAGCGGTAGGGGGCCAGGTCGGGGGTGCCGGCATTGGCCCAGCGGACGAGGGCGGCGAGGAGGACGACTTCGCGGTGGGTGTAGCCGTGGAGGTCGCCGCTGTGGACGAGGTATTCGGCGTGGCGATCGCGGTTGTAGTAATCGACGTGCATGCCGATGCCGGCGAGGCGAGCGGCATCGACGAGGAGGGCGCGGTCGCCCGGTGCGAGGCCGTGGAGGGGGGCGGTGGCCTCGAAGAGCTCGGCGGCGGCGAGGACGGTGGGCTCGACGGAGAGGACATCGACGCCGTTGGCGAGGGCGAGGCCGGCGATGCTCGCGGCGCGGACGTCGGGGATGACCGGGGCTTCGCCGCGGATGGCCTGCCAGGCGAGGCCTTCGCGCAGGCCCTGGCCGGAGACGGTGAGCGAGGGGGCCCCGAGGAGGTCCATGACTTCGTCGATGACGATGGCGGCGGCGTGGAGGAGGTCGGCGCGGTTGCTGCCGACGCCCGGGATGCGACGACGGGCTTCGGTGGGGACGGTGGCCAGTTCGCGGGCGAGGCGGCGAAGCTCCTTGCGGGTGACCTGGAGGCCGTGGAGGCGGCCGAGGGGGTAGCGGCGGCGGATGCGGACGATGCGGGCGAGGTTGCGGACGGCTCCGCCGGTGGCGAGGAGCTCGGTGACGGAGGATGGGGTGATTTCGAAGGAGCGGCGGACGGCCTTGCGGAGGGTACGGATTTCGCGGGGGGTTGGGGGATCGGAGTGGAGGTAGGTTTCGCGGCTGTAGATGGCGCCGAGGGGAACGGACTGGACGCGGGTGAGCGCGCGGGCTTCGACGGTCATGAGTTCGAGGCTGCCGCCGCCGAGATCGAGGAGGTAGCCGTTGTGGAGGGTGGTGCTATTGATGACGCCGAGGTAACCGGCGTAGGCCTCTTCGTAGCCGGAGAGGATGCGGATGCGGATGCCGGTGGCCTGGAGGGCGCGTTCGAGGAATTCGTCGGCGTTGGGCGCGCGGCGGAGGGCTTCGGTGCCGACGGCGATGATGGCGGCGGGGCCGTGGGCCTGGGCGAGCTGCTGCATGATGACGAGGGCGCGAAGGCCGCGGTCGATGGCGTTGGGGGTGAGGTTGCCGCCTGCCTGGCCTGCACCGAGGCGGGCATCGTAGCGGGCTTCATCGATGACTTCGAAGGCGGTGGTGCCGAGCGCGCGAGCGACGAGGAGGCGGATGGAGTTGGAGCCGACATCGATGACAGCGACGGTCTCGCGGGCGCGGATGGGCATGGTGTGAGGCCAGCATGCGCGCAGCTGTGGTGGCAGGCAAGGAGCGGATATCGTGGGTGTGGTAGACTGCATGCCAGCCAGTCGAGGAGGTGGCCGATGCCTCGTATCCTGGGCATGTTAATCCTGCTTCCGTTAACGTTTGCGTTGATGCCGCTGGCGGTGCTGGTGATGGGGCGGGAGGCAACGGCGCCGGAATCGACGCTGGTGCTGGAGCCGGTGGGCGGGCCGGCCGCGGGGACGGCGCTGGCGGTGCCGTTCGACGCGCACGAATTCGGGGAGGGGCCGGAAGCGCTGGCCTACCGGGCGAGTGACGGCGGCTCGCTGCCGCTGGATGCCTGCAGCGAGGTGCCGCAGGGGTAGACACGGCGGCGGATTCGACTCGTAGCATTCGCAGAGAAACGCGGCGGCCCGTCCCCGGCTGGGGCGGGCCGCCTGGTGTGTGAGGGCGGCGGGGATCAGCCGCGAGGGGGGAGCGCTTCGAGGGCGCGGCCGATGACGAGGCGCTGAATCTGGTTGGTGCCTTCGAAGATCTGGAAGATCTTGGCGTCGCGGACCCACTTTTCGACGGGATGGTCGCGCATGTAGCCCTGGCCGCCGAGGACCTGGACGGCATCGACGGTGACTTTCATGGCGACGTCGGAGGCGTAGCACTTGGCCATGGAGCCTTCGGCCTGGAGGTAGGGGACGTTGGCGCCGGCCATCCAGGCGGCGCGCCAGACCATGAGGCGCGCGGAATCGACGGCCATGGCCATATCGGCCAGCATGAAGGAGATGCCTTGGTTCTTGATGATGGGGCGGCCGAACTGGACGCGTGTCTTGGCGTAGTCGAGGGCGTATTCGTAGGCGGCGCGGGCGATGCCGACGGCGTAGGCGCCGACGACGGGGCGGGTGCGTTCGAGCGTCGTGAGGGCGCCGACTGCGCCGGGGCCGGCTGAGCCGCCGGGCCTGGAGGGTGCGCCGAGCTTGTATTCGGCGGGGATGCGGCAGTCGGTGAAGATGACGTTGGCGGTGTGGGAGGCGCGGATGCCCATTTTCTTCCACACGGTGCCCTGCTGGAGGCCGGGGGTGCCCTTCGGGACGACGAAGGCGCTGATGCCGCCCCAGCCTTTGGAGCGGTCTTCGGTGGCGAAGACGACGTGGACGTCGGCGATGCCGCCGTTGGTGATGAACTGCTTTTCGCCGTTGAGGACGTAGAAATCGCCGTCGCGGGTGGCGGTTGTCTGGATGTTGGCGACGTCGGAGCCGGCATCGGGCTCGGTGAGGCACATGGCGCCGAGGTGGACCTCGTGCTCATCGGAGGCGATGGCGGCGAGCCACTGTTCGCGCTGCTCGGGGGTGCCGGTGGCGGCGATGGCGGCGGCGGCGAGGCCGGAGCTGTTGATGGCGAGGGCGATGCCGGCGCAGCCCCAGGAGAGCTCTTCGGCGATGATGGAGGGGATGAGGGAGGAGGCGGAGCCATCGAGGAGGGAGCCCTGCCTGGAGATGCCGAAGCCGACGGCGGCGGCCTTTTTGATGAGGTCGTAGGGGACTTCTTCGTGCTCGTCGTAGTAGGCGGCGACGGGGCGAATTTCCTTGCGAGCGAATTCGCGGGCGACCTGCTGGATGAGCTTTTCTTCGTCGTTGAGCTCGAGCGAGACCATGCGACCTCCGGGGTGGGGGTTGGGGCCAGATTACCAGCCGGTAGGGAAATGGGCAGGCCGGTGCGCGGAGGGGCTGGAGGGGGTAGGCTCGTGGCATGCGGCACGGGCGGCGCGGCGAGGGGGGTGCGCGGAAATTCACGAAACCGACCAGTTTTGGCGTGGACACCCGGGGAGGGCGCTGCCTATCATGGCGCCGCCCCTGGAGCCCACGACCGCTACGGCATCGAGGTACCGCGACGTGACCAACGAGCGCATCGATCAGTTCTTGAATTTCCTGGCGGTGGAGAAGAACGCCTCGCAGCATACGCTGTCGGCGTACCGGACCGACCTGGAGCAGTTTGTCGAGTTCCTGGGGGTGACGTACCCGGGGGTGGCGCTGGAGGCGCTCACGAAGGATCAGCTTGTCCGCTTCGTGGAGCATTTGCGGGGGGAGCGGAAGCTGAAGGATACGTCGGTGGCGCGGAAGGTGGCATCGCTGAAGTCGTTCTACGGGTTCCTGGCTGCGGAGGGGATTATCCCGGCGGACCCGACGGACCAGGTGAAATCGCCACAGGTGGGGAAGCACCTGCCGGTGGCACTGACGGTTGAGCAGGTGGACGAGCTGCTGGAGCAGCCGGCGCGGAAGAATACGCCGGAGGCACGGCGGGACAAGGCGATGCTGGAGCTGGCCTACGCGACGGGGCTGCGGGCGAGCGAGCTGGTTTCGCTCGATGTGAATGACGTTGCGCTGGAGAGCGACCCGGTGACGGTGCGGTGTGTGGGGAAGGCGGATAAGGAGCGGGTGCTGGCGCTACCGCCGACGGCGGTGGATGAGCTCCGCCAGTACATTTTCCACGTGCGGCCGCGGCTGGTTCGGAATCGGCGGGAATCAGCGCTGTTCGTGAATCGGCGCGGGGAGCGGCTGACGCGGCAGGGGTTTTGGCTGATCCTGAAGAACTATGCGCGGGCGGCGGGGCTGGATGGTTCGATTACGCCGCACACGCTCCGGCATACGTACGCGACGCACATGCTGGCGGGAGGGATGCCGCTGCGCTACGTGCAGGACGCACTGGGGCACGCGAGCATTTCGACGACGCAGATCTACACGCACCTGACGGACCAGCAGAAGCGGAAGGAGTACGACAAGGCGCACCCGCGGGCGTCTTCGACGCAGGGGGCGTGAGGAGCGCCTGCTGCTGCTGCTAGGGTGCCTGGTGGAGGAGCTCGAGGAGGGCCTGCCGTGAGAGGCCGAGGGAGGCGAAGAACATTGGGCTGCACTCGCCGGATTCGACGAGGGCGAGGGCGAGGTCGTGGGCGGTGATGGTCGTTGCGCCGGCGGCGCGGGCGGCCCGGGCGGCGCTGCTGATTGCTTCGCGGGCGGCTGAGCCGAAAATGGTGTCGCGGTCGAGGGGGTCTTCGCCGATGCCCTGGGCGAGGACGAGGGCTTGCTGGATGGCCTCGGGCGTGGGTAGGGCGTGGGCGCCGGCAGCACGGAGGATGAGGAGGGCGGCGGCGAGGAGGTGCTCGGGGGTGACGATGGCGCAGTTGGCGCGGTAGCAGAGGGCCTGGGCTTCGCGCAGGGCGCGGGCAGCGTCGGGCGCGAGGGTGAGTTCGGGCTCGTTGCTCACGGAGTGCGCTCGAGGGGGCGGCGCTCGGCGGCCGGTGCGATATCGAGGACTTCAAGTTCGACGCCTTCGCCGGAGAGGTCGCGCCGGAGGGAGTAGACGATATCGACGCGGGTATCGAGCTCGGCGGCGGCCTGGCGGAAGGCGATGCCGCGCCAGGCGAGGGCGCCATCGCGGACGGCGAGGCGGAGGTGGTCGCCGGTGGCGCCGACGGGGCGGGCATCGCGCAGCTCGACGTTGCGGCTGAGGAGGACGGGCTTGCGGTTGCCGTGGCCGGTGGGTTCGAAGGCCATGAGCCCTTTGACTTCGAGGCCGGTGAGTGCTGCGAGGGGGGCTTCGGCATCGATTTCGATGAGGCGGCCGGCGGGCTCCCAGCCGAGCCGCTCGGCGGCGGTGGCGATGAGGCGGTCGCGGAGCTCGTCGAGGTGCTCGTTGCGAACGGTGAAGCCGGCTGCGGCGCGGTGGCCGCCGTGGCGGACGAGGAGGTGCCGTTCTTTGCGGATGGCGGCGACGATATCGAAGCCGGGGACGCTGCGGGCGCTGGCGCGGGATTCGACGGGGCCGCGGGAGAGGACGACAGCGGGCCGGTTGCGCCGCTCGGCGAGACGGGAAGCGACGAGCCCGACGATGCCCGGGGCGAACTGGTCGCTGGCGACGAAGAGGAGGGGGGCATCGTCGGGGCCGAGGAGTTCTTCGGCGAGGGCGGTGGCTTCTTCGGTCTGGCGCTGGCGCTCGCGGTTGAGGGTGTTGAGCTGCTCGGCGAGGGCGAATGCGCGCTGGAGGTTGGTTTCGAGGAGGAGATCGAGGGCGATGCTGGCGTGGGCGAGGCGCCCGGCGGCGTTCATCCGCGGGCCGAGGGCGAAGCCGAGGGTCTCGGAGGTGAAGCGCTCGGGGGAGACGCCGCTGACGCGGGCGAGGGCCTGGAGGCCGGGCCTGAGACCGCCGCGCATGACCTCGAGCCCCTGGGCGACGAGGCGGCGGTTTTCATCGATGAGGGGGGCAACATCGACGACGGTGCCGAGGGCAGCGAGATCGATGAGGGTGGTGGGGTCGAAGGCACGCCCGAGGTGGTCGTAGAGGACCTGGAGGAAGCGGTAGGCGACGCCGCAGGCGGCGAGCTCATCGAAGGGGTAGGGCGAATCGATGCGCTTGGGGTTGATGGCGGCGAGCGCATCGGGGAGCACCTCGGGGACGGTGTGGTGGTCGAGGATGATGACATCGAGGCCGAGTTCGTTGGCGTAGGCGACCTCGGGGACGGAGGAGATGCCGCAGTCGGCGGTGATGAGGAGGGTGGCACCGGCGGCGGCGAGCCTGCGGATGGCATCGAAGTTGAGGCCGTAGCCTTCGGTGAAGCGGTCGGGGATGTAGGGGGTAGTGGCGGCGCCGAGGGGGGCGAGGCCTTCGGTGAGGATGGCGATGGAGGTGACGCCGTCGACGTCGAAGTCGCCGAAGAGGGCGATGAGTTCGCCATCACGGATGGCGTGTTCGACGCGGACGAGGGCATCTTTCATGCCGGGGAGGAGGAGGGGGTCGTGATCGGGGAGGAGGTGGGGGCGGTAGAAGTGCTCGGCCTGCTGGCGGGTGGTGATGCCGCGGGCGGCGAGGACGGTGGCGACGATGGGTGGGAAGCGGGGGATGCCGTTGTGGTGGGCGTAGGGGTCGCGGAGGCGCCAGCGCGGCGGTGGTGCTCCGATGAGCTGGGTCACTGGGGCCCCCGGTAGGTGCGGAAGATGAGGCTGGAGTTGTGGCCGCCGAAGCCGAGGGAGTTGGTCATGACGGCTTCGAGGCGTGCCGGGCGGGCGACGTTGGGGACGTAATTGAGGTCGCAGTCCGGGTCGGGGACTTCGTAGTTGGCGGTGGGTGGGATGACCTGCTTTTGGAGTGCGAGGACGCAGATGGCGGCTTCGACGGCGCCGGCGGCGCCGAGGAGGTGGCCGGTCATGGACTTGGTGGAGCTGATGGGGAGGTCGTAGGCGTATTCGCCGAAGACGCGCTTGAGGGCGAGGGTTTCGAGGCGGTCGTTGATGGGGGTCGAGGTCCCGTGGGCGTTGAGGTAGTCGATGTCGTCGGGCTGGAGGCCGGCCTGCCGGAGGGCGAGCTGCATGGCGCGGGCGGCGCCTTCGCCGCGGTCGTCGGGCTGGGTGATGTGGTAGGCGTCGGAGGTGGCGCCGTAGCCGGCGAGCTCGGCGAGGATGGTGGCGTTGCGGGCACGGGCGTGCTCTTCGCTTTCGAGGACGAGGACGGCGGCGCCTTCGGCGAGGACGAAGCCATCGCGGCGGGCATCGAAGGGGCGGGAGGCGCGCTCGGGGTCGGCGTTGGCGGTGGTGAGGGCGCGTGCGGAGGCGAAGCCGGCGACGACGATGGGGGTGATAGGCGCTTCGGTGCCGCCGGCGAGGACGACTTCGGCATCGCCGCGGCGGATGATGTTGGCGGCTTCGCCGATGCTATCGGCGCCGCTGGCGCAGGCGCTGACGAGGCAGTAGTTTACGCCGCGGGCGCCGAGGCGGATGCTGAGCTGCCCGCTGGTCATATCGGCGAGCATCATGGGCATGAGGAAGGGGGAGACGCGCGCGGGCCCCCTGGTGCGCATGGTTTCGTATTCGGCGACGAGGGTGGTGATGCCGCCGATGGCGGTGCCGATGACGATGGCCAGCTCGGACCCATCGCCGGGCTGGGGGCGGTAGCCGGCCTGGGCGAGGGCTTCATCGGCGGCGACGAAGGCGAACTGGGTGGCGCGGTCGGCCCGGCGGGCCTCCTTGCGGTCCATGTAGGCGGCGGGGTCGAAATCGGGGACTTCGCCGGCGACCTGGGAATCGAAGCCTTCGGGATCGAAGAGGGTGATGCGACGGGTGCCAGAGCGGCCGGCGACGAGCGCGCTCCAGGTGTCGCACGCGTTATGTCCGAGAGGGCTGACGATGCCGAGGCCGGTAACGACGACGCGACGGGCGGGGGGTGAGGCGTTGTTCGTCACGTGTTGTGGTGAGTGTACATCAGGATTGGGTTAGATCCCGGACGACGCGCGGGAGGCGTGCTGCGATTTCGGTGGCGAGGAGGCCAGCACGGCCGAATTCGGCTTCGGCGGCTTCGGCGACGGCGGCGTGCAGGTAGACGCTGAGGCGGGCGGCGGCGAAGGGATCGAGCCCCTGGGCGAGGTAGGCGGCGATGATGCCGGCGAGGACATCGCCGCTGCCGGCGATGGCAAGGAGGGGGTTGGCGAAGGGTGAGAGTGCGGCGCGACCATCGGGCGCGGCGACGACGGTGTGGGCGCCTTTGAGCACGACGGTGCAGCCGAAGCGAGCGGCAGCGGCGCGGGCAGTCCCGAGGCGGTCGGCCTGGACGGCTGGGATGGTGGTGCCGAGGAGGCGGGCCATTTCGCCGGGGTGGGGGGTGAGGACGGCGCGGGGGTGGAGGCGGGCGGGGGCGTCGTCCATGGCGGCGAGCGCGTTGAGGGCGTCGGCATCGACGACGACGCCGCCGGGGCATTCGGCAGTGTCGGGGAGGGCAGCCCAGGTGAACGCCCGGGTATCGTCA
>FWPU01008122.1_pt1 | contig 18287 bp, 17 predicted proteins | sample 2228361 | NCBI WGS metagenome assembly FWPU01 (sample SAMEA103939777, study PRJEB20133) | metagenome
ACCTGGAGGACCTGGAGGACCTGGAGGACCTGGAGGACCTGGAGGACCTGGAGGACCTGGAGGACCTGGAGGACCTGGAGGACCTGGAGGATCTGGAGGGCCTGGAGGACTGATATCTTTTATGCTCTCAGTGAGACAGGTTATTCTTTTACCTTGACATTTCTTATCATTCTCAATAAAAACACGAGGAGGACATCGTATCTTTCGTTTATGTTTGTGGAACAATTCAAGATGTTTTCTTGAATTCTTTTTCCGAATCTGGATGTTGTCTTTCTCAGATGAAGAAGAGCTCATGTTTTCGTTTACGGCTATTTTCTGAGATAAGATTTTTTTTTCTTCTCTATATAAGATTAAGAATTGTTACGTCTTTGTTGAAAGATATAAAAGAACGAAATGGCCTCTTATATCTTTCAACAAAGACGTAACAAGAGATCGTTAAATAAGATGGATATCGTTGGGAGAACGTCGAGGGCAGGGGGATGTTTTCGAGACGACTGTTTGAAAGGAAATTGGATGAACGCTTAACAGGCGGAAAGTGTGAGAACGTTGGTGTCGAGATTAAAGGCATAGTTGATACAATGAGAGGAAGGGATAGGGAGAAGATTAGAGACGGCGATAGGGAGAGCGTCTGGAACGGTGGGGACGAGACGAAGAAAGACGTTTGATATCTTGAAGGAGATAGGGATTGTTTTGCCGGGTCCATTCAATGGCAAATTTTCGACGGCGACGGGGACACCCTTTTTATTCAGGAGAACAGCGGAAAGAGAGATACCGAGGGGAGGCGAGTTGATGGGAGTTGTGTTGACGAACTGTAACTGACGATGAGACGGTTTCTTTTCTTCTGGACACAGAGTGACATTGATTTTAATGATTTTGCAAAAACAGGGGTTTTTGCACTTATTTTTACACTTGTTTTTGTACGTATTTTTATGTTTACCCATAGTGTTAGTGTTTTATTAAATGGAAGGAAAGTTTTCCTTCCATTTAATTCTGGGAAAATCTTGGAAATTTAATCTTTAATTGTGGGCTAAGAGTTTGAAGAATTTCTGAATTGTAATAGTTTTCGAGTGTCGATATCTGGGTCGCTGTTGGGAGATTATTTTGTACCATCGTGGAAGGTCGAGAATGAGATAGTACTCATATTCAAAGAGAAGTGGATAGGAATTTAAGAGATCGTCAAGAGTTTGACAGGTGTGATAGAGGTATCGTCGATATAAGATACCACGAAGTCCCTCGACGAGGATTCTTTCTGCTTTAAGGAAATAATTTAAGTCAATTCCAAATTCATTGGCGATGTTCTCAATATCGAAAAAGGGATCTTCAAGAAGTTTAAGAGCGATCCAGAGACTTGTCAAGGCGATAAGGAGTAATGACTTCTTATCCTGACCACTTGAAAAGAGGAGTCCTTGATAGTAGAGATCAACAGCGAGAAAGAGGAGTTCAATGTAGGAACCTTTGAAGGAGGAACTTATATAATTAACAAGAATATCGACGATTTCCCTGTAAATGGGGAGTGGAGATTTATACATCGTGCGAGGATTTTCGTTCCAAAAGCCTTTTTGTGAAGGTAGAGTGTTAAATGGGGGATGGTTGCGAACTTGATTGATAGAATAGCGACGATCAGGATAAAACTCGAGCATACGATCAAGAAGACTTATATAAAACGCATTTGAAGGTGGAAGAACTTTTTGGAGGAAAGAGTTCTTCCGTTGTGATTCTGAAAAGACTTCATAGAGACTTGTAAAGACGGTGTTTTCATTAAAGTCTTGAATGTCAAGAAGTTCATAGATAAAACGTCCAGAGAGAAGCTCAAGAAAGACGATACCAAGTGACCAAACATCAAACTTTTCGGAATAAAATTCGGATCCCATGAAGATTTCTGGAGCTCGATAGGTCACAGTGCCATGTAAGAAAGATAGTCGGTTTTCGGTGGGATCATCAACATAGAGGGCGAGACCAAAGTCACCGAGAAAATAATCATGACCTTTAGTGGTTTTCTCATAGAAGATATTATCAAGTTTAATATCAAGATGAAGAATGCCGGAAGAGTGAAGAAAGGAAAGAGCGTCTACCAGTTGAAAGAGTTTTCTTGACTGTTCATGTGGGGGATCGTTGGGAAATTGTCGAATGACATCTTTAAGAGTGCCATCAAATAATAGCATAATGAGAGCGAGATCTTCTTTGAGATCCGGACAAGACAAACGTGTGAAGAACTGTAAGACGGGAGCCAGATTTGGATGCCTCAACCTGGTCCCGATATCAAGTTCAATAAGACCGGGGAGACCTTGACTTTTAAAACTTTGTTTAAATGTCTTCATTGCGCCGATAAATTCTGGATTGATGGCTTTTCGGACTGTGCCGTAGGATCCTCTACCAAGTTCAAGAGGAAGAGTAAAACCGCACTCTTCTTCAGTTTCTTCTTTCATACGGAAGTTTTAAGTTTCGGGAGAAAATAAAGCTTGGATTTTTTCAATGAAAAAGTTGCGGTCTTCAAGGTAGCGCTCTCTGGATCGGCGTGACATTTCTTCTCGTTTCTCTGGAGGTAAATTTAGGGCTTTATGGATAGCGAGGGTGAGATCTTCTGAAGAAATGAGAAAGGCTTCACTTTCAACGGGGTTTTCAACAAGAAGAAAGGGAATAGACGGACCGGTGACATAACGAGAGTTAACGATAGAACGAGGGGGGATGAGAATGCCATTATCTGAAGAGACGAGTTCATTCATGGGAGGAGCATCAAGAGTAATAATAATACCTCCGACGGAACGACCTTCATTAATATAGTGTCCATAGCCTTCAGTACTACTTGGACACACGTGAAAGCGAGCTCTTCTCTGATAATAGAGAAGAGAGAGAGAATCGAGAGAGGAGAAGATCTGAATACGAGGAGGGAGTGAGAGGTCCTGAAGAAGATCGGATAGCATCTCATAACAGATATCCTGACACGTTACGACGAGTTTTGTATGAGAAAAGGCTGGTTGAAGAAAGGTTTCAATGACAACTCGAGTCTGTTTCTGAGGTGACTTTCCGGCGAAATGTACAAAGAGGAGTTCATCCTTTTCCAGAGAGGAATTGTTTGGAAGAGTCATGGATCGGAGAAGAAGATCATCCGAGCTATGTCGAGTGTAGTAGACACGTCCTTTGAGTCCGTGTTTCTTACAGAGAGTTTCGACTTTTCGTGCGGCATAGAGGGACTTACATATAAAGAGGTCGATTGATTGGACCTGACGAAGAGGAGGAAAGAACTCCTGATTAACCATAAGCCAGTTTTCGTGACTTGGGAAGTGACGGAGGAAGTTCGTTCTTTCGAGACAAAGATTAATATCGGTTCGACGATTTAACTCTTTTCGAGCGAGGGAAAGAGTTGGATCGACATACACGATATAGGAAGAAGGTCCGAGAACGAGAGAATAGAGGTCAGCATCACGATAGAGGCCGGGACTTCCCCATGGACAGAGAATGCGAACCGTTTTGAAAAGAGGTCGAGAAGAGGGATATAACCAGAAAATATGTGAGAAGAGAGGAGGTTGAGGATGTCGTTGAATCGAAAGATAGAACCAAAGAAGAACTAGAATAAATAGAGCTAAAATTAAATAGAATAACATCTCTTTTCTATCGAGATAAAACATTTCTCTGGGAACGTTTTCGTCGATGTTTTAGATGTTTGTCTCGAAGAAAAGAGATTCAGACGAAGTTGCAATGACGAAGAGATGATAGACATCAAGAGGAGTCAGTCCAGAATAGGACGAGATAGAGCCATAAACGAGAAACAACGTACGGATTTGTTCATCGGTCAGCTGATGATCATAGGTGTCAGCCATTTCATAGACCGTATCTCGGTAGATATGAAAGTCAAGAACATTGGAAATTAAGATAATTTCAAACTCTTCCAGATGTTGGATGACGGGGATAATCGAGTCCTTTTCAAAGACGATCGAGACAAGTTCATAGAGAGACGGAGGAGTACACATTGATATAAAGTATTTTAGACTTAAATAGAGACATGAAATTCCATTGGCCTTTAAGAGAGAATCGTCTTTCAGATCGTGAAGAGAGGAGTTTTCGATTTTGTTTTTATTCTGACGGAGCCAGACAAGATAGCGATCAAAGATGTCAAGAGCCTGAAAGAGAATGCGACCGTGAGAGGTCTTCAGGTCAGAAATTCGGACCAACCACGTGTCATAGAGGGTGAGAAGAAATTTGGATAGAATTTGGCGATAAGGACAGTCCCAAATGTCAAGCTTATGAAGAGCGTCCGGGACGGGAGGATGTGAATGTCGGGTTCTTGAAATCAGATCCTGATATCCGGAACAGAAGGGGTGACTGAGGGCCTGTGTTGCTGACCACCGTTGATCTGGATCAATGGTTAGAAGATGAGATAGCAGGTCCGTGAACTCCGTAAAAGTTCCGGGACCACTTGAGGAGAACGTTTCAATTTCAGATGACGACAGAGAAAGAAGATCTGTCCACGACTTACCAGAAGAGGAGGACATTTCTTTAAGTTTTCCCTTGTACTGATTTCGATACTTAAAGAGTTTATTGACGGTCTTTGTATTCAGAGATTCGGGGACTTTGGAGAAGATTTCTGTAATGATTTTGGAGTTTCGGTCTGAACATCGTAAGAACGGATGTCGAGATGTCATCTCAAAGAAAACACATCCAAGAGACCACATATCTGAAATGAAAGTATAGTTGGGATGTCCGAGACAAATTTCAGGAGCGCGGTACCAGGAAGTCACGGTTCGAGGTGTTTGAGAGCCCTGTTGAGTCCAGATCTTTGACAGGCCAAAATCGCACAACTTGAAACTGAGTCCGTCGTCATCTTTAAAGATGAGAATATTGGCGGGTTTGATATCACGATGAATTGTCTTTTTCTGATGAAGATACTCCACACATAATAAAAGTTGTATCATTCCTCGTTTTAACTCACAATAGGAGGGGGGAAAATTATAGATATATGAGTAGAGATCCATGGAAGCGTGTTCAAAGATAAAGTGTACCTTATCATCTTTAAGTTCACGGTCCCGTAAGGGACTGAAAAATGGGACGGATCGACTCTTTCGAGACGAGATTCCATTTATCTTTCGATTCGACGAAAATGGGTCGCCAAAGGATATGGATAAGAGTTTAACAATATAAGGATGACCATAGAAGCGCATTAAGAGGTCAAGCTCTCGTATCGAGCCGATACCGTACATCATTTTGTCAATAAGATTTCTCTTGATAGCGAGATTTTCTTTCTGAAAAATTCCTCGATATACGATGCCATAAGTTCCTTTTCCGATACGACTATATTTCTCAATTTCCATATCCGAGATCGAGAGAGAGAAACGTTATCTTTTTAAAGATTAAAATTCCGCTTTTTGATTCGTAGAAGAATCAAAAAGCGTTAAAGAGGGGAAGTTAGATTTATTCTGTACAACAACAGAAGGGTCGAATGAGGGGTCGATTCATCTTGTCAGAGAGTTGATTTAAGAGGTGTCGAATGCGCTCGGATTCAAACTGGACTCGATGTGTTGTTTCACTTGATGTTTGTCGAATTTGATCTTGAATGCGTTCGGACTCTTTTTGGACTCGGCGAGAGATCAGTTCTGATGTTCGCAAAACAGACTCAATTGTTGTCAAGTTCTCGTTTTCTCGAAGAGGAGATTTGTCTTTCTCATGCATTGGTTCTTCTTTGGGAGAGGGTTCGGGAGAAGTCGTATGTGGAGAAGAGATGACAGATTCACTGACATAGTCACGAACGAGGATCTGGGGAGGAGTGGAAAGAACGAGAGTGTTAGGAGTGTTTTCAGAAGGAAAGTTTTCCAGTTTAAGTTTCTTTGGAGAGGAAGAAGATTTGGAATGAGAGAACCACCGTCGGAACATTTAATGTTTGAGAGAGAATCTTTTTAGAAGGGACGAAACATTTCATTTTTGGAGCGAATTAATATGCGAAAGAGATTTCCAGATATGAGAGAGGGCATCTTCACGAAGGTGAAGATTGGAAAGTATTGCAAGAAGATCAAATGACGTTGGAGAAGAGATTGACGTTTGACAAATTAAGATTCTGTTAGAAAGTTCCGCTAATTCTTCGGGGAGCCAGAGCTCTTTCCAAAGATTATATAAGGTGGAATGATGTAAGACACTTTTGTAAATAGAGGGATCGAGCATGAGACTTACCATGAGACAGTAAAAATCGAAACAGGGGAGAATATTAATACCACACTGTCGAAGGTGGTAACACGTTTCTCCATCTTCCTGGGTGAGTCGGACAACATAATAGATGTCTCGAGAAAGAGTTGGATCAAGGAAGAAGTTTCCATTGAGAATGGATTTAACTTGGGAAGAAGAGACAACGGGGAAACGGGGAGGGGGTCGAGGGTTTTTCTTGAGATAGGTTCGTGAGATGAAGGAGGGTGAGATAAGATGACAGGACGTGTTGTTATCGTCAGAACTCTTTTTGATCAGGGATGAGGGAAGGACAATCGAACTGTGGGAAAGAGAAGTTAGCTTAAGAGTGAGAGGAGAGGAGATGTCGACACCATTCCAGAGATAGGAGCAGGGTTTACAGACGAAGCCCAGAGCAGACGGATTTGGGTCTCCGTGGATAAATTGGAGAGACTCACAGGAAAGAAGAAGGGCACAGAGTTGTGAAATAAGACCTAGGATGACACTGGGTTTGAGATATTCCTTCTTTTCGGAAGGAGAGGTATCAGAAGAGGCATTCTCTTTGACAGGAGAGAGGAACTCTGGAATATGGGAGAGTTTCCAGAGAGGGTTAATAGCTTCACTCAAGGTGTAACCGGAGTCGCCACAGATAAAGGCCGTGTAGACGAGGGGGAAGTGGAGAGAGAGAGATTGGAATTCAAGAATCCATGGAATTAAGAAGGAGTTGGTGAAAGAGTCGACCGAGAGAAAGGAGGAGGAGAAGTTCTTTTGTCCAAGAAGGAGATGTTGAAGACGAAGAAAGGGGGCTGGATTTTCCCAGAAACATTGAGGATCGTCAATGGGGACTTTCGAGATAACGAGAGATGAAGACTTGTATTTTCCACTTTCGAGGAGAAACGGTTTTCCGATAAGATCGGGAGTCAAGGTTGTGAGACGTCCCATGTTTCGACATTGGGGACACTTGAAAAAGGACTGAGAAATACTCGGTTGATGATATTTGCGCTGAGGAGAGAGGTTTCGATGTTTAACCTCGGCTCCCAGAGAAAAGTAACAGAAGCGATCATAGGAGAGAGGACACATTTGAGACCAAATAAACGAGGGAAAAGACGATGTCTGTGTTATAAGGTGATCAATAATAAGACTCCGTTCATTCTTAAAGCGATCGAACAAAAGATCAACATTTCGAGTCTCATTACAACAGTCGACATCGCGATAACTCTTCATTTTGAATAGATAGAAAAATCTCTCTTTTTCTCTTTTTCGTTCCGAGTTCTCCTCTTCTCCGGTATAAAAGGATAATAGATAATAAGATCCTTATTATCTATTAAAACATCTTCAACTAAGATCGAGAATAGGGAGTTGAACATGACAACTCATCAAACGGATAGGGTGTGATATCATCATCTTTTGATAATTGAGCCAATGTTGCCGTTGACGGTGTCATTTCCTCTCCGGTTGATGTTAATGTCTTTCGTCCTGCGACTCTGGCTCCCCGCTCACTCTTCTCCGGGGACCCGGAGAGAGAAGAGGAGCGCATTTTCATTTTCTTTTCCAGAGCATCAAGATATTTTTTCCACTGAGCCATAAAGTTTGTCTGTGGAGATATCTCATTATCCTCGAGACTGAATGAGGTCGAGACGTCTTCATTTTTAGTTGATTTCTTACTTGGTTTGTACGGTTTGGGAACACAAGAGGAGTCAATGAAAAAGAGTCGTGTCTTCTCATTAAATTGTAGACCTTTGATTTCCTCAATTCTTCCATTTTCAAAGACGACATTCGAATTTCCAAAGTAGCCAAAGTTAAATCCAAAGTTTATCATACTTCGAAGTTGTAACCTCTGTTTCTCATCAAGTTGGTACCTCTTAACCAGTTCTTCAATGTACATGAAGATCAACATGTCCTTAATCTTTTTCTTCTTTTTAACATCAGCCCAGGTACATGAATAGAGAGATGGAACATCTCTCGATTGTTCTTCAAGTTCCCGTCGAGCCCTCTCTTGATCTGCCTGAGACATAATTCCGGCAACCTTTGAGAAGAAGTTCACACAGAGATGATATGCTTTACGTGGAGACTCTGGAACTTCAAGTTGATGAAACTTATTTCCTCTCTTGTAAGTTAGAATGCCATCTTTATACATGAATCCCCGAGAAAACTTCCCATAGGCGGCCGAGTTAAACAGTGAAGTCCAAAAGGGATCCGTCGAAATCTCCGCACAACTCGCAAAAATGGGATTAATGAGTGTCTTATTGTTCTTACTTCTTTTCGTTTTACTTGATGTTTGTGAAACGGGGGTTGTCAGCCAGGGACACGTTTTAATTGACGCTGTCACATAGTCTCCCGGATTGACCTGATTTGGCACTTTCGAGGTCTTTCCCGAACCTGCTCCTGTCGAGGATAGGGCTCCTGCTGTCGGCATTGTTAAGAGTTTCCTGTTTAATTTAAACACATTAACTTTCAAGTCCTAAATCAATCTTTTTCTCTCTTTAAAGAAATGTCCCTTTCTTCTTTTTCTGACGATTTTTCCTCATCTTCTCCCACGTCTTCTGATCGAAAGAAAAATCCTCCAAATCTGTCTTCTTCTCCAAAACAGCGAGTCGCCTACAAAAAAATCTATAGTCGTAACGGTTGGTATGTTATGAAGATCGTCCCTCTCTCTCGAAACTCCTCCGAACTTCCCACTCCTGAATTCGATCCAACATCCCCCTCTTCTTCTCCTTCTTCTCCTTCAGAACAGAAACAGGAAAACTCCTCTTCTTCTCCTTCTTCTTCTCCTTCTTCTCTTCTTTCAGAACAGAAACAGGAAAACTTCTCTTCTTCTCCTTCTTCTCTTCTTTCAGAACAGAAACAGGAAAACTCCTCTTCTTCTCCTTCTTCTTCTCCTTCTTCTCTTCTTTCAGAACAGAAACAGGAAAAGTTCTCTTCTTCTCCTTCTTCTCTTCTTTCAGAACAGAAACAGGAAAAGTTCTCTTCTTCTCCTTCTTCTCTTCTTTCAGAACAGAAACAGGAAAATTTTGCTCCTTCTCCTTCTTCTCCTTCTTCTCCTTCTTCTCTTCTTTCAGAACAGAAACAGGAAAAGTTCTCTTCTTTTCCATCTTCGAGAAAGGAAGACTCTCCTCCACAACGACGAGGGATTTCGTTGCGACGTCCGAATTCTCTTAAACGGAAACGAATTCGACTGAAATCATCCTAGGCGAATTCGCGGAAAATGGCATTTAGAAGATGTTCCGTGATCCGACATTTAAGTCTCACTCCTCGAAGAAGACTCAGAATCTTGTCAAAGTTTTGTTTTGACAGTTCCTGACGATATGTCGAGATGACTCGATTTTCCATCACATGAAGGTCGGGAAGAAACCAGAGAGGCTCCCATAAACATCGTCGAAGTCTTGAATCCGACAAGATTGGAATACCAAACGCCGGAATAAGAACAAGTGAAATTAAAAGTGTATAGGTGTCGAAGGAGTTATAAAATGGGAATCCGCGGAAGTGGGCCTCAGAAGGAGAGATCGTTTCAATTTGGTAATAGGGCTCATCGGTATACCAGTCGAGATAGAGATTGAGAGGTCTTGGACCATAAACATCTTCAATGTGAGGATAGAATAAATAAGGTGTCCCTTTAATGGAAATAAGAAAGAGAGAGCGCTCAAGATCACCAATTTGCCATCCTTGATTTTCAACCCAATAGACAGAGCGGCACATGAGATGTCCATGTTGAAAGGAGACACTTCTTTGCAGTTCGTTCAAGGTTTCCAGAAGAGATCGAACAATGTCAAGGAGAGTGTGACGATTTAACACGGAATAGAGAGATTGGTCAAACTCCATTTTCTCTGAGGGAGACGGATTATTTCCTAACTGTTCCAGCGTTGAAATAACATTGTCTTTATAAAAGAGAAGTCCAACCAGGCCTCGATGAGGATTGGCGGAACGTTGGAAGGAACGTGACACCTGAATATAACCGAATGAAGGTGTACCACCCATTGCAGATTCGGTTCCTGTCCAAATTGGAATATAGTGGGGAAAGGATGGGAAACTTTCTGGAATAGGTTCTCCACACAAGGTTGCCAGTCGATAGGTGAGGACTCCCGAAGAGTACTGATGAAGGAGGAGAGAACTGAGAAGTTCATGAGTAAAAAGGTCACTTCCAATTCGTTGAGTATAGTTAGAGGGATAACATTCCCCGGATCTCTGATTGAAAGAGAGATCGGCGGATGTTAGATGGACAAAGACGGAAGAAACTTTTACAAGTTTAACCTGATCAAGAGAGGAAATGGAACACAACTCTCCATTTATCGGAAGATAGGGAGAGGTTAGACGATCCTCTTCATATCGATAGAGATTGGTAAGAAATCGAATTGGATTCTCGAGTAAACTTTCCAAAAGAGACTGTTCCATTGTCAGAGTCTTTCTAAGAATGAGGAAAATTGTTTTAATGTTAACACATTAAAACAATTGGATCTCAGATCGAGAAACTCAGTCTTCTTCGAGAAGAGATCTTGGATGGTAAGGAGTAGATCTTGTGTAACTCATCTTTCTCCTTTGATGTGATATAACACTTTGCAAACCATTTGTTTCTTCGTTCCGAATCCGGGTTCAAATCGAGTGTCTTGTCACTCTTCGTCTTGTGTATTTTGTCCTTTTCTTTTGCTCGAGGTGTACATTTCGAAAACCATTCGTTGACTTTTTCCAAATCCAGATCCAGATTCAGACACTTCTCACTCTTCTGTTTTGAAATCTCCTTATTGAGGGCAAGAAGACGCTCTCTCACGGTCTGACAGAAGGCTCTTCCCACCTTCTTGAAATGAGTTTGAGGAGAGTCTAGAGTTCCAACGGGAATGTGGGCATGTTTGGGAGCCCGGCGACAGTGAAAAAAGACTGTTCCCGACGGATGAATAAACAGATACGGATTCTCATGTTCATGAATCCGGGAACAGATTGGACAGAAGGACGGCTTAATCCGCTTAAGAATGATAACTGCTCCCCGAATTGCCGAGATACGGTAGGGAAACTGAGGATCTGTCACCGATATCTTTGCGAATCGGGCACACTCCTCGAGGGCTTTCTGAGCCACCTCATCGGAAACATCGTCGATTTTTCCAAACTTTCGACGATGAGGTGAGGTAGAGAGAAGATTTGGCAGAATGGCACATCCTTGAGTATTGGAGATGAGAGACTCTTCGAGTTGTAACACGTTCTCATGGTCAGGATTTTCAGGCGTCTCCACATACCGATGAAGAATCTTTCGGTTGAAAAAGGTCCACTCTTTGAGGAAGATCTTGGGTCGATTCGATCCGGTTTTCTGACTTCCCACCATTCGAAACTGTTGCGTCTCGGAGTAGACGGAGCCGTCAATCCACTTATCTAACCGGGAAGGCGAATATTTATCTTTAAGACATTCAACACAATACTTATAAACCTGGTCTCGAAGAGCTCGGGCCTCATGATGATTTAAGTGACAGTAGTTATTAATGACGAGGTGAATACTTCTTTTATCGGGGCCGTGACTCGTGTAAAGGAGAACGTCCTGTTCAAGAAAGAGAGAAATTCCGAGTTGAGAGAAGATGTTGAAAATTCCTGAAATAACAGTCTCAACAATGTCCGTTGCAACTTGATCAAGGTCCTCATTCTCGAAAAGGTCACTTTGACTGATATCAAGATCAAAGTGAGGTTTTTGAGGAAAACTTCCAAAGATCACCTCATAAAATCCTCTCTTTTCCGGAAGAACCTTTTTCATAAAGAGAGCAAACTCGATATAGGAGTCAAAATAACTAAAAAGACGTATTCCACTTTGTGTAATAAAACAGACAACAAGATGTCCTTCGAGTTTTTCTAAGGGATAATCCTCAAGAAGTCCTCGGGCCTGTTGATCATTTTTCGACGGTTTCAAACGATAGTACCAGCGTTGACTTCCGGTATAAAGGACCCGTGACATTTTGAAATCATGAATTTTCTACGAAGAAAGATTCAAATTCGGATCAATTTAATGGCGACGTCTCCTGATATCAGGATCATCCAAAGTCTTCCCTTTCATCGTCTTAACGTTTCTCAGCTTCGACAAGAGCTCGCTAATCAAGGAATTGCGATTCCTTCTCGTCTTCGGAAAGAGGAGCTCATTTCCCTTCTCTCGACCTACCTGACAAGTGATAACGGACGTCCTCTGAAACCGTTTACCGGTCCTCTTTTGGAGGTTTTTTTCACTCAGTTTAAATGTTCAGCGATTCCTAATATTGTCATTCCTATCTCGTCATCCAATAATCCCTATTTATTGTTGCCTCTGCCATATTTACATGCAATTCTGAATGCCCGAGATATTGATCTTCAGACGAGTCACTTTGAGGAGCTTGCTCTCCGTCTTTCTCAGTTTGACCGTATCTGTCCAAAATATATTAACCAGATAGCCTCAACTCCGGTAAATCACCTGTCTCTCCTCTCTCGACTTGATCTCTACTTATATGGGGCTCTTCACAATCTCTCGTTGAGCCAACTTCCCGATCTTTCGAAGGCCAAACTGTGTGAGGTGACGCAGGCTCTTGTCATTTTTCCCGGAAGAATTCCTCGTCCTCCTTCTCGGCCCTTTCGAGGACAGAAGAGAGTCTATGTGTCAACTCTTGATAAACTGTTAGAACTTGCTCAAGAGGGGTATACCTCTCCGACACCTTTGAGTTGTCTTCTTCCTCGAGAGTTATATCCGGATCTTGACGAGGAGACGATGAAGATGTCTCTTGTCACTCATCCTCTGCGGATTTCATCGGCCGCCTTTAGTTTTCTTTATTGTTTAAGTGTGTCGAATCTGCGTCATGCCTTGCGCTACCTTTTTGGAGAGTTCGAGGATGATATTGACTTTCTATCACGGAATGATATTCTCTTTACATTATCACGGGGATATTTCCCCGATCTTCCACATCTCCCTCAGGTTAAACAGCGTTATCAGATGCTACAGACTCTATCCGAGGATGTCAAGTCGACTCTCATTGAGATTTATGGCGTCATCCGTTTTCATAATCCCCTGGCCGCCATTGCAATGACTTCTCCTCTTCCCATTGAGGAGGTTGTCATTCGACTGGATCATGTTTCGCCCACTGTTCTCGGAGAGGAGATTGGAATGGCCATTCCTCAAGGAGTCGATCCGAGAATCTACTTTCGAAACAATGTGATTCACTATCAGCGCGTCATCTCCCGAGGAAACTATGTTCCCCCCTTCACCGAAAGCGACTTTCTGACTCAATATCTTGATCTGGAACTTTACACCGATCTTGAGTTATTTACACTTCTTGGTGTATATATCAACTATTCGAGTCGTCCGGAGCTTCTTCGAAATCTGAGTCGTCTCCGAAATGAAGAGATGTTTTTCATTCCCTTTTCGAGAAAGTGTCGAAACACCTACACGCAGTTGTTTACACCCACGTCCGATGAGAGTGTCTTTATCATCGCCTTTGGAACACTTTCAAACTATGTCGGTTATGAAATCGAGGAACTCACTTCCGCCTTTCATTTCACCGAGCCGTCTTCCAACACGTTGATTCGGGGAGACTTTGTCTTTCTTCGTCCGGACAATATTCGGGAAGTCTTTTCAGTCTCTCAGATTAAACAGCTGCGAGATCTCCTCGTCACCTTTTCAAAGTTTGACGTCCTTATCCAGAAGATTAATGAAGGTCTTCACGATCTCGAAAGTAAGACGGAGTATGATCGCTCTCTTCTGTCCCGACTTCGAACCTTTTCTCCTGAAGAGATGGTCCCCGTTAAAGAGTATCTCGATAAAATCTTTGAACTTGGAATGTACATGAGAAGATGGAAGGGACCGGGACATCCATATCCACTTTCCGAGGCTCAGACAAGAGATAACACACTTTTGCCGGAGAAGAAGACCTGGGAGGTACTTGACAGTCTTGAAAAGAAACGTCAACAGATGTCTCCAAGAGTTCGATCGAGTATTGTCGGAACGTGGGATAAGAGAACGGACACCTTCTTCAACGGGTTGAGAATTGTCGACTATTATGGAATGACGGCGTGTCAAACGTCTCTATCTCTGTCACAACTTCTTCATGAGGTGATCAAAGGGGCCTATTGTATTCGAATGGCGAGTAGTCGTCTTATTTCGACGAGTTACTACTATCTCAAACTTTTCTTTAATGAGAGCATATCCAATTTTCATCCAAGTCAGGTTGATCCGATTAGCTAGTTATTTCCACCTTTTTCTGTGATTTATCACAGAAAAAGTCTTTCGTTCTCGATTATGTCAGACCCTGATTTCGGAGAATCGTGTCATAGACGAAAGCAAGAATAAGTCCATCCCGAAGAGGATCACGGGAGGCCGGCTGAAAAGGAGGACCGAGAAACCAGACGGACGACTGTCGAAGTATCGGTTGGGTTGAACTTGGAAGAAGACCAATTCTCGGTTCATGAAAGACTGGCTCGAGTTTTCCGTTGTCGAGATTTTCTCCAAGTCGGGAGAGGAGAGTCAGAAGATCGAGATCCGTCAGAGGGGGAATTGGAATAAGACGGTACTCTTCCGATGAGAAAACGAGACACGGCCTCAACGTAAAGAGAGAGAAATAGAGACTTTGTCCATCATGATAAAAAGAGAGAGTGTATTCACTCCTGTTCTCACAAGAGAGAGAAACGACATTTGAGAACGGTGAAGAGAGAGTGTTTTTCATTGTACGAACTCCAACGGGACAGATCAAGTTAACCGAAGATGAAGAATTTCTCGAAGAGAGGTACTCATCTGCATGAATGAGAGCGCGACATCTCTTAACTTCGCCCGTTGAAAGTTTAACTTCAAGAAAAGTCGTCCGATCCTCGAGAGAAATGAGATGTCCTTTGACTACCTTCTCATCGGGAAAAGAAGTCGAAACTCGATACATAAAGGTGTCAAGAGGTTCAACTTTCAGGTTTAAGTCTTGAGTTTTCTCCCAATTCATTGAAATTAACTTGTCAACGGCGGGAGAAGACTCCAACTTGATACAGGAGGAGAGGAGTTTGTCATACGCCTGTTGAATGAGAGAGAGATTCAGACCACTATAAGTAGCGAGAGATGAAAGTTCGGAGACCGTGGCGGCGAGAAGACGAATCGGCTCTTGATAAAAGGCGATTGACTCTGGAACACTTAGAAGTGTCGTTGAATCTGGAAGATAGTAGGACGTTACTTTCAATGAATTGGGAGAAATTAAGAGAATTCGATAGTGTGTATGAAGAGTGTCCATAAGAGTATATGCTAAAAGTCCTCGTCCAATAATGAGAATATCCGCATCCAGAGGAAAATTGGTACTGGATAACAAGTGACGACTGATCTTGATCAAAGAGGGACGGGGAGACTGATTATTTTTAAAGTGAGTTGACAGTTCCCGAAGAAGTGTAAACGTCTTTTCTCCAAGAGAGGGAGTTCGGTCCCGTTTAACGAGAGAAGGAGGAGAAGGTGAAGATCGGAGAGGAGCTCGATAGTAGACTCGAGAGATCTGTGGAGGAGGAGGAGGACGAGAGGAACAACGAGAAAAGAAAATCCAGACACAGAGAATAAAGAGATAAAGATAAAGAATAAAGATTATCAGGGAATACTTGAGAGGAAATTTTCGAGGAAAAAGATCCTTCGAATATCTTGTCCGAGAAACGGGCATCTTTTAATGAAGAGAGACCCTTTTAAACTTTCTTCTGGCTCCTTTTCCCAGCTTTTAAAGCTGGGAAAAGGATACTTCTTCTATTTTCCCGAAGAGAATATTCGGGACAGGTTAAGACACTTATATGTTGGTAAGGAGACAATCGTGTCTTTATCTATCGACGGACTCGACCACCAGAAACGGAGACGGTAAGACTTTCGAGTTGCCTCCAGAAGATCACACACGTTTCTTCCATTAAAATTAAGAAGATTCAACGTCTCATGAAATACGGGATAGAGCTCAAGAACGGAGCGAGAACAGAACAGTCGAATTTTCTCAATCTGTTTAAGATTGTCTCCAGTTCCTTCCATTTCCGTGTAGTGTAGCATGCCACAGGAATTCTTATCTGGAAGACGAAGCAATTCAATAGCTGAAAGGCGGTCTTGAATACAAATACTGCGAACCAGCTCTCCCAGAAGAAGAGTACTGTTTTCATAGAGACTTCGATAGGAATTTGTCACATTGGCCGAAATATCATAGCTGTTAATATAGTCAATGGAAAGAGAACAGTTTCGACGAATGGACATCTCAATAACATGATCTGAAAGAGCAGTTATCGGACTTGCAAAGAGCGTACCTCCATCGACGTAGTGCTGACCATCAATAATCTTTTCTGGAACAAGAACCGGAATTGAGGCACTAGCAATTGTAACTGAAGCAATCTTATTAACATCTCCATTGAGATATGTGAGCGGCATACAATCTCGGGAAAATAACGTCGGATATGTCTCTTGAGTTAGAGGTTGAATCAGACTCTCCTCTTGAGAGCGGTTACAAAAGAACTGTCCTTTTCCAGTTCCTCGATTTAAGGTCCCCGTCCAAATTTCCGTTGTCTGTATTGACTCCGATGTAAAGTAGGTCCGAAAAAGTTCCTCAATACCACTGCCATTGGAATAAAGAGACCCCTTAAAATATCCTATCAGATAGGAGGGAAGAAACTGAAGATAGGATGGCCACCATGACTGCGCAAACATTCCACTATGTGTCTTCTTAGCAATTTCGACAATTTTGTCAGGATTCCACTCTCCAGCCAAACTCATATATCCAGCCACGTTTCCTCCAGATGATCCCATCACAAGATCCGGTTTCCCGATCCCACTCGTTAGAAGTTCACTAATAAGACCTAATTGACATGGAAAGGCCCCACCAGATACAGGTAAAACAAATATTCTCATTTTAGAGAGAGGAAGTGATTTTTAAGATTCGACGTTTTTTTCCCTTATTTCTTTCCGTCTTAACTTTACCTTTTATGTCTTTTTTGTTCGATGAACTTTTCTACTTTGCAAGAAAGTAGAAAAGTTGGTACGTTGTTTCTCTCTTTAGGACGACCGGGTAACCTGCACCGTCTTCCCATCTTCCATTCCCCGACTCGCCGCTGGTTGAAACTTTGGAATCGTCGGCACCGATATCCCAGTTCCTATTCCAGACAACGGTGGAATCTTCGGGGGATCCAGAAGAACCTGTTTCGGAACAGCTGATGTCGTTCCAGGACTCGTTCCCGAGGACTTCTCCTCGGAAGTCTCACCACTATTCGTTGGACAATCATCCAAATAAGCAATACCTAATTGAGTCGCAATCGCCTTCTCACTTTCGTTTAAGGGCCGAATCTTACCATCACCATTCGGATCAATACCTGTGGCAAGAAGTATCCTGTCACCCATCTTCTTTAAAATAAAGCCATGTTGAACCGTCCGATATAAATTCGGGGACCCCTTTAAGGGAATCGCATGAAGATCACCTTCATCCGTGTCAGAAGTGTCTCGACTTCCCGAGATAAAACCAGACGTCGGAGTTGATGTCGCTGACACCTCTTTCTCTCTTCTCGCATTCTTCTTCTTACTACAGGAACGACATAATTCCTTCCCCTCTTCACACGGCTGATTACATATCTCTCCCCTCTTTTCCCCACGAATAAAACGATATGTGCATCTTGGTCCATTATACTCAACATTATCCTTCTTTGATCTCCCAGAAACGGTTATCGGCGCATAGTTCGGCAAAGTTGGAGGATGAACCGGATTCGTTTGCGGAATAGCTATCCGAGGAGCCGAATTCAAGGAAGAAGGAATTGAAAGACACGAACGGAGTTCATCAACTGTCACATTACAATTTTTTTCCTTACTTAAGTAAGAAACAATTGTTGTAAGAATGTGAGTATTGACGAAATCCGTAATATGTTGTGAGAATGACTCCAATATCGTGGTCATGACGAAATTGTTTTTAGACGGATAAACTTAACTTTGAAACAAAAAATCAAAAATCGTCCATAAGAAACAAGAAACACACATCCTGACTCTATTTCTTACGAAATAACACTTACCCAGAACTAAAAAAAGAAAAAAAGATGATTTCGAACATCTTCTAATATTTTATCTCTTCTTAATTGAAAATGATATGCCAGTTTACAATGGAAAACCCTTATCTCCATTCCAAAAAAATATCGAAACCTTTTGGCTCGAAGATATTTCATCTCTCTATCGCTATAGTACCATC
>FWPU01008124.1_pt1 | contig 18286 bp, 10 predicted proteins | sample 2228361 | NCBI WGS metagenome assembly FWPU01 (sample SAMEA103939777, study PRJEB20133) | metagenome
TCTTATCCGGACTGCCCAGCGTCTGGTCCCAGGTCCAGCTTGCGCCGCAGAGGGGGTCACCCCAGGCGGCCACCCCATCGGGGCTGTATAGGAGCGTCTCGGTAATCGCGCCGGTGGCGGGGATGGCGTAGAGGTGCCAGGGGAGGGAGGTGGCGTAGTCCTCGCAGGCGGTGACGGTGAAGGCGACCTCCTGCCCCAGCCCGTAGCTACTCTGGCTGAGTTGGAGGGTGCCGATGCCGCCCTCACCCGTGCTGTTGGGGGTGGTGCGCTCGTAGAACTGGCCGAGGTAGAGGGTGGTGTCCGAGGCGGTGACCTGGATGACACGCTGGCCGTCGCCGTCATAGACGAAGCGGGTGACGGCGTGGGTGGCGAGGTTGGTGACGCTCACCAGCCGGTTGTCAACGTCGTAGCGCTGCAGCCAGGCCGTGCCATCCCGTATTCGGCTGGTCTGGTTGCCGTTCTCGTCGTACCCGGCGGCGTAGGCGTTCACGCCGACGACGAACCGCAGCGCTCCGCTCCACAACATGCGCTTCTGCCCGGGGATCACGTCCCGCCCATCAAAAGCGGTGCCCGTGGTGGCCCGGTCATACACCGTCCCGCCGGCCTCCGGATCGATTCGGCGTACCGTATCCACTTCGGTCTCAATGTCTATGTACCGGACCTGGAGGTTGCGGTCCTGGCCATAGATGTAGGCGTCGTTCGTGAAGACCACCTCGACGACGTCGTTGCCGCTGACCAAGGCATTAAACCGATAGTCGCCCCAGACGCTATCCCGGCAGGCTGCGCTAACCGTCTGCGGACGGCCAACCCGTCGGCCGTTGACCCAGACCTCCATCTGCGGCCACACGTTGTCTGCCGGCTCGCCGCAGGCGCTCACGGTGATCGCCCGCACCACGCCGCCGCTGCCATGTACGCTGCGCACGGCATGGGGCTGGGTGCTTCCGTACTCGTACACCCGGCCATTGAGTGTCTTGATGTTGCCGGTGGCGTCGTACGTCACATTGTGGCTGTACGTGCCGCTCGCGCCCACCAGCCGATCAAGCGCGTCGTAGGTGAAGTTCACCTGCGGCGTGGCCTCCTGCGTGTCGGTGATGATGCGGATGTTGCCCACCGGGTCGTAGCCGTATTTGAGTTGCCGCAATACCGTCGTCCCATTGCTCGCCTTAAGCATCAGATTCCACAGCCGCCCGCTCAACGGCCCGGTTGTCGCGTCGTCGCCGGGGTTCGCGATGTTGTTCAGGTAGTAACCGTAGCGCACCTTCAGCCCGTTGCCCAGATCCCAGCCACGGATCTGTCCGTGCCAGGTGTAGGTTGCGTTGCTGGCATAGCTCAGACTGCCGTTGCTAATACTCTGTGGCCGCCCACCGGTGTCATAGACGTTCGTCACCACCTCCCCTGTGGGATAGGTCAGGCTCTTCACCCGGTTCATGGCATCGTAGGCATACTCCATTGTGAACGTGCCCTGGCCGGTGATCGTCCTGACCTCGCGCGTCAGGTTGCCGCGCACGTCATAGGTCCAGGTTGCGCTGCCCGACAGGTCGGTCATGCCCGTGCGCCGCCCACGCCCATACTGCCCGTTAGCCGGATCGTAGGCATCGTAGGTGTAGGTAACGCGGTTGGTGTAGGCGTCGCTGAAGTAGAAGTAGTCCAGGTTAGTGTTCTGGCCGTTAGCGCGCACTTCAAAGCGCAGCGTGATGTCGCCGCCGGACACATTCTGCAGGCTCAGGCTGACCTCCTGGAAATGGCCTGGCTGATCGCCCCAGCCGCCCGTCGGCGGCAGCGTGAGCACGCCTTGATCCACACCGTTGATGCGCACGTAGACCGTATGCGCAGTGCTCATCCCATTGGCATAGACCAAGTGTAGCTTTAGGTTACTCGCAGGCGCCAGGCGCAGGTCGTACTCCGCGTAGTCGCCGTTCGTTCCGCCCCAGCCCTGGCCGAGAACGTACTCGCGCGATGCACCGGGTTTGCGATCTATGCCGTTGGAGCCTTGCTGCCTTGGCGGCCATTCCGCCTCGCGGCCATGGAACTTGCGCACCAGCCGGTTGAGCGGGTCATAGGCGAAGCTGAGCAACAGCCCGCGTCCGTCAATTTGCCGCACCAGGTTGCCCGCCGGGTCGTACACATAGGTCCAACTGCCCATGTCCGGGTCGTTCATCGCCGTCTTGCGGCCCAGCGCATCGTAGGTCATGGTGGTGACATGCCCCAGTGTGTCGGTCACAGTCGTCAGGTTGCCCAGGATGTCGTAGGCGTAGAGCGTCTTACTGTACAGCCCCGACGCCTCCAGGCTACTCCAGTTGATCGGATGGCTGTAGGTCCCACTGTATTCGCGCACCTCGATCAGCCGGCCATAGGCGTCGGCGACCTGCATCTTTAGGTGGCCATTGGCGTCAAGCACCGCCGTCTTCTCTTGGCGATAATAGGTGCGTGTGATCGCGCCATCTGATCTGGTGACCGCCACAGGCCGGCCCAGGGCATCGTATTCGGTGAGCGTATAGCCCCGGTTCCAGGCGGGGCTGCTATAGGTCGATCCGGACAGCGCCTGGGTATAGGGCAGCGACTGCTTGAAGGCCAGGCCCAGGCTGTTATAGGCCGTGTCGATCAGGCTGCGCTCGCCATTCGTCACCTCGGCCTGGCTCTGAAGAAGTTGCCCTAACCCATCGTAATATTGCCACGACTCCAGATACGTAGCCGTGCCGGCGTTGGCATCGTCCCGCTGGGCGGTGTGCAGGTAGGCCGGCCTGGTCAGCGTCCCGCCGGAAAAAGCCGGCAGACCATAGGTGTAGCTGACGGCCGGACTGCTCCCCAGGCCAGGGTAGTACACACAGATAAGCCGGCCAAAGCTGTCGTAAGTGTAGGTAGTCGTCTGGCCGTTCGCATCGGTCTCGCTTGTCGGCAGGTAGGGGTAGTTCGGGTTGCCATAGCCGTAAGTCACCGTCTGGTTGAGCGCATTCGTGACGCGGTCCACCCGGATGTGATCGGATAGATAAGTGAGGGTCGTCGTGTGGCCGTTGGGGTCGGTCGCCTGGGTCTGGTTGCCGTAGTTGTCATACTGATAGCGGGTCGTAGAGATAAGCGTTCTGAGCCCCCGATCGACGCGGGTTAAGAGACCCTGGACCGGCGGCGTGGTGTAACTGGTGGCGTTATCGTAGAAGTTGATCGTCTGAGTCGTCAGGCTAGGCAGGTCGCCGTTCGTCGGCACGATACCGCGAAACACGTTTTCCCAGGCCATCAGACCGATGACCCAGGTTGTCGTGTTTGGATAGTAGCTTCGATGTATCGTCATGGCATCATGGCCGATGTCCACCCCTGTATTCGGGTCTACCAGACCATAGCGGTATTCACGTCCCAGGTTGCCATAAGCGTCATAGGTATACTCGCTTGCCGTCCGGCGCGGGACGGTCTGCCCATCGTAGTTAAAGTGGTCCTCACGCACCTTCGCCACGAACTTGACGTTAGCCGGCAGGCCATCGGTCATGGCAGTGTATGTGATCAGCGTCATCGCCATCAGATCTGTCGGCGCATTGGACATGCCCCGGTATTGCTTGGTCCAGTCCTCCAGTCCGTGGAACTGGTCCTCGCGCTTGGGGTTGTTGTTCGCCCCGTACAGGCCACCGTTCGCGCCGGTGATGCGGAAATGGTGGATGCTGTGCGACGGCAGGACGCCGGTCACAGTGGCAGTCACAACCTGGTAGCCAATAAAGTCACGAGGCATTGACTCGCCTTTATAATTCACACCGTCGAAATAGGTGTACTCGGTCACCTGGTCCGGCGCCATCGCTGCCAGCCCACCGGATAAGGTCATCCGCCACACCCGCTGGCGGCACCAGCCGGACTCGCGCAGGTGGGGCGGCGAGGCCGGGTCCAGATCGGCTGCGCTGGGGTTATCGCGTGGGCCATCCAGAGGGCACCAGAGACGATAGTCATAAGTGGCCTTGCCGCCATAACCATTGGTGGCCTCCCGCAGGAATGCCCGGCCTCCGCCGGGCCACTCATAGCATTCATTACACCACGGATCCTCATTGTACCAGTCCTGGTGGTATCCTGGACTGATATAAGTGAACTGCAGGGGTGGCAGGGCAACGCCCCCGCTGCCGTATTCCTGGAGGCTGGCAAGTGAGAAGAGATTGTAGTCATAGGTGAACTTATACCAGCGGATCACGTTACCCACCCCGGTGGTGACAGTGATGGCATCCAGCAGCTTCATCTCCCACACGCCGTCCCACGGCGCAGGTTGGCTGGCGTAGGTGTGCCAGGGCCGGTGGCGCAAGCCAAAGGTTACCTGGTAGTCTACGGTTTCGTCACCCTGACTGGGGTTAATCGTGTACCGGATATAACGGGGATAGGTCTCGCGAGGAAACTCACCTTCTCTTCCGTTTTGCCCACACCACTCCCGTAGATTGCCATAGCTAATGTCCGTTGACTGATACTCGACCTCAATACGATTACCGCTCGTATCCTGAATGGAATCCAAATACCACTTGATCGGGATGTAGACACAGCCAGCATCACTATCAATGCGGTACAGACGGCTGCGGCGTCTCCCGTCCGCACTGCGATACTTTGTACCAAAGGTGTACACCGTCCCATCTTGATCCGTAACACGCCAGGAGAAGTATGGGTAGTTTTGGGAGTTGTCGTCCACCGTCTCGATCTTCCAATATGTCTCCTTCTGTAAATGCCAGCGGCTGGTGTTGCCCTCACGGACGAGCTTGCCGCTGCTGCCATTCAGCGTCAGTGAATACTCGTTGTCCCCCTCGTTGAAACTGATGTAGCCCAGGTCCAGGCTCCAACCCTGTCCGAGCCAACCCCCAATATCTATCTCGGGGCCATAGGGGGCGTTAACAGCGGCGCTACTGTAACTCAATAGCATGTTTGGCTTCATCCCTGCCGCCCCAGCAGGGACGTCCAGCGGATACTGGAATGTCGCCGCGCCTGAGAACAGATCGGTCTGGAAGGACTTGATCGTCACCGGCACAACCACGCTAGGGTTGGTTTCCAGCCCAAACATGCTGAAATGCGTCGTCGTTGCTACCACCTGGTGTGTCAACGTATACACCTGGCTGGGCAGCGCCTGCCACGTCTGGCTGATGGCGTTATACCAGGAGAGATGCAGCGTCTCCTCAAGCGCACCGTGGATCTCGGTCGTCGTGTAGTTGACCGTGACGGTCAACGGTCGGTTGAAGTACTCGACCTGCTCTTGGTTATCGGTTGTCCGGTAGGCGCTCAGTGTAAAGACATGCAATATATTGTCATGAGGTCGGTTCAAGGCAGTTGTGATACTGGCCCTGACTGTGCTCGTGACAGTATCGCTGGGGAAGTCCACTCGAATGCGGTTATCGCTGGAAGTGAGACTCCCACCAGCCTCCGGGCTGATTAACGCCTCTGTTGTCACAGGAGATATAAGTTGCACACCTGCATCAGCGGTAAGAGGCTCAGCCCAGTCTGGGCTATTCAGGGATAGCGTCACTGTAAGGTGCTGACCTGATGGAATTTCATTAACCCAGGTGCGGAAAGGTAACACCAGCGCTGCCGAAGGCGCTAAGTCAGGCAAATTGTAGCTTATACGATGGGTGCGTAAGTTGTACTGCAGCGGATATGATGCCACAGGCAGGTAGATCAACTCCTGCGGTAGATGACTCTCTAAAAGCAGACCGGTCGCGGTGAGCTGACTGGTGTTGGTGATATACACCGTGTACGTCAGCGTTGACCCTATGACTGCTTGGGCTGAGGACGCGACGTGCAGCCGGAAGAGCACGTCAGAGGGAGCGACCGTGGGCGGCGCCGGTGTCGGCGGCGGCGGGGTATCAGTCGGCACCGGCAACTCCGTCGGCTGTGGCTCCGGTGTATCCGTCGGGCTGGGGTCCTGGGCGCGGGGGCGCTCGGGCGGGGCAGCGGGCGGCGCTGCCTGTGAAGGCCCGATCTGGCTCAGCACCAACTGCACCACGACTAACCAGCGTAGGGCGATCCATAAGCGAGAGGAACGACGGTTCATGGGCGGCCTCCTGACCTACTTGGTGAGTTATCACTTATCAGCATACCACATCAGCGTCCCAAAAGCGTCCCAAAATTCTTGCTTAATTGCTGATTTATGTATAAATTACAACATAGTTAGAGGAGAAGCTGGCCATGGCGATTCGCGGGCTGGCTTATCAGACCGGACGGGGGAGCGTGCCCACCTTCCGCCTGGGCCTCACGCAAACGGGGGCAACTTACGATGGCTTCCGGGGTACGCCTGAGGCGGTCTAGAGCCGGCTCGCCTCCATGATGGGTGTGGCAGAGGCTGACGGCGACGCGCGCGATGACGCCGATATCTAGCCTCAGCCAATGCGCTCTTGACAAGCAGAAGAACGGTGGTATAATCTAAAAGGTTTTACTAAAACCTTTTAGACGGGCGCTCTCCATGAAACGTGTTACGATTACCGATGTCGCCCGACGGGCCGGCGTTTCGCCCACCGCCGTCTCGTTCGCCTTCAACGATCCCTCGCAACTTAACCCCGCCACAGTGGCCCGCATTCTCGAGGCCGCTCGCGAGTTGGGCTATGCGCCTAACCCCCTGGCCCGCACCCTGCTCTCCGGTCGCGTCGGCGTCCTGGGCGTCCTCGTGCCCCAGGCCCTCGTCGCGATCTTTGCCAATCCCTTCTTTGCCGCATTTCTCCAGGGTGTCGGCAGCGTCTGCGATGACCATGGCCTGACCCTGCTCACGATTCCGCCCCTGGATGGCTCGCTCGATGGGGCCATCGCGCGTGCCCCGGTGGACGGGTTCATCATCGTGGGCCTGAATGAACACCATCACGAGGTGTCGCCCCTGCTCAAACGACGGGTCCCCTTTGTCATCGTGGATGGCGACGCTGAGGTGGCACCCTCTGTCAATATCGATGACGAAGGCGGTGCCTATACTGCGGCGGCACACCTGCTGGCCCACGGGCAGCGCGATGTGCTGGTTCTGACATTCGAGACCCCCTATACCCATCTCGATCATGTGTACTACGGCGTCGGCGGGCGGCGCCTGCGCGGCTACCAGCGCGCGTTCAGGGACGCTGGGGTCGCCTGGCGCGACAATTGGCTGCTCCCTTCCTTCAGCACGGTGGAGGGCGGTGAGCAGAGCTTCAATGCAGCCTGGGACGCTGGCCTGCGCCCAACCGCAGTGCTCGCCGTCAGCGACGCTATTGCGATCGGTGTCGTCAAGGCTGCGTTGCGACGGGGACTACGCATACCGGAGGATATCGAGGTTATTGGCTTTGATGACATTCCATCGGCAGAGTTGATCCGGCCGGCGCTCTCAACCGTTCATCAGCCTATCGTGGAAAAGGGGCGAACCGCAGCCGAGCTTCTCGTCGCCGCCCTGGAGGGCACGAGTGCCCCTGAGCGGGTGCTCCTGCCCACCGAGCTCGTCCTCAGAGAGACAACGCGCTAATGCGGCTCTCCCGCTGATCAGAAAATCGGAGAACGTAAGAAGGAACCAAAAATGTACAAGCGTGCACGATACTCTCTGCTCCTAACCACGCTGATATTGGCGTTATTGTTCCAGGGGCAGGCCTTCAGTCCAACGCCGGCTTACGCCCTGCCCACCTGCAACAGCACCGATGTAAGCAACAAGGCGAACTATGAATCTGACACCATGTATGAGTTGCTCACCGACCGCTTCTCCGACGGCGATGCGACGAACAATAACCCCCTTCACCTCGCCAACAGTTATGACCCCACCCATACGGATATCAATAAGTACTTCGGTGGCGACTGGCAGGGCATCATCAACAACATTGCCTACCTCAAGAACATGGGGATCACGGCTATCTGGATCACGCCGCCCTATGACAACCTTGACCAGCCTTACCCGGAGAACGGCATCTACTACAATGGCTATCATGGCTATTGGGCCAAGGACTTCTTCCGGCCGGATGAGCACTGGGGCACCTGGGCCAGGTTCGATGAGTTGGTTGCCACGGCGCATGCCAACGGCATCAAGGTGGTCATTGACTACGCACCTAACCATACCAACCATACCGATAGCGCCGAGAACGCGGGATTTTACCGCAATGGCGTGTTGATGGGTCGCTACAATAACGACACGCTGGGCCTCTTCCACCATATGGGCCCCCGGCTCGACAGCCAGACGAGCAAGTTCGATTACGAGTTCCGCGATCTGACCAAGCTGGCTGACCTGTCGCAGGAAAACTCAACCGTCGTCGGCTACCTGAACGACTCGGTTGATGTCTGGCTGAACCATGGCGTGGATGGTATCCGCAACGACGCGACGCTGCACCAGAGCGACGCCTTCCGCACGACCTTCGCCGACCACATCAATGCCACGACCCCGGCCTTCCATTTCGGCGAGTATTTCATCGGCACACCTGACCCGAAGTACGACGATTACCGCACCTCGCCGGACCGGACGGGCATTCAAATCCTGGACTTCGAGTTCGCCAACACGGCCCGCAGCGTGTTCGGCGACTTCAGCAAGACGATGACCGACCTCAAGAACATGATCAATTACACCGCGAACGACTATACCTACGAGAACGACGCGGTGACCTGGCTCGACAGCCACGATAAGTCTCGCCTGGCGACGATCCAGCCCAACCAGGGGATCTTCCACGCGGCGCTGGCCTTTCTGCTCACCTCACGCGGCACGCCCGTGATCTACTACGGCACCGAGCAGTACATGACCGGTGAGAACGGTGATGCCGGGCGCAAGTGGATGACCAGTTTCAGTCAGACCACAACCGCTTATCAACTGATCAAAAAGCTCTCGGATCTGCGCAAGAGCAATCCTGCCATCCGCTACGGCCCGACGACCTTCCGCTGGGACAACGCTAACGTGCTCGTTTACGAGCGGCAGTTCTTCGACGACATTGTTCTGGTGGCGCTCAACCGCAGCGCCACCACTTACAACATCAGCGGTCTCTTCACCAACCTACTCGCTGGCACGTACAGCGACTACCTGGGCGGCCTGCTCTCCGGCAACAGCATTACGGTCGGCAGCGGCGGCGCTGTCACGCCCTTCGCTCTCGGCCCGTTCGAGGTCAGCGTCTGGCAGTATCGCAATGCCGCTACCAACTCGCCTCAGATTGGCGCCGTTGGCCCGACGATCGGCCGCGCAGGCAACACCGTCACGATTGATGGGGAGGGGTTCGGCACCACGCCCGGCACCGTCAACTTCGGCACCACCCCGGCGACTGTCCTGTGCTGGGCGAACGATGAGATCAAGGTCACGGTGCCTTCGGTTGCAGCCGGGATGACCAATGTCACCGTCGTGAAGAGCGGCCAGACGAGCAATGCCTTTGCCTACAAGGTGCTGAGTGGGCCCCAGGTGCAGGTCACCTTCCATGAGAACGCCACGACGGTGTTCGGTCAGAACATCTACGTGACCGGCGACGTGTATGAACTGGATAACTGGGATCCGAGCAAGCCTTACCTTCCCTTCTTCAACCCCAACTACCCGGACTGGTTCCTGCCGGTCAGCGTCCCGGCCAACAGGACGATCCAGTTCAAGTTCATCAAGCGCGATGGCGCCGGCAATGTGATCTGGGAAGGGGGCAGCAATCACAGCTTCACCACGCCGGCGAGCGGTACGGCGGATACCCCCTATTATACCTGGCAACCCTAGGGCTATCCCTTTGAACGCGTTGCAGCGCTCCCCGACGGAGGAGCAATATCCTGACAAATAGGAGGAGAGTTCAATGAAAAAGACCCTGTTGTTCCTGAGTATGGTGGCCGTGATCAGCACCGCCTGCGGTGGCGGTGCTGCGCCGACGCCGGTCCTGCCGACCCAGGCGCCGGCCATCACGACCACCGCGGCCCCCACCGAAGCGGCGACGGCCATGGCCCAGGCCCCGGCCACAACCGCGCCGACCCGTGCACCCGCTGCCAGCCCTACCCCCCAGGCCACCCCCACCGTCAAGCCGCTGGCCTCGAAAGAGGGCACGCTGACGATCTGGGTGGATGGCGGGCGCGTCAAGATGATGGAGAGCCTGGGCAAGAAGTTCACGGAGAAGTATAATGTGCCGGTGGCCGTGCAGGAGCTGGGCTTCGGCGATGTCCGTGACCAGCTCAAGATCGCCGGCCCGGCGGGCGAAGGGCCCGACATTATCATCGGCGCGCATGACTGGTTGGGTGAACTGGTCACCAACGGCCTGCTCACCCCCCTCGATCTGGGGGATAAGGCCAAGAACCTTGACCCGGTGGCGATCAAGGCTTTCACCTATGAGGGCAAGCTCTACGGCTTACCCTACAATACCGAGGCGATTGCGCTCTATTACAACAAGGACCTGGTGCCTGAGCCGCCCAAAACCTGGGACGAGTTGAAGGCCATCGCCAAGAAACTGCAGGACGAGAAGAAGGTCGAGCAAGGCTATGTGATGCAGCAGGGCGATCCCTATCACACTTATCCGCTCCTGACAGGTTTCGGCGGCTATATCTTCGGGCGCGATGCCCAGGGCAACTACAACCCGAAGGACCTGGGCCTGGACAGCCCCGGTGGCCTGGCCTACGCCAAAGAACTGGATAGCCTGATCAAGAGCGGGATCTTGCGCAAGGACGTCAACTATGAGTTGATGATGAACCTGTTCAAGCAGGGCAAGAGTGCCATGTTCATCACCGGCCCGTGGGCGCTCAGCGACGTGCGCGCCTCGAAGATCAACTACGGCATCGCCAAGATCCCGATGATGAAGCAGAAGCCGCGCCCGTTCGTCGGCGTCCAGGGCTTCATGATCAACGCCTTCGGCAAGAACAAGCTCCTGGCGCAAACCTTCCTGACCGAGTTCGTCGCCACGGATGAAGCCATGCAGGCGCTGTATGAGGCCGTGCCGGCTGCGCCCGCCTGGCTGCCACTGCGCGACAAGGTGAAGGACCCGGACCTGGTGGTGTTCGCGGAGAGCGCTGCCGATGGCGACCCCATGCCCGCCATTCCCCAGATGTCGGCGGTGTGGGAGGCCTGGGGCAAGGCGATCACGCTCATCTTCCAGCAGCAGCAGGACCCCGAACAAGCCATGAAAGATGCAGCCGCTACTATCCGTCAGAAGATCGGCCAGTAGACTGTTGGGTGGTGCCCCGCGCGCCGGGGCACCACCCACCCTCACCCGCCTGGGGCTCACCCTCGCCGCGCTGGCGCTGATCGACGCCGTTGCCCTGCGCTTCGCCTATACCCTGGCCGGGGACGGCGCGAGTGTGGCCGCTGGCGCGCTCGTGGCCGTCACTGCGCTCGTCAACGGGGTGTTCCTCTCCGACCGGCTCTACCCGGTGCGCTGGCTGACGCCGGGGCTGCTCTTGATGCTGCTCCTGGTCGTCTATCCAGCCCTCTACACCTTCTACATCGCGTTCACGAACTACAGCGACGGCCACCTGCTCACCAAGGAACAGGTGGTTGCCCAGTTCGAGCAGGAGTACTACACCCCGCCTCATAGCCCCAGTTTCGCCTGGCGCGCCTATCGCTCCCCCGCTGGCCGCTATCTGCTCTGGCTGACCGACCCACAGGGCCAGCGCTTCCTTGGCAGCCCGGAAGCGGGGTTGGTAGCGGTCCAGCCGGACGACCCGCGCTTCGGCCCTCTCGACGCAGACGGGCTGCCCCACAATATCGGCGAATACGTCAAGCTCGACCGCATCCAGGTCGTCCAGTACCTGTCTGAGTTGCAGAACCTGACGATCAAAGCTGGCGAGGACACGGTCCACATCGCCTCGCTCGACGCTGCGCCGCGCGCCCGGCGCAAGTACAGCTACGACCCCGCCCGCGACGTGTTAGTCGACCATCAGACGGGGACGGTCTACCGCCCCCAGCAAGGGACGTTCACCGCTCCCGATGGCACCACCTTATCGCCCGGCTTCGCCGCCGTCATCGGCGGGCACAATTTCGTGCGCGCCTTCACCGACCCCGAGATCCAGGGCCCGTTCCTGAACGTCTTCATCTGGACCTTCACCTTCGCCGGGCTGAGTGTGCTGCTCACCTTCAGCGTCGGGCTGGGCCTGGCGCTCGTGCTGAACGACCAGCGCCTGCCACTCAAGGGTGTTTTCCGCACCCTCGCCATTATTCCCTACACGATTCCTGGCTTTATCAGCGCCCTCGTCTGGGTGGGGCTGCTTAATCCCTACTATGGGCCGATCAACCTGGCTATCCAGCGCTTCACTGGCATCTCGCCCCAGTGGTTCAGCGATGGCACCCTGGCCAAGATCGCGGTCCTGCTCGTCAACACCTGGCTCGGCTACCCGTACATGCTGCTGGTCTCCCTCGGCGCGCTTCAGTCCATTCCTTCGGATTTGTATGAAGTCGCCCAGATCGACGGCGGTAGCCGTTTCCAGCAGTTCCGCTACATTACCCTACCGCTGCTCCTGGTGGCGGTCGGCCCGCTTTTGATCGGCTCGTTCGCCTATAACTTCAACAACTTCACTGTGATCGATCTGGTGACCGAGGGCGGGCCACCCACGCCCGGCACCGCGACGCCGGCGGGGCAGACCGACATCCTCCTTTCCTATACCTATCGCCTGGCTTTTGCCGGTGGGCGCGGCTCCGACTATGGTTTCGCAGCGGCGATCTCGGTCTTCATTTTCCTGATCGTCATGACCATTACCGTCCTGAATTTCCGCTTCACCCGAGCACTGGAGGAGATTTCGGAGAATGTCTAGGTTAACCACGAGCATGACGCGAGAGCGCCGTGTGGGGCTGGGGATCAAGCTCATTATTGCCGTGCTGGCCGCGCTCTACGCGCTTTACCCGATCGCCTGGGTCGTCAGCGCGGCGCTGGATCCGGCCAACTCGCTTGTCAATCAGAGCCTGATCCCGCGCCAGGCGACCTTCGATAACTTCCTGCGGCTGGTCAACGATCCACAGCACCCTTTTGTGCTGTGGCTGTGGAATTCAATCAAGGTCTCCGGAATCAGCGCTGCGATCATCGTCACGCTCACGGCGCTGGCGGCCTACTCTTTCTCACGCCTGCGCTACCGTGGGCGGCGCGCCGGGCTATTGGCCATCCTGCTCGTGCAACTCTTCCCCAACACCCTGGCGCTGGTCTCGCTCTTCCTGCTGCTGAAACAGCTCGGCAACATCATTCCCTGGCTGGGCCTGAACACGCATGGCGGGCTCATCCTGATCTACAGCGGCGGGGCGCTCGGCTTCAACACCTGGCTGATGAAGGGCTATTTTGATACCATTCCACATGAACTGGACGAGTCGGCCCTGATTGATGGGGCGACCCGCTTTCAGGCCTTCCGCTATATCCTCTTGCCGCTCGTCCGACCGATCCTGGCGGTGATCGGCATCCTCAGCTTCATCGGCACCTACTCAGACTTCCTGCTCGCCCGCGTGATGCTCAAGAGCACCGAAACCTACACCCTGGCAGTCGGCATGACGCTGTTTATCCGCGGCCAGTACACGCGGGAATGGGGGGTCTTCGCGGCCGCAGCGCTCATGGGCGCGCTGCCGATCGTTCTGATTTTCCTGGTGCTGCAGCGCCAGCTCATCAGCGGCCTGACTCGCGGTGCCGTCAAGGGCTAGAGGCAGGAAGTGGATATGGAGAGCATCAGCCTGGCCGCTGCCCGGCGCTTGCGCCAGGGGCGGCTGCCCCACATCCCGCCTGCCGCCGCCCCGATCTCCACCCGTGTCCGGCTCGATCTTCAGGCACCACCCGGCAGCGATCCGGAAGTGGTCTTGACGGATAGGCGGCGTGACCTCGTCTGGCGGGTCGCACTCAGCCCTGGCGAGCAGCCTGATGCCTGGCATACCGAGATCCTGTTGCCCAGCGAACCGACCGTGCTCACCTACCACTTCGTTTTGGCCGATGGCAGCCTCCTGCGCGAGCGCCGCCAGGTCGAGGGGGTGGTCAAGCCGGTTTACGGCGTCTGGGAGGAGCGCGACTTCCGCATCGCGGTCTACACGCCCCACAGCCGCCCGCCCGATTGGGTGTACGGTGCGGTGATGTATCAGATCTTTCCTGACCGCTTCGCCATAGGCAACCCGGCCAATGTGCGCCGGGGGGGGCATGTGTATGGCCGTAAGCCGCGCTACCTGCGCTGGGGCGAGCGGCCGGAGCATCCCCCGCAGGGACGTGACTTTTTCGGCGGCGACCTGCCCGGCATCCTCAGTAAGCTCGACTACCTGGCCGGTCTGGGCATCACCTGCCTCTACCTGACGCCGATCTTCGCCGCGCCCACCAACCATCGCTACGACACACTCGACTACTTTCGCATCGATCCGCGCCTCGGCGACGAGTCCGATTTCCACGCGCTGGTGGCTGCCGCTGCGCAGCGCGGCATCCGCATCGTCCTTGACGGCGTGTTTAACCATTGCTCCAGCGAGAGCGCTTACTTCAAGGCAGCCCAGGCGGACAAGACCTCGCCCTACTATCGCTGGTTTGACTTCCAGCGCTGGCCCGACGAGTACACCGGCTGGGTGGGCGTGCGTGAGATGCCGGAGTTCGTCGAATGCCCAGAGGTCGAGGCGTTCTTCTTTGGCCCAGAGGGGGTGGCGCGCCACTGGCTGAAGAGCGGTATCGCTGGCTGGCGGCTGGACGTGACGCCCTGGATCTCGGATGAATACTGGCGCCGCTTCCGGCGTGCCCTGCGGAGCGATAGGAGCGATGTTTATCTCATTGCCGAGGACTGGGGCGATGCCACGTCGCGTCTCGTCGGCGATACCTTCGACGCGACCATGAACTACCGCTTCGCTTACAGCGTCGTCGGCTATGCCACCGGCCAGCTCAGCCCCTCGGAGCTCGACGACCGCCTGGAAACGCTGCGTCGTGACACACCCGAACCGGCCTTCCATGCTCAGGTGAATCTCCTGGACTCACACGATACGCCGCGCCTGCTCACCCTTTGCGGTGGCGACCGTGCCCGCCACCGGCTCGCCGTCGCCTTCCAGTTGGCCCACCCCGGTGTGCCGATGATCTACTATGGTGACGAAGCCGGGCTTGAGGGTGAATACGCCGAGGACAGCCGCCGTGCATTCCCCTGGGATGCGCCTGACGAAACACTCACAGGTTTCTATCGCACCGCGATCCGGGCACGCCGTGCCCACCCCGCGCTGAGCCTGGGTGAAGTCGAGACGGTTTGGATTGACGATGCGACAGGCAGCTATGGTTTCTTGCGCACATGGGGCGACGAGCAGGTGCTGGCGCTGTTCAATGCCGGGGAGAGGGCGGCGGAGGTGAACGTGGCGGTGCCATACGCCAGGGCCGGTGAGCCTTGGATAGATCTGCTGGGGCGGCTAGAGCCGGTATATAGCCAGGACGGAGAACTCTGTCTCACATTACCACCCCACATGGCAGGATGGTTCGCGCCCCAGGCTCGCATGTCGGTCGCGGAGACTTCAGCCAGTTCCGGGACATGACCAACTGTCGGGTAATCGCCCTGGCACTGGCTCCCGATGAGTGGGCCGAAGGCACGGCAACTGATAGAGAAATCATTCCAAAGTCGTACAATCTGTGGCTGTGATAGTGTGTGTAGCCCCGCCAGTGATTGTACGAGGTCTATCTGAGATCTCTATGAGTATAATCTGTTCTCAGTCACGCCCTCCTTGAGCGAATTCAGGGTGGAAGGTTGAACACTCACGCGCAGTTTGGACATTGCCTGAGCCGCAGTCAGCTAACCTCACAGCAGGTGCAAGACGCGCAACAAAGCATAGCGGCGTCGGCGGTGACTGGCGGTAGTGGAGCGCACTGGCTTCAATGGCGGCTTGGGTACTGTCCTGTTATCGCCTGTCCCAACCAGGCTCCATAGCTCTTTGCCAGGTCAACCGTCCTGGGGCCCGGCTTGACCCCGAAGACCGAACAGGCCGCGCTCACCCCCCGCACGCCCCGCCCCAGCACCCCCAACAGGGCCGCCACCCGCTGCAGGCGCAGGTTCTGATCGGCGGCGCTCACCGCACGTGACATACGAAGGCTATCGGCGGCTCAACGAAGCCCATGGGCGAAATAGGGCCGAACGGGTAGGCTGAGAGTGGGTGTAAGCGACCTCCCCTGGTGATCTGGATGACCTCAATAGTCATCATAACCGGGTGAATTTTGCGACGGGTACTCAGGGCTCCAGGCGCGTAATCCCTGAGATGCGGTCAAAGTCCGTATCGTAACTGTATAGCTCCAGTTGTCCGCGATGTTCCATCAGGGCGGCGTGATAGGCGTTGACATAGTCGATGGGCAGGCTGGTGTAGAGTTCAAAGACATGATGATACATGCGCTTATGAGGAAGTTTCAACCCTGGCAGGTTGATGAGCGGGAGGAGGATATCGCGGATGACTTCGCGGCTCAGGTTGTAGGTGTCTTTCCTGGACAGGACAAACACCAGTTCCGCAATGACCAGGTCCGAGGTCCAGGCGGAAAGTCTCCCTCGCTCGATAGCTTCTACGAGAGCAAAACAAGCGCGCGCTTTCTGCGGGTCATCCTTTGTCAGATGACGCAGAAAGATGTTGGTGTCAAGGAAGCGAGTCGTCATGATTCGCCGCCGGGTGTGTCTTCAGCCATGACGCTCTCGGCGACACCTTCTGCAAACGCCCGCCTGAGTTCTTTAAAGTCCTCTGGCTGCTTGCGGGGCGTAACTGAGCCATAGGTCATTTCAGCCACGGACTTCACCGGCTTAAGGACGACCTGAGCCTCGTCTCCTTCAACCAGCGCCACCGCCACTTTGTCTCCTTCCTGGATGCCTAAAGCATGGCGGATCTCCGCCGGCAGGGTAATTTGTCCTTTTCTGGTTACTGTAGTCAAGCGCTCTCTCATGGTCTCAACCTCCCGGTACTGATATGTAGTACCCATGTTCATTTGTACTACAATAATAGCATAGGTACTACACCCTGTCAATGGAATGAATCCGAGTGACTGTTCCGGGATTGGGGAAACAGAGGTAGAGTAGGTGTATCTCAGCCGGGAGGTGGGAGAGGCGCTTGCGGGTGCCTATTCCCCAGGTGGAGCCGGAACAGGTCGCTACGCCACGGCGATGTCCATACTGCGCTGGGCAGTACCTCAAACCCTATCAGCGGCATTGCCAGAAGCCCCTGCGGGACACGCAGTACACCGGCGTGCAGGCCCAGCGCTGGCAGTGTCTGCGCTGCCTGCGCACGTCCCGCCTCTCTCCCCAGGGGGGAAGCCGGGCCCAGCATGCCGATCGGCTGAAGGGATGCGCCGTGCTGCGCTATCTGTGGGGGCTCAGCTACGCTGGGGTGGAGGAGGCGCTGAGCGCACCGGGTGGGTTTCTGAGCAAGACAACCGTCTAGCGGGAGGTGCAGGCGGCAGGGGAGCGGGCCAGACAGGTGCAGGTGGCCTGGCTGCAAGCGCTTCGGGGGAGTGTGCGCTGGGTGGGGGCCGACCTGACGCAGGTGCGGCCAGCCGGGGAGGCGGTGACCGTCGCCGGGGCAGTGGCTGCCCAACACGGGCCTATCCTGGAGATCAGCCTCCTGGAGGACGAACGGGCTGAAACCCGGACATCCTGGCTTCAGCCCCTCCTGGCGTGCGTCGAGGCGGAGGGGCTGGTCACCGACGCTGCCGCTGGCTTCAACGCGGTGGCGGAGGCGGCGGACGACCTGTTTCAGCCCTTCATAGGTGAAGCGGCCGCTCTCAGCACCGTTGAAGGGGTAGGTGAGAAACAAGGGCTCGGTGGGGCCCGGGTCACCGCGAGCACGAAGGTAGGTGGAAATGGCCTTGCGCGTCTTCTTGCCGGCGAAGACGATGCGGGCGCGCCTGCTTTTGCTCTTGCGGACGGTGATGCTGCCTGTAGAGAGGGCCACGTCGCCCACGTTCAGCGCGACGAGTTCACCGGCGCGGACGCCGGTGTCGAGGAGCGTCAGGAGGATGGCGCGGTCGCGCAGGCCGATCTCGCTTTTATCACAGGTGGCGAGGAGGGCGGAGACCGTGTCTAAGGAGACAGGGTCGAGGATCTCCTGGTCAACCTTGGGCGGGCGGATGCGCTCGATGGTGCTCTTCTCCTGGATGCCCTCGCGGACCAGGAAGCCGACGAAGGCGCGGATAGCGCGCCAGTAGGCGTGGACACCGCCTGGGGTGTGCTCCTGCGCCTTGTCGGTGAGGAAGGCGCGGATGTGCGTGGGGGTGACGTCCTGGCCGGAGTGTACGTTGTGCTCCTTGAGCCAGGCTGTGAACTGGTCGAGGCGCTGCTGGTAGAAGCGGAGGGTCTTTGGGCTGCAGCCGGCGGCCTGGACGTCGAGAAGGAAGTCGTGCAGGTGCAGGTCAAGGTCCTGACGGCGGAGGACTTCAAAAATCAGCGGTTCTGGCTTGGGACGTGCCAAAGCGGTCTCTCCCGGGTCTTGTGCTTCTGGGAGGACCGGCATATATGGGAGTTGTAGCTGGGACAT
>FWPU01008126.1_pt1 | contig 18282 bp, 8 predicted proteins | sample 2228361 | NCBI WGS metagenome assembly FWPU01 (sample SAMEA103939777, study PRJEB20133) | metagenome
CGAACTGGTCTATCGCCCCCCTGCCCCCGTTGACGGGGGCTGTCCCCCGCCAGCGGGGGACGGGGGCGACGGCATCCCATGCCGTCATTTCCCTGCGGCGGGGGGCGCCAACGGCGCATGGGCGATTCCCTCGAAAATAATCGGACTCGGACTCGAACTCGGCTGTTTCCCTATGCGAAATGACCTAAACGACCGAGTCCGAGTTCGAGTTCGAGTCCGATTGTTCATCACCGCAGCGCAAACGTGCGCACGCCTTTCATTTCCTGTCCTTCCTCCGTGACCGCGGTGAGTTCAATGATGTAAACTCCTCGTGGCATCGCCGCGCCGCTGGCGGACTTGCCGTTCCAGATCAGCGTGTTCAATCCTTGCTTGCCCTCCATCCCGCGCGCGACGACGCTGGCAACTTTGCCCGTCGGCGTGATGATGCGAGCGTTGATGGTGGCGGGTTGCGAGAGGACGAAGGAGAAGTGCGTCCCGATTCTATCGGGATTGTTCAACACGCTCAGATGATTGAGTAGCCTCGCTCCTTGTGGGCGTCCGTCCAACTCAATGCGGAACGCGCGTTCTTCGCCCGCTGCGCCCGCGCGGAAAGTGTAGCCGTCCGTGGTGCGCATGTAACGGCGCGTCCCTGTCGCTTCGTCAATTAGACGGAAGCGCAGCGGGCGCGGCGCTTTGCCGAGGTCGTTCCAGCGCAGGGTGACTTCGGCGTTGGGTTGTGCGCTGCGCACGACGAGACGCCATTCCTCTTTGTCGGCGAGACTGCGGCGGACGTCCACGCCCAAGTGACGTAAGCTATCAGTTTGCGTTACATCGGCAGGAACGAGAAACACCTGCACATCGCCTTGACCGGGCGCGAGCGGGGGTTTGCCGACTTGCAACTTGTTCCCATTGCGTTCGGCAGATGTCGCCCCGAAAAGGACGCTGTCTTTCGCGCCGTTCGCCTCCGCGCTCAACGTGACCAGCCAATCACTGCGGGAGGGCTTGCGCTGCGTTCGCGCGCGGCTCGCGGCGGCAGTTGATTGGGGAGGCACAATCAGGTCACATGCCGCGTTTGCCTTCATCCAGTAGCCTTGACCGGGTTCCATCGTGCCTGCCACGCCGGAGATGATGGACGAGTCGTAGACGAGGAAGTAAGACCCTTTGTTGGGGTCGTTCGCGTCCTGCCGAAATCCCCAGAGGAAGTCCTCAATCAAGCCCGCTGCCTGCGCTTCGGCGAGCGTCATGGTTTGACCGTCCTTTCGCACTTGCAGGGCGGTGAGGCTCCAGAGGAGAGAGATTGAACGCGGACTTCCTATCGCGTTCCAGCCGACGCGCAGAGGAATCGTCACCGATTGAGAAGGGTCAGGCAGTTCGCCTTCGCGGATGCGCACGCGGCGCTGCACGTCGTTCTTCATCCAAATCGCTTGCCCCAAAAGAAAACTGTAATCGCCTGCGTCGCGCCCGAAGATGCGATAACCGCCCGCGCCTTGGTTCAGCGTCGGGTCGGACACTGCAAGTTTGTTGGCTAACTCTGACTCGGGAACCTCGAACACGTCAGACGGCAACGGGCGGGTGAGTCGCACCGGGATGGTGAGAAACTGCAAGCCCGTTTTCACATCAATCACTGCCAGCAGCACACGCAGCACGCCGTCGGCGGTGTTGAGCGTGACCTCGTTCAAGCCGCTGTCCACGCCCGTCACGTTGGTCAACGGCAGCGGGTTCGCTCCCGTCGTGCCGGGCAGAAGACGAAAGACGAGTTTGACGACCGTGCCGCCGCCGCTTACCCCGTCCGCGCTGACAAAGCCGAAACGCACACGCCCCGACTGCGAGGGAAAGGTTTCGGGGTTGGACGCAAAAAGCCCCTGCGTCGCCAGCGTGCCCTCAACGGAAACGTTTTGCAGCGACAGCCGCGCGCCGTCGTAGCGCACGTCAAAAACAACTCCGCCGAGATTGGTCAGGTTGGAGAGGTCCACGCGCACCTCCACCGTGCTGCCGGGCGTCACGTCGTCGGGGGCATTGACGCTGACTTGGGGTGTTTGAGACCAGACGGCGTGCGAGAGAGTCAATAGCAGAAGGGAAAAGGCATAAGACCATTTTCTGCCGGTCATGTTACACACCTCTTTTGCCACCGAGTCGAATTCGGTGTCTATAACGTCTGAACAAAAGTCTGCTGAAGCAGACTCTTATCACCTCAGCCTGCTTCCAGCAGGCTTTTGCCGATGCTTTGCATCGGACGCCGTCGTAGACGCCGAATTCTACTCGGCGGAATGAACGCTACTTGAAGACCTCTACGACCCCCGACGGCTTCGCCAGCGCGATGCGCTCTAATCCGTCCACCATGCAGACCGCGACGTCGTTGACGTATTGCTTGACTTTGCCTTTGTTCAGGATGCCACCGCGCTCTACGTCCCATTCAATCACCTGTCCGTCGTCTCCGCTCGAAAAGAGCCGTTGGCTGTCGCGGCTCCAGCGCACGGCTTTGACGGTGTTCGTGTGACCGGAGAGCGTTTTGAGGATACCCCCAGTCTGCGCGTCGCGGAGGGTGACGTTTTTATCGCCGCTGCCGCTGGCGAGCATCGTGCCGTCGGGGCTGAACGAGAGCGCGACGGGTTCGTGCGTCATGTCCGTCAGGACTTTGAGCGTTGCGCCCGTGTTGGCATCGCACAGGAATATCTTGTTGCCCCGCGAGCCGAAGGCGACGACCTTGCTATCGGGGCTGAACGCGACGCAGCCGATGACTTTGTGGTCGCCCTTCATGGTGTGAATCGTGCGGCGCATTGCCACGTCCCACAGCAGCACCGTGCCGTCTTCGGCGCAACTCGCAAGTTGGCGTCCCGTGGGAGACCACGCCAGTCCCGCAAGTCGCCCCGCGTGCCCGTTGAGTTCGGCGAGTTTGCTGCCCGTGCGGGGGTCCCACAGAATCACTCTGTTGTCATCCGTTCCCGTAGCGACCGTGCGCCCGTTGGGGCTGGCTGCCACCGCCCAGACCTGTTTTGCTCCGCTGACGAGGCGGTGCCGCACGCTCCCCGTTTTCGCATCCCAGACAATCGCCGTTCCGTCCTGACTGCCGCTGACGATGTAAGACCGGTCCCTGCGCTGCTGCCGGTCGTAATCGTTGGCGAAGTCCAGACAGGCGACGGATTTCGTATGCACGTCTGGAAGAGTAGATAACTCCCATCCCTGAAAGGCGACTGCGCCGCTGATGACGGCGGCGACTGCGATGATTGTGAATAAGATTGTGTTTCTGGACATAAACATTCCCCCTCTTACACCACATTCCAACGGCGGTTGAAACCACACCAATAACGACCCGAAACCTGCCTACATAGTGTTCTGTCAAGGTAAGTAGGTCGCCAGAAGTTTTGTCACCTGACGAGATTCTTCGCTTCGCTCAGAATGACAGGTTTGGGGCTAAAAGTTGTCATTCTGAGCGAAGCGAAGAATCTCAGCCGATGACAGAATTTATGAACACCTAAGGCTCCCGCCGCGCCGAGGGAGTTCGGCAGGAGCCTCACTCTCCCACCCGTCAATTCTACCTTGACGGAACAATAGTTGAGATTCTTCGCTTCGCTCAGAACGACAAAAGCGGCGTCAGCGTCATTCTGAGCGAAGCGAAGAATCTCATAGTCCGAGCAGGCGGACTTCGGGTTGTTGTTGCCGTGATTTCAATCGCACGGGAAATGACTCACTAACTCATCTCCGCCCCGCGCTCGGCTGCGTGTTGTCGCCGTTGCTGACCGTGAAGCGCGTGACCCCGCCGCCGCTGCGTCCCATGAGATACAGTTCAAACCCCTCGTCGCGGTTGGAGGCGAACGCCAGCCCTTGCCCGCCTGACAGCCACGACGGGTTCACGTCGGTCGCGGGGTTGTTGGTCAACCGCGCGACGTTCGTGCCGTCCGTCATCATCGCGTAAACTTCGGGGTTGCCGTCGCGGTCGGAGACGAAGGAAATCTGCGTGCCGTCGGGCGACCACGTGGGCTGCATGTCGGCGGCGGGATTTTGCGTGATGGCTTGCGGGTTGCTGCCGTCGGCGTTCATCACGAAAATTTCAAAGTTGCCGGTGCGGTTGGAGGCGAAGGCAATCTTCGTTCCGTCGGGTGAGAACACGGGCGAGCGGTCAACGCCTGCGTCGTTGGTCAGCCGCGTGACGTTCGCGCCGTTGGCGTTCATCACGTAGATTTCGGGGTTGCCGTCGCGCTCGGACACGAACGCGATTTTGCTGCCGTCGGGTGACCACATCGGGTCGTAGTCGGGCGCGGGGTTGTTCGTCAGTCGCGTCGTGACTCCGCTGAACGGCATAGTGTAAATTTCGGGGTTGCCGTCGCGGGTGGAGACGAACGCAACGGTGAGCGTGTTGGAAAACAGCGCGGGGCTGTGGTCGTCGGCGGGGTTGTTCGTCAGCCGCGTCGGGAAAGGACGGAAACCGTCCTGCACGTAAATTTCAGGGTTGCCGTCGCGAGTGGAAGTGAACACGAACTGCGACACCGCCGCTGGCGTTTGCTGCGTCAACCCGCCGAACTCCGAGGTGTTGCCGTCGGGGTCAGTGACCGTTGCGTTCAGTTGGAACAGCACTCCCACATCGGTGGGCTTCAAATCTATCGGCACGCGGAACCTGCCGCTGACCACCGTGGCGGTGGCGATGGATTCCTCGCCTTCGTCGGCGGGGTCTTTGAAGATTTCCACCGTGCTGCCATCGGGCGCAGTGGCGGTGCCGATGATGGCATTGCTGCTGACGCCCGTGAGAACGGGCGGCGGTATTTCCGTGTTGCCACCATTCGTCAGGCTGATGCCTTCGCCGGTGTTGGCGGTGATGCCGTTGTTGCGGATGGTGTTGCGCAGCGTCGTTGCTCTGTTGACGCCCACGCCCACGCCGTTGTTGAAAATCTGGTTGCCGCGCATCAGGTTGTCCGTCGCGCCATCCGTAAACAGCACGCCTTCTCCCGTGTTGAAGAAGATGACGTTTTGAAGGAGACGATTCTGCGACGCGCCCATGACCTTCATGCCCGTCTGGAAGTTGAACTGCGAGACGTTCTTCTCCAAAAGATTATTGGTCGCGCCGTCGCGGATAAGGAAACCGTCCTGACTGCGAACGACGTTGTTGTTGAGGATGCGGTTGTTCGTCGTGTTCGCGCCTTGAAGTTGTATCCCGACAGCGGTATTGAAGCCAACCTCGTTCCGACTGCGCGGGTCGTTGCCGCCGATGAGCGCGTCGCTGACGTTGTCCAGCAGAATCCCGATGCCCGTGTTGGAGTTGATGTCGTTGTTCTGAATGACCGTCTTCTTCGCCCCGTTGCGGACGATGATGCCGTTTTGTTCAAACGACACCGTGTTGCGCTCTTTGTCGGTCAAGCCGCCGATGACGTTGCTCTCCGCCTGGTCTTCGATGATGATGCCCGCTTGCTGCTGGCGGTTGCCGCGCGTAATCATACATCCTAAAACCACGTTCTCTTTCGTGCCCGCGCCCGTGATGCGGATGCCCGCCTGCGCGTTGTCACGAATGACCAGTCCGCCGCCCGCGTCGGTGCCGATGTTGTTGTTGCTCGCGCCGTTCTGGATGCGGATGCCGTCCATTGCGTTCCCCACCGTTTGCGAATTGATGAGGCGATTGCCCGTCGTGCCCGCGCCCTGCATGACGACACCATGCTCGCGGTTGGCGTTGACGTCAGCGTCCTGAATGAGGTTGTTCTTCGCCCCGCCGTCCAGCACGATGCCGTTGCGGTTGCCGGTGACTGGGGCACGGATAAGCCCCGTGAGGTCTTTGTCATTTTGGACGCGGTTTTTCTCCGCGCCGTTGGTCAGATGCACGCCGTCGCCTTGATTGTTGGTGACTCGGCTGACGAGTTGGTTCTCTTTCCCGCCGCTGATGACTACGCCGCTTCCGCCGCACCCGCCCACCTGAGAAAGATTCAGGCGGTTGCGCTGCGCGTTGGTAAGGACGACGCCGTTGCCCACGCTCCCCCCAACGCCTCCGATCACAGAGTTGTTGACGACGTCGGCTCCGTCCATCTCCAACCCCGCCGCGTCGCCATTGCTGGTCAGGTCGAAGCGAACTCCACTCGTGCCCTTTTCAACGCGCAGACCGGCTTTCTGGTTACCGACTGTCACAGCGAAAACACTCGTCATCTCATCTGCAATGCCGGACACGAGAACTCCATAGTCTCCGTTGCGCTGGCAGTCGCCTATTACGGTCGTTCTTTGGGGAGGGTTGCTGGCAATCAGAGCGATGCCGCTTTTGGTGTTGTCAGCCGCCCTCACTTCAAGCGAGTTGTCGCTCGCGCCGTTGGTGACGGTGACGCCGTTGCCGCCGTTGGCGTTGCAGTCAATGCCGATGAGTTGATTGTTTTTCACCCCAGCGCCTTCCAGCCGCACGCCGTCGCCTTGATTGCGCGAGATGTCCGAAGCGCCGCCAAAGTCATCAATGGTGTTGCTGCTGGCGTCACCCATGAAGAGGACGCCGTGTCCCGCGTTGCCGGGGGTTGGATTGGGGTTGCCGTCGAAGCGGTTGGCGGCTCCCGTTGAAATTCCGAGGCGGTTGCCCACCGCCCCGCCCGTGAGGGTAACGCCGTTGCCGCCGTTTCCAGACGCCTGCACGTTGACTTTGTTGAACTTCCCGCCCTCGATGCGCACGCCGTCGCCCGCGTTGCCGTCGCAGATAGCCGTCACCGTGTTGTTGTTGCCCCGAATGACGATGCCGTGACCGCTGCTGCCCCGCACAGTGACGTTGACAGTGTTGTTGCTGCCCGTGATGGTCAGCGTGCCGCGAATGACTACGTTAGGAAACATCGTCAGACTGTCGAAATCGCTGGCGAGAGTAAAATTCCCGACCGCTTCGTTAAAGTTTCCCCTGTCATTGTGGATGCTGATAGCATCCGCAAACTCCGCTCCGACGGGGAAGCGAGGCGTCGCCATAGTTCCGTTGTCCGTCACAAAATCGCCTTCCTCAAAAGGCGGGTCATCGTTGCCGTCGCCGTCGTCTTGAACGGGCTGCCCCACGCCGGCGGCAAGGTCTAAAGCGCGCGACAAGGAAATTGGAGAAACGCCGGGGAGAGTCGCCAAATCCCCTACGATGATACCGCCGCCCGCTGCCCGTCCCGGCTCCACTGTGAAGTTGGTCTGCGCCTGACCTGCGGGCGTCAGGATGGTGACGGTCACGACGCGGGGCGGGTCGCCGGGTTGCGGCGCGACGGCGACGGGCACGACGACGTGCAACTGATTCCCGCGTCGTATCACGCCCGGCTCCTCGCCGTCGAAGCGCACGCGGGCGGGGTCGGCATCGCTGCCCAAGTTGCTGACGGTGAAGATGACCGTCGTGCCCGCCGGTCCGCGCGTGGGATTTACGTTGTCAATGACGGGCGCGCCCGCCACCGTGAAGGGTGGACTTTGCCCTTCGCGGATGTCCGTCGCGCTGACCTGACGGCGGATGGTGATGGGACCGCTCTGCGCGTTCTTGGGCACATCCAGGAGGACGTTGCCGCTGCTGCCCGATTTGGTCGTCGCTTCGATGCCGCCCCCAAAAAGGAAGGTGTCGGACGGCGAAAAGCCGAAGCCCATCAGTCTGACCGTCGAACCCCCAAACGGCTGCCCGTCGAAGTTGTCCACGGCGGCAAAGCCTTCCATCGGCGTCATGCTCGTCACCGTCGGGCGGTTGACGAGTTGAAACTTGCCCTCGCCCCGCTTGCCTTGAGCGAGGACGGTCAAGTCATGTTCGCCATCCGCCAGATTCCGCAACTCGTCGGGCATCCGCACGGTCAGTTCCTGCGTGTCGCCCACCGGCGGCGCGACGTTGATGACCTGACCTTCAAACGCCCGTTCCCCCAAGGCTTCCCCAAAGGTCACGTGGTCGAACTGACTGGCAGCGTCGAAGCGCGCTTTGCGGATGACGATGCGGATTTCGTCTCCGGGCGAACCGCCGGGCGGCGTAACGCTCACAATCTCGAACCCGAACGGGTTGCCGACCATGATGAACGCCGACTCCAACGTGCTGGTGCGCACCAGACCGCTGGCACGTTCCACCACCGCTCCTATCCCCGCAGCAATCTTCAGCGGTTTCGTAACGGCATTGAACGTCTCGGCGACCGCTTGCAGCCATGCGATAGTTGATTTCTCCAATGCCTTCAAGCCGAGGTTGGCGAGTTCTTTGACGAGGAAACCCGCTATTTTGACGACGGCTTTGAGGAAGTCCGCATCACTCTGAATGGTGGGGATGAGTTTGTTGACCTCAATCACCAATTTTCCAAATATCTCCTCCAGTTTAGGTTTGGGCAGGTTCAGCACTTTCAGGTCTACCAGCAGGCTAATGAGGTCCATTGCGCCGGTCATCAGGTTGATGGCGACGACCCGCGTGTAGGTCTCTAACATGTTGCCCGTGACGAATGAGAATTCATCCAGTGGAGTAAACGCAGGACCGACGCCGCGCATCAGGTAGAGGGCGTCGTGGTCGCCGGAGAATTCAACCGTCTCGTCCACCAGCGCGTTGTTGACCACTTTCGCTAACTCTTTGAACAGGAATGAGACGAGGTTGAGTCGGCTCGCCAGCAAGTCGGCAGAGACGGCGCGCTGCTCCTCAAATCTGCCGGTCAGGGGGAAAGTCGTCAAGGTCTGGCGTTCAAGGAGAACCCTGTTATAGTCGCGTCGCCCGTTGGGGAAGGCTCTCTCGACGTCCACCTCGCGGAACGTCACCAGCCAGTCCACCGGGTTGAACGGAATCCCCTTCACTTTCATTTGCCTGCCGCTGCCCGTCAACTCCAAGAAGTCCAGGTCCAACGGGTGAGACAAAGCATTGCGCTCCAGCGTCCCCTGTCGCTTCGCTCCGGCAAGCTGAGAGTCTACGACCTGCCGCCGCCCCTGCGCGAGCGACTGAATCGCCGCGCTGTTGCCCACCGAAATCACCGCCTCCTCGTAGGCTTGGAGGAACGTGGGATTGGAAAACGGGTCGCCGCCCTGCGGGTAAATCTGCGTGATGACCTGCGCGAATACCTGAACCTTCGCGTCCTGTCGGATGATGTTAAGAATATGCTCTGCCAACAGCGGGTCGAGCGTCATCAGGAAGGGGTTCATAAACACCAGCGCCTCTGCGGTGGACGCGGCGTTGATGATGAACGGCTGGTTCGCGGAAAGCGTCACCGCGTAAAAGAAGGTCTGCTGGTCGGGGTTCTTGGGCGTCGCCACCGTGACCAGCGGCATCTCGTCCCGCACGGGGATGGTGAAGTCCGCGCCCTGTCGGGTCGCGTTTCCCAGCGCGTTCAGAATGTCGAAGTCGGCGGCGTTCATGCCGGCGGGCGGCTCAAACCGCCCTTGCGGCTGACCCGTGACGGTGAACACCTCATTGTTCGGCGTCGTCCCCAGCGGCGTCGTGACGAGAACGGGACCCGTGCTCGCGCCGCCGGGCACGTTGACGACGATGCGCGTTTCCGTTGCCTCGCTGACCGTCGCCTCCACGCCGCCGAACGTCACGACGTTCTCCTTCGGCTTCCCAGCGGCGAAGAACTGTCCCTCAATTTCCACTCGCGTTCCCACCGGACCATTGGAGGGATTGAGTCGCGTGATGAGCGGTGTGATTTGCCCGCGCAGGGCGTTCGCGCCCAGCAGCCCCACCACGAACCGCAGCAGTTGCCGCGCGTCCTCCTGCGTCAGTTGCCCGTCGCCAACGGAACGCCCGCCGACGCCGGGCAAAGGGAAAATGTCAGCCGCATCCTTCTGCGCGTCGGATAGAGGTTTGCCGCTGGGGTTCTTGAGATGCTGCACCAGCAGCACGGCATCTTTGATGTCCACCACCCCATCGCCGTTCACGTCGCCCTTCGCGCCCTGCGCCTGGACTCCGGAATCCACGCCGCCCATCACCAAAAGCAGCGTGACGCCGCACAGCCACCCGAGCGTTCGGTATCGCATAAGTCCTGCCCCCCACATCGTCGTCGTCCTCGTCGTCGTCCTTGCGCTACTACGAACGATGACGAGGACGATTTTCTTCATGGTAACAACCAAGTCTCAAAAAACTCTGAAAAATGGGAGGAGGCAAGAAAAAAAAGTGGAGGCAGAGATGGAGGAACACGGACAAGAGTTACGCGGTTGCTTCCACCGCTTTTAACCCCACCCCCAGCCCCTCCCCGCGTGCGGGGAGGGGCTGGGGGTGGGGTGAGAACCCCTTCTTGTGTGCTCAACTGCGTAACTCTTGACGGAAAAGAGAGAAACGACAGGAGACGACAGGGAAACCGTTCCATTACTCATCGGCAGAGAGAGTTTCTATCTCCGCTAACCGATTCTGTAAAATGTCGACGCCTCTCTGATTGCCCGTCTTTCGGGCGAGGGCGAGGCTTTCCGCCAAGAAAGCGCGCGCTGAGGCAAAATCGCCCATTGTGATAGCGATTTCGGCGAGGTATCCGACCGCTCCTCCGATACTCCCAAGATCCCCCAGCGCTCGAAACAGTGTCAACGCCTGCTCGGTCAGCCGGCGCGCTTCGCCGGGGTTGCCCTGCAACATGGAGAGTTGCCCTAAAAAGAGAACCTGAGTTGCCTCCCCGTGCTGGTTGCCGACTTGACGATAGAGGGCGAGGCTGTCCTCGTAGTAGAGGCGCGCATGGTCGTAGTAATCTAAGTCGCGCAGAACGCGCCCCAATGCTGCCAGACAGTCCGCAATCATAGACGGGTTGTCCTGCTGCCGCGCGACCTCAAGGGCTTGGGTGAACAAACGATGGGCAACGTAGGGATCGTGCTGTAAATCGGCAATGATGCCGCTATGATATAGCCCAAAATAGACGCCGGGGGGATTGTCTTCGCGTTGATGCCATTCAAGACTTTCTCGAAGCCACAACTTTCCTCGCTGGAAATCTCCGAAATGGTAAGCGAGCACACCCGCCCAGCCGAGGGTTTTCGCGCGCAGCGAGGGTGGGACTTCTGAAATATGCTCCAGTGCCCGCTCCGCGAACCGCAGCCCCTCCACCCACCGCGCCTGCGTGACCCAGAACCAGCCCAGCGCGGTTGTGAGACGCAGCGCGGCTTCGGGCGCATGGCTCATGCCCCATTCCAGCGCGGCGCGGACGTTGTCTTGTTCCGCCGCCATGCGGTTCATGTAGGCAACCTGATCAACGCCGGGCGCGATGGTTTCGGCAATTGAGGTGAGATACTCCAGGTGCCGTCGCGCCAACGGCTCGCGCTCATCGGGCGGGAGTTGTTCGGCGGCGTACTCACGCAGCGTCTCCAGCAGCGTGAAGCGCACCTCCCCCCTTCGTATTGCGTCTGCACCAGCGAGCAGTCGCGCAGTTGGGCGAGGAAGTCCAGCACGTCAGGTTCGTAGTAGCGCCCCGATATATCGGGGCGCGTTCCCTCCGGACGGCAATAAATTGCCTGACTACACACTTGCTCTGCCGCTTCCAGCGTGCAGCCGCCGCGAAACACGGAGAGTCGGGCGAAGAACCGCTGAAGTTCGGGCGACAGCAGTTGGTAACTCCAGTCAATCGCCGCCCGCATGGTGCGATGGCGTTCCGGCAGGTCGCGCCGACGGCTCACCAAAAAATCGAAGCGGTCGCGCAATCGGGCGACCATCTGGGCGGGGGGCAGCGCGAGAATGCGCGAGGCGGCTAACTCAATCGCCAAGGGGATGCCGTCCAGCCGCTCGCACAACTCGGCGATGTCAGACGCATTGTGCGGCGTGATTTGAAAGTCCGGCTTCACTGCCTGCGCGCGGTCGACGAACAGTTGGACGCTGGCAAACGTTATTAGATGTTCGGGTGGTTGGGTGGTTGGGTGGCTTTCCGCGTCCACTGACTTGGGCGTAGGCAGCGGCGCGACAACGAACTCGCGTTCACTCTCCACGTTAAGCCGCTGGCGAGAGGTGACGAGTAACTTCAAGGTCGGCACTCGTTCCAGCAGCGTCCGAACGACAGCCGTTGGAGTGACGGAGTGATGGAGTATTGGAGCGATGGATATTTTTTGCTCCAATACTCCATCACTCCAATACTCCATTACTCCATCACTCCGCAGCAGATGTTCCATATTATCTATCACCACCAGCGTCGGCTGCTGCGACAGCATCGTGATGACCTGTTCCAGCGGCGCGACGCTGGGCGAGTGCGGCAGCCGCAGGGCGTCCAGCATGTAATCAGCCATCATCTCAGGGTCGACCAAATCCGCCAGAGAAACGAACCAAACCGCGCCGCAAAACGGTTCAAGGAGTTGACGGGCGACCTCCACCGCAAGGCGCGTCTTGCCCGAACCGCCCGGGCCTGTCAGAGTGAGCAGACGGATTTCAGGTTGGAGCAGCATCTCCCGCAACTGGACGAGTGCTTGCTCCCGTCCGAACAGGCGGGTGAACAAAAGCGGCAAACTGCCGGCGTGCGCGGGTTGCGCCTGCGGAGGCGGAAACTCGCGCTGCCGCGCGTGGGGATGTTCCAGTTGAAATATCGGCTCTGGTTTTGCGCTGGGTTTCAGGCGGTAAACGCCGAGATTCGTGAACCGGACGCCGTGGTTCATGTCGCGGTGGAGCAGGGCGGTTGTTCCCTCAGAGCACAAAATTTGTCCGCCGTGAGAGGCGCGCGTCAGGGCGGCAGCATGTTCCAGCACGCTGCCGCTGTAGCGTCCATCCGCAAACTCCACCTCCCCTGTGTCCAGCGCGGCGCGAATTTGTGTCATGTCAGGGGCGGACGACCGCTGCCAGGCGATGGCGCACTCGACCGCATCGGTGGCTCGCTCAAAAGCAGCCGAAAGAATTGACTCGCTCTCCTCCACCACAAAACCTCTGTGTCGGATGACTACCGCCTTCCATGCGGCACGATATTCCATGAGAGAAAGAGAACCGCTCACTTCGGCGCGGAGAAAAGTGACGACGCCGGTGGGGGGTGAAGGAGAATGACCACCGACCACCGACCACTGACCACTGACCGCTGACCACTGACCAGAAGGCTTGGGGTCTGTAGTCCTGTGGTCTCGTTGTCCCGTGGTCTCAATCTCTCGTGCGAGGGCAAGAGCCGCCGGGCTGGGGCTGGCGTTGAGTTCTCTTTTCAGCAAATCCTTCAGTTGCTCAAACTGCTGCACTGCCAACGAGGGCTGCCCTGCCGCCGCGTAGAGGCGCATAAGAGCGAGGTGCGTCTCTTCATGCAGCGGGTCAAGTCGGAGGCTCCGACAGGCGTATGCAATGGCTGCCGACCATTGTTGCTCCCGTTCTAACAGAGCAATCAATTCATGGTTCGCCTGTTGGAACAACTCTGAGAGGCGACGTTGCTCGGAGATGACCCAATCCTGATAGAAGCCGCTGAGAAATTCGTCTCGGTGAACTTCCACCGCCGCGATGAGCGACTGAATCCTCTGGTGTCTGTCCTGCGCGGCAGCGGCGGCGCGGAGCGCGTTTTCAAACTCGGCGACGTCGGTCGTGATAGCGGCTGGATTCAACTGGACGGAGGCGCGGTCTGCGATGATGACCGACCCGGCGGGAACGCCCGGCGGCTCCAGACGATGACGCAGCGCGGAAAGCGCCTGACTGAGGCTCTGCCGTCCCGCGTTGGGTTCTGCATGGGGCCACAGCATTTCGATGAGCACTTCGCGGGGATGGCGACGGGGGAGGTGATAGGCGAGGTACGCCAGCAGTGCCGCGCTTTTGTGCGTGGGGAAGCGCGCAACCACGTGGTCGCCCCAGACGGCACGCAACCCTCCAAAGAACTCAATCCGCCATGCAGCAGTCACCAAAGAGTCCCCCCATCACCTGCGGAGCAAGGGGAGACCACTGACCACTGACCCTCTACGGGAGAGTGGAGAATGGAGGATGGATTGAATCGTTGCCGCTTTTTCCATTTTCTATTTTCGATTCTCCATTCTCCTGTGTTGAGTCCTGTGGTCTGTCCCTTGTCCCGGATAGAAATGCTACGGCTCCGGCGGCACGTTGCCGTACGACCATGGCGCTTTGAACGGCGGCGTGAGCGGTGGCGTGGGCGTCTTGCCGGGCGTCAGTCCTTCTGTCAGTTTCAAGAGCGCCTCCACCATCTGCGTTCCCGCGTTCACGACGAGGTTGCTGTAAGACGTCAACCGTGTTTCGTAACCGCCGCCGCGCGCGCCCAATGCCTCTTCGGTGGGGACGTATCCGACGCAGCCGTTTGCCAGCGTGACAGGGAAGGTGAACGGAAACGGACTCCGCGCCCGCAAGTCCAGACCGAACTGACAGAAGAACTCCGACGGATTCGCCAGAAACACCGCCGGTCCGACCTGCACCGCCTGAACTTCGACGTCCACAATCGGCTCTTTGGCAATGAGGGCGTCCAGCAGCACGGTTTCCTTTGCGAACGTCCACTCGGTGTGCCCGACCTCTTTCGGGTCGCGCGAGGCAAGTTCCATAGCGCGCCGCAAACGCTCCGCGCCGGGGCGGCGACGCGGAATCTTCAACACCTGTGACCGCGCCGCCAGCGGCGTCAGTTCTCCGACTTCCATGCTCATCAATACCTTCACCGCTTCCGCCCCGACACGCCCGCCGACGTACCGCGCCGAGCGTTCGCCGAAGTCAATCGCGTAAGGGCTGAGGTTGTTCACCTGCGTCACGTCGCCGCACGCGCCGTTGAGAAAGACGACGATGGCATCCTGTTGTCCCATCGCGCCGCGAACCGTTTGCTCCAGATAGTAAATCCAATCCGCCGACGTGCCGCCCGGTCCCGTCGTTGCATGACAGGCGTAATTGACCACGCAACCCAAAAACCGCCCGTCCCGCCACGCGCCGATGACGCCCACGTTGGGGTCAATCGGTCCCGCCGGTTCGACGATGTCCGGGTTGCCCTTGCCGGGATGCGTGTAGGTCAGACCGTTCTTCATGCGAAACCTTCGATTGAACGCGGCTTTGTCCTCAACGCCCGACCCCACGCCGCACTGTGCCTCCCCCCGCTTCTCGTGCGCTTCCTTGACAGCGGCGACGACTTGCGCCAGCGCGATGCTCTGATACCGCTCATCCGCGCACGACGACAACTCATACGCCAGCCGCTTCACAAACGGGGAGGCGTGGTCGAACTGCTCCGGCTGCACCATCCCCAACGGTCCCGCGCTGTGCGAGTGCGACGCGCCGATGAGCACCGCTTCTGGCGCAATCCCGCACGCCGCCCGAATCGCTTCCCGCGCCGCCAAGACGAAAGGACGCGGCACCATCAGCGTATCCATTCCCACCAGCGCGACCTGTTGCCGCCCATCCTCCAACACCACCGCCCGCACCTTGCACGGGTCGTGAACCTTCCCGTCGTGAAACGCCTTCCCGTAACCGCCCGGTCGTTCCATCCCCTTCTCAGGGGTGATGTCGCGTTCCGCAAAGCCGATTTTCATGGTTGCTCGTCCTCTCCACGTTTTGTATTTCTGTTCTCCTCTGCCACCGCATTTCCTCCGACGCAATGCCCCAAAATTGGAAGGAAAACAGACGCAAGAGACGAACGGGGAAAACGTGGCGTTACAGAAACCCCATGCACCGTTACGCCGTTTTTCTGTTGGCTCTGTGAGTGAATCGTCCGATGTTGCTGAAGAATTCGATTCGGCGGAATGAGGACGCCACCGAATCGAATTCGGTGTCTAAGACGACGGAGGGCTGCCACCGAATCGAATTCGGTGTCTAAGACGACGGAACGAAAGTCTGCTAAAGCAGACTCGTTTGCAGTTCAGCCTGCTTTGAGCAGGCTTTGCAGGCGTTGTAGCCGCCGAATTCGATTCGGCGGGATGTTGCCGAATTCGATGCGGCGGGATGAGGACGCCACCGAATCGAATTCGATGTCTAAGACGACGGAACGAAAGTCTGCTGAAGCAGACTCGTTTGCGGTTTAGCCTGCTTTTAGCAGGCTTCCCAGCCGTTGTAGACGCCGAATTCGATTCGGCGGAATGAGGGCTGCCACTTTGTTGTCGGGGAAGGAAGCCCTCACTCTTTTCTTCCCCGTCCCTTCTGAATCGCCTCATCACGTTCGGGCTTGGTGATTTGATAAAGTTTCTCGAACAGTTCGACCTCCGCCTCCGTGAGTTCCACTTTGCGCCGCCCCATGGCGATGCGGGCGGTTTCAATCAGCGGCTTTAAGCCCCTGCCCCGGCTGACGCGCCCTCGGAAATACCAGCAGAAGGAAGGAATCGTTTTGGGGAAGGGTTCTCCATGCGGGATGAGGAGGCTCATCATGCCGACGACCGTTCCCGTGTTGAACAGGCAGCCGATGCCGGTCTTGGTGTGGTCGCCGATGAACGCGCCGACTTTGGTGTCTTCCGAATCCACCGGCTTGCCTTGCACATACACTTCCACCGTGCCGTAGTCGTTCTTCAGGTCGCTGTTGGTCGTCAGCGCGCCGAGGTTGACCCATTCGCCTACGTAAGCGTGTCCGAGAAAACCGTCGTGGTATTTGTTGGAATAGCCATGAATGATGGATTCCTCGACTTCGCCGCCGACACGGCACATCGGACCAATCGAGCAGCCTTCCCGAATCTTGCCGCCTACGATGTAGGTGTTCTTCCCAATGTAGGCCGGTCCTTCGATGCGGGTGTGCGGATAGACAATTGCTCCCTCGTCAACGTAAATCGGACCGTGTTCGACGTCCAGAGCCACGAAGGGATGAATCTGCGCGCTGGGGGCGACGTAGATTTGGTCGGTGTCTGCGTCCTCGGGCCACACTGCCGCGTGTTTGGAGCAGGTGCCGTGAATTCCCGTTTGGTTCCGAGCAGCGAAGTCAGCTCGCATAGCCTCTGGATTCTGCTGAATCAAGTGCCACGGATAGCGGATGAGCGTCGCTTCCCTCTCCACGGGGGGCAGCGCTTGTTTGAGATTGCTCAGAAGTTTGTCGAACGACTCAGCGGCGCACTTGTCCAACGTCTCCGCCGTCGCACGCACGTAAAGAATATCATGTCCTTGCACGCCGACCGTTTCAGGTCCTTCCAGCGAGAGTTCGCCAGCCTTCATCAACCAGCGCCCATTGATGAACAGCACCGCGTCGCCTTTCAGTTGAGAGAGGTCATTGACCGGCGCACTCAAACGGTTCTTCAACACGCCCGCCAAATAATCTCGGGCGAAGGCACACCACGGCGTGGACGGATAATTGCGCACAATGCGCTCCAGCAAACTCACGTAACCACACCGCAACTCAAACACTGCCCGCGTGTAGGCAATGGGAAACAGGTTTTCCCAAGCGTCTTCAAAGATACAAAGTTTCATGCAGATTTCCCCCTTATCCTTGCGCTTGAACCGCCGTAATCGCTGTGACGCCCACGATGTCCTCGACACTCGCGCCGCGTGAGAGATCGTTCACCGGTCGGGCGAACCCCTGTAAAATGGGACCGTATGCCTCCGCGCCCGCCAGATATTGGGTGAGTTTGTAAGCAATGTTGCCGGCGTTGAGGTCGGGAAAGATCAGAACGTTGGCGCGTCCGGCGACGGGACTGGGTTCTTTCAGTTTCCGTTGAGCGACGCTCTCCACTAACGCGGCATCTCCCTGAAGTTCTCCATCAATCAGAAGTTCGGGAGCGCGTTCGCGGGCGAGGCGCGTGGCTTCCACGACTTTGTCCACCAGGGCATGAGCCGCGCTGCCCTTCGTGGAATACGAGAGCATGGCGACTCTGGGGTTCCAGCCAAGCAGCGTCCGGGTGGTGTGAGCGGAGGCGATGGCGATTTCGGCGAGTTCCTCCGCCGTCGGGTCCGCGTTCACCCCGGCGTCGGCGTAAATCAGCGTCCCCGATTCCCCGTAAGGCGAGCCGGGTAGGTGCATGATGAAAATGCTGGACGGGATGGAAAAGCCCGGGGCCAAGCCGATGACAAGGTGAGCCGCCTTGACGACGGTGGCGGTGAGATTCACAACTCCAGCGACCATGCCATCCGCGTCTCCGGCAGCCACCATCGCCGCCGCGTAATAGAGGGAACGGCTGAACAAGCGTCGGGCGACGCCTTCTTTCGCCTCGCGCTTTTCCATGTAGTGTCGCACGTAAGCGTCGGGCACGTTGTTGACGTCGACGATTTCGAGATGAGAAGGAGGAACGTCAAGGGTCGCTAAGGCGGCTCGTATCTGCGGAGGGTCTCCGACCAATAGGGGACGAGCGATGCGCTCCTGAGCGACCACGTGCGCCGCGCGCAGCACCCGCTCTTCAGTCGCTTCGGGATAAACGATGCGTTTGGGCTGCTGCCGCGCGCGGTCTATGAAAACGTTGATGAACATTCGATTGAGTGACCTCCTTAGAGCGTGTCTAAAAATTCTGTCACGGGCTAGTAGTGCTCGCACGTCCCAAGCGCCTCACCATCAGATGGGTCATCGCCGCATAGATTAGGGCTTCGCTGGTCTCGGGCAGTTCTTCATCGTCTTTGCTCAAGCGTCGGTAGCGTCCCAACCAGCC